>Ga0307440_1000623_pt1 | contig 17470 bp, 15 predicted proteins | sample SalMarWE160410MG_FD_202150 | JGI IMG/M metagenome (GOLD analysis project Ga0307440, IMG submission 202150) | Salt marsh sediment microbial communities from the Plum Island Ecosystem LTER, Massachusetts, United States - WE1604-10 | ecosystem: Environmental > Aquatic > Marine > Intertidal zone >... | reverse complement strand
AGACCGCCATGGACATGGTGGCCGACCGGGTGTGGGCGTCGCGGCATCGGACCTTCGTGGAGAGCACGGCCGGCCTCCCAGGCCACGATCCCTGCCGAACCGGCCCCGACGAAGCCTCCGAGCCTGTAAACCACACCACGGCCGTCGCGCACCTGGGCGGCGCCACCCTGGACAACGAAGAGAACTACCTGATCAAGAAGCTGTTCACGGGCGGACTCGGCATGGTGGCCGTCTCCAACCAGGCCCGCATATGACACAGCAGCACGGTGCCCGGTCTGGGCACCTCGTTCGGTCGCGGCGGCGCCACGACGGCCCAGCAGGACCTCGCTAACGCCGACTGCGTCCTCATCCAGGGCTCGTCCATGGCCGAGGCCCACCCGGTGGGCTTCCGCTGGGTGATGAAGGCCAAGGAGCGCGGCGCGACGATCATCCACGTCGATCCGCGCTTCTCCCGCACCAGCGCCATGTCCGACCTGTGGGTGCCGATCCGTGCGGGGGGTGACCTGGCCTTCCTCGGCGGCCTCGTGCACCACATCCTGGAGAACGAGCTCTACTTCGAGCCCTACGTGCGTCACTTCACCAACGCCTCGGTGATACTCAAGGAGTCCTTCCGGGACACCGAGGAGCTCGATGGCCTCTTCTCGGGCTGGGACGAGGAGACGAGGAGCTACGACACGTCGAGCTGGCGGTACGAGGGGGACGAGCTCGACCGGCCCCGCCGGGATCCCTCCCTTCAGCATCCCCGCTGCGTGTTCCAGGTCCTGAAGCGCCACTTCTCGCGCTACACCCCGGAGATGGTCGAGCGCGTGGCCGGCGTTCCGCCCGAGCTCTTCCAGCGGGTGGCCGACGCTCTGACGACGGCATCGGGCCCCGAGAGGACGGCGGCGATCTGCTACGCGGTCGGTTGGACCCAGCACTCCAAAGGTGTCCAGATCATCCGCACCGCGGCGATCATGCAGCTCCTCCTGGGCAACATGGGCCGGCCCGGCGGCGGCATTCTCGCGCTCCGGGGACACGCCTCGATCCAGGGGTCCACCGACATTCCGACGCTGTACGACATCCTGCCGGGCTACCTGAAGATGCCGAAGGCGGGGCAGGGCGAGGCCACCCTGGAGGGCTACTACCGCAACAACCGTCGGCGGGGCGGTCTTTGGCACGGGACCCCAGCGTACACGGTGAGCCTGCTCAAGGCCTACTACGGCGAGCGGGCGACGGCGGAGAACGACTGGGGCTGGCGCTGGCTCCCGAGGGTCACCCGGAACCACTCCCACTTCTCCTACTGGCTCGAGATGGCCGATGGGGAGGTGGAGGGGTTGTTCATCATGGGACAGAACCCCTCCGTGGGCGCCCAGAACGCGCGACTCGAGCGCCGCGCCCTGGCGAAGCTCAAGTGGCTGGTCGTGCGGGACCTGGTGGAGATCGAGCCCGCCACGTTCTGGCGCTCGGACTCGCCCGAGGTGCGCCGGGGCGAGCTCGATCCGGAGGAGATCGCCACCGAGGTGTTCCTGTTCCCGGCCGCGGGCCACGTGGAGAAGGAAGGCGCCTTCACCCAGACCCAGCGCATGCTCCAGTGGCGCCAGAAGGCCGTGGAGCCCCCGGGAGATGCCACCAGCGAGGCCTGGTTCATCCACCAGCTCGCCAGGCGGCTGATCGCGAAGGCACGCGAGAGCGACGACTCCCGTGACGAGCCGCTCCGGGCCCTGGACTGGTGGTACCCGGAGGACGCACACGGCGAACCTCTCATGGAGGCGGTGCTGGCCGAGATCAACGGTTGGTACGTCGACCCGGGGCGGGGCTCCGACGCCGACGGTGCCATTCGGGGCGAAGGCGAGGAGTCGGCCACGCCCGAGGAGGCGGCCCGCACCGGCCTGTCCGGTCTGGCGCGCCGGGGCGGCGGGCCGGCGGGGGCCGTCTACCGCTCGGATGCGGCCGGCCAACCCCACCACGGGGCGCAGCTCACCGGCATCCCCGCGCTGCGGGAGGACGGCTCGACGGCGTGCGGCTGCTGGATCTACTCGGGCTGCTACGGACCCGATGGGGTGAATCGGGCGCTCAGGCGCGACCCGCACGGTCCGTACGGGCACGGGTGGGGCTTCGCCTGGCCGGACGACAGGCGCATCCTCTACAACCGGGCCAGCGCCGATCCGGAGGGCCGGCCCTGGAGCGAGCGCAAGAAGCTGGTCTGGTGGAACGAGGAGGAGGGCCGTTGGACGGGGCTCGACACGCCCGACTTTGCGAAGACGAAGCCGCCTTCCTACCGGCCGCCCGAGGGCGCGACGGGGGTGGAGGCGCATCGCGGAGACGCGCCCTTCATCCTCCACGATGACGGCCTGGCGTGGTTGTTCGTGCCCACGGGCCTGGCCGACGGGCCGCTGCCCACCTACTACGAGTCCCTCGAGTCGCCCGTGAAGAACCCGCTCTATGGCCGTCAGAACAACCCGGCGGTGGACTGGCTGCGGCGTCCGGACAACGAATACGCGGAGCTGGGCGACCCACGCTTCCCGTACATCCTGACCACCTACAGACTCACCGAGCACCATACCGGAGGCGGCATGAGCCGCACGCTCTCCCACCTGAGCGAACTCCAGCCCGAGCTGTTCGTGGAGATGTCGCCGGAGCTGGCCGGCCAGCTGGGGATCGAGAACGGCGAGTGGGTCACGGTGGCCAGCCTCCGCGGGGCGGTGGAGGCGCGGGCCCTGCCCACCCGCCGCATCCGGCCGCTCCGGGTCGACGGCCGCACCGTCCACCAGGTGGCGATGCCATTCCACTGGGGCCCCGTGGGACCCGTGACGGGTGACATCACCAACGACCTCGTGCCGATGTCCGAAGAGCCCAACGTGTCCATCCACGAGGGCAAGGTCGTGTTGTGCACGGTCCGGAAGGGACGGAGACCACCCGACGGCGAGTTCGACGCCTGGATGGAGGCGCTGCGCGAGGGTAGGGGGGGCACCTCATGAGCATCGGCCAGGGAAGCGAGAGCCCCAACCAGGCCCCGCACGACTACCTCGCCGAGGGACGGGTGGTCGGCTTCTTCACGGACCCGACCGTGTGCATCGGGTGCAAGGCCTGCGAGGTGGCCTGCAAGGAGTGGAACCTCATCCCCGACGACGGCTACGCCTGGTCGGGGCACTCCTACGACAACTCGGGCGAGCTCGGGGCCTCGACGTGGCGGCACGTGAAGTTCCTCGAGCAGAATCTGCCGGCCGGGAGCCAGGTGGCCGGGCCGATGACGGTGGACCCCGAGGGCGAAGATCCCTTCCGGTGGCTGTTCGTGTCGGACGTGTGCAAGCACTGCGAGGAGGCGGGTTGCCTGGAGGCGTGCCCGACCGGCTCGATCGTCCGCACCGCCAACGGAGCCGTGTTCGTTCAAGACGACGTGTGCAACGGCTGTGGCGCCTGCGTGGTGGGCTGTCCGTTCGGGGTCATCGACCGGCGTCCCGAGCCCCTGCCCGGCGCCGGCGGGGCCTTCAAGTGCACCTTCTGCTACGACCGTCAGGCGGTCGGCCTGACGCCGGCCTGTGCCAAGGCGTGTCCCACGGAGTCGATCCAGTTCGGTCCTCTGGACGAGCTCAAGGAACGCGCTGCCGTCCGGGTCCACGAGCTGCGGGAGTCCGGCTTCGCCGATGCGCGGATCTACGACGCCGCGGACACCTCCGTTCGGGGCGCGCACGCCTTCTTCCTCCTGCTCGGCGCCCCCGAAGCGTACGGGCTGCCGCCGAGTCCGGAGGTCCCCACCATCCACCTCGGGCCGGCGTGGGCGTCGGCCCTCACCACGGCGGTGATGGCCATGCTGATCGCCGTCGTCGCGTTCGCGTTGTGGTGATGGCGGGCGCCGGAGGCGGACCGGGCACGCCCGGAGGAGCGCAGGAGGACCGGGAACGGCGGCTGGCCGAGCTGCGCGAGGAGGCGCGTCGCACGGGAACCGTGTCCGCACGCGGGGTGGACGTGGAGGGCGGTCCGCTGCCGGCCGGAGCGAGACCGGCGCAGGCTCCGGAGGAGCCCGGCTACTACGGGCAGCCGGTCGTCAAGGCCCCGGTGTGGACGTGGGAGATCCCGACCTACTTCTTCGTGGGTGGCCTGGCGGGCATGTCGGGCGTGATCGCAGCGGCAGCCCGCTTCATCGCGGGCGATGTGGCGGTCGCGGTCGCGGCCCTGTGGATCGCCGCCGTCGGGAGCCTCGTCTCGGCGCTGCTGCTCATCAGCGACCTCGGACGCTCCTCGCGCTTCCTGAACATGCTGCGCGTGTTCAAGCGTCGCTCACCGATGTCGGTGGGGGCGTGGACGCTGGCGCTGTTCGGGGGATCCTCGGTCATCGCGCTGGTGCTCGCTTCGGCCCAGCGCCACTTGCTGGCGACGGGCGGAGGCTCGGGGGCGCTGGCGGTTCTGGTCACGATGTCCTCGCTCACCACGGCCGTCCTCGGCTCCGTGCTGGGGACCTACACGGGCGTGCTCATCGGGGCCACGGCCATCCCCGCCTGGCATCGCCACCGGATCCTTCTGCCGGCGCACTTCGGCATCGCCGGGCTCGGCTCCTCGGCTGCCCTCCTTCAGCTCCTGGGCTTCCACCGGCCCGCACTGCTCGCCATCGCGCTGGCCGCTTCGGGCGCCGAGTGCCTGATCGGGACCACGGTGGAGCTGGTACGCCACGGTGACGCCGACCGCGCGCTACGGACGGGAGGGTCGGGAGCGCTGCTCAGGCTGGGCGGTTTGCTGGCAGGACCGGCGGCTTTCGTGTTATGGTTGATAGGCATAATCCCCGTCGGGGCGGTGGCCTTTCTCCTCGGCGCGCTGGTGAGCCGCTTCGGGTGGTTGGCGGCGGGCCGGGCGTCGGCACGCGATCCGCGGGCGACGTTCGCAGCCCAACGAGGATGATCTCGGCCGTCGGTGCTCGTTGCGCCAGCCCTCTCGGGACGCCCGGCGGGGTGGAGAGAGTCAGGGGCGGGACTCGGAACGCATAGGCGGCCTGAGTCTTGCGGCGCCTTCGAGGCGATTACGAGAGCGGGGGCCCGGTCGGTGGGCGTCCAGTGGAAGCCTGCCCCACGGCCGCCGCGGAGAGGTTCGCGCGTGCGGTCGGGTCCACCGGACGAGTTCCGGGCCGACCGGGAGGGAGGTCAGGTACCATGCCGGAACCGGCCGTCCGAAGGTCCCCGACCGGGAGCCATTGGCCCGGAGAGGGATGGGACGGCCTTCCGTCATGGCCTTTCCCGGGCCGTGAACCCCGTCGGCGGACCTGGCGGCGGCCACCGCGCGCGACCTGTTCCCGATCCGATCCGGCCCCTCCCGGTTTCTTCTTGGCTCGTTCTCCGTCGTTCGCTCCGACCCCGTTGATCTCCGATGTCCCCGAGGTGCGCACGGCCGCCGGCTCCACGTGCGGGTGGTCGGCGCGTCACAGGCCATCCGGTGCGCGCCGCGGCGCGCGCCCCCGACGTCGGACGGCTTCGACCCTATCCCAGCACCCGAGGAGGTAGCGATGCCGACACAGCAATCAGCCACCATCGAGGCGAGACTCTCCGAGCAGAAGTCGTTTCCGCCGCCGGAGAGCTTCGTCGAGCAGGCCAACATGAAGGACCCGGGCATCTACGAGCGCTTCGAGAACTTCCCGGATGGGTTCGTCGAGTACGCGGAGATGCTGGACTGGGACGAGCGCTGGGACAGGGTGCTCGATGCCAGCGATCCGCCTTTCTACCAGTGGTTCGTGGGCGGCAAGCTCAACGTCTCCAAGAACTGCATCGATCGGCACCTGGACACGCGCGGCGACAAGATCGCCCTCCTGTGGGAGGGCGAGGACGGCGAGGTCCAGCGCATCACCTACCGGGAGCTGTACAAGCGGGTGAACGAGTTCGCGGCCGGCCTGCGCGCGTTAGGGGTCGAGGAAGGCGACATCGTCACCATGCACATGCCGATGGTGCCCGAACTGCCGATCGCCATGCTCGCCTGCGCCCGGATCGGGGCACCGCACAGCGTGGTGTTCGGCGGATTCTCGGCCAAGGCGCTGGCGACCCGGATCGACGACGCGGGGAGTCGGTTCCTCGTGACCATCGACGGCTACTACCGCCGCGGCGAGCTCCTTGATCACAAGTCCAAGGCGGACGCGGCCCTCTCGATGGTCGATCAGGAGGTCGAGAAGGTGATCGTCTGCACCCGCCACGAGGGGCTCCGAGAAGGCACCGAGCTCGTGGAGGGACGCGATGTCCTCCTTTCGGACCTGCTCGCGGAGCACCGGGGGGAGACGGTAGAGCCCGTGCCCCGGGACGCCGAGGACATCCTGTTCATCATGTACACCTCGGGCACCACGGGCTCGCCCAAGGGGGCCCAGCACCGCACGGGCGGCTACCTGGCCTACGTGACCGGCACGTCGAAGTACGTGCTCGACATCAAGCCGGACGACACCTACTGGTGCAACGCGGACATCGGCTGGATCACCGGGCACTCCTACATCGTCTACGGTCCGCTCGCCCTCGGCACCACCTCGGTCATGTACGAGGGGGCGCCCGACTATCCGGACAAGGACCGTATCTGGGAGATCGCCGAGAAGTACGACGTCGACATCTACCACACGTCGCCGACGGCCGTGCGCATGTTCATGAAGTGGGGGAGGGAGTATCCGGACAAGCACGACTTCCACTTCCGCCACATGACCACGGTCGGCGAACCGATCCAGCCGATGGCGTGGATGTGGTACTACGAGGTCATCGGCCACGAGGAAGCGGTCATCGTGGACACGTGGTGGCAGACGGAGACGGGCGGCCACTTGATCAGCAACCTCCCCGCCCTCCAGGACATGCGGCCCGGCCACGCCGGGAAGCCGCTGCCGGGGATCGGGGCCAAGCTGCTGGACGACAACCGAGAGGAGATCGGCGCGGGAGCGTCCAAGGCCGGTAACCTGGTCATCACGCGGCCGTGGCCCGGGATGCTGCAGACCCTGTACAACGACGACGAGCGGTTCATCAAGGAATACTGGGAGACCTTCTCCGACACGAGCAGCAAGGACTGGCACGACTGGGTGTACCGGGCCGGGGATGGGGCCTTCGTTTCGAAGGACGGCTACTTCCGCATTCTGGGACGGCTCGACGATGTCATGAACGTGGCCGGTCACCGGCTCGGGACCATGGAGCTGGAGAGCGCGGTCTCGCAGGTCGAGGAGGTCGCCGAGGCGGCCGTGGCCGGACGCCAGGACGCCCAGAAGGGCACGGTGCCGGACGTGTACGTGATCCTTCGCGAGGGCGTCGATGCCAGCGACGCCGTGCGTGGCAAGATCGTCCGCGCGGTCGAGGAGGAGATCGGGAAGTTCGCCCGGCCGGCCAACGTGCTGTTCGTGGACGACCTGCCCAAGACCCGCTCCGGGAAGATCATGAGGAGACTCCTCGAGAACATCTCCAACGACGAGAAGCTCGGGGACACCACCACGCTCCGCGATCCGGGCGTGCCCGAGCGCATCCGCGAACAGGTGGGACGCAGGTCGTGAACTGACAGGCCGCGGGCCGCGCGCTTCCGGCGTCTCCCCCTCGGGGTGAGCACGGGAGGCCTCCACGGACCCACGACCATCCGGACCGGAGGGCGGAGCGCGTCGCGCTCCGCCCGACCGGGGGCGCGGACACGCGCGCTCGGGTCGAGGAAGACGGGACCTCTACAGGGAGGAAAGCCCATGCCTGCACAGACCGACAAGGCGAACCCGGCCCCACTGGGCCTGGTCGGGTTCGGACTCACCACGGTGCTCCTCAGCATGATCAACGCGCACTGGATCGGCGGAGAGGGGGTGGTGGTTCCCCTGGCGATCGCCTACGGAGGCACGATTCAGCTCTTCGCGGGCATCCTGGAGTACGGCAGGGGCAACACCTTCGGGCTGACAGCCTTCACCAGCTACGGGGCGTTCTGGTGGTGGTGGGCGCTGCTTCACGTCTTCTCCGCCACGGGCTGGATCTCGCTCGAGGGCGCCGCCCCCACCATCGGCTGGGCCCTCATTCTCTGGGGCATCTTCACCACCTACATGTGGGTCGGCACCTTCGCCCTGAACTGGGCGCTGTGGTGGGTGTTCCTCACGCTGTCCGTGACCTTCTATCTGCTGGGTCTGGGGGAGCTTCTGGGCGCGGCGCGCCTGGGCACCCTGGGTGGATACCTCGGAATCGTCACCGGACTCCTGGCCATGTACACGAGCTTCGGCGAGGTCGTCAACTGGTGCTTCGACGGGAGCGTGCTTCCGCTGGGAGGTCGACCGGCGGGCCGTTCCTCGATGGCGGGCTAGACGATCGGACGGACCGATCGATCGGGGCGTGGGCCCCGGCCGTCCGGGGCCCCGCTCGACTTCACGTTCACAGACGGATGGGAACGACGAAGGAGCAGTAGTCATGTTGAGGAAGGGAGTCATAGGACTGATCGCGGCCGTGGGATTGTGCCTTGGCGGCATCGTCCCCCTGCAGGCGCAGCAGGTCACGGTCGGCAAGGGTGACACCCTGTCGATCCACGGGTTCATCAGCGGTACGTGGTTCTGGGACCGCAACCAGTTCGGAGGGTTCGGCCAGGGGCAGAGCGCCGAGTGGGCCGCGGCCCCGGGCGCTTCGTTCCAGGCCGACAAGTGGTTCTCGGACGCAGAGGTCTCCAACACCCGGCTAACGCTGGCTTTCGCGGGACCGCACGTCAGCGAGAACTGGCGAGTGAAGGCCGAGATCGAGGCTGATTTCTTCGGTGGTGCGGGGGCCCCCCCCTTCGGCGATGAGCAGCCCCATCCGCGACTGCGGCTCGGATTCGCCGACATCACCAACGGCAGGACCACCATTCGCATCGGACAGTTCTGGTCGCCGCTATTCGGCGAGTATCCCCAGTCGCTGTCCCACATCGCCTTCCCCATGGGGTACGGCTCGGCCGGGTTCGTAGGCTGGCGGTTCCCCGGGGTCTTCCTCTACCAGGACCTGAGCCCGGCGGGCTCGAGCACCAAGGCTCAGCTTCAGCTGGCCGCCATGAAGGGCTCGGGACCGGCCGTGGGACCGTCCGGCATCGGCAACGGCGAGGCGTCGGCGATTCCGCAGTTCGAGGCCCGTCTCAACGTGGGCGGGAAGGCCGGGGGCGTCGGCTGGCACTGGTACGCCGCCGGGCATGTGGACAAGAAGGACCTGAGCGGAGCCGGCGACACGACCACCGTGGGCACCGACACCACCGGGACCACCGGCTGGGCCGTGGAGACGGGCGGCGGCATCGAGCCGGGGCCGTTCGTGCTGCACGGCAACTTCTACTACGGCCAGGCGATCGGCCAGCAGTTCGGGGCCATCACCCAGTTCGGCGACATTCGGAGCTGGGGGGCGTGGGGCCAGATCGGATACAAGGTGCCCGCGACGGGCTGGAGCCTGTGGGGCTACTACGGGATCGACAATCCCGATGAGACGCGGTACTTCGAGGCCACGGGACAGAACCTGACCCGGCTCAAGAACCAGATCGCGTCCTTCATGATCCGGTACGAGACGGGTCCCTACGCGATCGGCGTGGAGTGGTTCAAGGCCTTCACGGACTATCAGACCGCACAGACGAAGGCCGATCAGATCGCGCTCAGCGTCAAGTACAACATCTAACACCGGGGCTCACCCGGAGTCCCGCGCCGGCGACGGGCGGCGGGCCGGGCCCCCAGGGGGCCGGTCCGCCGCCCGTTCCGCATCGGGCCGCGCTCAGGGGCGCCAGCGGCCCGCCCGGCTGCCGCCGGCGAGGGCGCGGCGGACGACCTCGCCGAAGCCCGAACCGAACCGCGCCTCCGCCGTTCCGAGGGTACCGAAGCGCTCCTGGCGCCGCTCCGCGCCCGCACTCGTGCCCCGGGTGACCAGGGTCTCCACCTCTCCCGCGCGCGTGACCCTCCAGGCCACCCAGGACACGGTCCCCGCGGGGCTCACGGATCCTCCCCCCGGGCCCGCGATTCGAGCACCGCCGCCACGTCGTCGGCCGGGAGACCGGCGGCTCGCCACAGCACGAGCAGGTGGTAGAGGAGATCGGCCGACTCTTCGGCCAGCCGATCCGGCTCCGCGAGGGCCGCGACCGCCACCTCGACGGCCTCCTCGGCCACCTTGCGGGCGGAAAGGGCGGGGGCCGCCGCGAGGAGCTCGGCCGTGTAGGAGCCCGCGGGTCGGTCACGGTCCCGGGCCGCGATGGTCTGCGAGAGCTCCAGCAGGACCCGGAACAGGCTCGTCGTCGTCGGACCGCCTCGGGCCGCCGCACCCCCGTCCGCGCCGAGCGCCGGATCGGCGTCGAAGCAGGTCGCGCGTCCGGTATGGCAGGTGGGGCCGTGGGGCACGGCCTCGACCAGGAGGGCGTCGGCATCACAGTCGGTTCGGATTCGGCGCAGCTCGAGCCAGTTCCCCGACGTCTCCCCCTTCTCCCACAGCCGGTCGCGCGAGCGCGACCAGAAGGTCACGCGTCCCGTCTCCCTGGTCCGTTCCAGGGCCGCGGCGTTCATGTACCCGAGCATGAGCACGCGACCGCGGCCGGACTCCTGGACGATGGTCGGCACGAGGCCCGTGGCCGGATCGAAGCGCACGTCGGCGGCCGTCGTGCGCCGGGGGCCTCCGCTCGACGTCGAGGAGCCCGTCACGTCGTGACCTCCGGGTCGCCGGATCGGGGGACGGGCCGGATCGGCACGCCCCTGGCGGTCAGCCACGCCTTGAGATCGGGGATCCGGAGGTCGCCGAAGTGGAAGAGGGAGGCGGCCAGGGCGGCATCGGCGCCGGCCTCGAACGCCTCCAGGAAGTCCTCCGGGCGGCCGGCGCCGCCGGAGGCGACCACCGGCACGCCCACGGCCCGGGTCACGGCTCGAAGGAGCTCCACGTCGTATCCCTCCCTGGTTCCGTCCCGGTCCATTGAAGTGAGCAGGATCTCTCCCGCGCCGAGCTCCGCCGCCCGGCGCGCCCAGGCCACCGCGTCGAGGCCGGCCGCGCGTGTTCCCGAGCGGACCCGGACGCGCCATCCGGCATGATGCCGTGAGGCATCGATGGCCAGCACGATCGCCTGGGAGCCGAGACGCCGCGCCGCTCGGCCCACGAGTCCGGGATCGCGAACGGCGGCCGTGTTGAGCGCCACGCGATCGGCGCCCGCCTCGAGTACGGCGCGCATGTCCTCGACGTTCCGGAGTCCGCCGCCCACGGTGAAGGGGATGGTCAGCTCCCGGGCGACACGGGCCGCCAGCTCGACGACGGTGCCGCGGCGCCTCGTCGTAGCCGAGATGTCCAGAAAAACGAGCTCGTCGGCACCCTCGGCCGCGTATGCGGCGGCGAGCTCGGCGGGATCTCCCGCATCGCGGAGCCGGCGGAAGCGGATGCCCTTCACCACCCGTCCCCGGTCCACGTCCAGGCAGGGCACGATACGCCGCTTCAGCACCCGGGAGCCTCTGCGCCCGTTGCCGCCGTCGCCAGGGCCTCCGCCAGCGTGAGTGTGCCCCGGTAGAGCGAGCTCCCCAGCACGGCGCCCGTCGCCCCGGCGCCCCGCAGCGCGGCCAGGTGCGAGGCGGTCCGGATGCCGCCGGCCGCGAAGGTCCGGAAGCCTCGGCGAACGATGCGCGCGGTCCCTTCCACGTCGGGGCCCGTCAGCGTCCCGTCGCGGCGTGTGTCCGTGTACACCACCGTGCGCAGTCCGGTGGGCTCGAGCCGGTCGAGCAGCCCGTCCACGCTCACGCCGCCGGATTCTGTCCAGCCCTCGACCACGACACGGCCCTGGCGCGCGTCCACGGCGGCCGCGACGCGGTCGGGGCCCCACCGCTCGATGAGCTCCCCCATCCAACCGGTATTTCGGGCCGCCACCGTGCCGAGCACGACCCGCCCCGCACCGCCCTCCAGATAACGCCGCACGTCCTCTGCGACGCGGATCCCGCCGCCCACCTGCACCGGGACGTCCGTCTCCCGGCAAAGGGCGAGCACGGCCTCGACGTGCACGGGCCGACCCTGTCGGGCTCCGTCCAGGTCCACGACGTGGAGCGCCGCAGCCCCCTGGGCCACGAAGGCGCGCGCGACCGCGAGGGGATCGTCGCCAAACCGCGTGACCCGGCCGTAGTCCCCCTGCTCGAGACGCACGCAGCGTCCCTCGAGGAGATCGATGGCGGGCACGATCAGCACGGCGCCCCCTCCCGGCACGCGGCCCAGAAATTGGACAGGAGCCGGAGCCCGGCGGGCCCGGACTTCTCCGGGTGGAACTGCACGCCCGCCCACCTCCCGTCGCGCACGATGGCGGGGAACGGTCGTGCATGGATCGCGGTGGCGGCCACGAAGACACCGGGGCACTCGAGCCGGTAGGCGTGGTTGAAGAACACGTCCGTGCCGTCCGGAATGCCCCTCAGAAGCGCGTCGGCTCGCCGCAGCGCCAGTCCGTTCCAGCCGGTGTGTGGGACCCGGACCCCGGAGCCGAAGCGGCGCACGCGTCCCGGCAGCACGCCCAGGCAGCGGACCGGCTCCTCGCCTTCATCGGATCGCTCGGCCAGGAGCTGGAGGCCCAGGCAGATGCCGAGGAAGGGTGGGCCGTCGGGGTCCGAGAGGGGCCCGACGAGTTCCCGCTCGTGGAGTGCGTCCATGGCGGGGCCGGCGGCGCCGACCCCCGGAAGCACGACGCCCGCGGCTCCCTCCAGCTCCGCCGGGGCCGCGGCCCGACGCGTCGGCACCCCGATCCTCCCGAGGGCCAGCTCCACGCTCCTGAGGTTTCCGGCCCCGTAGTCGACCAGGGCGATCATAGCGTTCCCTTCGTGGTGGGGAGCTCCTGTCCCAGCCTCGGGTCCTGTTCGATGGCGGCACGCAGGGCCCGGCCCAGCGCCTTGAAGATCGCCTCGATCTTGTGATGATCGTTACGCCCGTAGTCGATCCTCACGTGCAGGTTGGCGCGCAGCCGGTCGGCGAGGGCGCGCAGGAAGTCCTCCACCAGCTCGGTGGGCAGTCCGCCCACCCGCTCTCGGGAGAACGTCGCCTCGAACACGAGGTGGCTCCGGCCGCCCAGGTCGACCGCCACGCGGGCGAGGGACTCGTCCATGGGGACGAGGAACCCGTAGCGCCGGATGCCTCGCCGCTCTCCGAGGGCCCGATCCAGAGCCTCGCCCAGCACGAGGCCCACGTCCTCGACCGTGTGGTGCTCGTCCACCTCCAGGTCACCGAGCGCCCGCACCTCGAGGTCCACGAGGGCGTTCCGGGCCAGCAGCGCCAGCATGTGGTCCAGGAAGCCGATCCCGGTGTCGATGTCCGCGCGCCCGGTGCCATCTACGTCCACCCGGATCCGGACGCGCGTCTCGGTGGTCTCCCGCACGACCTCGCCCACGCGGCTCACAACGCGTCTCCCGTGGGGATTCCGGGCAGCGCCACGGGACGGGGTCGGCGCCCATCGAACCCCGTGAGCGATGTCCAGCCGGCGGCGGCGGCGACCGCGGTGCCTCGCTCGAGGCCAGCGGCCACCCGGTGGGGCGCGTGCGAGTCCGCTCCCAACGTGAGACGCGCCACGCCCGCCTCGCGTGCCCAGCGCACGATGATGGGATCGGGGTACGGGGCGCCCGGGGGCTGCGCGTAGCCCGACGTGTTGATCTCGAAGCCGAGGTTCGAGTCGGCGACCGCCCCGAGCAGGTCACGAACGGGGGCTTCCAGGGTGCTCGGGTCCCACGGCCCGTAGGTCCGGTGGCCGAAGCGCTTGACCAGGTCGAAGTGGGCCACCACATCGAAGCCTCCCCAGGCGACCATCTCGGCCACGACCTCGAAGTAGCGTCCGTAGGCTCGCGCGAGGCTCCGGTCCCGGAAATAGGCGTCGACGTCGGCGCCTCCCGAGACGTTGTGGCCGTCCACCACGTGCACGGACCCGAGCAGGTAGTCGAGAGGCAGCGACCCGGCGATGCGCTCCAGGGCCGGGACCCACTCGGGCCGGTACTCGAGCTCCGCGCCCACTCGCAGCGTGAGCCCCGGAACCATCTCCCGGGCCGCGACGGCCGTCTCGATCTCGCGGCCCAGGCGGTCGATGGCCTCGTCGGCGTCGACGGTCCACTCGCCGTCCGGGCGCAGGATCTCCACGTGGTTGGTGAGGCAGAGCTCGTCGAGCCCCGCCGCGGCGGCCGCGCGCGCGTGCTCCAGGAGGCTGCCGGCCGCGTCCGAGGACGCATCGTCGTGGGCGTGGTAGTTGATCATGCTCGCCCTTCGCTCCGGACCCCCGCCGACTCCGCGGCGGCCGGCTCCGTTCGGACGCCGGGGACGCGGGCCAGCCCGTCCAGGAAGCGGTCGTTCTCGGCCCTCGTGCCGATCGACACGCGCAGGCCGCCCCGCAGGCGGGGCAGATCGCTGCGGTCCCGAACCACGACGCCATACTCCTCGGCCAGGCGGCGCTGGACGGTGCGCGGGTCGTCCACGGAGAACAGCAGGAAGTTCGCCTCGGAGCGGAGGGGATGGGTGCCGAGCGCCTCGAGGCCCCGGCGTACGCGCTCCCTCTCGGCCACGATGTCCGCGACCCGCCGGAGCATGCCGGCCCGGTCCGCGAGCGCGGCGACCGCCACGCGTGCCGAGAGGGTGGACAGCGGATAGGGGAGGCCGGTTCTGGTGAGGATCCGGACGAGCCCGGCGTCGGCCACCGCGCAGCCCACCCGGGCGGCGGCCAGCCCCCAGGCCTTCGAGAAGGTGCGGAGCACCACGAGCCGCGGCCACGAGCCGCCGGCGTTCGAGGCGAGCGAGCCTCCCGCGGCGAACTCGACGTACGCCTCATCGAGCGCCACCACGCCGGGCCACCGTTCGAGCAACGTCTCGATGCGATCGGGGGACAGACGGTTCCCGGTCGGGTTGTTGGGCGAGCACAGGAAGAGGAGCCGGGCGTCGCGCAGCGTCGCCAGGGCGACGCCCACGTCCAGGTCGAAGTCGGCGTCGAGGGGCATCGGCACGACGCGGGCCCCGTGAGCTCGAACGCGGTCGGCGTACACGCCGTAGCTGGGCGAGGCGACTCCCACCGGGTCGCCCGGATCGGCCAGGGTGCGGACCAGCAGGTCGATGGCCTCGTCCGAGCCGTTTCCGATCCACACGCGTCCGGGTTCCGTCCCCAGCTCCTCGGCCAGGGCCGTCCGGAGCGCGGGGAGGCGCGGATCGGGGTAGCGGGCCAGCCCCGCGTCGAGTCCCCCCGGCGGACCGAGCGGGTTCTCGTTGGCATCCAGGAGGATGCCTCCCACGTGCTCGGAACGGGCGGTGCGGTAGCCCCGCAGCTCTCGCAGGTGGGGCCGCACCAGATCGTGCGGGAGCGGGGCCCGGGAGACCGGTCCCGGCCCCGACCCGCCGCCCAGCCGGGCCGCGACGGACTCGGCGTGGGCCGGGAGCCCCTCCCACTCCGCGAGCGCGACGACCGTGGGCGCCAGGGACTGCAGCCCGGATCGATCCAGGTGCTGAAACTGGATCCAGCGGCCGAAGTCGTCGAGCGAGAGGCCATCATCGGCCCGCGCCCGCCGGCCCGTGGGGAGGACGTGGTTGGTGCCGACCGCGTAGTCCCCCGCCGCCACGGGCGACCACGGCCCCAGGAACACCGATCCGGCGTGCCGAATCGAGGCGGCGGCGCGGTCCGCGTCCTCCCGGAGGAGGACGAGGTGCTCGGCCGCCAGCTCGTCCACCCAGGCCAGGGCCTCAGCCTCGCTCCCGGCGACCAGGAGCGCGGAGCCGGCCAGGCTTCGCGCCGCCAGAGCCCCCCGGGGGGCGCGGCCCAGAGCCGCGAGCGTGGCCTCCCGGACCTCCTCGGCCATCGCCTCGTCGGGCAGCACGGCCACCGACAGGGAGTCGGACCCGTGCTCCGCCTGGGCCAGGAGCTCTGCGGCCACCACGCCGGGGTCGGCGCCGGCGTCGGCCCACACGGCCACCTCCGAGGGGCCGGCGGGGAGATCGATGGCCACGACGCCCGAAACGGCCAGCTTGGCCGCGTTCACCCAGCGCCCTCCGGGACCCACGATCCGGTCCACGGCCGGCACGGACTCCGTGCCCCACGTCATGGCGGCCACGGCCTGGGCGCCGCCGGCCGCGAACACCGCGTCCACGCCCGCGAGGGCCGCGGCGGCCAGCACGGGGGGTGCCGGCTCCCCGTCCGCGCCGGGAGGCGAGCACACGATCACCTCGCGGCAGCCGGCGAGTCGGGCCGGCACGGCCGCCATGAGCAGGCTGGAGGGATAGGCCGCCAGGCCGCCGGGAACGTAGATCCCGACCCGGTCCAGGGGACGGAACTCGCGCCAGGCCACCACGCCCGACTCGACCTCGACCGGCGCCTCGCGCCGGCGCTGGGCCCCATGAAAGCGCTCCAGGTTCCTCATGGCCCGCTCGAGGGCGGCCCGTCTCGCGGGCTCGACCGCGGCGAGCGCCTCCATCCAGCGTGGACGCGGAATCGCGAGCGCCGGGGGACGGACCTCGTCGAAGCGCTCCACGAGGTCGAGTAGGGCCGCGTCGCCGCCGGTGCGGACCGCCTCGAGGATGCCGAGGACGGCCTGGTCGGGGCGGGCGGTCCCTCGCCGCGACCGGCGCTCGAGCCAGGACCTCGCCCGCTCGCCCGACAGCACCGGGAGGATCGCTTCGGAAGCGGGAGGGGTCGCCGGAGGGCTCACCGCATCACCTTCTCGACGGGCAGGACGAGGATCTCGGAGCCTCCGGCCTCCTTGATGCGCTCCATGACCTCCCAGAACACTTCCTCTTCCACGGCGGCGTGCAGGGCCACCATGCCCTCCTCGGCCAGGGGAACCACCGTGGGGCTCTTCATGCCCGGCAGGATCTCCTGGATGCGGGGCAGGGCGCACCGTGGAGCGTTGAGGGTCACGTACTTCATGCGACGGGCCACGAGGAGGCCGCGGAGCCGGACGCGCAGGCGCTCGACGAGCGCCGCCCGTTCTCGGTCCAGGAGGGTGGCCGGGTTGGCCACCAGCACGGCCTCGGACTCGAACACGTCTCCCAGCCGCCGCAGGTCGTTCATGCGCAGCGTCGTGCCGGTCGACACCAGATCGCAGATGGCATCGGCCACGTCCAGCGCCGGAGCCACCTCGGCCGCTCCCCGGATCTCGATCACGCGGGCGTCGATGCCCTCGCGATCGAGGTAGCGGCGAAGCGCGGCGGGGTGGGTCGTCGCGATGCGTCGACCGTCCAGGTCGCGCGGCGTCCTCGTGGCGTCCTCGCGCGGGACGGCGAGGGCGAGGGTACAGAAGCCGAATCCGAGGGACTCGAGCTCTTCCACCCGGGATCCCTGTTCGATCACCACGTTCCGTCCCACGACGCCGAGGTCGGCCACGCCGTCCTGCACGTACTCGGGGATGTCGTCGTCCCGGATGAACAGGAGCTCCACGTCGGCGTTGCGGCAGCGCGCGAACAGCCGGCGCTCGTGCTCCTCGAACTCCAGGCCGATCCCCCGCAACAGCTCCAGGGAGCGGGTGGTGAGCCTCCCGTCGTTCTGGACCGCGATCCTCAGGTTGTGTCCGTTGGCGATGCGCATCGCTCCACCGTGTCCGTGTCGCGGCGGTCCCGGAAGCGCCGGGACCGCCGAA
>Ga0307440_1000622_pt1 | contig 17472 bp, 17 predicted proteins | sample SalMarWE160410MG_FD_202150 | JGI IMG/M metagenome (GOLD analysis project Ga0307440, IMG submission 202150) | Salt marsh sediment microbial communities from the Plum Island Ecosystem LTER, Massachusetts, United States - WE1604-10 | ecosystem: Environmental > Aquatic > Marine > Intertidal zone >... | reverse complement strand
GGACCCGCTTCAGGTAAGATCTTGCAAAAAATCATCAGAAACGCTGATAGGGTCTTCGAGAAAATGCCATATTTCTCTTTCAAGGGTTGGCTTGATGGCAAGGCCCCCGAAGGATTAAAAGTCGAATTGGTAAACGGTACTCCGGTGTTGCTCTCCCGTACCGGATATACCGGCGAGTTCGGTTTTGAACTCTATGTCGATTCAACAAGAACCCTTGAGACCTGGGAGTTGATTCTGGAGGCCGGGCAGGACCACGGCGTTATTCCCTGCGGTTTGGCTGCCCGTGACTCCCTGCGGGCCGGAGCCGTTCTGCCCCTCTCCCATCAAGATATCGGGAACTGGCCTTTTATAAACAATCCTTGGCAGTTTGCCCTTCCATGGGACGATAGTGGAAAAGGCTTTAGCAAAGCCTTTATTGGTGCCAAGTCCCTGTTAAAAGGTGACGACGAGGATTATACCTTTGCCTTTGCCGGATATGATCCGAGGAAGATAAATGCCGGAGAAGACAGTTTTGTAACGGATCTGGAAGGCAGAAAGATTGGAACCATCCTTACCTGCACTACCGATATGTCCATCGGAAGGATCGATGGGACCATCATCGGTATTGCCACTGCCAAGACCTCGGGAAAGCCTGCTGGTTTTATTCCCAGAGGTCTTTGCTGCGGTTTTGTCAAGGTGAAAGAACCGATGCCTGTCGGCCAAAACATTGTCCTTACAGATGGAAAAAGAAAGGTAACTGTTGAAGTTCGAAGCGATATACGCCCTGATCGGACAGCCTTTTCTGCAATTGGAAAGATGCTTTGAGGCAAACTGAAAAACTGTCTTTATGTTCGCTCTCAGCAAATTGGTCAAATTTCCAGTTCCGGAGGCAAAGATAGAAGACAATAGAATCCATGCCAGGTTAATTATTTTTGGATGTCTTGATAGTGGACATACTTGCTAACAAAACAAAAATTTATGATTTCATTTGGATTGAGTACATCAGACAGGAGAGGAAATAAATCATGAAAGAAATTAACGAGCTGAACTTACCGGAAGATCTGCATTATACCAAGGACCATGAGTGGGTGAAAATCGAAAGTGAGACGGCGTTGGTCGGCATTAGTGATTATGCCCAGGACCAACTGGGAGATATCGTCTTTGTAGAAATGCCTGAGGTAGGGGACGAATTCGCTCAAGGAGAGGAATTCGGGGCATTAGAATCGGTAAAGGCAGTTTCGGAGATCTATCTGCCCTTGGGCGGAGAGATCGTCGAGGTCAATGAGGACTTGGTCGATAATCCCGAACTGGTTAATCAGGACTCCTATAACAACTGGATTGTCAGAATACGACCAAACGATCTGCAAGAGTTGGACAATCTGCTCACGGTTGATGAGTATCTTGATATACTCAATGGTTGATCCCTTTTAATAAGAGGATAAACGTATGCGATTTTTACCCCATACCAAAGAAGAAATCACATCCATGCTCCGGGACGTTGGGGCGGACAGTCTCGATGATCTTTTTTCCCAGGTGCCCCGGGAGTGTCGTCGAGATGCGCCAATGGTCCTGCCGGCACCGACAACCGAATGGGAGCTCAATGAACAGGTCAAGGAAATAGCCGATATGATGGAGGTACAGCCGGATTTCAATGTCCTTATCGGAGCCGGTAGCTATGATCACCATATCCCGGCAATAATACCGGCACTGACGAGTCGCTCCGAATTCCTGACCGCTTACACCCCGTATCAGCCCGAGATGGCACAGGGAACCTTACAGGGAATTTTTGAATACCAGACACTTACGGCGCGCTTGCTCGGTATGGATGTGGCCAACGCCTCCATCTATGATGGGGCCTCTGCCCTTGCTGAAGCCCTGTTGATGGGTATCAGAATTGCGAAGAAGAAAAGAAAAGTGGCAATTTCAAGAGCTGTTCATCCCCATTACCGACAGGTGGTTGAGACCTATTTTCGACCGACGGAATTTGAGGTGGTGGAGATTCCCTATCTGTCTGACGGTCGTACCGATCTTTCAGGCCTGTCCGCTGAGGACGAGCTTGCAGCGGTGGCAATTCAATCCCCCAATTTTTTCGGCGTCATAGAGGATCTCGCTTCAGCAGCGGAAAAGATACATGGTGCCCAGGCCGTTTTTATAACCTGTTTTACTGAACCCCTGGCCTACGGATTGGTCAAAAATCCGGGGAGTTGTGGTGCGGATGTTACCTGCGGTGAAGGACAGAGTTTCGGAATTCCGCGGTCTTTCGGCGGTCCGGGGCTTGGCATGTTCGCCTGTCTTGAGAAGTACGTCCGCAGTATGCCGGGGCGCCTGGTCGGCCAGACCACGGACCTTGAGGGAAAACGGGGGTATGTCTTGACCCTTGCCACCCGGGAACAGCATATACGCCGGGAAAAGGCTACTTCCAATATCTGTTCCAACCAGGGGCTTTGCGCAATGACTGCAGGCATGTATATGGCATGCCTGGGTGGATCGGGGATTCGGGAGCTTTCTCGCCTGAACTACGACAAGGCTGAATATTTCAAGAAAGAGCTGACTCGGGCCGGGGCTGAAATTACCTTCTCATCCCCTACATTCAACGAATTTGTGGTCGGATTTCCCAAGAGATTCAAATCAGCGGCAGGAAGACTTAAAAAGAAAAAAATCATTGCCGGACTGGAGCTTGATACGTATTACCCCGAACTGGAAGGAAAGTATCTCTTCTGCGTCACCGAAACGGTGGGCAGAGAAGTCATGGATGCCGTTGTCAGGGAGGTAAAGAAATGAAAAACGTTTTTGCTGCAAGCGGTATGATCATGAATGAGCCCCTGCTCTGGGAAAAAGGAAAGAAAGGACGTAGGGCCATGGACATTGCAGAAAGCGATGTTCCTACCGCAAGGCTGGATTCCGAGATAGCCGGAGATGGGCCGGATTTTCCCGATCTTGGGGAGTTGGATGTCGTTCGTCATTATACCAGGCTCTCGCAATGGAATTTCGGTATAGATACAGGGATGTATCCATTGGGCTCCTGCACGATGAAATACAATCCCAAGATCAATGACAAGATAGCTGCAACCCCGGCACTGGCATCGGCCCATCCGATGCTCTCCGATGACTCCTGTCAGGGAACGCTTCATATAATGTATGAGCTGCAGAGGTATCTTGCTGAGATCACCGGCCTTGATGCCGTGTCCCTGCAGCCGGCTGCCGGGGCCCATGGTGAACTGACCGGTATGTTGATCTTTTCCGCCTATCATAAAAGCCGCGGGTCAAAAAGAGATAAGATCCTCATTCCGGATACGGCGCACGGTACCAATCCTGCAAGCGCGGCTTTGTGTGGGCTGCATCCCGTCCCTGTGAAATCAGGTCCCGAGGGGATCATTGCCCCGGAGGTGATCGATGAATTGATGGATGAACGGACTGCTGGAATTATGGTCACCAACCCCAACACGCTTGGATTGTTTGAAGAAAACATTAGACAGATTGCCGAAATTGTTCATGGCAGAGGAGGCCTGGTCTATGCCGACGGTGCCAACATGAATGCGGTTATGGGTGTGGTGGATATGAAAAAATGTGGTGTTGATATCCTGCACCTCAATCTCCATAAGACCTTCTCCACTCCCCATGGAGGTGGAGGACCGGGCGCGGGGCCTGTTTGTGTGGTCAGGCGTTTGGAAAAATTTTTGCCTGTACCGAAAGTGATGAAGAAAGGCAGAAAGTATGTACTGGATACCGATCGTCCCCATTCCATTGGCCGTATTCACGCCTTTCACGGCAATTTCGGTATCCTGGTTCGGGCATATAGCTACATACGGTTGATGGGGGCAGACAATCTAAAGAAAGCTAGTCGGCTTGCCGTCTTAAATGCCAATTATATTAAGGAGAAACTGAAAAAAGATCTCCACCTGGCCTACGACCGTCCCTGCATGCATGAATGTGTGTTCTCCGATCAGAATCAACATGATTTGAAGGTGTCGACCCTTGATATGGCAAAACGCCTGATGGATTTTGGTTTTCATCCTCCAACTATTTATTTTCCATTGGTGGTCAGTGGAGCCATCATGATTGAACCGACCGAGACGGAGAGCAAGGATGAACTCGATTTATTTATCGAGGCCTTTAAACAAATAGTGCGTGAGGCAAAAGATACTCCCGACCTTGTCCACCAGGCCCCTCATATCACAAAAGTGCAGAGGCTTGACGAGACGACGGCTGCCAGGCACCCCTGTCTTACTGGATAGAACCTCGGCAATGGGAAGAGGATTTTTTAAAGATCTTGGGGGGATGGATTATCAACAAGCGTATGACATTCAACTCGACCTTGTTGAAAAAAGAAAAGCAGGAATCATTGCCTCCGATATATTCCTCTTGACCGAACACCCCGCCGTTTACACCCTCGGCCGTCGCGGCGGCCGGGAACATTTAATGGTTTCCGATGAATTTCTCCAGGACAAGGGAGTGGCAGTCATCCATGTGGAACGGGGGGGGGACATTACCTGCCATGAAGAGGGACAGGTGGTTGTGTATCCGATCATAAATCTGCGGTCGTCCGGCCTTTCCATCGCAGAATATATTTTCAAGTTGGAGGAGGTGATGATTCGCCTCAGCTCCATTTTCGGGGTACATGCAGTGCGTGATCCACGTAACCGCGGGATTTGGGTTGGAGATTGTAAGCTGGGAAGCGTTGGAATCGCCATCAGGCACGGAATCACCTTCCATGGGATGGCTCTCAATGTAAATAATTCCCTCGACGCCTTCAGGTGGATACATCCCTGTGGGTTGACGGATGTGAAAATGACATCTTTGGCGAAAAAGTTGAGAAAAGAGCTGCCAATGAGTATCGTAAAAGAGCTGCTTGTCGAATTCCTTCAGGCGGTATTTGAAATGGATTTTGAGCCTCTGGAATACACGCTCCAAGAGAAGAACTGAAGCGATGATCGATAAACCTGAGTTGAAGAGAAAGACCCGAAAACCCAGCTGGTTGAAGCGCCGTCTTCCATCCGATCCCACCTATGAGAAGATTCGATCCCTGCTGCGGGACCATAATCTGACCACTGTCTGCCATGAAGCACAGTGTCCGAACCAGTTCGAATGTTATGCAAAAGGAACCGCCACATTCATGATTCTCGGGAAAAGATGCACACGAAACTGCGGGTTCTGTGCTGTGGAAAAAGGGACCTTCGGACCACCTGATTTCAATGAGGCGGAAAGGGTTGCCGATGCGGTCGAACTGATGAGGCTCAGATATGCTGTTGTCACCTCAGTTACCCGGGATGATCTTCCAGACGGGGGCGCGTCCCTTTTTGCAGCCACCATCAAGGCAATAAAAAACCGGATGCCGACAACCCATGTCGAGGTCCTTGTCCCGGATTTCAAAGGAGAGCGGAAGGCGTTGAAGACGGTCCTTGATGCCGGACCTGATGTCCTCAATCACAACATGGAAACCGTGAACCGTCTCTATCCGAGAGTCCGACCAGAGGCGGCATACCGGCGTTCCATTACCCTCCTGGGTCAGGCAAAAGAAATATCTCCTGAGATTCCAACCAAGACCGGATTCATGGTAGGGTTGGGTGAGACGGAGGAAGAGTTTATAACAGCGATTGTCGATGTCCTGGCAGTATCGTGCGATATTTTGACCATAGGCCAATATCTCCAACCGTCACCCAAACATTTGCCGGTTGTTCGGTTCGTCTCCCCGAATGATTTTCAAGAACTGGAAGACAGAGCCACTACGCTTGGTTTTAAAGCTGTTGCCGCAGGCCCCTTCGTCCGGAGTTCTTATCAGGCTGAAAAACTGTATAGACGGGTGGTTGACCAGACATGCGGTTAAGGAAAAGATGAATTTTGCAGGGGCTGGTTTTTGAGATGAAAAAGCCTTTTAAAAAGTGTCCGATGTGCAATAAACAATGGCCCGATCGTGAGACCTTCCTCGTTGATGAAACCCTGGAATTGAACGGCTACGGTGCAGATCTTGATAAGTTGGAATATGGACTTTTTTATTTTACGCATAAGGTTCCCGAATGTTTATCGACAATGACCATAAATGCTGGGGCTTTTTTCGATCTCTATACCGGACCGGAATATAGCGACAACATGTTCGAAAGTGATGAATGCCCAAAATTCTGTTTGAAAAAAGAAAAGCTGGATCGATGCGCCGTGCTTTGTGAAAATGCCTTCGTGCGTGAAATTATACATATAATAGCAAAAAGGAAGAAAAGAGAAAATAAAGAGGCGGTATCCTACACGGTTGACGAAGGAACGTATACTTTAAAAAAATAAAAAAATTGAGAAGCGAAATGGAAGGAAATGCATTTACTGGCTCAACGCGATATGTATTAGATGATGAGCTTGCAAAAATTGTCAATATATCAATAACGTTGGAAATGCCTTTGTTGTTGAAAGGTGAACCGGGAACCGGCAAGACCATGCTGGCCCATGCCATAGCGGAATCGTTAGGTATGCCTTTGATTGTGCTCAATGTCAAGTCGAACATGAAACTTATAGAGGCCTTGTATCAATACGATACCCTGACCAGACTCAATGACAGCAGATTTGGGGATTCGAAAAGAGATGTCAGCAATATCAATGAATATATCAAAATGGGAAAAATTGGTCAGGCCTTTACTGCCGATTCCAAGACCGTACTGCTCATTGATGAAATTGATAAGGCAGAGACCGAATTTCAGGACGACATGCTGGATGTACTGGACCAGATGCAGTTTGACATCATTGAAACCGATGAGGTGATAAAAACCAAGCACCGACCGGTTATCATTATAACTTCAAATGCCAAGAAGGATTTATCGGACCCTTTTCTCGGTCGATGCAATTTTCACCATATCGCCTTTCCCGATCCCAAAATGATGCGCAATATCATTCATGTCCATTATCCTGATATTCAGAAAAGGCTGGCCGAGAATGCGATAAAGACCTTTTATGAGTTGCGGAGTATCGAAGGTATTGAAAAGAAACCAGCTACCAGGGAGCTGATCAACTGGATTCGTGCCCTGTCTGCCGATGCCGATTTCAGGGAGGGTGGCAGGATAGAGAAAGAAATCCCTTATCTCGGTGTACTCTTTAAGAAAAGCGGGGACTATCAAAAGTCCTCCAACGCATTGTTAAAAAAACGTTTTTTTAGAAACTGATGTTTGTTCGTTTCTTTTTTTTACTAAAAGAGGTGGGGATTCCCGTTAGCCCGACAGCTTTTCTGACCCTGCAAAAGGCAATTGAGTGTGATCTCGTAAACTCACTCGATGATTTCTATATTGCCGCTCGAAGTATACTTGTCAAGAGCGAACGCCATTTCGACCTCTACGATCAGGTTTTTGGCCACGCCTTTGAAGGGACCGAACTGCAGGAAGATGATGACCTGGGGGATGAGCTTCTCGCCATGGCCCTTCTCAAGGATTGGCTGGAAAATCCCAAGGTCCTTGCAGACTCTTTGGGGGTTGATGAGAAAGAGCTCGCCGATATGTCACCGGAAGAACTCCTTGCCTACTTCAAACAACGCCTGAAAGACCAGAAGGGCCGGCATGATGGCGGGTCGAAATGGATCGGGACCGGAGGCACGTCGCCGGTCGGGCATTCAGGATACCATCCCGGCGGAATGCGGATAGGAGGAGTATCCAGGAACTCTTCAGCAATTAAGATTGCAGGGGAGAGAAGATACAAAGACTATTCCCTTACCGGCCCTTTGACCCAAAGCTCCATGGGAGAGGCCTTAAAACGTCTTAGAAACCTGGTGCCGGAAGGAAAAAGGGACAGGATAAATGTGGGGGAAAGTATCTACCAGACGATTAAAAACGGCGGAGAAATCGAGATCGTTTTTGATAGGGCGATCGTCGACCGATTGAAAATTATTCTGGCCATTGATAACGGGGGATGGTCAATGGAGCCCTATGTGGATATGGTGCAGATCCTTTTTCAATATGCCAAATCCCAGTTCAAAGATCTGAAGACCTATTTTTTTCACAATACAATTTACGATCTGCTCTGGGAAGATGCGGGAAGACATAAGCACCCCGTGAGCATAGAGGATCTGGCAAAACGTGATCCTGAAACCAGGATGATAATCATCGGCGATGCCAGCATGGCGCCCTATGAGCTCATGTCAACCGATGGCTCGATTTATGCCTATGAGCGAAGCGGAAAACCCAGTATCCAACGGTTGAATGACCTGTCAGAAATTTTTCCCCACATCATCTGGATGAACCCTATCCCACGGAATAACTGGTCCACCACCTATTCTATCAATGTCATTCAAAACATTATTCCAATGTTTGAACTGTCCTTGGATGGCCTCGAACGGGCCGTCACTCACCTGATGCTGAGATAGGGGTTAGGGTGTTTGAGTGATTCCTTATCATTTCTGCGAAAATGAGCGTTGAAGCATCTCCCTCGGTTTGACTTTCACATCTGCTTCAAGATATACTTCAGGTGCCAATAAAAGATTTTCTCGATGCAAGATCTATTAGACCCAAAGATAGAGGAGCAAAAGAACAACTGACTGATTGAAAGATTGTCAAGGTGGTGCATAAGATAACCTGCATTGTTCATTTCTTTCCGGAAAGTGTTTCCTGTGACCTTCATAAGAGGCCCATGAAAATCCGGAAAAACAGATGGTGTCGTTACACCATCATTGGTTGTATTTAAAACCTCAACAAAGGAGAGTGCCCATGTCAGAAAGTGTTTATAAAATAATTGAATTAGTCGGATCGAGTCCAACTTCCTGGGAAGATGCTGCCCAAGCTGCCGTGAAATCAGCAGGAATGAGTATACGTGATTTGCGTATCGCCGAAGTTGATACCCTTGACATGAAACTTGATAGTGGAAACAACATCATTTACCGGGCTCGAGTAAAGCTCTCCTTCAAAATCGTCTCCGACTGATCTCTCCATAACTCTTCCGTAAACGCATGTTTCGTAGAAAAATCCACGGAGAATAAAGGAGAGTTCAGAATTATTTCATGACGAAATTTCCGGAAACGAGAGACTCGTCCCTTTCCTCGTCTGCTTGGTTGGGTATTTCCCAATAGACAGGAAAGGAACAAGGTATCGTCGTTTCCGGAAAAGGATGTTCTTTCCACCCTCCCTTTTTTGGACACCGAAAAGTGTCCGCCTCTCCTTCCATCAGATATCCTTTACTGATTACCACTGCTATTCAGTTACTGATCCAGGGAGTGTAGCTGTTCGTTTCTCGGGACGCCATAATCCCATCCCTGTGGAGGCAACGCTTATGCCGTTCAGGCTGCAAAGACCAGAGAAACAAACAGCTCACACCTTTCCATTTCTATAGGCTGCGTTTCAGTGGTAATCAGTAATTCTTTTGAGGACCTTGATCAGTTGTTTGTCGCTGAAGTTTGCATAAAAATCTTGCAAAAATTCTTGAAAATGGTTTTAAATATTAATGAACAAAAGACATAAAATATTAATGCCAGCAAAAATTAAATATGTAAAATTTGCAAGCGGCATTATGAAAGAGAATGGAGATTGTAATATCCTTTTGCTGGATTGGTTTTTTTATCGATGACATTTTTATATCCTGTTGATTGATGGGAAGAAGAAAAGAGCAGATAAGAGACATATGATCATCACTATAGGAAATCAAAAAGGAGGGTGCGGAAAAAGTACGGTGACGATGAACCTTGCACTTGGCACCGCTGCCCTTAAATATAAAACAGCCCTCATCGATGCTGATATTCAGAAGAGTTGCCTGGAAACATTGCAGGGGCACACCAAGGAACATTTGACCACCTATGAGGCGGGTGAGGGCCTTCACAGGTTTGCTAAAAGCCTGGACGATGAGTATGTCTTTATAGATACTCCGCCGCACAGCAATACCATCATGTATCAGGCAATAGCCGTGGCGGATCTGGTGATTATTCCTTTGCAACCTTCCCCGTTGGATATAAGAAGCGCCAGACGGACGGTGGCAGTATGTCGCGATATTCAGGAAAAGCTGGGGAAAAGATTGCCCTGTTATTTTCTGCTCAACAAAATCAATCCGCGGACGACTCTCGGGAGGGAGGTGGAAGGACATCTGAGGAATCTCTATCATTTTCCAATTTTGCAATCGCGCTTGCAAAACAGAATAGCTTATCAACAGGCCCTTATTTATGGGCAGTCAGTGCTTGAGTATGGGAGAAATAATCCGGCTGCAGGCGAGGTCAGGGATCTTTTGGTGGAGGTCCATCGAATTGCGGCAAAAAGGGATAAAGGTATATAATAATCATATTATTTAAATATATTATAACAGCAAAAAAGGTTCTTGAAATGAAAGAGAAAAAGTCAAGCGTTTTTGCCGAAATGAACATGGAAGAATTGGATGCCATTGATTCTCTTACCGGTAAAAAGAAAAAAAATCTGGGAAGACCGAAATTGAATCCTTATGCTCAGGAGCAAAAAATTACAACTCGTGTCCCCAAAGAAATACACAGACAATTACGCATTGCCTCAGCAATGACAGGTAAACCCATGGGAGAGTTGATTGTAGACGCTTTGGCTATTCATTTGAAGAGCTATGCTGAAAAGTAGAGCGTTTGGTGAGGTGCAAAGATGAAGGGAAATCATAAAAACAGGAAAGATTGGAGTGATCGGCGGTTCCTGCGCAATCGGTCTTTATTGTTGCTCGTGGCGACAGTGCTCGTTGCAATCGGTGTTCTCGTAGATTCTTCCAGTATGAAGGGAGTTTTGAAGAATAAACAACTGGTTTCGGGCCTGAAGGGGGAAATGATTGCCCAAATAGATACGGATGCAACACCAGTTGATCCGGAAATGAATTTTGTTGCCACGGACAAGGATATTGAGCAGGCATACAAAAAGCTTCTCAATAAACGGAAAGATGAAACCGAAGACGTTAAAACGCTTAAAGCCGAGAAAGGAATGTACTACCGTGTCGAGTTGGCCAGTGGGAGAAGTTTGCGGGCAGTGCAGATTGAGACTACCGATGATACGGTCATAATAACCGATGACAGCGGGATGGTTATCAGTCTGGCCAAAAAGGAGATAGCAGACATTACCGAAGAAAAGGATTGAATCCTTGTGGCGCGTTTTGTTTCAGTACATCAATCGTTGCGGGTAATACCCAGGATGGTGGTCCATGTCCCGTTTTGATCCCAAATTTTTATAATAATGACAGGCTGGGATGTAAGATAATTGAGAACCTCCTTGGCCTCGCTTTTAAGAAGGCCGGAGAGAAGGAACCATTTCTGGCTAAGAAACCCAGGAGTGCGGATGAGCTTTTTCATGACCTCAAAATGAATGTTGGCAACAAGAAGATCGGAAGGGTAAACTGTATAGTCTTCCGCGCGTCCCTGGATGACGCAGATATTGTTTTCCAGATCATTCAAGAGTGTGTTGGTTCGGGCTGTACGGGCTGCAAGGTAATTGAAATCCACGGCTAAGGCCTTGTCGCAGCCGAGTTTGACGGCAGCAAGGGCCAGAATTCCAGAGCCGGTTCCCAGGTCGAGCATGGTATGGACTTTTTTCCCAGCGCTGACGATACATATAGCTTCAAGACAATCCCGGGTCGTGGGGTGGGTCCCGTTCCCGAAAACGACTCCGGGATCGAGTATAATAGTATTCCCTTCGTCTTCCGGGGGCTGTTTACACCAGGGTGGGCTGATCTTAAATTGACCGATTTCCGTCGGTTCGATTTTACCGCCTTGCCACTGTTCATAGGTCATTTCATAGGTGTCAAGCAGTCTGAGACCCGGGTTTTCCTTGATTATGTCCGTCACAAAACCATGGACGGGGCTACGAAAAAAAAGAAAAGAGAATCCGTCCTCTTCCCAGTTGCCGAGGAAATCTGGCAGAGGAAACCGTTGCGTTGCAGGAAACCTTCCTTCGATATAATAAATATACAGGAGTGAGTCAGGGAGAATGGGCTGGTATTGTTGTCTCTTCATAGGTGTTGATTTTCGTGAGGTGGAGAGGATGTTTGGACTTTTGCTCGGAAGAGGAATAGTATCTCGAGAAGGAACCCATTCCTCAATTTTATAGGATTAAATGTAAAATTGTCGGAGTGCGGAGGCTCCTATGATCCACCCTGTAATACAAAGAAGAAAACAGAAAGACAATAAAAAACGCCGCAATGCAGTTCGCAGGTCTAGAACCGGGTGAAAACCGTGGGGACCCGATGTGGTAAACGATGAGTGGAGCGACCATGTTTGTTTGTGTGGATTTTGATGGAACGATAGTGGACCATCGCTTTCCGGAAATGGGAGAGCCTGTTCCAGGTGCACTTAAATGGCTAAAAAGATTGAACGGTTACGGGGTGAAAATAATTCTATTTACGATGCGATCCGATAGCGAAATGTTCAAAACAGCACTGACCGAAGCAGTGCAATATCTGGAAAAAAACGGGATAAAGCTTTTTGCGGTAAACAGGAATCCAAATCAGGCGAAATGGACTACCAGCCCGAAGGTTTATGCAAATCTGTATATAGACGATTCAGCCTTTGGTTGTCCTCTTATACATCCCAAGGGTTTTAACCGTCCCTGTGTGGATTGGAGTAAGGTCGGACCGCAGGTTGAGCATCTCTTTTTAAGTAGTCATTGGGACTGATTATTTCCAGCCACCCTACTTTACGGGGAAAAAAGTTTATGGTTTAATGCGCTGTCCGAGCAGCTAAACGGGGTTGAATCTATTGGACGCCGCAGTGGGCTATGATTTCAAATTGCAGAACAGACTCTGTTTAATAAAACAGTGAGACAGGAGAGGGGAACCGACCATGGGACAAAACGTTGTACAGCTTTTTAAAAGGATTGATAGCAAGACAGAATACTGCTTCAACGTTGAATCTTCTCGCCCTTTGACTACGGAGGAAATGGAGCGCCTGCGGCTCATTTTAGCCGATGGATTTCTTCTCGAAACCGTCTCTCTCGAAACCGCATTTACTGGACCACGAGTGGTGGAGGTCGGCCCGAGGCTAAACTTTGCTACGGCCTGGTCGTCGAATATGGTCTCAATTTGCCGGGCTACAGGCCTGGACTGCGTAATCAGGGTAGAGCGGTCGCGCAGGTATTTGGTGGACGAGGGACAGGATACCGAGGAATTTATTAAAAATAACCATGATCGGATGACCGAATGCCACTATCCGACGCCGCTGACGAGCTTTGAGGCTGGAATCGTTCCCGAGTCTGTCTATGAAGTGGATCTAAAAGGCAAGGGACCTGAGGCTCTGGCAGATATTCCAGGAATTTCCATGGATGCCTGGGATCGGAATTTCTATCACGATTATTTTGTTAAAAAACATCACCGTAATCCGACGATTGTTGAGATTATGGATTTAAACAATGCGAACTCCGAGCATTCAAGGCATGGGTTTTTTAAAGGAAAGCAGATAATTGACGGAGAAGAAAAAAAGAAGCCCCTCTTTGAACTGGTAACCGACACCCTGGAGGCCAATCCTAAAGGATCCATTCTCGCCTTCAAGGACAACTCCAGCGTTATTCATGGGTATACGGTCAAGACCATCATCCCCCAAGAACCGGGACAACCCTCATCGCTCGTGGAGACCGAAGCCCCCTATCATCTTCTGTTGACGGCCGAGACCCATAACTTTCCCACCGGAGTGGCACCTTTTCCAGGTGCCGAAACAGGCACGGGCGGTCGAATCCGTGATGTACAGGCGACCGGCCAAGGGGCCTTTGTTATGGCCGGAACCGCAGGATACTGCGTAGGAAACCTCAATATCCCCGGCTATGACATGAGTTGGGAGAGGCAATATCCATGCCCTGGTAACTTGGCTTCCGCATTGGAAATAGAGATCGAAGCAAGCAATGGCGCCTCGGATTATGGCAACAAGTTCGGTGAACCGTTAATCCAGGGCTTTACCAGATCTTTCGACCTGGAGCTCGATAACGGCGAACGATGGGGATATTTAAAACCGATCATGTTCACTGCCGGAATCGGCCAGATCAATGCACTGCATACTGAAAAAGCAGAAGCCGAGAAAGGCATGTTGATCGTCCAGGTGGGAGGACCGGCATATCGGGTCGGGTTTGGCGGTGGTGCCGCATCAAGTATGCTCCAGGGTGAAAACGCCTCCGATCTCGATTTCGACGCGGTCCAGCGCGGCGATGCCGAAATGGAGCAGAAGATGAACCGAGTCATTCGTGCCTGCAATGAGATGGGAGGAAAAACGCTCATTGATGTTATCCACGACCAGGGAGCAGGGGGGCCCGCCAATGTTTTGAAGGAGCTGGTCGAAAAATCGGGTGGCCAGGTTGAGATCAGGGAGATTCGGGTAGGTGACCCTACCATGTCGGTCCTGGAAATTTATGTGGCTGAATATCAGGAGCGAAACGGATTGTTGATTCGTCCTGAAAAAATTGAAAGATTTAAGGAAATCTGCGATCGTGAGAAGGTGGCCTGCGAAGTACTCGGCGAGGTAACCGGCGACTTGCGGTTTACCGTACATGATAGGAATGATCAGTCGACTCCGGTCGACTTTGAATTAAATGATCTGTTGGGCAATATCCCGCGGAAAAGTTTCGTTGACAGACATGCGCAGGCTTCATTGGCTCCGCTGGTTCTGCCTGAGAACCTGACTGTCAGGCAGGCGCTGTATGATGTCCTCCGCCTTGTATCGGTGGGGTCCAAGCGATTTTTGACCAATAAGGTGGATCGGGCTGTGACGGGGCTGATTGTCCAGCAGCAATGCTGTGGACCCTTGCAGTTGACGGTTGCCGATGTTGCAGTTGTAGCCCAATCCCATTTTGGTTTAACTGGGGTTGCCACAGCCGTCGGAGAACAACCGATCAAAATGCTCGTGGACCCGGCCGCGGGAGCACGAATGGCGGTTGGTGAGGCCTTGACCAATCTGGTGTGGGCCAAGGTCGAGGATCTGCATCAGGTGAAATGTTCAGCCAACTGGATGTGGGCTCCGAAGCTTCCCGGTGAGGGAGCTGCAATTTATGATGCGGCGCAGGCGATGCGCGATGCGATGATTGCCATAGGCGTCGCAGTGGACGGAGGCAAAGACAGTCTTTCCATGGCAACTATGGTGGATGGCAAAACTGTTAAATCGCCTCGCGAGCTGGTGATCTCGGTCTATGGGGCAGTACCTGATATTTCCAAGGTAGTGACCCCGGATATCAAGGAACCTGGTTCCATGCTCATTTTTATTGATTTCAGTGAGGATAAAAACCGGCTTGGCGGATCAGCCCTTGCCCAGGTACTGGGAAAGATCGGCGATGATTGCCCGGACATGGAAGATCCCGGCTTGGTACAGCGCAGCTTTAAGGCGGTACAGGAGATTATTGGCAAAGGTCATATCCTTGCAGGACATGACAGGAGTGACGGCGGTTTGATCGTTACCCTTCTGGAAATGGCATTTAGCGGTAATTGCGGTATTAATGTTTCGTTACAGGGGTGGGATTCGGCTCTCGCCGTGCTCTTTTCCGAGGAGCTGGGACTGGTTCTCGAATGCCGGGAGGATATGTGCGAAGAGGTGAAGACTATCCTGGAGATGGCCGGCGTGCCCTATCTTGAGATCGGCAAAACCACTCGGGAAAAACATATTCGAGTAATTTACGACGATCAACTCGTTTTAGATGAAGAAATGGAAGTCTTACGAGGATGGTGGGAGGAGACAAGCTACCAGTTGGAGAGACTTCAGATGAATCCTGCCTGTGCCGATGAGGAGAAAAAAAATATTGCCTACCGTTCGGGGCCAGCCTATGCTCTTCCCTTTCGACCGGAGCCGGCTTCTGTTGAGATCTTGAAAAAGAAGAACAAACCCAGAGTGGCTATCCTGCGGGATGAAGGATCGAATTCCGATCGTGAAATGGGTTCAGCTTTTTATGCTGCGGGTTTCGATCCCTGGGATATTTGTATGAACGATCTTCTCCAGGGAAAGGTCGACCTGGATCAGTTTCGCGGTCTGGCTGCGGTAGGTGGCTTTTCCTATGCCGATGTTCCGGAATCTGCCAAAGGATGGGCGGCTACGATTCGGTTTAACGATAAATTGAAAGCCATGTTTGACGGTTTTTATAATCGTCCGGATACCTTTACCTTGGGTGTCTGTAACGGCTGTCAACTTTTTGGACTTCTCGGCTGGGTTCCGTGGCAAGGTATTGCCCCGGAAAGTCAACCCCGATTTATTCGGAATGTCTCAGGTCGGTTTGAGTCGCGTTGGTCGACGGTCAAGATTCTCAAGTCCAATGCGGTAATGCTCAAAGGTATGGAAGGCCTGGTCTTTGGTATACATATCGATCATGGGGAGGGGCAGTTGTATTTCCCCGACCCCGAGGTACAGGTCAAGGTTCAGGCAGGAAATATGATCTCCGTGGTCTTTGTCGATGATGCTTCCGAGCCAACCGAGGCCTATCCTTTCAATCCCAACGGATCACCTGGAGGGATGGCGGGTATCTGTTCCCCTGATGGTCGTCATCTGGCGATGATGCCGCATCCGGAAAGGACCTATCTCCCCTTTCAGGCCCATTACCTGCCCTCCGAGATGAAAAGTCTGCAGGTGACTCCTTGGATGCAGATGTTTAGAAATGCCTATGACTGGTGTTCCGGTAATTAGCAACACGACTCCAGGAAACTCTATTCCGGGCTTCGGGGAGTATCCTCGAAATTGAGAGCTTCAGGAGTCACCGTCTCTTGGTTTAAAAGCAGGTTGCCATCAATCGGCTCCTTTTCCTTGATGTCCCGGCTTGCCAGGACTGCAGCGTCAAGGGCCTTGAAACTTCGTATGCCCCCATCGGTGTCGGGGGCATCGGTCCCGAAAATAATTTCCACCACCTCTCTACCGTCATAATATCTCGGAGAAATAGCTGGCAGTAACCGTTCGTCGGCCTGGGAACGGTGCAATATCTCTCCGGACGTAAGGAGGGGGAGGATTTCCATGAAAATTGCCGGAGGATATTGAGGAAGACCTGCGACGAGGTCATCTTCAGTGATCGGCTCTTTGGCGGAAAATGCCCTGTACACCAGATCCATAACATCAAAGGCGGCAGCAAGTTTAAGTGTCGGCACGGATTGGTAAGGGATGAGACGATAGGTTTTAAGATGCTGGCAGGCAAAGGCAACCTGGGCTCCTGAGAGAATAAACAACCATCCGAGATAAATCCAGATCAAAAAGAGCGGCAGTGTGGCGAAAGAGCCATAGATAGCATTGTATTTGGCCACTCCCACCTGCATGGTGATGTAGATGTTTTGAACCCCGAACCAGAGGATGGCAGCCATAAAAGAGCCGACCAGGGCGGGAACGGTTTTGACCTTGGTGTTGGGGAAAAAGATATAGACCACATAGAAGGTCAGGCCAATGATCAGGACCGGAGCTGCTTTCAGCAAAAGCGCTTGAAGCCAGATGAAAGGAATAACTCTGTCTACCTTTGAAGCCAAAACGGGATTTTTCAGGAAAGCGCTGGCGGCAAAGGCAACATTTATGGATATTGGCATGATAATGAGAAGGGTCAGATAGTCGGAGATTTTACGCAGCAGTGACCTCCCCGCCGTCACCTTCCATATGGCATTCATCGCCTCTTC
>Ga0307440_1000620_pt1 | contig 17502 bp, 15 predicted proteins | sample SalMarWE160410MG_FD_202150 | JGI IMG/M metagenome (GOLD analysis project Ga0307440, IMG submission 202150) | Salt marsh sediment microbial communities from the Plum Island Ecosystem LTER, Massachusetts, United States - WE1604-10 | ecosystem: Environmental > Aquatic > Marine > Intertidal zone >... | reverse complement strand
CTGGAGGTATGATTTTCTCAATCATTTCCTCTCTTTCAGCATCGACCGCAGATGGCGAAAGAAGGCAATAAAAATTATAGGCAGACATTACAAACATCCCCGGATACTTGATGTAGCAACCGGAACCGCTGACCTTGCTATTGCTTCACTGAGACTTTCCCCTGAAAAGATAACCGGAATTGATATCTCAGCAAAAATGCTGGAGATAGGTAAGGAAAAGGTCAGAAAAAGAGGATTATCTCAAAGCATTGACCTTATCCAGGCTGATTCTGAAAATATCCCTTTTGAGGATAATGTGTTTGATGTGGCGATGGTTGCTTTCGGAGTAAGGAATTTTTCAGATCCGTTGAAGGGCCTTATGGAGATGAAAAGAGTGTTATGTCCCGGTGGTATGGTAATGGTGCTTGAATTTTCCAGGCCTTCGGGATTCCCGTTCAGGCATATTTATAACTTCTATTTTCTTCATATCCTGCCGTTTTTCGGAAAGCTCTTTTCAAAAGACAGGTCGGCTTACAGGTATCTCCCGGATTCCGTAATGAAATTTCCGGATAATGAGGTTTTCCTCGGGATGATGTCAACAGCCGGGTACAGCGAAACAAGCCAGTTAAGGCTGACTGGAGGGATAGCCAGTATTTATACCGGCATTAAATAATAAATGCAATAATTGTAAGTCAATACAGTTTATTATCTTGTGGTACTTAACCGAAAACAAAAACCTCATTTGAGAGCCAGATACCTTAATATAATACTTGTTTCTCTCTTTTTGCTGGTGCACCTGGGTGCGTATGCTCAGAAGCAAAAGCCGAAAAACTCATCATGGTACGATGAAAAGGTGCTTCATTTCGGTTTCAGCCTGGGTTTTAATACAATGGATTACAAAATAACTCCTTCACAAACCTATCTCAGGGCTGATTCCCTTTATCCCGAGGTCAGCAAGCTTAATCCGGGTATTAATATACAGGTTGTTACTGATTTGCGACCTGCCAGGTACATGGATATAAGGTTTCTTCCCGGTGTTTCGTTCGGACAGCGGGTCATACGTTACTATAAAGACGGTGTATTGTATAATGAACAGCAAAAGCTTGAATCATCATACCTGGAATTTCCGCTGCTTCTGAAGTTAAAAGGAGCAAGGTTGAATAATGTACGGCCCTACATTGTTACAGGATTGAATTACAGGTACGATCTTGCAGGCAAGAAAGAGTTTGACGACACAAAACCTGTATATATCCGTATTAAACGACCTGACCTTTATTATGAGGTGGGAGCCGGGCTTGATTTTTATCTTCCTTATTTCAAACTCTCTGTAGAAGTGAAGATGTCGAACGGGCTTACAGATATACTTGTAAAACAGGCTGCACCCGGCCACCCTGAGTATTACAACGCAATTGAGAAATTAAAATCACAGATTTGGATTCTTGCTTTCCATTTTGAATAAACCTTATGAAGCAGGTTCAGTTAAACCTGAGTCCGTCAGCTGCTGCTGATGAATCAGCCGTACGCAGGGAAGCAGCAAGACTTGCCGGCACAGATGAGAAAAGAATAATCTCTGTCAGGATAATAAAAAGGTCAGTCGATGCCCGTAGCAAGAGGATACGGGTTAACCTTAACGTTGAAATATACAGTGATAAAGACCAGATGGCGCCTTCGCCTGCCCCGTTCGCACCATTTGATGTGCATGCTGCCAGGGAAGTAATAATAGCAGGTGCCGGACCGGCCGGTCTTTTTGCCGCCCTGAGGCTTATTGAACTTGGGATACGTCCTGTTATAATCGAAAGGGGACGCGACGTCTCGTCCCGTAAGAAAGATATAGCCAGAATAAGCCGGGAACATATCGTAGATCCCGACAGCAATTATTGTTTCGGTGAAGGAGGGGCCGGAACCTATTCTGATGGCAAGTTATATACGAGGTCGAAGAAGAGAGGTGATAATTCAAGAGTTCTGGAGCTCCTTTGCTTTCACGGTGCAAACACAAATATTCTCTATGAAGCACATCCTCACCTGGGTACTGATAAGCTTCCGGGGATCATTTCCAATATTCGTAAATCGATAGTTGATGCCGGAGGCATTTTCCTTCTGGGAAAAAGGGTTACCGATATTATTACAGATGGGGACGCTGTGAAAGGTGTTGTTGTGTCAGGTAATGAAATATTTTCGTCTGATCATCTCATACTGGCAACGGGACATTCGGCCCGTGATATCTACAAGATTTGCAGGTCGCGTAATATTGTTCTTGAGATGAAACCTTTCGCAATGGGGGTACGGGTGGAACATCCCCAGGACCTGGTAGACAGGATCCAGTATCACGGATCTGCAAGGGGAGAATATCTTCCTGCCGCATCATACAGTCTTGTACGGCAGGTCGACGGAAGAGGTGTCTATTCTTTCTGTATGTGTCCCGGCGGATTCATTGTCCCTTCAGCCACAAGCCAGGAAGAGGTTGTTGTAAACGGAATGTCTCCCTCACTCAGGAATTCCCCGTATGCCAACTCGGGGATTGTTGTTGAGATAAGGCCTGAAGACCTTGCAAAATACAGTAAAGCAGGGGTATTTGCAGGACTCGAATACCAGGCTGATCTGGAACGGTTGGCCTGGATCAATGGTGGAATGACGCAAAATGCTCCGGCACAGCGTCTAGCCGATTTTGTCTCAGGAGCAGCCTCTTCATCTCTTCCAAAGCTATCTTATTTCCCGGGAGTGACAGCTTCACCTCTTCACGAATGGTTGCCGGAAAGCATCAGGTACCGTCTTCAGACCGGATTCAGGATGTTCGGAAAGATTATGCATGGCTTTCTTACCAATGAAGCGGTTATTCTGGGTGTCGAATCACGAACATCTTCACCTCTGCGTATACCCCGCAATGATACCACTCTTGAACATACCGGGATAAAAGGATTGTATCCCTGTGGCGAAGGTTCAGGTTACGCCGGAGGTATTGTGTCGTCAGCTGTCGATGGTATGAGAAGTGCAGAAGCTGTTGCACGGTATATTAATGGTTCCGTCTGACGGCTTTTCCCTTATTTCAAAATATTGTATAGATTTGTCAGTAACTTTACTGTTATGGCAGGATTCTTAAAAAGACTCTACAGGGAGACTGGCACACCAAAGGAAAGGATCATTTACATACTGATCTTTGGGCTCTTCATTTTCCTGTTCCTTTTTCTTTTCAGACCATTCGGACTGGGTAACCTGGAAACGTTGACACTCCTGGCCGTAACAATGGGATTCGGCATTCTTACGACTTTTGTGATCTTCCTTTTCAAATATCTTATCGATCCGGTTTTCCTGGGTCTAAACTACAGGATAAGTGTTGAAGAGACCCTGCTTGCAGCAGTGTTCGGGGAAGAGTATGATATGTTCCGTTCCACACGAAAGAAGATCATACCATATATTTACTGATTGCTACTTATTCAGCAAGGATCAGGTTTCCGTCTGGTAAAGCAGCTGGTTACGGTAATAATAGAACAGGGTCGACTGTGATACCATCCCAACATATCTCTTGCGATCGTCTATTACGGGCAGGTTCCATGTCTTGGTCTTTTCCAGCTTATTCATCACCTGGTCCATCCTGTCTTCCACGTGTACAACCTCAGGGGTATTTACCATGATATCCTTGATCCTGACAGTATCATACTTGCTGGTATCGAACAAAAGCTCTCTGATATCGTTAAGGGAAACAATTCCCATGTAATGATTATTTTCATCGACAACAGGGAAAATATTTCTCTTGGCCTTGGTGAATATATTGACCAGCTCTCCCAGTGTCTCATCAGGTTTGACTGTAAGGAAACCTCTCTCCAGAACCTTATTAAGGTTTATCTGTTTTAGAAGCGATTCGTCGCCCGGGAGGGCTTCAGGTTTTTCCTTGCCATATTTGAGACGGTTCATCTCCTTATTATATGCTTTCATCAGGTCGGCAGTGGTAATAATGCCGAGTACTGTTCCGGGACTATCAAAATCATTCACAACCACAAGTTCATCAACATGGTTATGAAGCATTATCTCCTGGGCCCTGTCTATTGTTTCATTAAGGCTTATTTTAAGAATATGCCGCTGCATAATATCGGCTACCTTCTTAATGTCATGATCCGGCTGCTGCAGCATATTATGAAGATCCTTAATATAAAATGTCCCAGTAAGCTGCTTTTCTTCGTTCACGACCGGGAACATCCTTTGTTTTGTATCCTTCAGTGCTGATAATATATTATCAATAGGCATATCCTCTTCAAGAGTTTGATTGTTCTTATGCCTGTTGAATGTATCTCTTACGGTTATTGTCCTGAAAATATCATGAGCATATTCTCCGTAATGGGCCTGTGAATATATTCTTCCCGGCACCTGGCTCTGGTATATACTCCATTTTCTTGCCACAAGGAAAGAGAGCGTACATACCCACATACTTGGCATAAGTAGTTCATAATTACCTGTCAGCTCACTTACCATTATTATTGTTGAGATAGGGGTATTGGCAGCAGCCGCGAAAAATCCGGCCATACCCACGATGGCAAAGGTTGAAGGATAAAGAGTCATTCCGGGGAAGATAAACTGGAGAAGGTATCCCGATGCAGCTCCCACTGTTCCGCCTATAACCATTGAAGGGCCGAATACACCGGCACTACCACCGGAACCAATGGTAAAAGATGTGGTAAGTATCTTTCCTATTGCAACTAAAATGAGGATCGTTACCCCGGTATTTTTGATACCATTTGTGACAATGTCCTGTAAAATCCCGTATCCTCCTCCCATTACATCTAATGTATATGTCTTGTTGCCGGTAACCAGGATAAGAATAAGAACCAGTATACCTGTGATCAGACCTCCTATTATGGGTTTCACAAACTGTGGAATATTCCATTGTGTGAAGGCCTTCCTTACCCCATAGAATGATTTTACGAACATCAGTGCGGCAAATGCCAGTATGAGAGCTTCTATGGTATAGGGAATAAGTTCAATGGGCTTGTTAAAACCGTGTTGCCCGGCATTGGTGAGAATATGTTCCCACCCGTAACGGAAGGAATAAATAGAAAAGGCAATTATTGATGAAACGGCGGCCGGAAGCAACACCTCGGCTTCCACTTCTGCGGATGAATAAAGCACCTCGGCGGCAAAAATGGCACCTGCCAGGGGAGCCCTGAATATACTACCGATACCTGCCCCCATACCTGCAGCAAGCAGCCATCGTCGTGTTTTTACATCCAGGTTGAGCCTGGTTGACAGAAAACTTCCGAAGCCTGCACCGATCTGGGCTATTGGTCCCTCACGGCCTCCTGATCCTCCGGTTCCGATCGAGATCACAGATGCAAACAACTTAACTATGGGAACTACTGGTTTTATTATTCCTCTCCTGCGATGGAATGCCTTTATAGCTTCATCTGTTCCATGGCCTTCAGCTTCCGGAGCAAACTTATAAATGAGCAAGCCGGCAAACAAACCTCCAATTGCAGGGAGGAGTACTATCAGGTAAGGTTTAAAACTGCCTGTTGTGAAATGCTCTACCTGGGGTTCTCCACCGGGAATCAGGGGGGTAAGTCCCATCAGGTGATTTATTGAAAATTCCTTAAGTAAGACGAGTAACGACTGGAACGTAATTGCTCCAAGTCCGCTGATCACACCAACAACTGAACCATATAACAACCACCTTCCAGCAGATCTGAAATCAAATTCTCTTTCCAGGTAGTTCCATCCGAATATTTTCATCAAGCAGTTTTGTTTTTTCTCTGTTTATCCCAACTAATATTTTCTATTCTTTATATTCCTTAACCTTTCCAAGTATAGCTGATTCCTTGAGCGTGAAGGACATCAGTATGCTCAGTACCATAAGACCTATCAACAGGACCAGTGAGGGAGTCATTGATCCCGTGGCAGCAGACTTGAAGCTGTCCATGCCAAATATGAAAGCTATACCTGATACCTGTCCCATAAGGAGCAGCATTCCATTGGAGGTACCTTCAGAAGCAGGGAATGTTATTTCTGCTCCATACTGGAATCCGACAGGTCCTGCACTCAAAAGGAAAAATCCGAGGGTCATACCAGACAACAGTAAAAGGTGGTAGCTTGTTGCGAAAGTAATACCGGTCAGACCGAGCGTGGCACCTGTAAGAGCCACAATGATAAATGGTGTCCTCCTTTTGTATTTGTCAGATAATAACGGTATTATCAATGCCCCAACTATCCCGCCAATAATCATCATACCTCCTGTAATCCCGGCCTGTGTGGCAGAAAAACCTCTGGGCCTGAGGATATCTTCTATCCAGGTCGTGACACTGTTAAATACGCCCAGTCCGATGAAGAATATCACCATCAGCCACTGGAAATCCCTTGTATGCAGGGTTTGTTTCAGTCCGTCGTAAACAAGGGAGCGCTCTTCCTGGTCGGGTCTGCATGGAGCGGTGGGAGGACCTTCACGCATCAGCACCATGAACAGAGCAGCTATTGCAGCCGAGATAATCCCGTATATATATAACATACCATCCATTCCCGATCCTATTACCAGGTAAGGGGTAAGGGTCATGCCAAGCAAAATACCTATATACATAGCAAGAGTTCCCAGTCCTGCAGCCGTGGCCCTTTCTTCAATAGGGAACCACCGTGCAGCCAGTTTGGTTATTGCATTTAGGATAAATGGCTGGCCAACAGCTATACCAACCTGGGCAAGCAGGAGTATCTGGTAATTCGTACCGGCAAATCCCCGCAGCAAGCCGAAAATACCTGTGAACAAAGCACCGGTACCAACACCTGCGCGTATACCGTATTTATCAATGATCCATGAAGCCGGTATTGATACAACTATATATACTATCATGAAACACATTGACAGTATCCCAATCTGAAGGTCAGTAACACCATAATACCCGGTGGCATTACTTGTGATGGGGGCAAAGGTTATCCAGAGCAACTGGTTGACTGCCACTATCAGCATATAGATGGTCAGCATGAGCCAGCGAATCGGATATACCTTGAATTCCGGTTGCTGCATTTTGCTTCTTATGTTAAATAAACGAATTTATTCATCTTCTAAAGGTATTATCTCCTGCGAAACTCCGAAAATACTACTGAAGCTGCCATTCCAACATTGAGAGAATCAATTCCCGGACCGGCTTTACTGAACCTGGGTATCATTAACGGATCGGTTATGTATCGTTTTAATCTTTCGGAAACACCTTTTGATTCGTTCCCAAGTAATATAATACCCTGTTTGTCAAGCTCTCTGGTGTATATCGGCTCGCCTTCCAGCAATGTTCCGAATATCGGAATTTCATTATCGGAAGCAAAAATAAAAAGTTTTTCCAAATCCGAATAATAAACATCAGTATGAAGCATGGCTCCCATACTTGCCTGAACGACTTTTGGATTGTATATATCAACACAATCCGGGGAACAGATTATATTTTTTATCCCAAACCAGCCAGCAGCCCTGATTATTGTACCCAGGTTCCCGGGATCCTGAATGAAATCAAGGGCTACGGTTAATTCATTCCCCAGGATTGAAACATCGAGTTTCCTGTCAGGCATGTCTAAGATAGCCAGTGCATTATGTGGTGTTTTAAGTGAGCTGACCTGCTTAAGTTCATTGTAACTTATCTCTTCTACTTCCTTTACATTCTTCAGCAATCCGGGCGGCAGTGAACTGATAAATTCGGGTTTTGCCACAAGTGAGTTGACCATAGCACCGGAGGCTAAAAATTCCCTGACAATTTTGTCCCCCTCCACCACGTATAACTTTTCCTCGTCCCTGATTTTCTTTCTCTGGAGAGATTCAATGTACTTTATCCTGTTCTTACTTATCATTATCGGTTGATAATCAGTAAGTTATTAAAAGGAGTCAGGCTGTGTGCCCGTTTATTGAAATTATTCATTCTGTAAAGCACGTAAAGAATTTTCTAATAAACAAGCAAGTTCATTGTTCAGTTGTAATTTTGTACAGATATCATATGGTAGCTGAGGGTCCGGCTTCCATATCATCCTTACCATGTTTATATACAGACATTGACAATCACCTTTTTTGACTGTTACTTCAGATTTTTATTGATATATTTGAACCTGAACTTTTAGAATGACTTTTGAGGCAATCGGGTAACATCAGGACTCCTATACTAACCGGGCTTTTATTAGCCCTGTCTTTTATTATTATGATATTGTCATCCTGTAATCCGACCAAGTATGTACCACATAATGAGACTCTTCTTGAGGATAATAAAGTCGAGATCAATACAGAGGGGATAAAGAAGAGTGCGCTGGTGCCCTATATAAGGCAAACTCCCAATAAAAGAATCTTCGGAAGCCGTTTTTATCTCGGGCTTTATAATCTTTCCAATATTAACAAAACACGCTGGCCGCATAAGTGGCTGAGGGATATAGGGGAGGCCCCCGTTATTTATGATTCAATATCAACTGTCAAGAGCAGGGACCAGATACAGTCCTATATAGAGTCCAAAGGTTATTTTGACAGCAAAGTAACAGATTCGGTGGAAACTGAGAAAAGAAGATCCACGGTATATTATGATGTTCATCTTACCAAACCTTATACTATCAGGAATATACATTATGAGATAGCGGACAGTAATATCAGGAAGTTGTTTTATTTTGATTCTGTGGATTGTGTAATTGAAAGAGGAAAACCATACGATGTTGATGTTCTCCAGGAAGAGCGTTCAAGGTTTGAAAGATATATCAAGGACCGTGGATTTTATTCTTTCTCTGCTGAAAATATCTTTTTCAGGATTGACAGCACCGTGGGGAAAAGACAGGTGGATATATATTATGTGATACGTAACCTTCCGGTGGCTAGGCCTAACGGTACTATATCATACGTTCAATATCCTATGTACCGGGTTAATAACATATACATATATCCGGATTATGTGCCCAAGGAAGCTCTTGAAGGCGGCAAGCAATACCTGAGCACTCTCGACACTGTCAATTACCGGGGATATTATTTTGTGTCTCCGGAAAGAAAGCCCTCAATCAAGTATGACCTGATAATACAGAACCTGTACCTTCGACCGGGGACATCCTATAATATTACAAACACTGAGCAATCGCAGGCACACCTCCTGTCATTGAAGGTCTACAGACTTGTCAATATAATATACAACGATACCCTTCAGAAAAACGCGGTTCCGGGTTCACCATTGCTTCTCAATTGCAACATTCAGCTGACAATGCTTAACCAGCAATCATACCGTATTGAACTGGAAGGTACCAATTCAGCGGGTAATCTTGGAGGTGCCCTTAACCTTGTTTACCAGCATAAGAACCTATTCCACGAGGCCGATCTATTCAGCATGACGCTGAAAGGAGCTTATGAAGCCTACTCCCAGAAAAACAGCAAGCTTAACAGTACTGAAGAGTATGGTATTGAAGCCAGTCTCCGTCTTCCAAGGTTCCTCCTGCCATTTCTTGAGAAAGAAAGTTTTATCAAGAAGTATAATCCTTCAACAACTCTTATCGGTGCCTATAATTACCAGAAGATGCCATTTTATACACGTACAATGGCAACTGCAACATTCAGGTACGACTGGAAGGCCGGCAGGTATCAGGAACATATAGTCAGTCCTCTGGAACTTAACCTGGTCAAATTGCCCGACAGTTCTCTTAGTGCAGCATTCAGGGCCTCAATTGATAAATCGATTTATCTTAAGAACAGTTATAAGGATGTGTTGATAATGGGTGGAGGATATTCCTATATTTTCAATAACCAGAAAATTAATAAGTCAAAGGATTTTTGGTTTGTGAGGATTAATGCCGAGGCAGCCGGCAATCTTCTCGCAACAGGAGCAAAACTGCTGGGTTTTCATAAAACCGACAGTACTTTCTACAAAGTATTCAGACAGCCTTTTGCTCAATATATAAAAGGTGAGGTAGATGTAAGGTATAATTACAGGTTCAACGATCTTAGCTCAATAGTATACAGGGGATTTGCAGGTGTAGGCATTCCCTATGGCAACTCAAAGGCCATGCCTTTTGAAAAACAATATTTCGGAGGTGGTGCAAACGATATAAGGGCATGGCAGGTGAGATCACTCGGACCCGGGTCTTATCAGGCCCCTGATACAGTTAACAGTCTCTATAATGAAACTGCTGATATCAAATTGGAATTAAACGCAGAATACAGGTTCAAGCTTTTCTGGATACTGGAAGGCGCAGTATTTATTGATGCAGGAAATATCTGGACATATAAACAGGACCCTTCCAGGCCGGGAGCTCAGTTCCATTTCGATAAGTTTTACAGGGATATTGCTGTTGGTACCGGTACTGGCCTGAGGTTCGATTTCAGTTTTGTCATAGCTCGTGTTGACCTGGGGATGAAGTTACGTGATCCTTCAATATCGGATGGTTCGAGGTGGATCTTTATGAATGGCCCCTATACCTTTAAAAATGACTTTACTGTTGTCCTGGGTATAGGTTATCCGTTCTGATGTTTTATGGCATAAGGAATGGGAGTATTCTTCAATTGTACCAATTGCACAATTACATAAGCTCATTGCAGGTATCTCAGGGGAAATGATTAACTTGCAGACAGTCTCACTGCAAATTTATAATCATGAAATTTACCATCAGGCCCATAAAGGACTTGTTCGGCTATTCAAGGAGGGAGCGCAGGGCGTCTCTTATCCTGCTTGTTCTTATCTCTTTAATATTATTTGCCAGGTTCCTGGTTCCGGAAAAGCGTATAGAGATCACGGATCTGACAGATGAATTTCTTTCCGGTAGCGCAATTCAGAGAGATGATTCTTCAGGATTAAAGGGAAAGAAGTTGCTGTTCGATCCCAACACTGCCACCTATAATGAACTCATTAATGCAGGGCTTAACAGCAGGCAGGCAAGGACACTTATAAGCTACAGGAACAACGGAGGCAGTTTCAGGGAGAAGGATGATATAGGAAAGGTGTACGGCATCTCGGGAGAGAAGGCAGACAGCCTGAAACCATTTATTAAGATATCGGGCAACATGGAGGTTAAAAATAAACTAAACGATCAGGTTGCCAGATCCTTTCAGGAACCAATTGATATAAACACATGTGATTCTGCTGCCCTGGAATCACTGCCCGGTATTGGCCCTGTTCTGGCTGCCCGGGTCATAAAATTCAGGAACCTTCTCGGAGGATATTATTCGGTTGAACAGCTGAAAGAGGTCTATGGTCTTCCTGTTGAAACATATAACAGGATATCAGGTATGCTAGGTGCGGATACAGCCTTTATTGAAAGGATCAGTATAAACAGTGCAGATTACAGGGCACTGTCGCGAATAATATACCTCAGCAGGTACGAGGTAAGTTCCATCCTTAAATACAGAACCCTTATGGATAGCATTCACACTATCAAGGAACTTGTTGATAATAAATTGATCCCGGAAGACAAGGCAGACAGGATCAAACATTACATCAGTTTTGAATGATAGCAAGGGATCTCCTCGTAGCAGGATTCCGATACTATTATTTTATTATCAGCATGCTGGCAAAGACCAGCCAACTTAGGCGGAATGTGATAACACGGGAGGTCAGCCATGAGGTATTTCCTCCGGGTCAGTTAAGGCATGTTCTTTTTTGAGTTAAAATTTGTGGGGTTAATGGAAATTTAGTATATTTAGAAAGATTACAAATCAGTGGGAAAAATTGCTAAATCATATATAAATCTTAAAAACAGTGGCTCATGGATAATTTATTCACATAAATGTTTTGAAAAAATTTTTACTATTTCTAACTTTGCGCCTCGTTTAAAAACTGACTTATATATTAAAGTATGATCATTGTACCATTAAAAGAAGGCGAAAACATAGAAAGGGCTCTTAAGAAGTTCAAAAGGAAATTCGAAAAGACGGGAGTGATTCGTGAATTACGTTCGCGTCAGGCTTATGTTAAGCCTTCAGTACGCCGGAGGGAAGAAATTAAGAAGGCTATGTATGTTCAGAAGATGCAGGAGAGCGAGGAATAGTTCGCTGATGGCGTCTTATATAATTTAACGTAACAGATATGGAGGTTCCTTTATGAGTTATAAGGAATCGTTCTTACAATATCTGCAAATCGAAAAGCGGTATTCATTACATACTGTCAGGTCATATTTGAATGATCTTGATCAGTTTCAGTCGTTCCTGTCGGAGAAAGGTCTCGCTGATGGTCTTGCCACAGTTACATCACACGACATCAGGGCATGGATTGTGTCACTTCTCGACAATAAATATTCAACAGTAAGTGTTCACAGGAAAATTTCATGTCTGCGTGTATTTTACAGGTATCTCCGTAAGGAGGGAGTGATAAAGGGTGATCCGCTTGAAAAGGTTGTGTTGCCGAAAAAGAAGAAAAGGCTCCCGGTATTTGTTGAGGAGGGAGCATTAGACAGGTTGCTTGATGAATATAATTTCGGGGACAATTTCCGGGGCATCATGAACAGGACGATCATTGAGATGTTGTACACTACCGGCATGAGGAGGTCAGAACTGATAGGTCTTCATGATTCTGATGTTAACCTGGCAGAGGGTACGGTGAAGGTTACGGGAAAGAGAGATAAGCAAAGGATAATACCGTTGTTAAAGCCATTTACAGCACGTTTGAAGGAATATATCGGCATTCGTGAAGAAAGTGTTGAAAATGCGCGGGAAGGTTGGTTTTTTGTTACAGATAAGGGAAACAAGTTATATGACAAATATGTTTATAATATAGTAAATGATTATCTGGCCATGGTAACGACAATAGAAAAGAAAAGTCCTCATATACTGCGGCATACATTTGCAACGCACATGTTAAACAGGGGGGCCGATCTTAATTCGATCAAGGAGTTGCTGGGGCATGCTAATCTGTCTGCCACTCAGGTATATACACATAATACATTTGAAAAGCTCAAAAAAATATATAAACAGGCTCATCCAAGAGCTTAACTATTAATCAAATAATTAGGAGGTACTACTATGAACGTTCAGATTCATTCAGTGCGGTTCGATGCCGACAAGAAGCTAATCAATTTTGTTCAGCAGAAGCTTGATAAACTTACTCTGTTTGGTGATGATATAGTGAATGCAGAAGTCTTTCTCAGGCTCGATAAAGACCAGGACAGGGAGAACAAGATTAGTGAAATTAAGCTGGAGTTACCGGGTGGTCCTTTATTTGCAAAGAAGCAGAGCAAGACATTTGAAGAAGCGACAGACGATGTTATAGAAGCTCTTAAAAAACAGATTACCAAGCATAAGGAAAAGAAGCGGGGTGTTTGATAATTCATATTTCAAAAATATACAGAATTATTTTGATTAGTAAATTTTAAATTCATACATTTGCAAACCGTTTTTTGAGGGTATATTATGCTCTCACGGTGACGTTCTTTAAATTGCCGATGTAGCTCAGTTGGTCAGAGCAGCTGATTTGTAATCTGCAGGTCGGGGGTTCGAATCCCTTCATCGGCTCTTGAAAGATTTGTTAATGTGTGTCTTATAAAATAGGACTCTGTATAAAGGGGGAGATACCAAAGCGGCCAACTGGGGCAGACTGTAAATCTGCTGGGACATCCCTTCGTAGGTTCGAATCCTGCTCTCCCCACTTTAAGACAGGAGCTTCCGCTTAGTGGGGATAAATTGGCATGGCGGATATTTTTTGGACGATATTAAGCGGGAGTAGCTCAGTTGGTAGAGCATCAGCCTTCCAAGCTGAGGGTCGCGGATTCGAGCTCCGTCTCCCGCTCACTTTTTGCGGCCAGAGTAGCTCAGAGGTAGAGCACTTCCTTGGTAAGGAAGGGGTCGGGGGTTCAATTCCCCCCTCCGGCTCAACAGGATTGGATATTAAAACGAAAATTGAATATAAATAAACTAAATTTAATAAGCTTGGAGTTATGGCAAAAGAAAAATTTGACAGGTCGAAACCGCATGTGAATATTGGTACAATTGGTCACGTGGACCATGGTAAGACCACTTTGACGGCAGCGATCACTATGGTCCTTGCCAAGAGAGGTCTCTCTGCAATCAGAGATTTTGACTCAATTGATAATGCCCCGGAAGAAAAGGAAAGAGGTATTACAATTAATACTGCTCACGTTGAGTATCAGACAGCCACACGTCACTATGCGCACGTTGACTGCCCCGGTCACGCTGACTATATCAAGAACATGGTAACTGGTGCTGCCCAGATGGACGGTGCTATTCTTGTTGTTGCTGCGACCGACGGTCCGATGCCACAGACCCGCGAGCACATACTGCTTGCACACCAGGTAAACGTTCCGAGAGTGCTTGTTTTCATGAATAAAGTTGATATGGTTGATGATGAAGAACTTCTCGAACTGGTAGAAATGGAGGTTCGTGATCTTCTGAATTTCTATAAATTTGACGGTGACAACGCTCCCGTGATCCGCGGTTCAGCACTTGGTGCAATGAACGGTGAGGAAAAATGGGAAGATAAAGTCATGGAACTGATGGATGCTGTTGATGAATACATTCCAATTCCTCCACGTGATAATGAAAAACCTTTCCTTATGCCTGTTGAGGATGTCTTCTCAATCACAGGTAGAGGTACCGTTGCAACCGGTCGTATCGAAACAGGTGTTATCATTACCGGTGATGAGCTTGAGCTTATAGGTCTTGGTGCCAGCAAACGTAAATCAGTATGTACTGGTGTTGAGATGTTCCGCAAGATCCTCGACAGGGGTGAAGCTGGTGACAACGTAGGTCTTCTTCTTCGTGGTGTTGACAAGAAAGAGATAAAGAGAGGTATGGTTCTTGCAAAACCCGGATCAATCACTCCTCATACAAAGATCAAGGCTGAGGTTTATGTCCTTAAGAAAGAAGAAGGTGGACGTCATACACCATTCCATAACAAATATCGTCCGCAGTTCTATCTCAGGACACTCGACGTAACTGGTGAGATCACTCTTCCTGAAGGAACAGAAATGGTAATGCCAGGTGATAATGTAACAATCACCGTTGACCTTATCTACCCTGTTGCTATCAATGTCGGACTGCGTTTCGCTATCCGTGAAGGTGGAAGAACAGTAGGTGCCGGCCAGGTAACTGAAATACTCGAATAAGATTTTAGTTGAAGCGCAATGCATTGCGTTTCAACTATGCTTTGCGTTTCAAAGATATTAGACGGGTGTAGCTCAGTTGGTAGAGCACTGGTCTCCAAAACCAGGTGTCGGGAGTTCGAGCCTCTCCTCCCGTGCAAAATTATTTAGTACTATGAAATTAAAAGGTTATATCAAGGAGTCATTCACAGAACTGGTACATAAAGTGACCTGGCCAACATTCAGTGAGCTACAGAACAGCGCAGTTTTAGTAATGGTGGCTACGCTTATATTTGCAGTACTGGTTGCAGGTATGGATTTTGTTTTCAGCCGTGCAATGCATTTCATTTACAGCTTGTTATACTAAAATACAAACAGTTCAAATGAGTGAGAATATAAAGAAGTGGTACGTACTTCGTGCTATCGGTGGTAAAGAAAAGAAGGTTAAGGAATATATCGATAGTGAGATTGTGCGTCTGAAACTCGAAGAGTATATCTCACAGGTTCTTATCCCCACAGAGAAGGTGTACCAGATAAGATCAGGAAAAAAGATCAGCAAGGAAAGAACTTTCTTTCCGGGATATGTTCTTGTCGAAGCTGCTCTTGTCGGTGAAATACCACACCTGCTCAGGAACGTACCTAATGTTATAGGCTTTCTGGGATCACAGGATGGTGAACCGGTACCTCTCAGGAAATCTGAGATTAACCGTATTCTTGGTAAGGTTGATGAGCTGAATGCGAGTGATGAGGAATTAAATGTTCCGTTCTTTGTGGGCGAATCGGTAAAGGTTATCGACGGACCGTTCAACAGTTTTACCGGGATTATAGAAGAGGTGAATGAAGAAAAGAAGAAGCTAAAGGTGATGGTCAAGATATTTGGCAGGAAAACACCTCTGGAACTCAGTTTTATGCAGGTAGAAAAGGAAAATTAACAGAAGATATTGGCAGTTGTAATATTTATAATGCTTCCTGAATGGCTGCCAAGCTCTCGCAATAAACACGCAAATTTTAAATTATGGCAAAAGAAGTAGCTGGAATTATCAAGTTACAGATTCGTGGCGGAGCAGCAAATCCATCTCCTCCTGTGGGGCCGGCACTTGGTTCCAAGGGAGTGAACATCATGGATTTTTGTAAGCAATTTAATGCGAGGACTCAGGACAAGGCAGGGAAGGTGATACCTGTTGTTATCACCGTTTATGGCGACAAGTCATTCGACTTTGTTACCAAAACACCCCCGGTTGCCGTTCAGCTTCTTGAAGTCTCTAAATCAAAAAAAGGTTCCCAGGAACCTAACAGGGACAAAGTAGCATCGATATCCTGGGACCAGGTAAAGACAATTGCTCAGGATAAAATGGAAGACTTGAACTGTTTTACAATTGAGTCTGCAATGAGAATGGTTGCTGGTACCGCCAGAAGTATGGGAATCACCATTAAAGGTGAATTCCCCGGAAATAACTAATTAGAAGAAACAATGACTAAACTTACCAAAAATCAAAAGTCTGCTCTGGAAAAACTCGATAAAGGCAGGCTTTATACATTGAAAGAAGCTTCTGCCCTGGTTAAGGAAATAACTACTACCAGGTTCGACGCTTCGATCGATTTGGATGTAAGGTTAGGTATAGATCCCAGGAAATCCAACCAGATGGTTCGCGGTGTCGTTTCACTTCCTCATGGTACGGGTAAAGAGACTCGTGTACTCGTTCTCTGTACACCCGACAGGGAAAGTGAAGCAAAAGAAGCCGGTGCCGATTTTGTAGGTCTTGACGATTATGTCGAAAAGATTAAAGGAGGTTGGACAGAAGTGGATGTAATAATAACCATGCCATCTGTAATGGGCAAGGTCGGTCAGTTAGGGCGAATACTCGGTCCGAGAGGGCTGATGCCTAACCCTAAGAGTGGAACTGTTACCATGGAAATTGGTAAAGCTGTTAAAGAAGTGAAACAGGGCAAGATTGATTTCAAAGTAGATAAAAGCGGGATCATTCATGCCTCTATTGGAAAAGTCTCATTCGAACCGAATAAGATCGTTGACAACGCCAGGGAGTTCATCTCCATGGTTAACAAACTTAAACCCGCAGCTGCAAAAGGTACATACATTCGCAGTGTATTCCTTTCAAGCACAATGAGTCCGGGTGTAAAGGTTGATCCCAAAGGTCTTGATGATTAATTATGTAAAAAGGAAGAACTTATGAGACGTGAAGAAAAAAATGCTATCATAGACAGCCTTGCTGAGAGAATAAAGGAGTACAGCCACTTTTACCTTACCGATACTGCTCAGCTGAATGCCGCTGATACAAGTAATCTCAGAAGAAAGTGTTTTGAAAACGATATAAAACTTATTGTCGTTAAAAATACCCTTCTTAAGAGAGCGCTTGAACAGTCAGATATTGACTTTAAAGAACTTTATCCGGTTCTTAAAGGTACTTCGTCCATCATGTTTACTCAATCCGGAAATACTCCTGCAAAGCTTATAAGGGAATTCCGGAAACAACATGATAAACCTGTTCTTAAAGGTGCATATGT
>Ga0307440_1000619_pt1 | contig 17519 bp, 37 predicted proteins | sample SalMarWE160410MG_FD_202150 | JGI IMG/M metagenome (GOLD analysis project Ga0307440, IMG submission 202150) | Salt marsh sediment microbial communities from the Plum Island Ecosystem LTER, Massachusetts, United States - WE1604-10 | ecosystem: Environmental > Aquatic > Marine > Intertidal zone >... | reverse complement strand
AACGGCCCTAAGCGATATCAAATCAATCCAGGTTTCCGGGTTGTCTGCGACCTCAGCGGATGTTTCCTTGGCTCAGATCCTAAGCTTTGTTTCCACTTACGGATCAGCAAACAACGTCTCCTTGGCGCTATCAAAGAGCCTTGACATTACGGCTTCCGCAGCGGCACAAATAGTCGCTACTGCTCAACTAAATTATAACGATGCTTTGGCTGTCACCGGATCGGCACAGGCTGGTTCATCTCTATCCCTGGCGTATGCGGCAGGTATTATCGTTTCTTCCAATGCGCCCCGGGTTGCAGTTTTGGCCCTGGCCATGCAAGCCGGTGTCGGGGTTTCGGCAACGGTTGATTATCCGGCAAGCGTCGGATTTGCCTCGCAGCTTGCTATTTCAAGCGATGCAAACGCCCAATCGAAAGGCAGTCTTACCCTTGCTCAAAGAGTATCCCTTGTGAGTTTCGGGCAAGCCCTGGCGGCATCAGGGCTTACGATTTCAAATATAAAATCTGTTGAGTTTATCGGCAGCACAGTTTCGGTCAATCTGGTGTTGCCAAATGGCCGGACTTTTGTAGTAGGGTTTGAGTCAAGAACTTTTACCGTTAAACCATCATGAGGAGAAAGCCATGCATGTCCCAATGAACAAACAGCTTGAAAACCTTTACAAGATCGAATGTTTTGGCCCGGACGGCACTCTGAAATGGGTCGATTTCATCGAAAACGAAGTTGTCACCGTGGGCCTAAACGATGAATTGACCCAATACTTCAAGGGATCGAGTTACACCGCGGCGCCGACTGTGGGACTCACCGGTGGAACCCCTACGGTTGTGGCAGGTGATACCCTGTCTTCTCATTCCGGATGGACCGAGGTCACCGCATACACCGGCAGCCGGCAGGCGATCACCTTCGGGACCGCTTCGGGCGGTTCGATCTCCAACTCTGCAAGCCCAGCATCTTTTTCCATCAACGCTGACAGCACGACTGTCGGCGGGGCTTTTGTTGTCATGGGCGGCACTGTGCTTTACGGGGCCGGGGCTTTCACTGGCGGTGACAAAATCTTGAGCAATGGCGATACGCTCAATGTAACCGTAACGGCTTCCTCCACTTCGGCGTAAGGAATCTCGAAATGGAATTTTTTAGTATCACAAAAAGCCCGGGTGCTGACCTTGATTACGGTTTCGACTGGTCGAGCTGGTTGCAGATCGGGGAGACTATTACGTCGAGTTCATGGGCCGTTCCATCCGGGCTTACCCTGGATAAACACCAATACAGCGACACGGGGACTGTCGTATGGCTTTCTGGGGGAAACCTATGGACCTCCTATGAGGCGGTGAATACGGTTACCACTTCAGAAGGAAGGACCGAAGACAGAACGCTTTTAATTCAGGTCATACCAAGATGATAAAGAGGGGAGCCCCTAATGGGGCTCCCATTACATTAGAGCCGATGGACAATCCGGTGATCTCTATGCTATCGATCCAAACGCAGATACAACACAGTGTTCAAAGCATTTCCGAGACCTGTACCAACTCCGCATCCAATTGAAGCACTGAGCACCACTGACATAGGAGCACACCATCCTATGAGTAGTGTCAGAGCAATCAGTGCCAAACCGAACGCAACTCCTCCTACTATGGAAAAGACAGCCAATATCCGCCATGGCATAGGTCGCGTCAGTGCCCAATCAATCATACGATCCATAACAAGCCCTCCATCAAAATTCGATTCTCACGGACAATCCGGTGTTCGCCATGTTATGAACCACGACCAGAAAACTTCTTGCCGTCAGAAATAACGAATCCAGAAGGATCGATATAGACGTTCCCTGTATCGCAGAGTTCTCCGTTTACTTTGATAGTCCGTGGTCCTGACACGTGTACGCTGTGGGCTACCAGGTAAGCATCAATGGCTGTTGCCACCTCATCCCCACTAAGGTCGATGCTGACTCCTGGACCATATTTTGTCGTGCCAGATCCAAACTTGATGTTCATAACAAGCCCCCCATCAAAATGCGATTCTCACAGAGGCTCCAATTGATGGGCCTCCGAAATTTATGTCCTGATAAAATTCCCAATGCGTCTGAGATTCATTGCCGAAGTATGGTTTCGGAGATCTGAACACAGATTGCCTGAGTTCTAGCATGCGATAGGCGGCAGAAAGCCCTATCGTACAGTTCTTGAATATCTGATAGCTCAATGTCGCCCCCACTTCTCCACCAATTCCATTGTCCATATCGTATCGATAATACCTCCAGGTCATATTCTCAGAACTCGGAATCTGAGAGGTTACATAATCGGCCAACCCTTCGTTGCATACATTTCCGGCTTTCAAATCAATTTCTGGATGATAGTATCCGACTTGACCATAGATACCAAGAGATGTTTTATCAAACTTCCATCTATGCATCATTCCGACACTGGCCGAATAGACCTGGAATAAAACCGTTTTCTGCCCGCTCCATTCCATGTTCGGCGCAGAGTATCCAGCTCCAATATATAGCCCTGATGGGTCGTGTATCATACGGAATTGTGCCCCAAACGAGCCTTCTATGTGCTCGTTGGTATACATATCTCTCCTGACAATCAACTGCGTTGATATGGGGCTGGCGGCAAATGCTACAGCGCTGAACAGCGTGATTGCCAAGATTATAAGAATTTCGATCCTTTTTTTCATCATTTCCTCCTTTTTACTCTTCTGTTATTAGTTGTGGAACCCAGTCCCGACCAGTCTCTAACCTGTACGCCCTGTTGAGCATTTCAAGAGTCTTATGGACCATTTCGATGTCAACTTTCAGTCTTGAGAACTCTTCATCTGAAAGAGGATATACATCGTTGCCTGGAACTCTTATCAGAAGATTGACAATACGTGTTCTTTCCATTATCGTCCTTTCAATATCCCGCCATGCGACAAGAAGGCCTCGATGTTCCTAAGGCAATGCCACATGAGGTCAACGTTGTGGACCCTTTCGAACTCCTTCCAGCCGAGGGCGTGAATAGAATCGTTGCTCCTCGTGTGGAGGCTCTCAGGTAGGCTCACGGTGAAAATGTCAGAAGCCTTTGAGCCAGTGGAACCTTGGTAATATCCTTCATGGTGCGGAACAACATCGCCATGCCCCTGTACGATCGGAGGAACGGTTCGGATGAATTCCCGGTATTCCTTTGAGCGGAATGGGGTTATTTTCTGGTAGGGGTTGAATGTGAGCATTCTTTAATCCTTTGGTACAAGCCCTGAGCCCTTGCAGCACGGGCATGTTACGAGGTTTTTCTGTTTCTGGAGCCTGGAAGCGAACTCCTTCCCGGAAATGCCATAGCCGCAGTTGTAGCAACTGAGCTCATCGTTGACATGAAGTTGGACGCAGTCGTCGCTTGAAAATTCTGCTGGCTCCTGAATGTCAAAATGCTCGTCGCCAGATCCGCACTTCGGGCATTTCCACTCTTCATCAGTTGGCTGGTACATGGTATGCTTAGCGATGCATTTTGTTTCTGTCATTTCTATGCTTCCCACCAAACCGAAAGGGCTCTGTCAAGATCCGTCCTTTAGTTTCATTTTCCTGTCCCTTCTACGCTGGAGATTGGTGCCTAAAGTGACGGCGTGGTTTTCTTTTTGGACGGTTCCCACCACTTTTTGCATTTGCAACTAGGACAGTAAATCGGTCGCTTGGTTTGTCGTGGGTACCATTTGTGTCCGCATTTGATACATTCCAGTTCAACGAGTTTGTAATCTTTTACCTTTCCCCAAACATTTATCATAATAAACCTTTCCAGTCAAGCCCTTTCGTTCTAAAATATGGTTCTAATTCCGCTTTTCAGGCAGCGGAATATAAAGCCCCAGCTCCGACCATTCCCGGCAAATATGCTCGATAAACTGGTCCCAAAACTCTTCTGTGTCCAGCTCGGTTGATGATCGAAGCCGCACGATGTCCTCCATTCCCGGGATGTCGCACTGTTCATATCCGAGGTATTTTTTCTTGTATCGGTCATGCAGGTTTTCGGGCGTGAATTCTTGGCCGGTCTGGTCCTTGATGTACTGGACAATGGCCGGGTATACCGCGCTCCACAGATAGGCGTTCTGTGGATTTGTCCTGGGCTTCTTGAACAGCTTCACAGTTACGGTTACCCGCTTTCCGGCTCCTATTTCCTCAAGCCGTTTTTTGAGTGCCCGAGGTATGGGGTAAATGAGTTCGAGGTTTTCGGATATGTCGGCTATTATCATTGTTTAGTAATCCATTCTTTCAACTCTTTAACCTTAGCCACCATGTGGTCATATTCAATTTTCATGTCATGATATTGAATACCCATCTCGTTTGTGGCCATCATCCCATCGTTGTAAGCACGCAAAAGGGCCTCTGCCAAATCGAACTTGTCGGAGGATGCTACCAAATTCGCAGCGTCATATTTTTGGCAATATTCGTTCGCCTCATGCCAATTTTTGAAATTGTGTCCTGGTTGGTTCATTTATTAGGCTCTCCAGTGTTTAGTAATCCATACTCCAGCCGTCAGTCTTGCCTTCAACGGCGTAATATTCCCATCGATACAAAATCGTATTAAAGCAATTGATCCTAAGCCCATTCGTTGTTGAAACAACGATCCCATTATGCGGCAGGTGCTCACCTCCAACATAAAAAGCAACAGAATCACCCATAAAGACGTCATCCCCATCTGTTGTTTGGAATAGTGGGCCTGAATGTTGGGGTATCAGGTCTGATCGGTATAAAAGCTTTAGGCCATCTATCCCAAGCTTCCCTTTTTTCACAAGCTCATTAGCCATTTTTCATAGTTCTCCATATTCTCCGATTTGACGCATTACCCATCGGGCGTCGTTGGTTAAAATGGGATCATTGCTAATTGATTGGAGCTGGAAGCAGAACGGACTATGCCCACTCAACACAAGCTTTGAAAGCTCATTGAAAAATCTCGCTTGTAAATCACTACTCATATCAAGAAACTCATTGGCCAGCTCTTCTGGTGTTAGGATTATATCCACACACATCTCTCTTTTAATCATATCAAAGTCCTTTCAGCCATTCAGTCAGCTCGTCAAGCTCATCGCAAAACTTGTCAAGCTCTGCCTTGAGCGCGGCGCAGTATTTAGGGTCGCGTTCGATTGTAAGGGTTAGTGTCGGAAGCCCTTCACAATATGACCGGTAAATCCATTTGCTCCACCCAATCGTGAGCATTCCCATTTGCACTTGCGCCCAGTGCTCTGGGTCGGGCCTTCTTTTCTTGAGGCGGTTTATCTGGACGTCAAAGCCTGCGTTTTTGGTCTCGAATCCGGTTTCCTGATCCATTATAAGGCCATCAGGGCTGCAAAGATATCTTCTGTTTTCATCCGGGAAAACGCATGAAACTTCAGTGATCGTGACATTGTTCATAAGTTCATAGTGGAGGCGAGAGTCGGCCTCTTTCTCATTACCTTCGATCATTGATGCCGACTTGTATCCGGTTTCGATTCGACCCGACACTCGTTGGCCGGCAAGCGTGTTAAGATATTTGCCCCTTTGTGCAGAAAGCTTGCCTGTCGAAGTCAGAATCTTTGAAGCGTTGCTTGCGCTTGGCCTGTCCCGTAATGCAAGCCATTCTGGAGATCCCTGGGGGGCTTCTTCTTTGGGGATTATTATCATACTACCCCTCTTCTCCGGGTTGCCGTTGCGCTTTGGCCATCTTGGCCCTCTTTTTCTCAAGCATGGCCTTTGCCGCCTTGAACTGGTTGGCCGGGAGTTCGTCCACAGAGCCTATTTTTGAGAAAGCGAGCCACTTGGCCGTATCGGTATCGGTCAGCTCGATAAGCCTGACCAGTTCAAGGGTTTGTTCGGCCGTTATGGTTGGCGCCGGCTCTGAGTCGTCCCCATGGCTGTCATCCTCCATTGGTGGAAGCTTACCCTTATGCCATAATTCCAAGGCGGCCCCAAATCTCATTGCGGCGTTCCGGAGGGCGTCTCCTATGCGCTCTTTCATTGCGTCCCCGGTGTTTCCCAAAGCGTGGCCGTATCCAAGGCGGGTAACGCCGAGGATCGTAAGCCTGATCCACAATCCGCTAATTCCGTCAATCAGGGGAATCCCCGTTGCATCAAGGGCCATGGGCTCCCATGACCATAGGGGATCAACGGATAGGAGCCGATCGGTAAGCGCGGCATGCCCGACATACGCAAGATGGACCGCCGGAAGGCCGTGGTACCCTCCGCACTCCGGGCACTTGCCTTTAGGAGAATCCTTTTTGTACGGTTTTGGCAGCAGATTAATGCTTTCCTTTGGGAACGGCTGCCGGAGTTTCTTTAGACCTTCGATAACGGCATCGCCCATACTATCTATAACTACGTCGCCCATAATGGCTCCTTTCATCCAGCCCTCAGGTCGGCAATATCAAACCGCCGTATTGCGAGGATTACTTCTTCTATTTTGTCGATCGCACCGTCAGAGAACAGACTATGCCATGCAATGTCCTGGCCCCCGATCCTGATGTTAACAATTTCCACAAACTCCGGATGTCCCGAGACGTATCGTGTTGATGCCCGTGGCGGACCATATTCATAGTCCACATCCATCGGTGTCTCCGATATCTTGATTTGGATGTTTTCCATTAATGGAGTTCCTTTCAGCTTAGGATGGCCAAGGACCGATGTTTTCGGTTTCTTTGGTTTCCTCGATATAAAGTATTTCTTGCTCCTTGAAATACTCTATCAGAGCGTTCGTGAAATCCCAATCAGCCACCTCCTCGTCTATGCCCTTTATGAATTCAACCAATTCATTTCTGTCCAAATCGTCAGCCAGAGATGTGAGGATTTCGAGAGGAGGAACATCTACCCTCAAAGTTATGTTGTTTCTACTTATTTCGTCCATTGTTTTATCCCTCCTATTTCATAAGCAGCGAAATCGACCCAAAAACGGCTATCGCCATCGTTACAATGGCAAAAGCAGTTTCTATTGCGCTGTCGCTTTTGGCCTGTTTTATCATGCGAGTGAAGATGTAAGCGCCTATCATTATCCCTATTGTCGGTATCATTTTCCCTCCTCAAAAAAATCAGTCCACTTTTTTGATCTTCGGCCTGCCCACTCATGGCCTCAAGGCCTCACTGGCTGGTTGGATGCAGAGGATAAGGGCCACGGGTGCGCTCATTTTTCGGCAGCCTCGTAATGGTTGCAGTAGCTACCGTTGTTGGTTTTGAATCTGCCAATAGAGCATCTGAGGTTTTTCCGTTTGTGATAGAATCCGCTGGAATTGGTTATGTCGACGAATGTAAAATGCTTGCATCTTGCGCAGCAAGGGGCTTTTGTTTTCCATCCTTGGCGCTCTTTGGCTTCGCTTTGTCTACTACTCATTTCAATGTCCTTTCGTAATACGTGTTTGGTTTCAGGATGATAAGGACCAGTGCCGCCACGGATTCGAACCGTGCCTCTATCCATGCCACCATCCAACGATGTGCTCCTGCTACCGAGCTACCTTCTCAACCCCAGGAGACTGTATATGGCGAAGGTCGCGTGTCCCACCACGCCGACGGCATTTGGTTTCTATGGGCCTGACCCGCAAACTGCGGGACATATTCGGTTCACATGGCTCCCCCTTTCTGGTCTCGGCCTTTTCGGTTGAATCGGTAAAACATTTTACAATCAATTGCCGCAGTCAACACAATGGTTTCAGGCAGCGTTAATTTGACCATACCAATAAAAAATTGTTGCTGTCAACAATTATTTTTTCATTGACATAAAAAAAATTATCATCTATAAAAATATAAACGACTGGAGGACGACTATGCAGGACAGGAAATATCTTAAGGATTTTATCGATGGCACCGGCCTGAAATATGGGTTCGTGGCTGATAAGGTTGGGACGTCGCCATCCTGGCTGTCCCAGGTGTTCAACGGTGCGCCGATCTCAAGGGTGCTTGCAAGGGCCATCTCGAATTGGGTGGAATCTGAGGGCGGCGACATTTCGGTTGATCGGTTGATGGGAAAACAGACAGGGGGCGCTGATGGATTATGAGGAGTTTTTGAGGCTGAAAGAAATTAAGGAGGAACAATGACCATAGCATACATAGCAGGGCCATACAGATCCGAAACAGAATACGGAGTCCATTGTAATATCCAGGCGGCAGAAAGGGCCGCCATGAAATATTGGAAGCTCGGCTATGCCGTGATCTGCCCGCACAAAAACACGGCCTATTTCGGTCTTGGCGAAGAGCATGACCACATTTGGCTTGACGGGGATCTTGAGATCCTCAAGCGGTGCGATGTGGTGGTTATGATGCACGGATGGGAGAAGTCTGAGGGTGCAACGATAGAACATGAGGTTGCCCTTAAAAACGGGGTGAAAATCGTTTATGACGATGGGGAATAACAGGGGGGCAACCATGGGGCTCTCATGCTCATGCGGAGAGTGGGACGGTGATGGGTGGGCTTTCTATTCCACCGGAGATTTCACGACACTTCAAACCAAGCGTCGGAAAAGGTGTTGCTCATGCAAGGAGTTAATTGATATCGGATCGACTGTCGTTGAATTTAGAAGGTTCAGATATGCGATAACAGAAGTAGAGTATAAAATTTATGGCGACGGAGAAGAGATCAGCATGGCGCCATGGTATATGTGCGAGGCATGCGGAGAGATTTACTTAAACCTTGACGCTTTGGGTTTTTGCCCTGATATCGAAGATGATTCAATGCCAGAGCTCCTGAGAGAGTATCAAGAAACATATATGGTTGATAACGGGCTTTTTGGAGGTGAAAATGGCCGATAGCTCTAAAACATGCGGCACCTGCTGGCATTTCACGTTTCTCAAGGGAACATGCGATTGGTATTGCCGGAAGCTCCGGGAGGTGATCATCGAGTGGCCGAACAACTGCGAGTTGTGGGTTGATCGGTACTCCAAAACATTGAGTGACAAGAAGGAATAAAACAATGTCGGAATATGCACCTCTGCCATCTTAGCGGATGGATGGGCATGGGATAGCCGGATACGCGCGGCCGTTGATGGCGACACGACTTGCAACCGTGCCGTCTCTCATGTTTGACCGGACTGACCGGTCGGGTGCGTTTTTCGAATTACCATTAAGCCAAAGGTGAACAATGACAATAGATTGGGAATACCAGAGAAAATGCTACAACCGCAGGAACAAATCAAGCCACAAGACAGTCTGGGGCTTGCTAAAGAGCCTCTACGATCAACACCAAAGCACGTATGCCATGGCAGAAGAACTCCTGGTGTCCTACACCTCCGTTTGGAAGAGAATGCGGGCTGAAGGAATAAAGCTGTTGCCAAGGGGCCGAATTGCCCGCGAAAGCAAAAGGTCAAAGGCCATAAGGTCTATTCCTGACTGGGATACCCTCCCCGTAAGGGTCGTGGCAAAAATGGCGGGTGTTTCAAAAAGCCTCGTGCACTATTACAGGAGGAGGAGCGGCGTAGGACCCTGCTGCGCCAGAAGATGGTCAGATGTCGACAAAGCATATTTAAAAAGACATTACAACGTCAAATCGGTTGATGAAATAGCAAACAGGCTGGATAGGAGCAAGCGTTCAATATATAATACTGCCTCCCGGCTGGGAATCAGAGGTGAGCGATGAAAGTTGATAACAATTGGAGGCCAAAGATGATCAATGTAGAACCAACAGCAAAGATAATCGAGAGCATGGCAAGAATCCTGTCTGAATATTCAAAAGAAATGGAAAGCATAGCCGAAAAGATGAGATCGAAAAATGATATATCCTACGCGTCTGAAGCTATCCAATCTGTGACCAACATGGTCAACAATCTTCGTCTTGACCTGCTTATTACCAGGCCGCTAAGAGAGTTCCAAAATTTAAAGCCAATGGTTGAATATATTGTTGACAAGTCCAAAGATTAAAGATAGGCTCATGCAAGCTCCTTTCACGCCCCCATAGAAGCTCGGCCGCCCCTTCTCGGCCGGGCTTCGCTTTTTCGTCCCGTGTTCCCAAAAAATCGTTTGACAATATCCTCGTTTTGTGGTTTGGTGGTGGTGTCGAGTAAAAATGGAAATATGGAGGCCGAATTGAATTTCGAAGTCAAAAACCCCAACATGAAAACGCAGGGTATCCCACCGGATTCGCCTCCATGGTTTACTCGACAACCTGCTGCTTCGTGTTGGGATTTTTGGTTTTGAGGACCGATACGTGCCGAACCGCTATATCAAAGAATCTATATGGACAAGTCCGAATCTTAACTCCTTGACCATGGAAGCCGAATGGTTTTTCTTTCGTCTCCTTCCGTTGCCAGATGACCACGGTTGCGCGGAGTTGACGCCACTTGTTGTCAAGGGTCGGGTTTTCCCTCTCAGAAACGAAATAACGATCGAAAACATCGAAAAATGGATAACCGAACTTGTAAAAAACAACATTTTGAACGTTTGGGAGGAGGGTGGTCGGCTTTATGGAGAGTTCAAGACATGGTCGAAGCATCAACGCATAAGGTCCTTACATCAAAGGAAAACACCGGATCCGCCGTCATTTGACGACAATTGTCAGCAATCGCCGGAGAGTGACCGCCTTATTCCTATTCCTATTCCTATTCCTATATCTAAACCCTCCCCCAAACCACCAGATGATGCCGGCAAAAAAACCGCCCAAGAAAAAACAAGCATCCCATTTAAAGAAATAATAGACTACCTAAACGAGAAGGCCGCGACCAGCTTCAAGAACACCACAAAGGCAACGCAAGGGCACATAGCCGCCAGGTGGAACGAGGGTTTTAGGCTTGATGATTTCTTTTCAGTGATCGACAAAAAATGCGCCCAATGGAAAAATGACCAAAAATATTGTGAATACTTAAGGCCTCAAACCCTTTTCGGGACAAAATTTGAATCATATCTCAACGGAAAGGCACCAAAGGCTGAAACTATTTCAAAACACGGCCTTCCTCCAGCCAAATCAGATATGGATCGATACAGAGAACAGCAAGAGGCAATCGCGAGGGCAATCGAATGATTCCGGACAGAGTGCCACCCCAGAATATAGAAGCCGAACAAGACCTATTGTCAGGATGCCTGTTCAGCGATGACATTGCGACTGAATGCATTGACCTCTTGTTGCCGGAGGATTTTTATAGGCCCTCCCACCAGAAAATATTTTCAGGCGTGATCGAACTTAAAAGATCACAATCTCCAGTTGATTTGACTACGGTAACTTCATGGTTGCGTAAAAGCGGAGACCTTGAATCGGTCGGCGGGTCTGCATATTTAACACAAATCGTTCAAGAATGTCCGATACCTGCATCCGTTGAGCACTATGCGGCCATAATTAAAGACGCCGCCAACCTCAGAAGGGTCATTTCCATTTGCAACAGGATGGCAATGGAATGTTTTGAAAGCAGAGACAATGCATCGTCTATCATCGGGTCCCTTCAGGCTTCAGCTCTCCAGCTCGGAGAACAATCATCAACCGGCGCTGTCCATGTAAAAAACCTCAGCCAACAGTCTTATGAGCGCTACGAGGCATGGAGAACCGACAAGGGGCCGAAGGTTTTAAAGACCGGATATCACAATATCGATGCCGTTTCCGGTGGGTTCATAGGCCCGAAATTGATAATACTTGCGGCGCGTCCAGGAATAGGTAAGACAGCCTTCATGTGCAACATGGTTGAAAAGATGGCCTCAGAAGGCATATCAATAGGCGTTTTCTCTATGGAAATGGATAAAACCGAGATTGATGACAGGTGGTATTCGTCAATGACCGGAATAAATTCCGTTAAACTGACGTCAAAAACAGACTTATCGGAAGATGAATGGAAAAAAATAAACTTGGCATGTATCCGAAAAATGAAATGGAACGTATGGGTTGACGATACAGGGTCGCTAAAAATCAACGAGCTTTGCCGAAGGATACGAAAGATGGTCCACATGGGGGTTGAAATTGTTTTTATAGACCAACTTTCGTTCATATCCGGAAATAGCAAACTGAGCACCTTTGATAGAAATACAGAAAACGTTGAGGCTTTGGCGCGTCTGAAAAAAGAGCTTAGAATACCGATAGTTTTATTGGCTCAGATTAACAGGAAATCAGACGAGAGTCTCAGTAAAGAACCGCAACTTTCACACCTGAAAAACACCGGAGCCCTTGAAGAGTCCGCCGATATGGTGTTCCTCGGGTTCAGGAGGTTCCCATATACGAAAGAACAGAAAGACGAAAATCATGCCCAATGGGTGCTTGCAAAAAACAGAGGTGGGCCAACGGCAAAATTTGAAATGTTTTGGATTCCGAAACAATCAAAATTTGAAAATTTAGACTGGAGCGATTCGCATGCAGGATTTTGATATACCAAGGGCAAGGTTCACAGGTGAAGCAATGTTTTGCTGGTATGACCGGGAAAAAGGTGACTGGGGCGAGCATATTCGGAAGGCCAGGGAGGCATACCCGGATTTTAAGGGCACCTTGGTAGCTATGCCTTGGCCTAAAACCATCGATTACTGGAATGGACGGGCCGCTGATTGAATGATTGAACATTGGCCCATGGTCGTGACGCAAATCAGCCAGCGCCCTTTAAGATACCTTTGCGAACCGGATACTTTTTACATAGTTGGTAATTTTAATTATGAAAGGGGAAAAAATGCCGATAGACGAATCAACATACATCGAAACCAATGAACAGTATCACGTAGGGCTTGCGATTGACGAATACAACGGGACAATATCAATCGCATCTGTCCGCCAGTATGATGGCAAGTGCTATCAACGCTGGTGTAAGCCGCAGATCGGAAAAGACAAATTTTCAGACAAAGCGCTGCCAATGAAAATCACGATTGGAAACGCCGAGCAGGCCGAGCGGTTAATACGAGTGATTGCCGAGGCGTTTGGAATAGATGTGGGCTTAGGTTTTTCTGAAGGGAATTCATCTGGCGAACATGAAGCAGAAATGATACCATTTTAAACGAACAAGAGAAGGGAGACAACAGTGAGCATTTTAGCCGAGGCAGAAAAAGTTATAAATGGTGGTCGCCAGGACACTTATGGAAATCCCGAGAACTCTTTCAAAATAATAGCAGATCTTTGGAGTGCATATCTTAACGGAAAATTTGCGAAACCAATAACGGCGATTGACGTTGCGCACATGATGGCTTTGTTCAAAATTGCAAGGATGCTTGGGCAGAAACCATGCCGAGACAATTACGTTGATGCCGCCGGATATATTGCTATTGCCTGGGATCGGCTTACTGAGGAGGGGTGAATGGAAGCGAAGGATATCATTGTAGGCCATGTATACCGGGGTGGAAGGGCTGGCAGTACCCGACGGGTCGAAAGGATATATGGCGATTTTAGTCGGAGGGTTAAATATGTAACAAATGGCGGCACATGGTCCTTTTGCTGGATGAAAAGCTTTCTCAAGTGGGCCAAGCAGGACATAGGGCCTGTTAACTCGAAGGATGTTGACTGAAAATGAACGTAAAAACAACAAGGCCAGGCGGCTCTGTGGTTGTAGCGGCGCTTTTTGTACAACCTGGCGCTATATTCATCGATTCGGCGGGTCTGAGGGGATCTCGCCGCCCCATCGCCGGGATGGTAAACTCCATGGGGCCGGAACGGCGGTGGGGATAAATATCAATCTAAATTGTAAGTTGAAGCCAAAAAAACATAAAACGGAAAGGTAGTTTTTGTGATTAGAGTCTTCCCAAGAAAAACCAAATGGACGCCGAACGACGATTTGGCATTTATTGGTGATCCACCGATGTTCATGCCAGAAGGTGAACACCAGGTTAGGGTTTCATGTGTTTTCACATGGGACATTGAGGAGTCGGAACGGCTGGTACGATCGTGGTCTCGGTTTTATTCTGATGTCAAATCAGGAGGCCCTGCATATGATTGTCGCGGAGATGAATTTAAACCGGGCCTTTTTGTTAAGGACGGCGTCACATTCACAAGCAGGGGGTGTTCAAAAGATTGCAAGTGGTGCTTTGTCCCTCGCCGAGAAGGGTGGATTAGGGAACTTCCAATTCGGGATGGATGGGACGTTGCCGATAACAATCTATTGGCATGTTCGCATGATCATGTTGAAGCTGTGTTCGAAATGCTCAAACGGCAGGCCAACCCGATTAAGTTTTCAGGAGGTCTTGATTGCGATATGATCCAACCATGGCATATCGATTTACTTAAGTCTATTAGGCTTAAATATGCATGGTTTGCATGTGATTATCCGGGGGCGGTATCAAAATTAGAACGAACGGCTGATCTGATGTCAGATTTTAGCCGAGAAAAAAAGCGATGTTATGTTTTGATCGGTTTTAATGGTGAAAGCCCTTGCCATGCAGAGTCAAGGCTAAAAACCGTTTATCGCCTCGGGTTTTTACCGATGGCGATGCTCTACCAGCCATCGGGTGTGCGTAAGGCATGGTATTCTCCGGAATGGTTAAGGCTTAGGAGGACATGGTCGCGCCCTGCTGCGTTTAAAGCCGAAATGGCAAAGGAATGTTTTTGAAAATGAACATTAAATCTGAGGGGATCTCGCCGCCCCATCGCCGGGATGGTAAACTCCATGGGGCCGGAACGGCGGTGGGGATAAATATCAATTGGGAAAAACATCATGGATTCGATAATCAAAATAGTAATACCGGGCCATCCGGTAGTCCTCAAGAACTCGAAAAACCTCGTGCCGGTAGGAATTACCAAATCTGGTAAAACCAGAAGCATACCGATACCGAATAAGAATGTGGCCGAATATATGGAGAGGGCGATATCGAACATAAAAGACAAACTTCCAAGGGGATTTCAGCCCATAGATTGCCCGATATCGCTGAAAATCATAAGCTTCGGGGCATGGAAACGAAGCTCTGAAAACATTCCGGACGCCTCAAACCTCTACCAGGCACCAGAGGATATTTTGCAAGCCGCCGGCGTGATAGTGAATGACAGGCAGGTTGAGGACCACGACGGCAGCCGGAGGGTGTGCATGTGCGACACCTGCGGGGATCGTGGAACCTTCAAGGCCGGGCCTCGCAAGGGGCAGACCCGGCCTGATTGCGGGGCCGTTAAAAAGTGCCCCTACGAGCGGGTCGAGATTGACATGACGATTCTATAGTATGTTCTCGTAGCGGGGTGATCGCCCGGGCGCATCCGGGGCAAATGTCGATGTTTCCGCCCTGAGCCGAGACTCTCCAGCCGATAGGCTTGTGACCACAGATCGGGCATGATGGGCGGTTTCCTGGCGGGGTCTTACTCCATGATGGTGCCATTAGTTATCCTTTCGTCAGTCGCTAATAGGGCATATTCAAGAAGCCAAGAACATTTCTTATACCAAGTGACTCCATGCAATATTTATAAAGCCGTGGGTCATATTCCTTAAGCGTCTGAAATCGATTTGGAGCGGAGTCAAGATGAATCCCAAACATGCAAAAAGCACAGCCAGTCGTTTTAAACCCTTTGTCATAAATTCCGCAATAATCGACATTGTTCTCCCGTAAATATCTCCAGATATCATCTGTCGTCCATACCGATAAAGGCGCACTCCTTGGACGTTCATTATGGAAAGCATTGCACCCACTAAATCTATATGAAAGCGAACGTATTTTCGATTCTGTTGCCATAGTGCCGACAATTGGAAAGCTTTTCATGTTTTTTTCATAGGACCATGCAGGTTTTTTTTTCATATACTTACAACATCTTGCCGATATCTTGAAAGGGGCATCGATGAGGTGTTGCCATTTTGCAGACAACATAAATTGCTGCCTGAATTCATTTTTTCTGGTCATGCCGGTCAACCGAAGCCTGACAACTTGACTGCACGGTTTATCAATATTGTTTCGTATTTGTTCTACGTATTCCGCTATCTGTTTTGATATTACCGGGTATCCAAAATCTTCTAAAACCGCTCTAAACTTTTTAACTGGCTTTAGCCACGTTATATTTTTTTGACTTTCAACAAAACGAACTATCTCAGGGTATTCAAGACCGGTATTGACGAAACATGCCGCGATTCCGGGATATAAAGACCGAGCAATAGACAAAAGTGCGGTCGAATCCTTTCCACCCGAAAACATCACATGGACAGACCCGTCATAATATTCATACCATTCCCGAATCTTTTCTTTCGCATACGCAAGTTTAAATTCATACGGCCACTTAAATCGATCATACATATCTGTGACAACAGCGGTTTTCTTCATTTATACCCCCTCCACATCAAGCCCCCTGGCAATAGCCTCGATAGCCACAGCGCTTATGGTTCTTCCCTGTCTTGCAGCCGCAACACGCAGCGCTGTTGCTATCGGTTCCGGCATATTTCTGACCCGGATATCCGGGCCACCAGGAGGACGTTTGCCGGTCTCAATATGGTATTGTTCCCGTGCCCAGGACTGCGAGCATGCCCGCGCTCGTCCGTTTACGCGCAGCCTGAATGTTTTACCTTCAAGCTCAAGCACTCCAACCTCACGAATTACTCTTGATTTCCACTTCATTCAATCACCTCCTGTTGCCAGTTTCGATAAGCGGTCCCAATACTGGGAGCACTCTTCCGCCCCCAGGCTGAATGCATCATATGCCGATGTTCCCTTCATAAAAGGGCATACTAGCTCGGGCCTTTCTTCGCACAGAACTCTCATCGCCAAGCGAAAGCCCATTTGCCGAGCTGGGGATGCATCCTTGTTTTTGAAATATTGCTCCATTATAATATCAGTTTCTTTTCCCATCTTAGTCCTCCGTTCATAACCACCGGTTCAATTAACCATACGGATTACTTGAATATCCCGCGAATGACCTCATAAACTCTAAGCGCTGTTTCGCGGCAACGGTTAACATAAAAGAGGCCATATGTCCCGTGGCCGATCCGATGTATATCGCTAACCAAAAAACCCTCCCCATCTTGACATCGCGCATCCCCTACCCCTGGCCACGGACAGGTCTTGCACCTATTTTCTGTGTCTCTTGCATCCATATATTTTTCACACAAGGGACAGTAGTGACGGTAATAAAAATCTTTTATAAAACCTTTAATGTTAATTTCAACTAAAGCCCAGTGTTTGTTGTACCTTCCGGTTGTTACCATCCAGTTGTACAACATCAAACTTTCCGTTACCGCATCATCTGTTAACTCTGCCATCTTAGTCCTCCAGGGGTTCGGCAAGGCCGTGTTGATTGACGAGTATCCGGAACATCAGGTCCAGGTCGGCTCCGGGGTTACGTATTGACCATGTTCCATATGGCATCCGTCCGATGACCTTTGGACGGCCACCGGATTGGATTGACATCTCTGTCGCATCATCGATTACATCGTCCGGGACGTTGATATCTGCGGCGATACGTTTGAAATAAACTTTCACGCTTCCCCTCCTTCATGCGGTTAAACCGTTTGGGTGCTGTCAATGACCCCGAGGTCGTCAAGGATTTTGCAGATGGTTTCAGGAGACGGATTTTCGCTGTCAAGACCTTTCAGTCGTTCGAGAAAATCTCTGAATCCCCACAATGCGCTCCAAGCATCTTCGAATACCTCAAGCCTCGGTGTGATATTTCCGCCCACCTCTATCCATGCCATTGCGAATTCTCCAGATGTTCCGCCATTTGGGCTGTAAAATCCCATCAGTATCTCATCGATAAGATTT
>Ga0307440_1000618_pt1 | contig 17528 bp, 27 predicted proteins | sample SalMarWE160410MG_FD_202150 | JGI IMG/M metagenome (GOLD analysis project Ga0307440, IMG submission 202150) | Salt marsh sediment microbial communities from the Plum Island Ecosystem LTER, Massachusetts, United States - WE1604-10 | ecosystem: Environmental > Aquatic > Marine > Intertidal zone >... | reverse complement strand
CGGTGGCGCCATCAGCGGGATGTACTGTCGGCCGAGCTTAAGCGCCGGGGCATCTCGTATGGAGTGCTGGACTCTTCAGTCACCGGGCAGGCCCGCGCCAAGGTTGTGGCTGACTTCCAGGCCGGGAAGCTGCGTACCATCCTGCTCCATCCCAAGACCGGTGCGCACGGCCTCACTCTAACACGCGGCACCAGCACCATCTTCTGCAGTCCGGTCTATGAGGCGGACGTCTTTGTCCAGGGGAACGCCCGAGTACGCCGGGGCTCGCAGAGTGAGCGCACTGAGTCCATCGTGGTGGTCGCCGACGGCACCTTGGACATGCACGCCTATCAGACCTTCACTGGGAAGAAGTCGCGGATGGATGGACTGAATGAGTTGCTGCAGAGGGTACAGCAATGACGCGTATCGATGGACCATTCGACAAGTGTCCGGTCGGGGATTACGACATCGTGAGGCCCTACTTCGGAGACGGGTCAGTGGGATTCCCGCGGCACGCGAATCGGCTGTACTGGTCAGCGGATGACCAGATCAGCGAAGGGGTGCGGCCCAACCCGAGCCACCGGGTAGTGGCGTACGAATACATCAAGCGCGGGCGTCCGGATCATGGTACGTACCCGCTTTGCTAAAGAGGGTATTAAGAAATTGGAGCCGACTGATGCTCCGGAGTACGACGATCTATGGCGTCAGTTCTATGGTTGGTGGTATGCGAAGGGGAGAGCGAAGTATGAGCGATGAAAGTCTAGAGGAGGCACTCATTCGGAACATCCGGCGTGAGTTTCTGAAAGGGCTGCAACGCAAGACCGGGTGGGGGCGCAATGAGCTAGAGCTGATGTTCGAGCGTTCTGTATCCGCCGGGCTTGCGGCTTACACGAAGGAGCTTGCTGATGAGCGAAGAGAAGCTGGCGATTGAGGTGGCGGATGCCAACCTCGAACGATTGATCGAGCGCTGCATCCCACGGGAGCTATTCAATGCAGGGCGCCCCGTATCGATCAACATCCTACAGGCGGTCTACGAAGCCCCTTACACCTACGTGTCGGTGTCATTCAACGGTAGGGTTGGGCATGGCTTCGCAAAACGTTGTCCGCGCGATACGCCCGACATTGAGATCGGGGTCCCTATCGCCTTGCGGCGGGCTTTGGACAAAGCAGTCGATGCGCCCCCACCCGGTCTTGCGTTGGGGTAGCTGGAGGGTCTATGAACGGTGAAGTGCATCGTGGGGCGCAGCGACGCTCCATCAAGCGACTCATCCAGCGCAAGCTGGAGGAGTGGTACGCCACACTGCCATCATGGTTGGCCGACCTGGTTCGTAAGGACACCGTAGTCAGCGGTGGCTGCATCGTCTCGATGCTGCTCGGGGAGCGCATCAAGGACTTCGACATCTACTTCGAGACTATGGCGACCACCGAGGCTGTAGCCAAGCATTACGTGGATCGTTGGATTGCAGAGCATCCTGAGAACGATAACGTCATGACACGGCCGCCAGAGGTAAGGGTCTACGACACTCCGCGTGCGGACGGCACCCAGGAGGCTCGGGTCGGGATCTTCATCAAGAGCGCCGGCGCCGTGGGCGAGGAGATCGATACTGCGAGCTACGAGTACTTCGAGGGCGATCGCACGGGGGAGCGAGCCAGCGAGTATCTCGGAGTCGAGGGCGAGGCGCTGGAGCCCGACATCGACGATCCGGAGCAGATGGTGGAGGCGCTGGAGAGAGCAGAGGGGGACAAGAAGCCGCCCTACCGCCCGGTGTTCATGAGCCAGAACGCCATTAGCCTCTCGGACAAGATGCAGATCGTCATCCGCTTCTATGGGGAGCCGGACAAGATTCACGAGAATTATGACTTCGTGCATGCAACTAGCTACTATCGTTCTCAGACGAATGAGCTGGTGCTGCGTGACAAAGCCATGGAGGCTATCCTATCACGCACTCTCTACTACACCGGGAGCCTCTATCCGCTGTGCTCGATGTTCAGGATGAAGAAGTTCCTGGACCGTGGCTGGCGTATCTCTGCTGGCGAGATGCTCAAAATCGCTTGGCAGATCAATGAGCTGAATCTCAAGGACTTCAATGTGCTGCGCGAGCAGCTAACTGGTGTGGATGCCGCTTACTTCTATCAGCTGCTGCGCCTGCTGCAGGAAGGCAAGAAGGTGAACGAAGACGGGAAGGTCGACGTTGGCAGCTCCTACATCGCAACTCTAATCGATAGGATCTACGAGCTATGAATCGACACAAGCATCAATCACCCACATCCTATGAAGAAGCCACTTTTCAGGTTCCCGACCATGTGGCTCAGGAGCAACAGGTCCAGCAGCAGCGCAAAGGGGTCCGCAACGCCCTGGCAGCAGACTGGCTGCCTCATATCCTGCAGACCGCGCTCAGCACTCGCGGCAAGGAGCTGGGTGACTACACCGGCGAGGAGCGCCAGATCGTAGTACGGGCTTGCAGCCACTTGGCACTGGATGCCGCCGAGACCTTCATGGAGATCGCGGAAGGTAGATAGTGATGAATCGACGAGAGCTAGCGACGGTGCTCGCTGCCCTGCGGTACTGGCAGCGAAAGAATCCAGGCATCCTTGATACCGAGGAGTACTTCGAGATTGCGAGCGATGGTCTCGAGATCGATCCCCTAACGATGGACGAGATCGACGGACTGTGCGAGCGGCTCAACTGTGGAGAGTCACTATGAACATCCTGTCGCTGGTGATAGAGCTGGTGCGCATGGGTCTTCGGATCCTGCACGCTGCGCTTGATGTCTTGCAGGTGCTTGCCTGTCATCTGAGTGGTCAGACTGCGAGATGCCTGCCATGAGAAGGAGAAGCCGCCATGAACCAAGAAATCCTATTTGATGGATGGACATGCCGTCCTAACTTCAACCTCTACGTGGAGAATCTCCTGCCTTCGCTCAAGCTCTCTGACAAGTGGACCGGAGAGCCGGTTGTCACGGCGAGCGTCAACCTGATTGGTCTCGAGGAAGGTGAGATAGCACTCAACCATAATGCTGGAGAGGAGTTGCGGACAGCCTTGGCCGATGCTGGCTATATCGAGTCGATTGCACATCGTACTATTCAGTCCGGCTTTGTGACCTTTCAGGTGCACAAGTGGACGGACGAAGCACTGAAGAAGGCGGCCGAGGTAGGTCGTGCGATATGCGATGAGCATGAAATCCTGCCAGTGCCAGCCTGGATCCGCCAGCAGGAAGGTCGCACTTAGAACATATGTTGTGTTAAGCTCCCTCTCATGAGGGAGATTGCCGTACCTGACCTGCATGGGCACCGCCTTCCGGTGTGGGTGGTGGACTTCGAGACGTACTGGGATCGGGCTAAGCCCGAGGAGTACTCGCTCGGTAAGATGTCCACCACCATGTACGTCCGGGATCCCCGCTTCCACGCCCATGGTGCTGCGGTGATCTCTCCGAAAGGAGATGCCTTCTGGGTCACCCACGACGACCTGCCTGGCTTCTTCGCTTCTGTGAGCTGGAAGGACGCCGGATTCCTCGCCCACAACACCTACTTCGATGGTCTGGTTGCCTACACCCACTACGGCGTATGTGCAGGCCTCTACCTGGACACGCAGTCACTCTCCTATGGTGAGTGGGGGCCCGGACGTCGAGCAGGCCTTGAGCAGGTCTCCAGGCGCCTCGGACGTGAAGGCAAGATGGAGGGACGGCTTAACGAGACGGAGGGCATACGCGTCCTCTCAGAGGCTCAGGAGGAGCGTCTCGTGCCCTATGCACTGCGGGATGCCGAGGAATGCCGGGCTGCCTTCGAGGGAATCTACTACGAGCGTGGCTATCCGATAGATGAGGTGCACGTCATCGATCTCTCGGTGCGGGCCTTCGTCAACCCGATCCTACGACTCGATCCCAAGCCGTGTGACGAGGAGATCGAGGTTGAGGAGAAGAAGCTGGCGACGCTGCTCACCAGTAGTTTGCTGGTCGGAGACCAACAAGAGCTGGACCCTAAGGCCAAAGGGATCTTAGCCGAGCGCGGGATCGAAGGGCTGCTCTCCTCGCCGCACGGCTTTGCTCAACTGCTCCTGTCCCGGGGCGTCGTCCCTCCGATGAAGCCCTCGCCGTCCGATCCGGAAAAGCTTACCTACGCCTTCGCAAAAACCGATCTGGAGCTCCGAGCACTTGGGGAGGATTCTCGAGTATCTGACCTCGTTGCAGCGCGGCTCGGTGTTAAATCTTCCATCCGCCGAGACCGAGCACAGCGTCTCTTGGACTACACCGATCGCGGACGTCTTACTCTACCCGTCCCGATTCGTTATGGAGCCGCCCGGACCCAACGGTGGGGGGGCATGGACGGGATCAACCTCCAAAATCTACCGAGTAACCGTGACGGTGGAGGGGTTCGACTTAGGGAAGCCATCCACGCCCCCAAAGGAATGCGGCTGGTCGGAGTAGATGCGGCTCAGATCGAAGCGCGTTACAACGCCTACACTGCGGGGGAGGAAGCTCTCCTACAGATCTTCCGGGATCATGGCGATCCCTACTCCGATCTTGCCTCGAAGCTCTACTCCCGACCAGTGAGCAAATACGGCCCTAATGCTCACCTGCGTCCGGTTGGCAAAGCGATGGAGCTAGGGCTTGGTTATGGTATGGGGGTTGAACACTTTTATTGGGCAGCTCGTAGTGGTGCCCTGGGCGAGCCAGTGGCTATCGAGATGGATGAAGCAGCTGCTGCCGTTAACCTCTACCGTCAGGTACGCCCCTGTATCGTAGAACAGTGGGGTATCCTGCAGAACATCCTCGCGTTGATGAAGCACGCTTATCAGCAAGGGGATACGAAATGGCGCACGCAGCTTGGTCCGTGGACGTTTGAGCCTGATCGGGTGCTGCTACCCAACAGCCTCTACATGCACTACCGAGGGATTCACTCTAGGGAAGGCAAGCGTGGCGAGCGTACGGTACTGGATACCGTCTACTTTCATGGCAACGATGTCACTCGGATCTGGGGCAGCAAGCTCTGCGAGAACCTGATCCAAGCCACCTGCCGGGCTATCATCGCCTGGCAGGCTCTCACCGTCGCCCGGCGCTACCGCATCGTGCTGCTGGTGCACGACGAGATTGTCTTTGTGGTGCCGGCGGCTGAGGCTGAGGAAGCGCTTGCTTGGGCGTTGGACGTGCTGCGTGCTCCGCCACCGTGGGCGCCCGAGCTACCGCTGGATGCCGAAGGCCATGTAGGAGAGACCTATGCCGACCTCAAGTAAGAAGCGTTACACAGTGCACGTGTTTTATTGCCTAGGGAGCCTGAGTCGTGTGCCTATGGTTGCGCGAAGCTTTCGTTGGCGCTGGACTGCTTTCCTCTATGCGATTCTTCAAGCTCCGCTCGACTGTGTCAGTGATTTGGAGGACAACGAAACAGGTGAGTATCGGGTCTACTGGGTCTAAGAGGGCACGATGACCAAAAGATACGCGGAGGTGAAAGATGCAAGTAAGGATGAAAGACTGGTCTGCGGCGACTCAGGAGCGGAGTGATCCGATGTGTCATCGCTCGGATAACGCCCGAAACGCTGCAGCACTTCAAAACGCGGAGCCTAAGGATTTGCACCGCCACGGTGCCAAGGACGATAGTGGGAAGGTCCCCATCGACATGATCTTCGAGTACTTCCCACGGGCGCTGATAGCAGTTGCCGAGGTCGCCGACTATGGCGCCAAGAAGTACACCCGCGGTGGTTGGGTGGAGGTACCGAATGGGTTTCAGCGTTACTCCGGTGCCATGAATCGCCACATTTTGTTGGAGCACATCGATACGGATGGTCTGGACCCTGAGACAAAGCTGACGCATGCAGCCCACATCGCCTGGAATGCGTTGGCGCGCCTGGAACTACTGCTTAGAGGGAGTGAGACCAAGGGTGTTACCGATTGAGCCTGGTTGTTTGGCCAAATTCATAGGGTGTCGTACGAAAGATGGGGGGTGGATACCTCCTGTCGAGGTACTCGTTGGGCACGGCCCATGGCATCACGACACGCCTTGTCTACATTGCGGTTCGCATAACCTTCTTTGGGCGGTAGACGGACTGCCAAATGGCTCTGATGGTTGTTGCGTCTGTCGCTTACGCCGTTTGGACGGTCCACAAAACGAAGCAGTTTCTGAACATGAAGACTCACTACCCCTATCCTGACTTCGCCGAGCTGGCGGCTTCGCTGTCCACTCCGCATCTGCAGTCGCAGTCCTTCACCCACGAGGTGATCTTCAAGAGCCTGCTTGGGATGTACCCCCTGACCAAGCGCACCGGTAAGAGCGGTTGGGCCGGGCATGCCTGGGTGGAGATGTGGCGTGGCTACGAGGTGCAGCTGTGCAACCTCGGGCTGCATCTGGCCCACGAGCGGCTGCAGCGTCCCAGGATGATAGGGAAGAAACCTAAGCTGCCGCCTCCGGACATCCTGCATGCCCGCAGGCGCGCGGTCTACAACTGGGAGATGCAGCTGGAGGAAGCGCTCAAGCTTGGCTTTGGCGAGGAGCTGCCGCCAATGTGGGGGGATGCCCACTTCCACTCCACGTTCAGGGCGCGGCTGCTCTACACCGACATTTGCCTGCAGACGCGCCGGCTGTTCAATCGCTTCGTCGACGACGCCAGTCTATTGAAGCTCGGTCCTAAGTGGGTGAAGCACGACTGGAAGCCACAAACTTACCGGACCTTCTGGCAGAATTTCTTTCAGCCGCAGCCGTTGTGGTACGGGCGCTTTGGCTGGCGAGAGGTTCCTAACCCTGATGGCGTTTTCTACACCGACGATCGGGTGCCCTACGCCCTGCGGCACTACTTCAGGCGGGAAGACAGGATGAAGACTGCGGCCTAGCGGCCGTGACTGAGGGCTACCTGTTGCCCGTTGTCACGTCGCAAGGTTAGAATGCCAACATATGTTGCATCCATAGCGAAGATCCAAGATTCCACGTTACGAAGCTACCTCGATTCTACGTTCCACGGTTACAGCGTTACTAAGATCCATGCCGCTATCAAGGCCCGTATCGGGTCGCTCAGTCGTCCTTCCAAGATGCCTGGTCATGCTTGGGGGCTCCATCCTCGCTACTGCTTTACCGGCTCCAAGCTGGCCGGTCGGGCCAACACCCCGTGTGCGATCTGCTACGCCACCCGCGGTCACTACCAGTTTCCGCAGGTCCGGGCGGCGCAGGAGCGTCGGTTGCTCGGATGGCTGCACGAGCCAGAGTGGGTCCAGCTCATGGCACTGCGCATCGCCCTTCTGGGTGAGGACCATTTTCGATGGTTCGACAGCGGAGATCTCCAGGACCTGGCTATGCTGCACGACATCACACGGGTGGCCGTCCTCACGCCGCAGGTTCAGCACTGGCTTCCCACTCAGGAGCGAAAGCTGGTGCAGGCCGCTGGACCTCTTCCTGGCAATCTCACGGTCCGCATCAGCATGCCCGTGCTTGAGTACGTCCCACGCAGTGGATGGCTCACACAGGTGCCGACCTCATCCGTAGGAGGGTCAGGTCAACAGGAGGGAGTATATACATGCCCAAGTCGAAGTCAGGGGAACCGGTGTCAGGAGTGCCGGGCGTGCTGGGATCCGAAGGTGATGCACGTACGGTATCTACGTCACTGAGAGAGGAGACGCTGCGGCAGATGGGGATACGTCTGCGGGACATCGTCAACGAACGCCGCATTTCCTACTACGTCATCGCGGTGGAGACCGACATCCCCAGCTCCACTATTCGCAACTGGCTGCGGGGCCGCCATCTACCGTCGGCCGACAACCTGAAGAAGATCGCCCACTACCTCAAGGTGGACGAGTCGGTCTTGGTACTAGGAGGGAAGAGCGATGGAAAGCCCGGGAGATGAGAAGCTCATTCGATTAGGGCCTAGAGTTCGTCCCATGAGTGAGCAGGTGCCTGGCGGCACGGCAATGGCCTTTGAACGGAGTGGTTGATGAGCGAGCAAGCAGAGTTCACCTGGACGCCGGACATGTCAGTGCCGAATGAGTCCATCCAGGACTTTACCGACGAGGAGCTGGCACAGCGCCGCGACGTAATTCGAAGGCGCCTCTCAGAGCTGTCCCGTGCAACAGAGCTGCACAAGGCCGAGCGCGCCATGCTAGACGAGGAGTTCCTGCGCCGCTTTGACGAGCGTCACTCTCAGGGCACTAAGACCGAGGGCTGGACTATCTTCGTGCGGGAGGATCTTAGCTATCCGGACCTGTACGACATCCAGGCATTTGAGGACTACATCCGCGAGACCGGCAACCTATACCTCCTCCAGCGCCGGATCTCGATCACCAATCTCGAGGAGGAGTTCAAGGCGGGTAGAGATATCCCGGGCATTCGCCGGATCACCAAACGGACTGTCAACCAACGTAAGAGGTGAATATGAGCAACGAAATGACCGAGGCCACCGGTGGGGGCGTGGCGATCAGCTCGCTCCCAGAGGAAGTTCAAAAGAAGCTGGCCGAAGCTCGGAGCAAGCTCCAGGAAGCGACCCGTTTCACTGCTACCAAGATTGGGGTAGCCAAAGGTGGCGTCGCTTTCAAGCTGCCGGATGGCAGCACTACGCGCCGCTTTACTGGGATCATCGTCGCTGTACGTCATGCCAACAAGAACTATCCCAAGCCGTACATGGAAGGGCAGATCACGCCGGCGGACTGCGCCGCAGTGTCACTGGAGGCGGATCGGCGTAACGAGGAGCTGAAGCCCCTGGACGAGAGCCCTGTCAAGTACGCAGTGGATTGCCACAGCTGCGCGCGGCTTAAGTGGGGCAGCGCTAAGGACGTCGGCTCGGGCCGCGGCAAGCAATGCACTGAGCAGACGTTAGCTGCCATCTATGTGCCCGCCTTAGGTGAGGAGCTACTGGTCATTGAGGAGAAGAAGCAGCGTGGGCGGGAGTTCGACAACTATATCGCGACCGTCACTGAGCGCTTCATCCATCCGGTGTTCGTACAGACCGAGTTCCGCATCAACGATGATGGGGAGCACCCGTTCGATCAGGAGTTCGTCAGCACAGGTCCGACTGAGCAGGCGTTGGTGGAGCACCTAACCGCGCGGTTCGGAGAAGGTGATCAGCTGCTGATTGCCAACGTCAAGAACTCGCTCAGCGAGGCCGAGACAGCTGAGGGAGGGCCGGTGCCGCCGCCCAATCTCAAGGATACGGCCGGTAGCTCTGGGCGTAAGCGCAGGGAGGATTGATCCGTGGGACAGATGGTGAAACGATGGTTAGCAGAGGACGGCTCGGAGCATGAGACAGAGGAGTTGATGCTCATTCACGAGCTTATGACCCATCAACTGGCGGAGATCGAGAATTTCCTCGATCATTACAACAGCGAAGACGGAAAGGATCTGTGGAAAGGACGTCGGACTGAGTACCGGCGCGTGCTGGAGAGGTGGGAGGCGCACCGTGTGCAAAACCTGCGGCGCGGCTCTCAGCCTATTCCTGACCATGTGCCGCAGGAGCGACAGGCCGAGCCAAAGCCCGCTGCCCTCCCGCCGACCCCGCAGGACGCCGAAGAGCCAGTGCATGAGATAGACGACGGAGATATCGTCGTTTGAGGGAAAGGAGGAAGCGGTGGGCGATCCAGAGGCTCGTTTCAGCACTCGGCTGCATCGGCAGCTGCCGCTGGACGTCCACCGCGAGAAGACGGCCAACCCCTATCGCCGCGGGGTGCCTGATTACTACTATGAAGGCGACCGTGGCAGTCTCTGGGCCGAGCACAAATGGTGGATCGGGATCCCGTCCCGTCCACTGCAGCCGGAGGCCATCTGCAGCTCAAAGTCCTGGCCGCTGCAACTACGTTGGCTGCGCCGAGCTGTAACCAATGGGCGCAATGCCGTGGTGCTGATAGGGGTTCCCAGTGGCTGCTACCTGCTACCGGCCCCGTTCATATGGGATCCATCGATGCCAGTTCGTAGCCTGGAGTGGGCAGCTGCCTACATCCAAGAGCTGGTGCTCTTTTGAGGGCAATGATCGATGACTGATACATTCACTGTTGGACAAAAAGTACGACTAAAACATAAGCCAAAGTCTTCATTTGTCATTGAAGATGTTGAGCCGGGACATCGATGGGCGAAGCTGAAGGGTGTAACCATTTATCCATCAGGCGAGGCGGAGGAATTTTTCGTCTGGGCGTCATATAGTGTATTGGAGCTGGACGACTAACGATCAATGCCCGATGCTTGCTGTAACCGTTACAGGCGAGATGAGCACCCGCCGGCCCGGGCTAACGCCGCACAGCGCCGGCTACCTGCAAATATAGGGCTCCGACGGCCAGTAAGCAGAGGGCTCCATTTTCATCAATGCTCGCTGCCCGTTCGTGGCACTGATTGTTCGCTGGACCCGGACATAAGGTGTCTTAAGCCGGCCGGGTAGCGGGCACCATTTGCAGTGAGAGGAGTAAGCCGTGCGAATCAACACAGCCAAGTCCGAAGTCATCGATGAAGGCGCCCTCGAGACCCGCGCTGCATCGATCGACCTGAATCCGGTCATCGCCCATGTGCTGTCCAGGGACCTTTATCAACGTCCCGTGGAGGCGGTGCTGCGGGAGGTCCTGATCAATGCCATCGATGCCCACACCGAGGTAGGCATCGATGGAGTGCCGGTCATCCTGCACCTGCCTACTCCGCTGGATGAGGTCTTCTTCGTCCGTGACTTTGGTCCCGGGATGAGCCACGAGGACGTTCTGGACATCTACCTGACCTACGGGGCGAGCACTCGGCGCAAGGACAACCTGGCCCATGGTGGGTTAGGACTCGGGACCAAGAGCCCCCTGGCTTACACCGATAGCTTCACGGTGATCTCCCGCCATGGAGGGGTGGAGCGCGAGTACCTGATCTACTACAACGAAGAAGGTATTCCGCAGCTCTCCCATCGTCGCAGCGACCTGACTGACGAGACCGGTCTGGAGGTACGTTTCACTACCCGTCAGACCTACGAATACGAGACGTTCTGCAAAGCAGCTGAAGCTGTGCTGCCGTACATCCCGCACGGCCGCGTAAAGATCGAGTACGACTGGAACGTGCAACGTCCGCTCATTATCACGTCGCCGGTCTACCGCTCACGGACGGATGCGTTAGGACTACGTGCCAACCTGCGCGGTGCCGAGATGGTGATGGGCTACTACCGCTACGCGATCGATCATCGAGCGCTTCGCTCTCTGCTCGAAGATCTACCGCATGAGCATCGCTCGATGTGCGTCAATCATCGGGTGGGGGATAACTCCATCCCTGTTTGGATCCAGCTCAGTGAGGTGCTGGACAACCTCACGCGCAACAACCGGATCACCTTCTTCGCTGCAGTGGGTGACTTCCCGGTGCATCCGTCGCGGGAGTCAGTAATCCTGAACCGCGCTTCAGTGAAAGGCCTTGCCGGGATCCTGAAGGAAGCAGTGACTAAGATCATCGAAGAGGGGGAGCCTAGCTTGAGCCACGCGGTCTCCACCTACCAGATCCTGCATCGGGTGGTGCGCACACCGTTGGACGAGGACGGGAAGCCGGTCAAAGTCAGGGCTAAGCTGTTGGGACCGTGCAACTACAGCTCGTTCACCTACGAGCATAGGAGCGGCCCTATTCGCAATTTCCAGGATCTGGTGCAAAGCATCCATGTTACGGGGGTCAAGTGCCTGCTGTTGCTGTCGCAGTTCGATCTGACGGATTTGGGTAAGTATTCGGTGATAATTTTCTCCCATGAGAATCATATCAAGGTATTCCACAAGGCGATCAACGAAGACACCATCCTCGCAGTAGATTACGAGAGCACTGACGCCAGCATCCTTCAGGAGCTGACCAGCTCCTATCCACAGATTACATTGCCCGAGAGCATGCTGAATGCGCTGCGCCGTGATGATGCTGGTACGACGGAGGAAGAGAAGGCTGCGAAGGGGAAGCGCCACAGCGTGCGCTCGATGCAGAACCCCACGCACAATGTCCTGGAGCTGCAGTACGACCGCTGCGTGTACCCAGAACAGATGCACTACGTCAGGAATAAAGACTACGCCCATGGTGCGCGCAAGATGCATTGGGAGTCGGCCAAGCATAATGTAGGCACCCTTCTGGCAATGCGTGCCAATACCCGCCGGCCGATCTTCCTCGTGCCCACCAACCTCGGTATCACCCAGGATGAGCGCGTCTCGGCCACCGTCGAGCTGGTCAATGCCCTTGGGGGGTTGTTACGGGAGAGCCAGCGGCCAATCTTGATCGGGCTGCCGGCCAGTCGCGGCACCAAGAAGATCGAAGCGGTCTTTCCGGGAATGGATGCTTGCATGCGCTACATGATCGGGCGACTGGAAGCACCCTACCTGCGAAGGCGTCTGCAGCTGGCGCTGACTGCTGACTGGTATCTCAACGGGCGTGCAGCCAACGTCTACCAAATCAAGCTATATGCTTTGGAGCGTTACCGTGTCCACGGGGATGTCGACTGGATGTGGCGGCTGTTGGATCTCGGCCGCCGTCTCTGGTACAAGTTGAAGACATCCGATCTGAGTGCATCCAACGCTTTCATCCGCCACCGTGACCGTATCGGGGAGTACTGCAAACACCTACCCGAGCCTCTGGATCTGGATGAGAAGGTGCTCGCGCTGCATGTGCGCTTCCCGGATACGGGTCCGGAAAGTCGGCATCCCGACATCCCTAAAGATGGAGTGCTGATCAACGCGGCCCATGCGTGGGCCACTCAACTCGCGATCTTCGAGGATCGCTTTCCAACAGGAGCCAAGTACCGCAATGAGCATCGCAACCATCTATCGTGATGACATGGTCATCGTCTCCATCAACGGCACCCCCTATCAGGTGGATGTCGATGATCCCCGCTATGAGGATCTGTGCGAGCTGCTGGAGGATAACAACGCTGGCGAAGAGGAGATCAAAGAGCTGCTCACCAATGCCGGCCGCTACCAGAAGATCCTGGCTGATGGTGAACACCGCGGCTTCGATCTGGATGCAGATCCGGTTACCTGCAACGGTATCGAGATCGCCATGGACCTCTCTCGGTACCTTATGGCCTCGCTGGACCGGAACAGCGGCGCCGACAATCCCGTCTTCCACTTCATCGAGCGGTTGATGGAGAACCCGAGCGAGATCACGCGTGAACGGTTGTTCGCCTTCATGGAACACAACCTGCTGCCCATCACCGAAGAAGGGCGCTTCCTTGCCTACAAAGTGGTGGGGCCGGACTACTACGACAAGCACAGTCACACCGTGGAGCATCGTCCTGGGGACTCTCCTCCGCGCAAGAGCTGGTCCGACGTGGATACGAGCCCCGATCGAACTTGTTCGTTCGGCTATCACGCCTGTGCCCGTGAGTATGCGGTCGACCAATTCTATAGCCCGGGTGATCACGTCATGTGCGTGTCTGTGGCACCGGAGGACGTGGGTTCCATCCCGACCGACTACAACAATGCCAAGCTGCGCTGTCGCGGCTACATCGTGGTGAGTGAGATCACTGAGTCGGTGCTGGCTGATCCCAAGTTCCACAAACTGCACGCAGTGGGTGGCCTCAACGTCGACGACGAGGATCGCGCGCGGCTTTCACCTTCGTTGTACTGAGGAGGACATCGTGAGCAGAGAGGAGGGGAGCTGGGTTGCGTTAGCTCAGGCGACTTGCCCGGTATGCGGTAAAGTCTTCGACACCGGTGAGGTTCTGTTGGACAAACGGGTGCGACCGGTGTTCAAGAAGAAACATGCCATGGTTGGTTGGCAACTGTGTCCGGAGGATAAAGCCAGGAAAGACGCCGGCATGATCGCATTGATAGGGTGCGACGAAGGTAGGTCCGAGAAGCTCCCCAACGGCAATATGGAGCCAGAGGGAGCCCATCGGACCGGCCGCCTCATGCATATCAAAGTCGAGGCATGGGGCGGTGTATTCAATGTCGACCCGCCAAAGGACGGACTGGCCTTCTGCGAGGACGCGGTGATCGACACCCTAGCCGGTATGTACAAAGAGGCTACTGGCAAGTACCCCGATGGTTACACAGGGTAGGATGAGTAAAACGCGTGAGTGTGGGAGCTGCAATCTCTGCTGCAAGCTGCCGTCAGTCCCGGTTGAGCCGCTCAACAAGCCTCGGGATACCTGGTGCGTGCACTGCGAGATTGGAGTTGGCTGTCGGATCTATGAGGGCCGGCCATCGGCCTGCGAAGGCTTTCGGTGTCTCTGGCTTGAGGCAGGCAAGCTCAATCTGCTCAGCGATGACGAGATACCGTATCGCACCCACGTGGTAATGGGGCTGATAGACAATCCAGAGACCTATCCTGATTCTGGAAGACATCCGACGCTGCATTGGTGGGTGGAAGTGCGTTACATCAAGCAGGTAAAGCGCCGGTACAGATGGGTGATCGAAAGGTTCCTTGAGAAGAGCATCCCCGTGATCATTAGCTATGGGGCTAAGCGAGAGGTCTATTTGCCTGACCATCCTGCTTTCGAGGAAGTTGGAAGGCGTATGGCGCGAGGAGAGTTTGGAACAGTGCTGGAGACTAGAGAAGAGAGGTGATTGATGAGCTATATCCTCATGGCGGAGCAGGAGGAAGGATCGGAGATGCGCATCAGCGAGTTCGATCCTGGACCACGTGGCTTCAACACTGCCTGTGAGGCGGGTAGGTTCATCCATAAAGCGCGGGAGCGTTACCCGGAATTCCGTCGCATCTGGGTGGAGATGCTGCGTGCCGGCACGGTGCGTGAGTTTCCAAAGTTCAAAGAGGAAGAGGAGACCTAACATGCCTAACGGATTCAAGCCCCCAGTAACCATCGTCCTCTACCGTGTCCGTAACACCTGGTTCACTACCAGGAAGGGGGCTGAATACGCGGGCAAGCCCGAGCGCGTGATCATCCCTCGAAGCAAAAACGCCCTGTGTGAATGGCTCAATGAGCGGGAGAAAACGCGGTGAAACCCGAGGAAGGGGAGAAGACCTAATGCAACAGTACATCGATCTGGTCAAGCGCATCCTGCGTGATGGTGAGAGGAGGTCCAATCGCACGGGCATGGACACCATCCAGGTGCTTGGCAACTACATGGTGTTCGAGATGGCGCACGGCTTCCCGCTTCTGACCACTAAACGGGTCAACTGGAAGAGCTGCTTCGCCGAGATGCTTGGGTTCCTACGCGGCTACGACTCAGCGGCTCAGTTCCGGGAGCTTGGTACCAACGTCTGGGATGCCAATGCCAACACGAACGAGGAGTGGTTAGCCAACCCTGTGCGTAAGAGGGAGGACGATCTCGGACGTATCTACGGGGTGCAGGCTCGTCGGTGGGCCGCTGGACGGTCGAAGCCCGTGGACCAGCTGCGTAAGGTCTACGACGACCTACGTGCCAGGGAGGACGACCGGCGTGAGATCATTACTCATTGGAACCCTGGGGAGATGGACTTGATGGCGCTGCCGCCCTGCCACCTCCTCTACCAGTTCGGCTTCGAGCATGAAGGCTTTCACCTTAATGACCTACTTAGCCTGTTCGTCTACATCCGTTCGAACGATGTGGGGTTGGGGATGCCGTTCAACATCGCAGGGTACGCGTGGCTGCTGGAGGTGATGGCAAGGATCACTGAGTCGGTACCCTGGAGGCTGCACTACTTCTCCTGGAATACCCACATCTACGTCGACCACATCGAGCCGCTCAAACAGCAGATAGAGCGCGAGCCACGCCGCTTGCCGAGGCTCGTCATCCCGCCCTGGATAAAGACACTGGAGGACCTGGAGGAGGGTCCCATGCCGCAGTTCTTGATGGACGACTACGACCCACACCCAGCTATCAAGATGAAGATGGCTGTGTAGTGCGACGGGGGTCACAGACCATGTCAGTGCCGCACGAAGTCTCTGCTTCGCCAAACTGGGAGCTAGGCTACAAAATCTTTGCAACAACAAAACGCCACCACAATAGACACGGATGCTTGGTATGTGGTCTGTACCCCCGCACACTCGTGCATGGCGTCGACGGCAGCCGAGCAATCCTGCTCGGACGTCCCATGTCAATGCAGGTGGGCACCCCAGGATTCAACTATTTTGCGACGAGCAGCAAAGCTTGGTGGTATCGCCTGCGCTTCCGAGTCAGACATGAACAGTTGGTAATCTGCGAGATACGTGCTATCCCCATCGGGACCAAGCCGTCAAATCACGATGTCTTATTGGCATCCCACATATTCATCAGCGATTCTGATTGGCTGGAGGCAATCAAGAACCGATAACATCGATCCCCCCGTAGCAGTTTCTACGGACACCACCCCGTAGTACTACGAGAAAAACAGTCTATTCTAATGTTTTGATGGGGGATCTATCCTATGTCCTCATGGGGCTACACTTCCGACGCACCCAACAACTTCCGCACACCCCTTGGCGAGAGCCTCTTCAACGCAAAGTATGCGCTGTACCCCGGCGAGACCTGGTTACAGCGATGTGCGGCTGTCGTTGATGCTGTATGTGGCACCCAGGGGGGCAAAAAGAAACCCCTCCTCTCTCCCTCAGACCTCTCAGACCTCACCCACATGATGCATATGTGGATGTTCATACCAGGTGGACGCTACCTGTACTACGCAGGACGTGGCGTCTGCTTCTTCAACAACTGTTTCATCTTCCTCGGTGAGGAGGATACCCGTGAGGAGTGGGGTCGTATCCTGCGCTCTGCCTCTGACGCCCTCATGTCAGGAGGCGGCATCGGGGTTGACTACTCGGTCTTTCGTGAGCACGGCCGCCCCCTGGTGCGTACCGGCGGAGTCGCTTCCGGTCCTATCCCCCTAGCCATCTCGGTCAACAACCACGGCCGCAACGTCATGCAGGGCGGCTCCCGGCGCTCCGCCATCTATGCCAGTCTTGGCTGGCAGCACAGAGACGCCGAACGCTGGCTCAACATCAAAGATTGGGCCAATCAGCTGATCCCAGGCACCAACGTCAGCTATGCCGATGCCAAGCAGCGCGATTTCGACGCCGAAGCCCCCCTCGATTTCACCAACATCTCCCTCAACTACGACGACCATCTCCTTGACCACATCGCCCAGCGTGACGTTTCTCCTGAGTACGCCGCTGAAAGATGGGAGGGGATGCTCAAGGTCAACGGCCACCTCCCTGAGACCTTCCTCAAAAACACCGAGATGGCAATGAGGAACGGGGAGCCCGGGTTCAGCTTCAACTTCTTTGCCAAAGAGAACGAGACCGGACGTAACGCCTGCGTTACCGGAGATACTCCAGTTCTCACACAGTACGGCTATCAAGAGATCGCCGAGCTGGTTGACCAACCTGTGATGGTGTTCAATGGGGCAGGTTGGTCTACGGTTACACCGTTTTTCACTGGAGAGCATCCATTGTGGGTGGTAACGCTCTCAGACGGACGTACCTTGACCTGCTCAGAGAATCACGAGTTCGTGCTGGCGGGTGGTGCCGCCCGTATACAGGCTTGTGAGCTTGAAGGCGGTGAAGAGTTGGTTCGGTGGAGCGCACCGACTATCGAGATACCAGTCGAGGATCCCTCGATCGATGCCTATAGCCAGGGGTTCTACGCTGCCGAAGGGAATTATGGGCGCCGGTGCTCCTGGATCTACGAGTCGAAACTCCGTTGCGCGCACCGCTTGTTCGGTAGTCTGCGCACCATATATAGGGGACGCGC
>Ga0307440_1000616_pt1 | contig 17587 bp, 26 predicted proteins | sample SalMarWE160410MG_FD_202150 | JGI IMG/M metagenome (GOLD analysis project Ga0307440, IMG submission 202150) | Salt marsh sediment microbial communities from the Plum Island Ecosystem LTER, Massachusetts, United States - WE1604-10 | ecosystem: Environmental > Aquatic > Marine > Intertidal zone >... | reverse complement strand
GGACAGCTGGTGTATTGATGAGCGCCGGAGCTTTAACCGATGGAGATCGATCTGTTGTGTCTGGCGATACATTAAATCTTACTTATACATTTGCTGCGGCGGATGCGTGATTATGACAGACTTAACAACTAAAGCCATTAATGGCAGTACATATGTCATAACATGTTCATTTGCAGATGCCGACGGAACGGCTGTAACTCCATCCGCTTTAACCTGGAGCCTTACCGATGATGCTGGTAAAGTTATAAACAGCCGGTCAAGTGTCGTCATATCGCCAGCAGCAACAGTGACAATAGTTCTCGGAGCTGACGATTTAGACAATGACCAGGGAAGTAACAGAATCATCACGATAGAAGGCACATATAATTCGTCAACATACGGTAATAATTTGCCAATCAAAGAACAAGCGTCATTCACTATTGGATTATGGGTAGAATAGGGAGGTGGATTAAATGCCATACGGAGATATACATATATAAGCGCATAACACACGTTAAGTAAAACAAGGAAATAAAAGCAAAAAAAGAACGTATTTTTGATATAAAACATGATACCTATCAATATATGTAGTATATTATAAATAGATAGGAGATACAGAGATGACAAAGAAGCAGATTTTTACGGAAGCGCATAGAAGAACAAGAGAAACAGCTTATACATGTGTATCATACAATTCTTTATTTTCATCATATCTTAGAGAAGTTTACAGAGAGATTAAATCAGAAAAAAATCATGCTGGTTATGTAAAAATGGATTCGTCCGTTGTTGTTTTAAAAGAAACTGAAAAAGCGATTTTAATCGGGTGCAAAGATAACTCATTTGAAATGTGGGCTCCTAAATCACAGTCAATCGTTGATGGATCAGTTTTTGTTAAAGATTGGTTGATCAAAAAAAATAGAGAAGCGCGATATTTCGCAGCATAAGGAGATAAGAGATGACAAAGAAATTGTATGAATCAAACAAAGAAAGAGCAGGATTTACAATATCTGCCACAAAGAAAGGATTAAAGCTCGAAAAATGGACGGCTGATTGGGATACGGTAGACTATACCTTTTACATCAACGAGACTGACAGATTTAATCGCGATACTGATTTTTCTGCACCATGGAACGACCTTCTTGAATATGGCGAATATTTTGAGGAGTGGGTTTCTGAGTGGTTCGGCACTCCAGACCAGAATAAAAATATATATAGGGCTGTCAGAAATAATTGAATTTATACCGCCTTCGGGAGGTTATTTATTGCAAACCACAAACAGGGGATATTAATGATAACAATAAAAACACTTAGAGAAGAAACAGGATTAACCCGTAATGCTGTATGTACCAGAGCTGACAATTTAAGACAAGCAAGGCACTATGAGACAGACCCGGAAACAGGTAAATCATATCGGGTATTTTCAGAACAGGAAAAATATGATATAATCCATTATATGGAGATCAGATGAGCGACAAACATCCAGGCGGAAGGCCAACGAAATACAATAAAGAATATCATTCAAACATAATCTATTGGATGGCTAAGACAGGTCTGACCGACAAGCAGATGGCCGGAGAACTCGGGATAACAGAGAAGACATTGAACAACTGGAAGAATGCGCATGAAGAGTTTTTACTGTCCTTAAAAAGAGGAAAGGAAGAACCTGATAGCAAAGTCGAGGATGCCTTGTATCAGAGAGCATTGGGATACAGCCATCCAGAGGACAAGATATTCAACCAGAACGGCGTGCCTCTTGTAGTGCCAACTATTAAGCATTATCCCCCTGATCCAACCGCAATCATATTCTGGTTGAAAAACAGACGACCAGACAAATGGAGAGACAAACAAGAAATCGAGCACTCCGGAGATATGAGCGTAAACATCGGTAAGGAATTCGATGGCATATGATCTACTCAGTAACCTGACAGAAAAACAAAGGGAAGCACTTGAGATCCTGAAGTCAGATAAGACAAGAATTATGCTATACGGCGGGGCCAGATCGGGGAAAACATTTCTCTTCTTGGCTGTCATTGTTTTGAGGGCTTTGAAATATCCGGGAAGCCGTCACTTAATAGCCCGCCTACGATTCGCACATGCGAAAACAGCGATATGGCTTGATACTATGCCTACAATCATAAATCTGCTCGGGCTAGATAAAATAGCCCGATGGAACCAGACAGACCACTATATAGATTTGAACGGATCGGAGATATGGATTGATGGACTCGATGATAAAGATCGAGTAGATAAGATCCTGGGGCGTGAATATGCAACCATCTATTTTAACGAAATGTCGCAGATCCCTTATCCAACGATAACCACAGTTTTGACCAGGCTGGCGCAAACTGTTCCGGGACTTAAAAACAAGGCATATTTTGACTGTAATCCTCCTTCGAAACTGCATTGGAGCTATAAGCAATTTATCAAGGGGCAAGATCCAGAGACGGGTGAAAGTCTGACGAATGCAGACAGGTACGCACATATGCGCCTTAACCCTGTTGATAACATGGCGAATCTCCCTGATGACTATATCGAAATGCTTGAGCATCTACCGGAAGATAAAAAGCGCCGGTTCTTACTGGGAGAATACGGCGATTCTGTCGGGGCAATCTTTAAGAATTGGGATATTATAGACGAAATTCCGGACGAAGTGAAACGTCATTCACGCAGGTCCCTGGGGCTTGATTTTGGGTTCTCTGTCGATCCGGCAGCATTGCTTGATGTCTATATCAATGGTGACGATGTCTATATAAATGAACTCATCTACGAGAAAGAACTCACAAACCAGCAAATAGCCTCAAGAATGAAATCAATGAAGGTTGATAAGGAGTTGACACAGGCAGATTCAGCAGAACCGAAGAGCATCCACGAATTGAAGATGGCCGGGATCAGATGTGTTGGAGTCCAAAAGGGACCAGATAGCATCCGCGCTGGTATCGACTGGCTTATAGGGAAAAGGCTGCATGTTACAAAAAACAGCACCAACACGATAATAGAGCTTCAGGAATATGTATGGAGCCAGGACCGCGACGGAAATATCGAGCCGAAGCCAATAGACGACTATAACCATAGCATGGACTCGCTTCGCTATGCTATAGACCCAATCAGAAGGAAATCATTACCGATAATAAGCGCAAATCTAATAAGATAGGCGAAAAATACCATTTATGTTGGTAAATATCACCATTGTGTTGTACAATACAAGAAGAGTGTGATACGATAGCCATGTAAAGGGGTATTTGCGTGCAAACCACTTCTGACATAATCAAAGCGATCTCATCTGACGGCCTTGAGGCCACATCTCTTATGCTTTCAGAACTCATCGAAGAACATCTCCTTGGAGAAGGCCGACACATCAATAACATGTGGGACAGGTACCAGCTCAAAAACGTCCCGATATACAATCACAAAGTCGCAAACTACACAAAGGTCAACGAGAAGATCGCACACGATTTTTTTGCCGATATAGTCGATACTAAAACCGGGTATATGGGAAACGAGGTCACAACCAGTCTAAACAAGGATGCCTATAAGACGAACGGCGTTTTTAACGAATCTTTGTACAATAAGGACCATACTTTTCTAAAAGACTGGAGTAATCGCAATTATACCGAAGATAAAAATAGCGAATCTATCCGGGATGCAGCGGCTACAGGGATCGGGTATCGGCTTTTGTACGTCCCTGCTGGAGTGAACGAAGTAAGGATGATGCGTCTTAACCCGTGGGAAGTGATTTATGTCTATGACCAGAGCATAGACGAGGCCGTAGCAGCGATCCGATATTATTTCATTACATCAAAAACGGCGGGCGGGATCGTTGAAAAGATCACGATAGCCGAATGGTATGACAAGACAAATATCACCTATTACATCAAAGACAGCGATCAGGGGTTCCATATCGATCTCACAAAGGGGTTTGGAGGAATACAACCGCACATGTTCAGCGGAGTCCCTATAATCCCTTTCCCCAACAACGGGCTTAAAAAAGCCGAGCCTGCTAAATCGTTAGATTCAATTGATGCATACGATTTGATCATGTCAGCCACTACAAGCGAAATCGAGCAGTTCCGGCTTGCTTACATGTACGCCAAAGGGCAAGGCCTTTTTATCGATGACGATCTGGTTAAGACTTTGGAGCAGACCGGAATCTTCCCTCTCGGAGAAGGTGGAGAGATCGGATTTATCAGTAAAGACCTTGCTCTTGAAGGGTTGAAAATCATTCTGGACGAAATTAGAAAGAACATTTACACATTTTCGAAATCAATCGATATGTCTAAAGAGTTCGGCGGCGACATGCGTGTTATCGGCTGGCAAGTAGCGCTGCTCCCTATGGAAAACAGCTCTATCGTGACAGAGAGAAAGTTTAAAAAAGCTCTTAGGCAGCAATATATCCTACTTACCGACTATTGGAGAGAGTTCCAGGGTATCGACATCAACCCCTATCTTTTAGATTTCACGTTTACGCGTAATTTCCCAAGAGACATCCACGCCGAGGCCGAAACGCTTAATCTGCTGCTTACAGCCGTGAGTGAAGAAACGGCGTATGCACAAATGAGCTTCATCCCTGATCCAGAGGCCGAAATAGCAAAGAAGAATGCAGAAACAGACCCATTCAGGACGGCAGATAATGCGTCTATGTCTAATCCGGGTCCTCTCATGTCTGGAAGTGATGAGATCCAGAAAAAAGCACTTAACGGGGCACAGATAGCAGCTATCAAAGATACTGTAATAAGCGTCTCCAAAGGGGAGCTTACAAAATCAGCGGCTATCGATCTAATTATGGTTGCATTCCCGGACATCGGAGAAGATGTTGTCCGGAAAATGATAAATTCAGCCGGGAGTATAAAGATAGATGCCAGTGTCTAGGGATCTCGGAACAAACAGTAAAAAGGCTCTCGATCGCGCCGACAAGCTTGTGGATTTCACAACAAGCGAGCTTGCCAAGGCATACAAATCGGCAATGGATGATATCCGAGCCAGACTCGCAAAACTATATGAGGGATTTACAACATCAGAACCGACAAAGGCGCAACTCACTCAGCTTATGCGCCAATCCGGGATATTGGACCAGCTGTCTAGTTTAATGGCGCCATATTTGGATAACAACGAAGAGTTAATTAAGACCATGAGCTTCCAGGCTTTCGATGACGGATTTTTTAATAACGCGTGGTCAGTGGATCAGGCTATCGGAGTTAATCAATCGTGGAGCCAGTTCGACGATACAGCAGTCAGGGCGGCTGCCGGGATCGGTGGTGATATCGGAGGCCTAACGGCTGTAATCAGCGCAAAAGAGGCGAAGAAGCATTTCAACGTGCTTGAAAAAGCCTTTGTGAATTACGACAAGGATTCACAGAAGAAAATCCGGCAGGCTGTCCGGCAATCGATTATACAGGGAGAGTCTATCCCGAATGCGACAAAGCGAATACAACAGGCTTTGGATATAAGCTATAGTTCAGCTGAAAGAATCGCACGCACCGAGATACTTCGCAGTACCGGACTCGGTGGACAGGCTGCATATGATCAGGCCAGGGGGAACGGTGTTGAAATAATTGAGACCTGGGACGCGACGCTAGACAGCCGGACACGTGCCAGCCATGCAGCAGCAGACGGGACTCAGAAAGATAACGTTACTGGATTATATGATTTGTTCGGAGGAGTTCCGGGGCCTCGCAGAACCGGGGATGCATCTGAAGACATAAATTGTCGGTGTGTATCGGTCGGAGAGGTTTCAGGATTAAGCCCTGAACTTAGGGCGCTCAAAGACGAGGGAACGACTCCTTATCAAAGTTTTGAGCAGTGGGCCACAAGTCAGGGTATCACAACTAATCGCTTCGGCGAAAAGTATAATTTCAAAGGGGTATGAATTGGATAAAAGAACAGCAGAATATAAATCGTTGAGCGGCGGGTATAACCTGTATTCGATAGAGGTCAATAAGCTTGCGAAAGATGTTTATATTCTGGCAAGTAGCATGGAATTGGCTTTGATGGAGTTTCGTAAAGATAACGACATGGAGCCTATAAGCATAAAAAAAGTACAGGAAAAGATTGGAATTAGAGGAGCTAGTTAAATGGCAGATGAATTGAATGTTGGCGGTGCTGAACAGACCGCTGAACAGGAAAACATTATTACACGGGAAGAGGCTGAAAAGATGGTACAGGATGCGGTAAAAGCCGCGATCGAAGAGACGTCAGGGAAGCTGAATTCTACATTCCAAAGCAAGTTCGCCGAGATCAAGAAAGAGAAAGACGACCTTGTAAAAAGTAAAATGACCGAAGAGGAAAAACTCCAGGAAAGACTTATTGCTCTCGAGAACAGAGCGAATGAGGCTGAACGGAAAGAATCTTTAGCAAACAACCGAAGTTTGGCGACACAGATGTTGATTGATGCTGACCTGAGAGTCCCCCGGACGCTTGACCGATTGATCGGTAAAGATGAAGAGGAAACAAAGGCTATCATTCAGGCATACATTGAGGACCGTCAAGATGACAACGCCTCCGTAAAAGACCAGGAGGCCAAAAAGTATGGCCGGAAAGTCGTTGACACCACGCAGAAGACTGTTGAAAAGATGAGCTATGAAGATATGGTGAAATTATCTGACGAGCAGTTTAATGCCATCCCGAAGGATCTGGTAATAAAGGCGATGGATCTGGCCCTAAAAGAATAGGAGTAGAACATGAGTTTTGAACTTTTTAAACCCACATTGTGGTCTACAAGATATATCAACAACACGGATAAAAGACTCGTCTTTAAGAATGTCGTTGATACCTCGTGGACGATCGCCGGTGGGAAAGCAATGAAAGTTAACGAAATCGGTGATATCACTGTAAGTGACTATACATCGACTGGTGTGACTTTCCAGGATATCCCCGACGCGCAGAAAGAATTCCCGGTAAATCAGAAAAAGAAATTCGCATTTCAGATTAAGGATGTCGACAAGGCCCAGATGAACGTCAAACTGATGGATGGAGCCATGAAGAAGGCAGCATTCGCTATGGGTGACACCATCGATCAGTACATCGCATCTCTTTACGGTCAGGCCGGTATTACCAACGCTACCAATCTCGGAAGCTCGACAACCGGATTGAATCTGTATGCCAATATGATGCCCGACCTCATCACCTATATGCAGAGATATCTCAAAGAGTCGAATGCACATGAACGGCCTTGGTGTGTTGCACCGCCCTGGTTTATGCAGCTGATCGGCTACGGTATGTATACCTACGGAACCAAACAGTTTGACGCCCCCGGAAGTGTTAACCAGCAGTTCACAGGAGCCTTTCCTTTTATGGGATTCGACTTCTTCGAATCCAACAACGTCTCCAACGACGGAACTGACTACCGGATCATGTTCGGAACCAGGGATGCCATCGGGTTTGCCATGCAGCTCCAAGAAATCGAAGCCGTAAGACTCGAAGCCTATTTCTCTGACGGTATCAAGGGTCTCAATGTATACGGTGCCAAAGTAATCCGGCCGGATCATTTGGGATGTGTTTACGCACAGTTCAGCGGACTGACAACCTAATAAGGTAAAGGAGTAAAATATGGCAGGAGATTCCGCGCTTACAATCAGAAAAGTGACCTCCGATAGCTTTGCTATCAAAACCACGGCTGCGGCTTACAAGAGGGTTATTCTTAGCTCGACGGCCGCTGTAACCATCGATGTCAGCACGATCGATGCATCGAAGCTGGTTATCCTTCTGGACAGACCGGCCGATGTAAAAAATCCGACAATCGTGATCGAAGACGGGGGTAAATACTCGGCCGGATCGGTAGGCAATATTTCGATATTAACAACCGCCGCCGGGGAATACGCAATCGGGCCTGTTGAAACGGCAAGATTCAAAGATTCAAGCAGCAAGATCAATATCACGAAGTCGACGACTGACACGACAATTGTTTACATCGAAGCAATACTATTGCCATAGGAGTAGTTTTTGAAGGAAACAAAAAACGCACAGCGGCCCAAAAAGCCGTTGTGTATTATAGGCACAGCAAGCACATCGAAAGATGCCCCGTATGACCTCAAGATCGATGATGATTACATGTACGACATCTGGGGGATAAACACGGCTCTTACAAAGCCCGATGTCCTCCGGATGGATGTATGTTTTGAAATGCATCCGAAGCGGTATTGGGGCCAGCTCCCGGTAATGCAGAGACTCAACGAATTCGAAGGTCGTGTTATAATGCAAGATCATTATGAACAGATCCCGAACTCAGAGGCGTACCCGCGAGAGGCAATCAAGAAGAAGTATCATCTTGACGCAATGGGCGAAAATCTGTTTGTGACCAACACTGTTGTTTACATGATCCTGCTGGCCCTTGAAGAAGGATATACAGATATCAGTCTTTACGGTGTTCACATGGCACACGAAACCGAATATTCGTACCAGCGGGCAAGTTGTTCTTGGGTTCTCGGGATTATCCATGGCTGGATCCTGGACGGGAAGAATTACAAGATTACTCTCCCTGAAGAGAGCGAGATTCTTCGGGCCGAGTATGAGTATGGATTCGATGAGCCTACCAAAGCTATGCAGTATCTTGCCGGGCGGCAGGAAGGTATGAAGCTCGGCATCGATCAGGCCAACGATCAAATCAAATCTCTCGAGATCAGCAAATGGAAAACAGAAGGTGCGCTATCAGAAGCTAAGCACATCTACGAGAAATTGGCGGGGTGGAAATAAATGGCATTGATGACAACGGCAGAAGTAAAAAGTGTTCTCGGGATTACAGCATCGACATATGACACACAGATTGCGTTCTTCCTGCCGATTGTCGAAGATGACCTTCTTTCATATCTCAATAATACTTTCTCAGATGGATATGTCTACAAAGAGTCGGTGAGTGCATTCGCATTTATCCGTGGAGACTCGGATACGGCGGACCACATAACCGATACCGAAGCGGAGTTTATCGAAAAAGGATTTCTGTCTGGTATGGACATCGTTGTTCAGGGAGGCGGGGCCAACGTCGGGCTGCATACAATCAGTTCGGCATCGACAGACCGCCTGTTGTTGTCTGGGACCGGTATTCTGATCGATCAGGACCAGGGAGACACCAAAGATGATAATTACATCGGAAGCGTTTTGATATCCCGTGTGAAATGGCCGAATTCCCTGAAACTCCCGGCAGCAAAAATGGTTTGGAGCCTGATTGACAATGCGAAGGTGAGCGACATCAAAAGCGAAAAGCTGGACGATTATTCAGTGACATACATCGGCGGGAATGCATATCCGACGGCGATCATGAACATGCTTCAGAAGTGGCGGAGGCCGGAATACAGATGAGTATCGAACGGTTCTACACAGAAACAATTATCCTTCTCGATCATGACACCTCGACTAAAGGTTATTGGAGTACGTCTACCGGACCGGATTATTCGTCTGCTGCGAGCATATCAGCCGCGGTTAATCTTCTATCTGCCGATGAAGTTAATTCCTATAGCAAGATGGGGTTTGATGCAAAATACAAAGCCTGGACCGCAGTAAGTACCGAAGTCGTTGCCGGTCGCCGGTGCCGGTGGAATGGTGATACATTCGATATCGTGATGCATCCGAAAAATACATTGCAGAAAGATCACCATGTTAAAATACTTCTCCGGGATGTGACGTGATGCTTGATATCAAACTGGTGCGCGCCAAACACAAAAAATATCCCGAGATATTTAAGACTATCAACAAGCAGTTTCTCCCGGCCGCCGGGGTGGAGTTGCAGAAAGAAGTTGTCCGAACGATCCGGGTGAAAAGCATTGTGGATACCGGGAGGCTCCGGGATTCTATTAACTACAAAGTGTCTGGCGATGAGGTTGCAGTGGGGACGAATGTTGAATATGCGCCATATCATGAATATGGGACGCGAAAGATGGCGGCCAGACCTTATATGAGACCGTCGCTAGATTCGAAAAGAAAGTTCCTTATTAGGCTGTGGGCCTCATTTTTCGAAAAAGCATTCAGCGGTATAGGAGGTTGATATGGCAGACAGCATAGAGGAAGTTGTTTATACATACCTCACATCAGACAGCACCTTTATCGCCAAGTTCCATGGTGTCTACTGGATGGATGCCACCGAAGCGGAAGCCGTCAGCCCATATATTGTATTCTGGCTTGTTGATGACACTGGAGTAGGGGCAAAGCTGAATACAGCTGGACAGGGAGAGGCAAGGATCCAATTCGATTTATGGGATACCAATAAAATACGGGGTGCCAGACTTCGGACGGATCTTAGAAACAAAATAATGAAGATGGGCGAGACATCAGGGGGGTATATGGTTATTGTGACCGGTATATCTGAAAAGATGCTTCAGCGGGAATCAACAACAGATCCATATCATTTCATTGTTGATGCTATCATCAAGTGGAATAAGGGGTAGGAGGGGAAATGGAAGATCCGAATAAATGGCTTGAAGAAGTTGAGAGGGTTAAATCTCTAGAAGAAAAAGAGAAAATAAAACTGCCATTCGGATATGACTTTATATTGGAATCATTAAATGATATTGCGTTGAGATTAACGCCAGAGACCCTATTCCAAAGTGGGGTAAAATTGGGGTTATTGATAGAAACAATCATTATGAATAAGGAAGAGGGGTAAATTATGGGAAACGGACTGCCCACACATGGGCGAGAGGGTGTTTTATACCTGAGTACGTCGACAGGCTCGACGGCTTACGGTACGGAAGTCGGATATGCAAATGAATGGTCATGGTCTCCGTCGAAAGATCAGGCAGAAATTACCAGACTGAACCAGAATTCGAAAGAGTTTATTGAGGGCATGGTAAGCGGTGCATTGAGCGCAAGCGGGTCACTGATCCCCGGAAACGCACAGGTTAGAAAGCTGATCGGAAGATTCGCTAAAGTCTCTACCGATGATACCGGAGGGGCTGATACCACGGCATTGGCAATCACTGACGGAACATTTTACTTCCACGGAGTCATGAAACCGATCGATACCGGGAAATCAAGCGACGACATCCACGGTATGAAGATGGTTATCCCGATCCTGGCATCAGGTATGAGCATAAACGTATCCGGTGGTGATATCGTAGGATGGTCATACGACGGAACACAGAACGGAGACGCCGTTTATATCGAGTCAACGTCCACGGCTGCCGGTCTCCCTAAAAAGACGGTATAGGAGTATTCATGATATTTGAAGTTAAAAATAAAGATACATATATCCCGGAATTCGGGGGGAACAAAGAGAAACCGGCCGATGAGCAGATAAGGGTGAATCACCGGTTTCTTCTCCCCGGAGAACGGAAAAAGTATATTTATACCCGCCCGGTAAAAGTGGACAAGCTGAAAGGTGAAGTCGATAGTAAGGTTGAAATTATCCAGGATGAAGAAGGGATAACAAGGGCTATCGTTACCAGCATTGAAAATCTCGAGATCCGCTGCGGGAAAGAGACCGTTAAAGTAGATACTGCCGCGAAAATGTATAGCACCTCTGGAGTTCCTTCCGGTCTGGTCCGTGAAATCGAACTGAACATGTTTATCGCATCGCCTGAGGTGGACGAACCTTTTTTAGGACAGCCCTCAGCCTAGATTTGGACGGTTGGGGATCATATGAGCCGTCGTCATGGGCGGCAAAGATGCCGGATGTTTTGTTGTTCAGCGGGATCTCTATAAAACGGACTGAGATAAAAAACTATTTTACTGAAACATACTTTTCAGCCGTTCGGATTTACAACGAGTATAAACGCTTTGGGATGCCATGGAGCGATGGATATATGACTATCCCGGACTATTTAAAACAGATATATGATATTTTCGAGAGCACTGTTGACCAGTATAGAACATATAATGCCAACAAGATGGCCAACAAGAAGGGGTAAAGTGTGGCGATAGCTGAAGAACTGCAAATACTCGTAAACGCAAAAGTTGACAAAGCAGTCCGGGAACTCGGCAAGGTTGATAAGTCTATAGGAAAGACAGCCAGTACGGCCGAGAAGCTAACCAGCACATTTAAAGCTCTCGCTGGACCTATAGCTATTGGCGGTGTTATTGCCGGTCTTGTCAAAATAGGAAAAGAATCTCTTGATGCGGCATCCGATGCGGAAGAGACAGATAATAAATTCCATGTTGTATTTAGTAGCTTACAAGATATGGCTACTACAGCTGCAGAGTCTATCGCGGATGGGTACGGATTATCATCAACAGCCTCGAAGCAGTTATTATCAGACACAGGAGACCTTTTAACAGGATTTGGATTTACACAGAAATCAGCATTAGATTTATCAATTCAGGTAACCGAACTTGGTGCTGATCTGGCGTCATTTACTAACTTCTCAGGAGGCGCGAAAGGCGCCTCTGACGCTCTTACAAAAGCATTGCTTGGAGAGCGGGAATCAGTAAAATCCTTAGGTATATCAATTCTTGATGCAGATGTTAAAGCTCGAGTTTTAGAAAATACGCAAAAGGGTCTTACATTCGAAACTGATAGACAAGCCGCGGCCTATGCCACACTTCAAATCGCACAAGACCAGAGTAAAAACGCTATTGGGGATTTTGCGCGATCTCAAGATTCTTTTGCAAATCAGTCAAGAATAGCCGCAGCAGAAACGGAAAATCTCGGGAAAGCCTTTGGAGAATCTTTACTTCCAATAGCCACAAAAGCAATTTCGTTATATGCAAATCTTACAGGCGAATTAGCTGATTATCTGGATCGTCAAAATGCCGTAAAAAAAGCATTAAATGAATTAAAAGATAAAGGATCTAATTCAGAGGAAAACCAGGTTGTTTTACTCAAAGAGCAACTGAGACTCGAGAACTTAAACCTGGATGCAGCAATCTCAGCCAGAAAAGCAATGATAAACCTGAACGAAGAACAGTCAGCTGCGGCCGATGCTACAGTCCAACGCCAGAAAGACGTAGTAAAAGGCATCCAGGACGTGATTGACGCGTATGATATACAGGATTCATTTTTAATTAAAGCGGCCGATAGTGCCAGGGTTCTGGCTCAGGTAGAAATAGACGCTGCCGACAAAAAGAAAGCCAATTCCGATTTGGAGATAGCCGCACAAGGGAAACTTGAAGATATCAGGCAAGGCCGATTGTCATCAGAAGAAAAAGAAATCAAGAATCTACAGCAGCAAATAGATACCTGGGCGCAATATAGAGATATCGTAGGGGTCCAGCAACTTCTCAACGAATTGATCAAAGACAGGAACGCACTACAAAAAGAAGTTGACAAACAAAATGCAATATCAAGCAAAATCGATTTAGACAGATATAATCAAAATTTAACTCAAGAACAATTATATACCCAAGCAATTATAGATAGAGCAGAAAGACAGAAAAAATCAGCCGAAGAAATCGCACAAGCCGAAATAGACGCAGCTAAAAAAACAAAAGAAGCCTGGGAATATGGATTTGACCAAATATCAAGCGATGGTGAAATGCTCTTATCGACGCTAGGGTCATTGTTTACAGCATATACAGACGCCGCTATCTCCGAAATCGACAGGCAATTGCAAGCCGATCTTGAAGCCGCCGGATTGGCAGAAGAAACGGAAAAGGGGAGGCTCGAAAGGGAGCTTCAGGAAGCCAAAGATAAAGGCGATGCTGAAACTGCGAAGAAAAAAGAAGATGAACTGGCCAGGCTTAAAATAAAGGAAGCTGCTGATAAGAAAAAAAAGCAGATACTCAGGGAAGAAGCCAAAAGAGAAAAAGCATTGGCGATATTACAGACAATATTAAGTACTGCCGCAGGAGTTGCAAAATCCCTAGAGCTTCCATTCCCCTACAATCTTGTAGCTGCCGCAATCACAGGGGCCGCCGGTGCCGTTCAGATAGGGATAGCTGCATCAGAGCCATTGCCAGCCGCCGCCGAGGGTGGTAGTTTTGTCACTAAGGGACCGACAAAATTGCTTGTCGGTGACAACATTGGAGGCCAGGAAGAGGTAACCGTTAAACCGGTATCAAGCAATGGAGCCAACGAAATAAGCAATTCAGGAGGGAAAACATTTATCTTGCTGATAGATGGGAAACCCTTTAAAGCTGTTATGCAAGAATATATCGATAACCGCGTAGTAAGATCCAGCAAGGGGGGTGCCATATGATATTGTATAATGATGAGACATGCAAAGATGCCGCCATAACTGCGAATTCCGTTAATCCAAATTATCCCGCAACAAACCTTGTTGATAGCAGATTGACTAGGCTGTATAGAACAGTGGCGTCGACAACGGCTGAAGTCGTTTTTGATTGTGGATCCGCTGTTTCAGTGACAAGTGCCGTCATTGCAAGCCACAATATAACTGCATCGGCGACAGTCATAAAGATCCAGGGGAATGCTACTGACTCATGGGGATCTCCATCCGTGAGCGAAACGATTACATATGATGCTGGCGTAATGCATAAGCGTTTCACCGGTGGGTCATATCGATATTGGCGAATACAAATTATCGATGCCACAAACACAGACGGGTATATAGAGATCGGTCGGGCCTGGATAGGGACATATTATACAACTCCCGGTATCGCACCAACGGTTACATCTTCATTGTTGACAGCCACAGTCAAAACAAGATCTACCGGAGGTCAATCATATGGAGATAAAAGGCATACATATTATAAATTCATAACGAATTTTCCTGCAGTGACATATACCCAGAAAGCAAGTCTTGAAACAATGTTCATATCTCTAGACCACTCAACACCGTTTTTTATATATTTCGATTCAGAAGGGATCGATCTGGATATCTATTATGTTACAATTGATCAGGATGAATTGAGATTCACCCTACTCATAAACTCAGATTATTATGCATGTGGCATAAATTATATAGAGGAAAAATGATATGGCAATAACAGAAATAAGTGATTATGGCATAGGGGATAACAACTTCACATCGTTTATGAACTCATTGGACGTTACCAGGCTAGGACAGTCAAGTGTAACAATATCAGAATATGGTACAGATGATGCCCCAGATGTTAAAGTTGGATCATGGTTTGAGTGCAATGGGGCATTGTATCAAGTAGCTACAGCGGACGAGACTCCATCTGGATATGCCGGGATATCAACATCATCGGAATTCTACATGTATTATGATGACTCTGAGGGCGAATTCGCATATTCGGGAACCGTACCTACGTGGAGTGACACTAAACAAGGATGGTATCACCCGACGAACGTTAATGATAGGGCATTTTTCTCTATGTATAAGGATAGTGGCGGGACATTATATCAAGAAAAAACAGCTTTACAGGACGAATCGTTTCCAAAGCAACTATCTTTGGATACAATCTCAGAGAAAACGACCGGGGCTGGTGTAACAATCGATGAAGTTCTGCATGTAGATACAATCTCGGAGAAAACGACTGATGCTGGTGTAACAATCGATGAAGTTCTGTATGTAGATACAATAGCGGAGAAAACGGCTGGAGCTGGGGTTGCTTTTGGTAATTTTGTTAAGTTTAAAAAATATTATGTAAATACAAATGTAACTGGAGGAACTTTGTTCACAATTTTTTCATCTTGGGTTTCTACTGTCGGTAATGCACTTGCATGTGAAGGACAACTCGTTTATTCAACATTCGGTCCGGGCATTATTTTAGCTTTAAAAAGATATTCTTCAACTCAAATTGAGATACATTATTATAGAGTTAACACTCAAACAGTAACTTATCTCACCTTTAATTCAGGTGATACTAACTATTTTAAGATAGAAATAATGTCTAATTATGATGAAATTACTCCAAGTGTACCATAATAACATGTTATTTGAATTTAATTTTGAGGGGAGTGAATGAGTGAATATGATATTGAGATAATTTCTGGAGACTCTTACGAGTTAGATATAATCTATAGGGATTTGAGTCAGGCCCCTAAGACCTTACAGACTATAAGTTGTATAAAAAATCTGTAAACGATACATCGAATGGCAGCGCCTTGTATAGAAAAGCAGTTTATCCGGTAGGATTCTTTTAAAATTAAGGAGGAGTAAATGGCATTAAAAAATGAAAAAGGAAATTACCTGAGAATCGGAAGTATCGAAGGAATAGACATTTATTCCAGGACCTGTTACCCCATAATCTATCAGCATGAGGCAGATGATTGTGACTTATGAAAATGAAATAACGAAACCACAATCCCAAAAACTCACAATAGTAGAAATAGATGTCCCTCTTGACTATTTCAAATGGATAAATAATACGTCAGGAATCTGGTTTACTAGACTTACTCCAGGGTCTGGATTGTTTTATGATGATAATAGCAATTATGCTTATTGGGATACTCAGAATGATCTTTATTATAATATACAATCAACAAATGTCGACGGGGAATTATATGTTGAAGTAGCCGATGTTGCCAACGTAATGTCAACAAATAAATCCTGGTATTATGATGAGGATACCACGGATTTGTATATCCATTTCGATTTATATGAACCTCCATGGGCATTCAAGAGGATTGCCCTCGGAGCAGCAATCGGGTTCATATATGGGCGCGATAATGTAAGTAATAATTATTACCAAAATGTGTATTACAATGATCTGATTAAATCGATCCCGAACCTCAATAAATCAAAAGACCCGCTATTTTTTGGTATAATCGAATATAGCGGAGGATCTATCACATTCGATAATACGAATGGATATTTTGATAATTTCGCCACATTGGATCTGTATAATCAGCCGGTGAGAATCTCTATCGGATTCGAAGGGCTTGATATATCTGAATTCGAAACATTGTATACTGGCCGTGTAGAAGACTTTACACATGACCTTACAGAATTCACCCTAAACGTCGCAGATCAGCGGAAACTCCTGACAAGAAAACTGCCTATAAATATACTGTCTCTTTCTGATTATCCTGACATGGATAGCAAACTTAACGGGACACCTATCCCGATAGCATTCGGATCGATTGTCCGGGCACCAGCATATAAAGTAACCGATACCGGAGGGACAGAAACCTGGTTATTTTGCGATACAACATATAATGCCGTAGGTTCTACAATAACCGTAACTGACAAAGATGGTGGAACTGTATCCCATGGAGGAACCGTAACAGATGGAACATTTACAAGCGATTCAACAGAAAGGAACCTGTATGTATCCTTCAGCGTCCCGACTGTTGCAAATGGGTTAGACATCATTTCGGACATTTTAGAAAATTATGAGGGAGTAACATATAACACCAATTATTATAATATAGCCGAATGGGAATCAGAGGCCACAAAAGTTGCAGACAGCGGGGTATGGATCGGGAAAGGTAATCTCATGACTGCTGCCGATATTATAGAGCAAATATGTGTCGATAATAATGGAGTTTTTGAAGTCCTTAATGATGGCCGTTATACATTCCGGATATTCAATTCAACACGATTGCTTGACAGAGAGGTCTCACAAGATGAATTGCTTGATGATATATCGATTGATTATGAATCGGCTGAATATTTGACCAGTGTAAAAGTAAAATACAACGAAGATATCCAGGCAAAAACGCCAGAAATATATACAGATGACAGCCAGGAAGCAGAAATACAGGCACGTTACAGGCAATATAAAGAACAGGAATTCGAGACAACATTGACAAGTTCGACTGATGCGGCAACTCTTTCTGGGCGTATTTTGGAAAGATCCAATTTCATCTATCCAAAGG
>Ga0307440_1000613_pt1 | contig 17605 bp, 16 predicted proteins | sample SalMarWE160410MG_FD_202150 | JGI IMG/M metagenome (GOLD analysis project Ga0307440, IMG submission 202150) | Salt marsh sediment microbial communities from the Plum Island Ecosystem LTER, Massachusetts, United States - WE1604-10 | ecosystem: Environmental > Aquatic > Marine > Intertidal zone >... | reverse complement strand
CATGCGCTGGGCATGATCGTGCATGCGGGCCACGGCCTGACGCTCGCCAACCTGCCGCCGATCGTCGCCATCCCCGAGATCGAGGGGCTGAACATCGGACATGCCATCGTCGCCGATGCCCTGTTCTCCGGTCTGAAGCGGGCCGTGGCCGATTTCAAGCAGGCGATGCGCCGCTGATGGCCGTGGTCGGCATCGGCGTGGACCGCATCGCCATCGCCCGCATCCAGGCGACCCTGGACCGCTTCGGCCGGCGCTTCATCCAGCGCGTGTTCACCGAGGCCGAGTACGCCCAGGCGGCGGCGAAGGGGAACACGGCCAGGCGCCTGGCCATGCTGTTCGCCGCCAAGGAGGCGGTGTCCAAGGCGCTCGGCACCGGCTTCCACCAGGGGGTGGCGCCCAGCCATGTCGAGACCATCCACCAGCTCTCGGGCAAGCCCGAGGTCAGCCTGTACGGCGGCGCGGCGCGCGTGGCCGCCGATCTCGGCATCCGTACCGTGCATGTGTCCCTGAGCGATGACGACGGCATCGCCCTGGCCTTCGCCATCGCCGAGTCGTGAAGCGCATGGCGGGCCGGATCCTGACCGCTGCCCAGATGCGATGGGCCGACCGCCAGGCGATGGCGGCCGGCATCTCCGGGGAGGCGTTGATGGCGGCGGCGGGGAAGGTCGTGGCGCATGCAGCCGCCGAGCGCATCAGCGGTGCGCAGCGGGTCTGGATCGCCGCGGGCCCGGGCAACAACGGCGGCGACGGCCTGGCCGCCGCGCGCCTGCTGCATGCGGAAGGCATCCCGGTGCATGTATCGCTGCTGGGTGCGGTCGAGCGCCTTTCCGGCGAGGCCAGGGCAAATGCGGACCGGGCGCTGGCCGCCGGCGTGCGCATCGAATCCGTCGCCGACGAAGCCGCTCTCGATCGCGCACGCAAGCAGGCCGCATGGGCGGATCTCATCGTTGATGCCCTGTTCGGTACCGGCCTGTCGCGCGCGCTCGCGGGCGAGGCCGCGGCGTTGGTGGCGCTGATCAACGACAGCGGCAGACCGGTGCTGGCCGTCGACGTGGCCAGCGGCATCGGCAGCGATGACGGCGCCGTCGCCGGCGAGGCCGTCCGGGCGCGGTGGACGCTGCCGATCGCCGCCTGCAAATGGGGGCAGTGGCTGGGCCGCGGGCGCGAATGCAGCGGCGTCATCCTGGAACCGGCCGACATCGGCATCCCCGCGGACGTGCTCGACCAGGCCATGTCCGCCGTGCCGGGCCTGGCCGGCGAGGCCCGGCTGATCGGCAATGGGCTGATCCGCCGCGCCTTTCCGCCGCGACCGCGTGCCGCACACAAGAAGGATTTCGGGCACCTGTGGGTGCTAGGCGGCAGCCGTGGCTATACCGGCGCCCCGCGCATGGCCGCCATGGGGGCGTTCGCGGTGGGCACGGGCCTGGTCAGCATCGCCTGCCCGGAGGAGGTCTATCCGGTGATCGCCGCCGCCTGCCTCGAGGCCATGGTGCATCCGCACGACACGGCGCCATGGGCGCAGGCGGATGCCGTGGTGGCCGGACCGGGCTGGGGACCGGATGCCGGCGGGCGGCTGGCGCCCGTGCTCGCTGCCGGCATGCCGCTGGTGCTCGACGCCGATGCGCTGAATGCGCTGGCCCGGGACGAGGGGCTGGCATCCGGGCTCAGGGACAGGCAGGCGCCAGTGGTGATGACGCCGCATCCGGGCGAGGCGGCACGCCTGCTGGGCTCCAGCAGCGCGGCCGTGCAGGCCAACCGCCTGGCGGCGGCACTGCAGCTGGCCGAGCGCTTCGCCTGCTGGGTGGTGCTGAAGGGGGCGGACAGCCTCGTCGTGTCGCCCGAACGCCGGGCCTGGCTGTGTCCCTTCGGTACGCCCCGGCTGGCAGTCGCCGGTACCGGCGACGTCCTGGCCGGCATGATCGGCGGTCTGATTGCTCAGGGTGGGGCCCGGCAGATGCCGCTCGAGGTGGCGGTGCCGGCGGCGGTGGGCCTGCATGCGCTGGCCGGCGAGAGCGGTGGCTGGTACCGGGCCGGACAGCTGCCTGATCGCGTGTTCTCGTTGATCGAACGGGGTGTTTTCTGATGCCGGCGGGGCGGCAACGCGCGTTGCGCAGCGGCGTCGCTGTGCTATACATAGCCCATGCCTGACACATCCCGTCACGAGTCCGCGGCAGCCTCGCGTCCGTTGGCGCGCCCGCTATCGCCGCGCCTGTCCGTCTATCGCTGGCACGTGGGCATGATCGCCAGTCTCGCGCATCGGGCCAGCGGCATGGTGCTGGTGCTGTTCGTGCCGTTCTATCTGTGGGTGTTGCACGGTATGACGGCCAGCCCCGACGAGTTCGACCGCATGCAGCGCATGCTGCACCAGCCGCTGGAGCGCTTCACGCTGTGGGTGGCCGGTGTGGCCATCATCTACCATTTCTGCAGCGGCATCCGCTTCCTGTGCCTGGACGCCGGCTGGGGTGAATCGCCCCGCATGATGCGCCTGACCGCGCGCATCGTGCTGGCCGCGGCGGCGCTGGCCGCCGTCGTGCTGGGGGTATTGCTGTGGTGAGGCGTCGCGAGGCGGGAGCGGCCCACAACGGCCTGGATGAGTGGTACTGGCAGCGGCTGTCGGCGGTGGTGCTCCTGGTGCTGCTGCCGTTGCCGTTCGCGCTGCTGGTCGGCGTCTACTGCGGACGGCTGGATCAGCTCGGGCTGCTGGACCTGCTCGACAGCTTCACGTCGCGCCTGTTGCACACGGCGCTGATCCTGGCGGTGATCGCCCACGCCTACCTGGGGCTGAAGATGATCATCGAGGACTACGTGCATACCGCGGGGCTGAGGGTACCGCTGATCGGTTCCATGCTGGTGCTGACCGGCATCTCGGGGCTGTGGTGGCTCGCCATTATCTGGGCCTGGGGGGGTTGATGGCCTATCTGTCCACGAACGAGGTGACGCACCACTTTCACGACGTGGTCATCGTCGGTGGCGGTGGCGCCGGCATGCGCTGCGCCCTGCAGCTGGCCAACGAGGGCAAGCGGGTGGCGGTGCTCAGCAAGGTGCTGCCGACGCGTTCGCATACGGTGGCGGCCCAGGGCGGCATCAACGCCGCGCTGGGCAACGTGATGTCCGACCACTGGCACTGGCATATGTACGACACCGTCAAGGGCTCCGACTACCTCGGCGACCAGGATGCCATCGAATACATGTGCCGGGCCGCCCCGCAGCTGGTGCGCGAGCTCGAGCACCAGGGGGTGCCGTTCTCGCGCCTGGACAACGGCACGATCTACCAGCGCCCGTTCGGCGGCCAGTCGCGCGAGTTCGGCGAGGGCGGGCAGGCGTCGCGCACCTGCGCAGCCGCCGACCGCACCGGTCATGCGATCCTGCATGCCATGTACCAGCAGAACCTCCGGGCCGGCACCCATTTCTACGAGGAGTTCTTCGCGCTCGACCTGATCACCGACGATGAGGGATGCCATGGCGTCATGGCCTGGGACATCGCGGGTGGCCGTTACCATCTGTTCCAGGCCAAGGCGGTGATCCTGGCGACCGGTGGCGCCGGGCGCGTGTTCCACACCACGACCAATGCCCATATCTGCACCGGCGACGGCGGGGCCCTGGTGCTGAACGCCGGCCTGCCGCTCGAGGACATGGAGTTCTTCCAGTTCCACCCGACGGGCATCGCCCACATCGGGCCGCTGATCACCGAAGGCGTGCGCGGTGAGGGCGGCTATCTGATCAACGGCGAGGGCGAGCGCTTCATGGAGCGCTATGCGCCGACGGCCAAGGACCTGGCCAGCCGCGACGTGGTGTCGCGTGCCATGGCCCTGGAGATCCGTGCCGGGCGCGGCTGTGGCCCGAACAAGGATCATATCCTGCTCAAGCTCGATCATCTGGGCGAGGCGCTGATCATGAAGCGGCTGCCGAACATCCACGAGCTGGCGCTGCGCTTCGCCGGCGTGGACTGCACGAAACAGCCGATCCCGGTGCTGCCGACGATGCATTACACGATGGGCGGCATCCCGACGAACCGCTTCGGCGAGGTCGTGTATCCGAAGGGCCGGGACAAGGAGACCGTCATGCCGGGGCTGTACGCCATCGGCGAGGCGGCCTGCGTGTCCGTGCATGGCGCCAACCGCCTGGGCGGCAATTCGCTTCTGGAGATCGTGGTGTTCGGGCGGGCCTGCGGCAACCAGGTGCTGAACCGCCTGCGCGAGCACCGCTACCATGTGCCCATCTCGCCGGATTCCTGGCGGCGGGGTGCCGACCGCGTCGAGCGCTGGCTGTCGCAGGCGCCGCATGGCGACGGCACGCTGCGCGTCGCCGAGCTGCGCGAGCAGATGCAGGGCATCATGCAGGAGTACTTCAGCGTCTATCGCACCGGCGAATTGATGGAGGAGGGTGTCGAGAAGCTGCAGGCGCTGGCGCAGCGCCTGGGCGACGCCCGCATCGACGACAAGCACCGGATCTTCAACAGCGAACTGATCGAGGCGCTGGAACTGGAGAACCTGATGTCCCTGGCCCGGGTCACGGCGGCCGGCGCCCATGCCCGCACCGAGTCGCGCGGGGCGCATGCCAGGGAGGATTATCCCGAGCGGGACGACAAAAACTGGATGAAGCACACGCTGGCCCATCTCGGCGACAAGGGGGTCATGCTCGATTACAAGCCGGTGCGCAAAACGCCGATGACCGTCGAGTCCTTCCCGCCGAAGGCGAGGCTGTATTGATGATTAAGGCGACCGGCCTCGGAGCGTTGACTCAAGCCATCCATGGCTTTCGCCCTGCGGGCGCTCACAATTCGGCGGGAGAGCCGAATCGGACGCCTGCAAGGCGGGACGAAGCCCTGAAGGGAAAGGATTTCCTGCATCAGAGGCCGCCCATCCAAGGGTGGCCGGGATCGGTGCACGGGCGGGGGAGGCGACATGGCTGACATGATCCGGCTTTCCGTCTACCGCTTCGATGCCGAGAGCGGGCAGGCGCCGCATATGCAGGGCTTCGAGGTGCCGGTGACGGGCAGCCACATGAAGCTGCTGGATGCACTGAACCACATCAAATGGCACATCGACGGCACGTTGACCTACCGCCGTTCCTGCGGCGAGGGCGTATGCGGCTCGGACGGCATGAACATCAACGGCGTCAACGGCCTGGCCTGCATCACGCCGGTGGCCGGCCTGAAGCAGCCGATCATGGTGCGGCCGCTGCCGGGCATGGAGGTCATCCGCGATCTCGTCGTCGACACCACGCACTTCTTCGAGCAGTACCGCACGGTCAGGCCCTGGCTGCAGGCGGAGACGCCGGTGCCGGAGCACGAGCGCCTGCAGCAGCCGGCCGAGCGGGCCCAGCTCGACGGGTTGTACGAATGCATCCTGTGCGCCTGTTGCACCACGTCCTGTCCCTCCTGGTGGTGGAACGGCGACCGCTTCCTGGGGCCGGCGGCGCTGCTCAATGCCGACCGCTGGATCAAGGACTCGCGCGACGAACACAGCGGCGAGCGCCTGGACCAACTGGAGGACGCCTTCCGGCTGTATCGCTGCCACCAGATCATGAACTGCATGGAGGCCTGCCCCAAGGGCCTGAATCCCACGGCCGCCATCGACGATATCCGCCGCCGCCTGATCGCCCGCAAGTCATGAGCGACGATACGGACGTGCAGCTCAGGAAGCTGTGCTATCGCCTGCGCCGCCAGGGGATGCTGGAGCTCGATGCCTGGCTGGAGCCGCTGGTGAGGCAGCTGCCGTACGGGGATGCGGCGCTGGTGGCGGCCGCGAAGGGATTGCTCGCCGAGGAGCCACCGGGGCTGCTGGCCATGATGCACGGGGAGCGGCCCGTGCCGGCGGCCCTGGCGCCGTGGCTCGGCCCCGGCAGGGGCTGATGCGCCGTCTCCGTTTCCTGGCCGCCGTCGTGCTGGCGGTGGGGATCGCCGGCTGCGGCATCGCCGACAAGCCCGCCCCGATGGCTGTGGCCCCGGCGAAGCCGCTGCCGGTGCTGATGTTCCAGCCGGACACGCTGGACCTCGGCCAGGTGGCCGAGGGGAAGGCGGCCGAGGGCGATCTGCTTCTGCGCAATACCGGCTCCGTGCCGCTGACCATCACCGACATCCAGACCTCCTGCGGCTGCACCACCGGCATGCCCGGCCAGCGCCTGTTGCCGCCGGGCGGCTTCACGCTGGTGCACGTCAGGGTGGACACGTTTGCCAAGCAGGGGAAGGTCGACAAGACCCTGTGGGTCAGCGATGACCAGGGGCATACCGCCATGGCTCATCTGCTGTTGCGCGTGCGCCGCAACCCGCATATGGCCCTGTCCGGGCGCAGCCTGTTCGATGCCCCGTGCGCCTCCTGCCATGCGGCACCGGCCCGCGGCAAGGCCACCGGCCCGGAGATCTATGCGGCGGTCTGTGTCATGTGCCACGGTATCGGGGCGCGCGGGGGTTATGCACCGCCGCTGCGCGGCCGGCACGACGCACAAGCGCTGGCCGGGCTGATCAGCAACGGGGCGGGCAACCACTACATGCCGGGGTTCGCCAGGGCGCGCGGCGGGCCGCTGGATGCGGCGCAGGTGCGGGCGTTGAGTCAGTGGCTCGCAAGCCTGCACTGACGCGGGTAACCGTCGCCATTTGCCCTCAGGGCTTGGGAAATATGATATTACCCGCATGATGCCGATATATACCCAGAAGACATAGGGTTGCTTCGGCTGGACGGCCCCTGAGCCGGACGTTATAAATGCCCCCCTATGAACAGTGTCGTTATTGCTCCATCCATCCTTTCCGCTGACTTCGCCAACCTCGGCGCCGACGTGCGCGCCATCGACGAGGGTGGTTGCGACTGGGTGCATGTGGATGTCATGGACGGGCGCTTCGTGCCGCCGATCACCATCGGCGACAACATCGTCAAGGCCATCCGTCCACATACGGACAAGCCGCTGGACGTGCATCTGATGATCGTCGAGCCGGACCGTCAGGTCGAGGCCTTCGCCAAGGCCGGCGCCGATATCATCACCGTGCACCAGGAGGCGTGCATCCACCTGGAGCGCACGCTGCAGCTGATCCGCTCGCTGGGGAAGAAGGCCGGCGTCAGCCTGAACCCGGCCACGCCGGTGTCGACGCTGAAGCACGTGCTGCATTGCACGGACATGATTCTGCTGATGAGCGTGAACCCGGGCTACGGCGGCCAGAGCTATATCCATGCCGTCACGGACAAGATCCGCGAGGCGCGAGACATGCTCGACGAGGCCGGTTCCGAGGCGCGCCTGCAGGTGGACGGCGGTGTCAACGCCGCCACGATGGCCGAGGTGGCCGCGGCTGGCGCCGATACGTTCGTGGCCGGCTCGGCTGTCTACGGAAAACCGGATTATGCCGCGGCGATTCGCGAATTGCGCACCTTGGCCGAAGGGGCCGCGTAATAAGTACGCTGATTTTTTTTAGGGTATAAAAAGGAAGCGGAAGCGAGTAGAATCGGCCGTTCGAATGGCTGGGGAGCCTGAGCCGAAAAAAGATTGCGGATGCCGTGCGGCATCAGGCTGAGCTTGAAAATGAGAGGGGAGGGGCCGATGAGGCGTGGTACGAAGACTCCGTATTCGTTTGTATTCTGGTGCATGGCAATCGTGGTTGCCACGGGGCTCATACTGCCTTCGGCTGCACGGGCTGACGACGTCAGCAATGCGCCGCAGCCGATCAACTTCCCACACTATATTCATGCCGGCAAGTTCAAGATTGATTGCATGTACTGCCATACCTATGCGCGCCGCAGCAAGGTGTCGGGCATCCCGATGGTGGCCAAGTGCATCGGCTGCCATATGCACATCCCGGCGGTCCGCAACAAGCCGCGCATCAAGAAGCTGTTCTCCTACTGGGAGAAGAAGGAGCCGATTCCATGGCTCAAGGTGCACGACCTTCCGGATTTCGTGTACTTCCCGCACAAGCGTCATATCCAGCGTTTCATCTTCAAGGATGGCCGGCCGACGCAGCAGGTGTGCGGCATGTGCCACGGTGATGTGAAGACCTTCGTCACGGCCCGGAAGATCCGGCCGCTGACCATGGGCTGGTGTCTGAGCTGCCACAAGCAGTTCCAGGGCGATTCCGATATCGGCAAGCCGATGCCGGCGAGCCGCTGGATGGTGCCGACCAGCACGGCGCCGCTGATGCAGGTGGATCATCCGCAGCCCGCGGTGCTGAATCCGGAGGATCCGAAGACCATGACCCATGCCGAAATCGCGAAGTTGACCGACCAGCTGCCGGAGAGCGTGAAGGAACATATGGTCCGCGCGCCCCACGATTGCTGGAAATGCCATATCTAAGCTGCTGGTCGAGAAGGAGAGGGAGACGATGAGCCGTAATTCATGGAGCCGCCGTACATTCCTGAAGGCCATGGGTCTGGGGGGAGCCGGTAGCGCACTGCTTCTAAGCGGTTGCGGAGACACCGATATCATCAATGAGGTGGACCTCGAGGTCCGCAAGGAAAAGGTCGAGCCGAACGTCGATCCGCAGGACTTCGTCCAGCCGGGCGTCGATCTGTACTACGCATCGACCTGCCGCATGTGTCCGGCCGGCTGCAACCTGCATGCCCGGATCCGCGAGGCGCGCGTGCTGAAGCTCGAGGGCAATCCGGGTTCGCCGGTCAACCACGGTCGCCTGTGCCCGATGGGCCAGGCCGGGCTGCATGCGCACTACAACCCGGATCGCCTGACCAAGCCGATGATGCGCAAGGGCGGCAAGCTGGTCGAGGTCAGCTGGGACGAGGCCATGGACACCCTGAAGGAGAAGCTGGCCAAGAAGAACGGCAAGCTGGCCTGGCTCAACGGTGCCGTCAGCGGCCATCAATCGGCCCTGATCAAGGCCTATCTCGACGAGGCCGGCTCGAAGAACTTCTTCGTGTTCGACACCCTGCCGCCCGCCGTCGGCCATGCCGCCAACGAGGCCATGTTCGGCAACGCCATGCCGCGCATGGACTTCAAGAAGGCCAAGGTGATCCTGTCCTTCGGTGCCGACTTCCTGGCCACCTGGATGTCCCCGGTGCATTTTCCGACCCAGTATGCGGAGTTCCGCCAGCCGCCGCGCGGCACCCTGGTCATGGTCGAGTCCAAGATGACCATCACCGGCGCCAACGCCGACCGCTGGGTTCCCATCCGCCCCGGCACCGAGGGCTACCTGGCCATGGGCCTGGCCTCGCTGCTGGTCCAGGATGCGACCTATGCCAAGCGGCTGCCTGCGGAGCTGGTCGCCGAGATCAAGAAGGTCGACCACGACGCGGTGTCGAAGATCACCGGCGTGTCCGCCGAGCGCATGCACAACCTGCACAACCTGCTGACCGCCAACACGCCGAGCCTGGTGCTGTCCGGCTCCTCGGCCGAGGGTGTGGAATACGGCTCCGAGACGGCCCGCGCCGTGCTGCTGCTCAACGTGATCCTCGGCAATGTCGGCGAAACCATCCTGCCGAGATCCGAGGCGCCGTTCCCGGACCTGATGCCCAAGATGGGTGGCTGGTCCGAGATGAGGGCCTTCCTCGACGGCCTGAACAGCGGCAAGTTCGATACGGCCGTGGTCTTCGGTACCAATCCGCTGTACCAGGCTCCGGACTTCATGCATGCGGACAAGGCCTACGCCAAGGCCGGTTACCGCATCGTCTTCTCGATGTTCCCGGACGAGACCGCGATGGCCTCGGACCTGGTGCTGCCGCTCCATTCCTATCTGGAGGAGTGGAACACGGCGCTGCCGGCCTATTCGCCCGAGGACGGCTTCGTCGGCCTGCAGCAGCCGGTCATGAACCCGGTGTTCGGCGACGGCACCACACGCAGCTTCGGCGACCTGCTGCTGACGGTCGTCAAGGAGTTGAATCCCAAGTACAAGTCCTGGAAGGACTACGAGGCCTATGTGCGGGATGCGCTGTGGGCGATGAAGCCGGTGCTGGTCAATCCGCCGAAGCCGACGGTGGGCGGCCAGACCGAGCGCGAGGCCTTCCATCAGGGCATCCTGTCCGACGGCTATGTGCACCTGAAGGTCAAGGCGCCGGCGCCGATCAAGCCGAAGCTCGAGGCGGTCAACCTGCCGGAGGCCCCGAAGGGCAACGCGCAGTACCCGTTCCGCCTGCTGCCCACGGCTCGCCTGGGCCTGTGGGACGGCCGCCATGCCAACCTGCCGTGGCTGCAGGAGCTGCCGGACCAGCTGGCCGAGGTGGTCTGGGATTCGTGGGCCGAGCTGCATCCGTCCACGGCCAAGAAATTGGGCGTGGTCACCGGCGACGTGCTGCGCGTGACGTCCTCATCCGGCTCGGTGGAGGTCAAGGCCTTCGTGTTCCCGGGCATCCACCCGGATTGCGTCGCCATCCCGCTGGGCCAGGGCCATACCGAGTACGGCCGCTATGCCAAGGACATCGGCGTCAATCCGTACCGCATCCTGGATCCGAAGTTCGATGCCAAGACCGGCGAGCTGGCGACCTTCGCCACCGACGTGCAGGTGGCCAAGGTGGCCGATCGCGGTCCGATCGTGACCCTGGCGCACGGTGATCTCGTGCTCGAGAACGGCAGCGATTCGCAGGCCGGACGTCATTTCGTCAAGACGGTCACGGCCAAGCAGTTCAACCGTACCGAGGAGGCATAACCATGGGCCTGAAACGAATGCTCGAAAACTGGTCGGACTTCCGCAAGGACGACTACTACGACAACGAGCCCTACATGTGGGGCATGGCCATCGACCTGAACAAGTGCATCGGATGCGGTGCCTGTGCGACGGCCTGCTACGCGGAGAACAACCTGCCGGTGGTCGGCAAGGAGCATTACTCCCGCGGTTATGCCATGCACTGGATGCGCATCGAGCGCTACTGGGACGAGCCGGACGGTCACGCCGATATCGACATACCGGAAAAGCCGGATACGCCGATGGATGGTCATGCCGGTATCCCGCAGACGGATGTGGTGAGTTTCCCGGAGCGCGGTGCCCACTACATCCCGATGCTGTGCCAGCAGTGCAACCATGCGCCGTGTGAGCCGGTGTGCCCGGTGGCGGCCACCTACCATACGCCGGACGGCCTGAACGCGCAGGTCTACAACCGCTGTATCGGTTCGCGCTACTGCGGCAACAACTGCCCGTACAAGGTGCGCTACTTCAACTTCTTCGACTTCTGGGAAGAGGGGTGGCATGGGGAGAGTCTGCCGCATCCGCTGGAGCTGCAGCTGAACCCGGATCTGTCGGTGCGCAGCAAGGGCGTCATGGAGAAATGCACCTTCTGCGTGCAGCGCCAGCGTGCCGCCAAGGACGCGGCCGAGGATGCAGGCCATCCGAACTACGTCGAGGACGGCTCGTTCATGACCGCCTGCCAGCAGACCTGCCCGACGCAGGCCATCGTGTTCGGCAACATGAAGGATCCGAAGGCCAGGGTGTCCAAGCTGTGGGCCAGCCATCAGGTCGAGCTGGGCCGTACCGAGCAGGACAAGGTCAGCGACGTGCGCGGCTACCGCGTGTTCGGTGAGTTGAACGTCGAGCCGTGCATCATGTACATGGACCGGGTTCGCAATATCGAGGTCTAAGCAGCAGCTCGCAAGAGCCCAGAGCCGTTAAGAGGGGAGAACGACTACATGGACAGCATGAAAGATATCGAATGGGCCAGAATCAATAAGGATGTGCTGGGGAGCCTTGAAACGCCCCGCATCACATTCTGGATCGTTCTGGCCGTCTGCTCGGTGCTTGTATTGTGCGGCGTCGCGGCAGAGGTGTACCAGTACAACAACGGCCTGGGCGTGGCCTTGATGGACCGCCCGCATTTCTGGCAGTTGTACATCTCCAACTTCATTTTCTGGATCGGCATGAGCCATTCGGGCACGCTGCTTTCCGCCGTGCTGCTGCTGACCAAGGCGGACTGGCGCAAGCCGATCTACCGGTTCGCCGAGGCCATGACCCTGTTCTCGATCCTGACCGCGGCCTTCTTCCCGGTGATCCACCTGGGCCGCGTCTGGAACCTGTACTGGGTGCTGCCGTACCCGGACGAGCGCACCATCTGGCCGAACTTCCGTTCGCCGCTGTTGTGGGACGCGTCGGCCATCTTCACCTACGCCACGAGCTCGGCCCTGTTCCTGTACATCGGCATGATCCCGGACCTGGCGATCTGCCGCGACAATGCCAGGGGCTGGCGCAAGGCCTTGTACGGCGTCATGTCGCTGGGCTGGATGGGACGCGCCCGGGAATGGATCGCCTTCCGCAAGACCTACGTGCTGATGGGTTGCTTCCTGGTGCCGCTGGCCGTGTCCGTGCACTCGATCGTGGCCTCCGACTTCGCGATGTCCATCGTGCCGGACTGGCATATCACGTCCTTCCCGCCGTACTTCGTGGCCGGCGCCCTGTACTCGGGATGTGCGGCCATCATCACGCTGTTCGTGATGCTGCGCTACATCTTCAAGTTCGAGGCCTACATGACCATCGACATCCTGGAGAAGGTGGCCAAGCTGACCTTCGCCATCGCCATGGTCTGGAACTACCTGAACCTCAGCGAGTACGCCGCCATCTGGTACAGCAACGACATGTACGAGCATGAGGTGCTGATCCAGAAGTTCATCGGCCCGTACTGGCCGGTGGTGTGGGGCATGATCCTGTGCTCGACCGTGGCGCCGTTCGCCATGGCCTTCAAGAAGTTCCGCCAGAACCTGTGGGCCATGTTCTTCCTGTCGCTGGTGATCCAGCTGGGCATGTGGCTGGAGCGCTTCCAGATCGTCAGCCCGTCGCTGGCCAGCAACCACGAGCCCTGGACCTGGGCCGTCGTGTGGCCGGGCCTGGTGCAGCTGACGATCACGGCCGCGAGCTTCGGATGGTTCACGATGCTGTTCCTGATCTTCTGCAAGGTCTTCCCGAGCGTGTCGATGTACGAGGTCAAGGAGCTGGTGTTCCATCACCGTCGTGTCAGCGCCCGCAGCGAGCTCGAGGATCTGGGTAAGGAGAAGGATGCGACGATCCGTGCTCAGGAGGGAATGGCATGAGAAGGAAGAATCTGAGCGTACTGTTCGCGCTGTACGATGATTTCGACAAGGCACGCGATATCGTCGCCGATCTGAAGATCCTGGACATGAAGGAGCTGGTGGTCGAGGACATCGAGCTGTATTCGCCGATCGAGCACCCGGAGGTGGAGGAGATCCTGGGCGATATCTCACAGCCCATCCAGCGCTTCACCTTTTTCGGGGCCATCACCGGGGCGATCTGCGGCTTCCTGCTGGTGGCGGCGGCCGCGCAGTCGATGTTCACGGTGCAGCCGCAGGGCGGCAAGCCGGTGATCCCGCTGCCGACCGACCTCGTCATTACCTATGAGTTCACCATTCTGTTCGGCGTCTGGATCACGCTGGTCGGCTTCCTGATCTATTCGGGCATGCCGCGCCGCCGCCTGAAGGCGTTCTACAGCCGCAAGGTCAGTGAGGACCAGATCGGCATCGAGGTCCTCATGAAGCCGGAGAACAAGGACAAGGTGCGCGAGACGCTGCAAAAGTCCGGCGCCCTTGAGATCAGGGAAGTGTAAGCATGAAAAAGTACCTTTTGATCATCTGCATCCTCGCGCTGCCGATCTCGGCCCAGGCCTGGCCCTGGTCCCGTGATCTGATGAACCAGATTTCGATCAAGCCGCAGGAGCCCCCGCTGTTCACCTATCCGAAGGATTCGGTGCCGGTGGGTGGGCTGTGGACCAAGGTGGCCGACCGCGATGCCGCCGACCACATGAAGAACCCGATGCCGGCCACCGAGAAGTCGATCCGCATGGGCCATGCCCTGTTCATGACCTACTGCCTGCCCTGCCACGGCCCCGACGGCAAGGGCGACGGCCTGGTCGGGCAGGTGTTCGAGCTGCAGCCGGCCGATCTGACCTCGGACTACGTCAAGGGCCTGTCCGACGGCTGGATCTTCGGCACGATCACGTTCGGCAGCTATATCATGCCTCACTATGGCTACGACATGCGCCCGTGGGAGCGCTGGGACGTGGTCAACTACGTGCGCAACGTGCTCGAGAAGCCGATGGACGTGAAGACCAAGGAAGAGCGGGCCAAAGAGATGAAGGAGTATTTCTCCAAGTACTCCAAGCCGAAGTCGCTGAGCAAGGAGTAACTGATGCACGCCGCTACGATTATACCGCATTCATATGCGAACTGGGCCATCCTGATGGACAACTTCCTGTTCATCCTTTACATCCCGCTGGCAGCCGTGTTCTGGTGCGCCGTGCTGCACCTGGTCAACGGCAAGTGGCGTTATGAGGTGCGTTCGATCCTCGCCTCCGCCACCGCCTTGTTCCCGCTCGGCTTCGTGTTGCTGCTGATCATCCTGGCATCCGGCCCAAGCTGCTTTCCGTGGATGGGTGGCGACAACGTCGGTGGCGAGCCCCTGAACGGCTGGCATAACATCACCTTCTTCAACGTGCGCGAGATCGTGCTGTATCTGGGCGTCTGGGGTTTCTGCTCCTACTTCGTGCGCCTGCAGAAGAACGAGTTCCCGAACGCGCCCGAGGCGGTGCGCTGGCGTTTCCGCAACGTGGCGCTGCTGGTGCCGTTCGTGTACTGCATCTACGGCACCATCATCGCCTGGGATTTCGAGATGACGCAGATCCCGCGCTGGTGGAGCCCGATCTACGGCCCGTATCATTTCGAGAGCATGATGCGCATGTTCCTGGCCTTCTTGATCCTGACGCTGTTCATCCTGCGCAAGCGCGATGTGCTGAAGGTTCCGGTCCACGACTACGTGTTCAACTACATCTCGCAGATCATGCTGGCGCTGACCATCATCTGGACCTACGCCTTCTTCGTGCAGTACCTGGTGATGTGGTACGGCAAGCTGCCGGAAGAGATGATCCGCTACTTCAAGATGATGGACGGACCGAACTGGTTCCTGTTCTGGCTGTTCTTCTTCCTGAACTCGTTCATCCCGTTCTTCATGCTGATCTTCAAGGCCATGCGCAATTCGCCGGCGCTGCTGCTGTTCCCGGCATCCAGCATCCTCATGGGCACCTTCCTGGAGCGCTACATGTGGATCATCAGCCCGCATGCCGACGACGTGTACCACGTGCCGTTCCTGTCGTCGTGGATCGACGTGGTCATTACCGCGGTCGTGATGGGCATCGCCTACATTTTGTGGAACCGCCGCATGCGCAAGGACGGGCTGTGGGTCGAGGAGGAAATGGCCGAGGAGCCCGCCTCCGCCTGAGCCGAGACCGCTTGAGCACGATGGGGCCGGCGACATCGCCGGCCCTTATCTTTTATACCGGCCGACACGGGCTGTGGCGAACGCGCATAGCAGGCACGCGAAGGGTTATACACCTTACCCGGATCGGGTTAGCATCGGCGCATGGGATTCGTGCCGGTGCATGCGCCGGCACGGATGCAGAGACCGTGCGGCCGGTCATCCCGATGCCTTGCAAGCGTCCTCCCCCGATGCGGGGTCCGGAACGGCCTCGAGGCGAGATCGACAAAGGTGGCATGCATGGATGGAAAGACGAAGCCGACATTCGATATCCTGAACGCGCCGCCGCTCGGCAGAAGCGGCGATGACCTGATCAACGGCATCCAGCGCCATTACACCCGTACCCTCGGCCGCCATGAGGCCGACCACGTCGAGCATTACCGTTACCAGGCACTGGCCTTCTCGATCCGCGACCACCTGATGGAGCGCTGGCGCAACACCAAGCACGTGCAGGAGACTCACGCCAACCGCCGGGCCTATTACCTGTCGCTGGAGTTCCTGATGGGCCGGGCGCTGGGCAATGCGGTGCTGAACATGGGCCTGGACGAGGCCGTGACCGAAGCGCTGCACGGCCTGGGCATGGACATGGAGACCGTGTTCGGGGAGGAGCACGACGCGGGTCTGGGCAACGGCGGCCTCGGACGCCTGGCGGCCTGTTTCATGGACAGCTGCGCCACGCTGCAGCTGCCGGTCACCGGCTACGGCATCCGTTACGAGTACGGCATGTTCCGCCAGCTGATCGATGGCGGGAACCAGGTCGAGGAGCCCGACCACTGGCTGCGCAACGGCAACATCTGGGAGATCGAGCGCCCCGAATATGCGCAGCGCGTGCACTTCGGCGGCCGGGTCGAGCATTACCGCGACGAGGCCGGGGTGCTGCGCAAGCGCTGGGTGGACACGCACGACGTGCTGGCCGTGCCCTTCGACATGCCGATCCCCGGATACCGGAACGGTACGGTGAACACGCTGAGGCTGTGGAAGTCCACGGCCACCGACGAGTTCGATCTCGGCGAGTTCAATGCCGGCAGCTATCCGGAGTCGGTGGCCGCGAAGAACGCGGCCGAGAACATCACGATGGTGCTGTATCCGAACGACGCCAGCGAGAACGGCAAGGAGCTGCGCCTGCGCCAGCAGTACCTGCTGGCCTCGGCCAGCCTCAAGGACGTGCTGCGCCAATGGGTGGACCAGCACGGCACGGATTTCAGCAGCTTCGCCGACGAGAACTGCTTCCAGCTCAACGACACGCACCCGACCGTGGCCGTGGCCGAGCTGATGCGCCTGCTGCTGGACAAGTATCACCTGGAATGGGACGAGGCCTGGGACATCACCAGGCGCACCATGGCCTACACCAACCACACGCTGCTGCCCGAGGCGCTGGAACGCTGGCCGGTCTACCTGTTCGGGCGCCTGCTGCCCCGGATCCTGGAGATCATCTACGAGATCAATGCCCAGTTCCTGGCCGAGGTGGCGCTGCGCTGGCCCGGCGATATCGAACGCCAGGCGCGCATGTCCATCATCGAGGAGGGGCCGATGCAGCAGGTGCGCATGGCCTATCTGGCACTGGTCGGCAGCTTCTCGGTCAACGGCGTGGCCCAGCTGCATTCGGACCTGCTGATGCACGGCCTGTTCGCCGACTTCCACGCGCTGTGGCCGGAGAAGTTCAACAACAAGACCAACGGGGTCACGCAGCGGCGCTGGATGGCCTGGTGCAACAAGCCGATGTCGCAGCTGATCACCGAGACCATCGGCGACGGCTGGATCACCGATCTGTCGCAGTTGACCCGACTCGCCCCCCATGCCGAGGATCGCGAATTCCGCCGGCTGTGGGGTGAATGCAAGCAGCGGAACAAGGCGCGACTGGCCCGGCTGGTCGAAGATCAGTGCGGCGTGCGTTTCGACGTGCATGCGATGTTCGACGTGCAGGTCAAGCGCATCCACGAATACAAGCGCCAGCTGCTGAACGTGCTGCACGTGATCCATCTGTACGACCGCATCAAGCGCGGAGATACCGCGAACTGGACCAACCGCTGCGTGCTGATCGGCGGCAAGGCCGCGCCCGGCTACCACATGGCCAAACAGATCATCAAGCTGGTCAACAACGTGGCGCAGGTCGTCAATGCCGATCCCGACGTCGGGCATCTGCTGAAGGTGGTGTTCCTTCCCAACTACTGCGTGTCGTCGATGGAGATCATCTGCCCGGCCGCGGACCTGTCCGAGCAGATCTCGACGGCCGGCAAGGAGGCCTCGGGCACCGGCAACATGAAGTTCATGATGAACGGGGCGCTGACCATCGGCACCCTGGACGGGGCCAACATCGAGATCCGCGAGGAGGTCGGCGATGAGAATTTCTTCCTGTTCGGTCTGACGGCCGATGAGGTCGAGCAGACGCGCGCCGGCTACGATCCCAATGCCATCATCGATGCCGACGCGGAC
>Ga0307440_1000611_pt1 | contig 17644 bp, 19 predicted proteins | sample SalMarWE160410MG_FD_202150 | JGI IMG/M metagenome (GOLD analysis project Ga0307440, IMG submission 202150) | Salt marsh sediment microbial communities from the Plum Island Ecosystem LTER, Massachusetts, United States - WE1604-10 | ecosystem: Environmental > Aquatic > Marine > Intertidal zone >... | reverse complement strand
TATATTGCAAAGGCTCTGCTCATGGGGTTCGGCACGAGGACTGTAAGACTGGCCCATCGGCTGCGCGGATACGACTGGGCGGCGGCCTTCATAGAGCTGCTGATCTTGGTTGTCGGCATCCTTATCGTATGGCGAGAGCGGCTCATTGGTGGATGGATCTAAATGGGAGACGGTGTTGGCTACTACCAGGCCAGCCAGATCACGCCCTGGCCCGTTCAGCAATACATCTGGAACCACTGCTTCCAGGAATCCGGTTACTACGATCTGAAGCTGATCGCTTACCCGCCGCCGGTCAGCGAAAGCCGAGCTGCGGCCATCCTTGCCACCTATCGCAAATCGCCTGGCTTGCTCGACAATCTGCGCAGCTGGATGGCGACACTGCGGGTCAACACAATCGTGATTCACAGCTTCCGCAGGAAAACCCTCCAGATGATCGCGGAGGTCGAAGCGGCCCAAAAGTCATAAGCCGCTCAAACAGCTGCACCACTGGCCCGGGCACTTTTATTCCCGACACGGGGGCTCTATATAGAAGAACGAATACCGCGCCGCGGCCGTTTGGCCCGAGGAATCCCATGAGCGATGCATTGCATATCGTCTGCCCGCACTGCGAGGCCGTCAACCGTATCCCGGCCGTCCGGTTGGGCGAGGCGCCCAAGTGCGGGAAATGCCACCACCCGCTGTTCACCGGCCAGCCCGTCGAGCTCAACGCAGCCGGCTTCCGAAAGCACATTACGCGCAACGACATCCCCGTGCTGGTCGACTTCTGGGCGCCCTGGTGCGGTCCTTGCCGGATGATGGCGCCGCAATTCGTCCAGGCTACGGGACAGCTGGAACCTCGCGTGCGCCTGGCCAAGGTCGATACCGAGGCCGAGCAGGCGCTGAGCGCCCAATTCGGCATCCGCAGCATCCCGACCCTGGCCCTGTTTCGCGGCGGGCGCGAAATCGCACGCCAGCCTGGCGCTATGACCAGCGCGAATATCGTTCAGTGGACCCGGGCCAACGGCGGGTAGGAAATACCAAAGCCACTGCATAGCCAAGGCCGGCTCGGCTGCGGCTGGAATGTCGATATCAGTAATTCAGTTTGATCGTGAAATCCAGGCTCTTGCCATCGTATTTGAAGCTGGCATCCGAAAACGTACGCGCACCGCCACTGCCCTTCTGATTGCTGGAAAACCCGTAGCCTTCCTTGGGAAGGCCAATCCAGTTGGTGTCCAGCTTGCCGTTCATGTTTTCGTCATGGAAGACCACGATGGCATAGGTGCCGAATGGTATGCTTTCGAAATCGCACCGCGCCCTTGTCGCCTGGACCTTGATGACCATGATGTTTCTCGCGGAAGTGAGGGCCTTGTTGGGAAAGCCCGCGGGCGAATCGAAAAGAGCGCAATCCACCGTGCCCTTGCTGTTTCTTATACCCAGAATATTGATATGAATCCCCGCCACGCAGGGGGGCTGAGAAAACGCGGTAATGGGCAGACCGGCACTTGCCAATATCATGCACAAGCGCGCACATCGCGCGGGGACAACGTGACGCCTCTTCAGGAGACACGACAAGGCACATCGCCAATTCCTGTTCATCACAACCTCCAGGCTCATCTGGTGCCATATGAACCTCAAAGCCAGGATCGACGCGATGAGTCTCGCATTGCGGCAATACGCGCCATCTCCCAACCGGAATGTCCTAATCGCTGGCTACCACCAGTTGGTTATCGACACCCTTGACGCCGTCAGTCCCGCTTGCGGTCTTCCCGGCGAGATCCCTTTGCTCGGCGGTATCAACCGATCCCGTCAAGGTCACGACGCCATTCTCCGTCTTCACGTGAATCTCAAACGTCGTCAGGCCCTGCGTAGCCGCCAGCTTGCTCTTGATCTTGGTCGTAATGGCCGTGTCGGACAGTGTCTGCCCGGCGTCGGATCCCGCCTGCTTTATGCCCTGGCCGATCTGGTTTGCGCCCCGCGTCATCTTGTCGCCCGCGCTGTTCCCCGCCGGATGGCATGCCGACAAGCCCATCGCCGCGCAACCCAAGGCCACGGCTGTCAAAACCTTGATCCTCTCAACCATCAGAATTCTCCTGGAGATGTACCCGCTTTGAAATTGCATTCCGTTCCTGGGCTCTGCGCGCCTCGCACCTTCGACCGGAGGGAAGCATGACCTAGACGGTTCTGCGTCGTTGCACAAAATGCATGATCAACGTAACGACGAAAACCAAAAGGAAGACGACAAACAAAATTTTGGCGATCGTGACCGCGCCAGCTGCAATACCGCTGAAGCCGAAAATCGCCGCGATGATCGCAATGATCAGAAATACAATGGCCCAGCTGAGCATGATTTACACCTAATGCCGAATTGGATACGAGCCAGTATAGGCACAGCCCACGACGTATTTCGGTGCGACAGCGCACAGAGCCCTGCAAGCGGTTGGCATCTCGCTGGGGAAGGCGCGTATTCAGCTGCCCACGCCCTTGGGACAGGGCACGCGGTCCTATGATCGAGAAGCTTGACAGGGGGGGGCCGCCTTACTAGTATCGATGGCCTGTTAGTATTAGCCACCGTCGCCAGGGAAGGCAGCGACGGGGCAACGGAACAACCCATGGTGGAGCCACATCAAGCGACCGGAAATTATCTCCTCGACGCATTGCCCAGCAACGTAAAAGAGTGTCTTTACCCCGATCTCAAACTAGTCCCTCTGTCTTTAGGCCAGGTGATCTACGAGTCCGGGGACGTAATGAAGTACGCCTATTTCCCGATCGATTGCATCATCTCACTGCTTTACGTCATGGAAGATGGTGCCTCGGCGGAAATTTCGGTCGTGGGGAACGAGGGCATCGTCGGCTCTCCCATATTCATGGGAGGTGACAGCACACCCAGTCGCGCAATTGTGCAAAGCGCCGGCTACGCCTACCAGATTTCCAGCCAGAACATAAAGTCGGAATTCAATAAATACCATGAGTTTCATGAACTTCTCCTGCGCTACATGCAGGCCCTGATCACCCAAATGGCGCAGACTGCGGTGTGCAATCGGCATCACTCCATCGACCAGCAGTTGTGCCGTTGGTTGTTGCTTTCTCTGGATCGACTGCCGAGCAACCGCCTCGAAATGACCCAGGAGTTGATCTCCAATATGCTGGGTGTGCGCCGTGAGAGCGTGACAGTTGCGGCCAAAAAGCTTCACGACATGAAGATCATAGAATACGAACGCGGGAAGATCACCGTGTTGAACCGTCCGGAACTGGAAAAACTGTCTTGCGAATGCTATGGCGTGGTGAAGAAAGAAACGGATCGCCTGCTGCCTTACCTGTCTACCGCCAAAAAACTCTAACAACGTTTCGGGTTAGATATCGGTTCCCGGCAATCCACGCATTGATTGAACGAACATTTCGCCCCGGGATCGTGCGAACGACGCAATATCGTGAATGGATTGCTCACGTATTTTGCTTTTAGCAGATGCCCAATTAGCTTCTTTTGCAGGTCGGACAGCCTGAATCCGTTCCCTCTACGTTTCGAATCGTCACCCTCGGGCCTGGAAAGCTCTGCATAAACGCTTTCTTCTCGGTGTTATACCGCATCCGCCTTTGCCTTTTGTGCGCACGGCTTATCCATAAATAAATCATGACCAGTGCCGGCCATTGCGCCTGTGAGCTGTCGTACCAACCCCCGATTTCGGGACAAATGCCCCCTGGCGCCACAATCCGAGCATACTCCAGTACCAACCAAAGCCATCAGCTTTCAGCCAATAAGACCCGGCTATTGGATCTGCGCCTTGTTCATATACATGGTCCGGTCGGAACAATGCATGAGAACCTTGTAATCTTTTCCGTCAATCGGGTACAAGGCCATGCCAATACTGACCGTCAGCCGTATTATCGTGTTGTCCAGCCGATACTCCGACTCCAAACAGGCGCGGATTTTTTGTGCGGACGCCTCCACATTTGTCCGCGCCTCACAGTCCGGAATCAGAATCACAAACTCGTCACCCCCATAGCGGCAAACCGTATCCGACTTTCGGGTACAGGAAGCCAGCCGCCTCGCAACCTCGCATAGCAATTGATCGCCGACCGCGTGACCAAGAGCATCGTTGATGCGCTTGAATCCGTCCAGATCAATGAACAGTAACGCCACCATGTGCTGCTGCCGAGCAGCCCGGGAAATCGCCTGATCGAACCGATCCGCGAGCACCCTGCGATTGGGAATGTTGGTTAGCGGGTCCCGAAAGGCAAACTGGTATGCCCTGCTCAGTGCTCGGCCCAGGAATTCAATGCGCTGCTCCAAAACCGCATTGCGCCGCTGTAACTCGGCCATCTGCAGCTTCGCCATGCTCTGGCGTTGTTTGCTTTCCTCCGGGGCTTTGCCAACCATTCTACGATCCGGCGTCTGATTCATCCGCTGTTTTTCTGGACGGTCGGAACATGAGTATGAGTGCCTCTTCTCGGAGGAACCATCCGGAAGATTATTCGAGCGTTCATATTTCATTGATCAACCACCCCCCTCGGCTTGAACCGAGACAATCCGATGTTATTCCCCGCGACAGCTTCGGCCAGCAGAATGGAAGGCCCGCGCGCATACCCCGCGGCCTGTTTCTGTGACAACCATTACCCTTGGATACTCTGCTTTAACTGACAGTCCGAATTTCAGCTCCAGAACCGACGTCCTAACGCCAATCCGAAAGCGCTGAACAGAAATACCGCTCCGCCCAGAGCTACCCATGGCAGTGGTCCGGCAGTTTTCGGAAGCTCGGTCTGCGCCACATCGTCGGGTTTGGCAATGATCTGCGCCTCGTCATTCTTAGCCGCACCGGGCTCCGTCGCCACGGCATAGTCCCCCTCCGCTATGTAGAGGTTCAAGTTCTGCCCCGGATTCAGCTCCTGAAAGGTGTAGTTCTGCCCGTCAATCAGCACCGTCTGGCCTGGAGCCGGCTTCAAATTGAGCATACCCATCGACCGCCCCTGACGATCCTTGACGGTCGACGTCACGGAGCCGTTTGACTTGACGCTGACCAGGGTTCCCTCAAAGCGCGCCCATTTTTTACCATTTACCGTAATTACCTCCTGGCAACCATCGGCTATCCGGGGATACTGCGCCAGGAGGGTTGGCGACCAGTTCACCTTGGCGCAGCTCACTGCCTGAACGTCCGGTGTAGGCATGCTTTGCGTGCCTTGTGCCTGCGCCGTGGTGACGCCGGCGAATACCAGCCCAAGGAAGATCACCCCAGACCGGAAACAATTTGCATTCATCGAGTTGATGTTCATTTCCATTCTCCATACAAAAAATCTGCATTGCTAACCAACTGGAAAATTCTGCGTTTTCATTTCATGGCGACGGCCCTCACGATGTAGCGCCGCGGGGCGCTACCCACAAAGTAAAACGGGTAGCACGTCACCAAGGTGACCGTCGGGAAAGCCGTCGCGCGCAATGGCGACACGTTTTCAGGCTTCACGATTTCGATTGCGGTAACGCGGTACTTCCGCAACCGGGACAGCGTCTGCACCGTCAATACGTCGCCCAGAGCGACGTTTTTCAGGGCACGGAAATAGCCATCCCGATGCGCTGCTATTGCCGTATTTCCGCTGCTGTCGGGAGGCGCAGTACCCTTGACAAGGGCAGCCCCGCGATTAAGGTTTCTCTCGTCGAGCGCGGCGTACACTGGAACCTCAAGGTCCACGCGTGGAATCCGCAGCACCGCCACCGGCAACTCCGCCGCTCGATCGGGCGATGGTGGCGTAGCAATTTCATAGGAGCCTATACGGCCACGCGACCAATGCGCCATGTCGGGTTCGCGATACACCAGGCTTCGCGTGGGCCTGCTACTTCCGTTGAGTATCGCGACACGAGACATCGTAGTTGTCGGAGACGCCAGCACCATGAAAGACGTGATCGCTTGCCTCCGCTCAATTTCACCGTCAATTCGCAACCCGAAGTACAAGGCAACAAGGGCTATTCCAATAACCCCAAAGACCAACTCGATCCAGCGAAGCAGCCCCCTGGCGTTCATGGCTTGGCCGCCTGAACACAGGCCAGATTCCGATGCTCGCATCTGCCAAACATTACAATCCGCCACCAACAGCACGGCAAGAGTTTCACATTAGCGGCACGGACACAAAAGGTCTGTGCGTTACCGCACGTGAGTATTGGCGCCAATTGGGGACATCACCGGACCGTCGGGAACAAAAAATCCCGGGAAACTCATCCAGAATCCCCCCCGGACCCGAGGGCGACCCCGCTTCCCTGACGACTCGATGCCTCAGAGGCTCAACTGCACCTCCCTGACGAAGCGCTTGCGAAGACTGCCCGGCAAGGCCAGCAACTCCGGAACGGCCAATGCCAATGACCGGTGCTGTCACCGCTTGAGGAGCTGGAGATGTGGCGAATGGAGGCGCCATACTTGGCTCGACCGCGCCCCAGGTGTCACGAACACGTCACGCGGCCATCAAATTCGGCGCATGAGCAGCACCCGATCATCGAGCATTTCGACGGTGAACCCCATGGATTCGCCCAGCCAGTCGAAGGTCGCCGCCGTATAAAAGCTCACATGGGTCGGGTCACTCTTGTACCACCACTGGGAAAAAGTCTCTGCATCGTCCGGCGCCAGCAAGGTCATGATCCCGAGCCAGCCGCCGTGACGCACCAACGCGACCAACTGCCGCCAGGCTTCGCCCGGTTGGCAGAAGTGCTCCACCACTTCGGTACAGGTCACGAAGTCATATTGGCGTTCCAACAAATAGGGATCCGCTGCGTAAATCGGATCGTAGTCGTCCACGGCCATGCCGCGCTCGGCCAGCATCCTGCTCAGCGTCGGTCCGGGGCCGCACCCAAAATCCAGGCCCTGCATGTCCGGCGCCAGGCGCAGGAGCAACGGCTCCGCGAGCCTGGCCAGGAAAGCCCGATAACGCATGTCACTCGGGTCGTTCTCATGCAAGTCGTACTCGGCCCGCTCCTGCTCGAAGGATAAATGTGATCCAGGATCGGCGAAGACCAATTCGCAATGCATGCACCTGAAGTAGTGCCGCAAGCTATCCTCGCAGTACCATGCTGCGCCTTGCTCGCACAGCGGGCAGATCATGTCTTGATCAAGGGATAAAGGACTCATGGCCATCAGCATAGCAAGGCATGCCACCTTTCAGACCGGTCTGCTTTCGGGGCGGCGACCCATGTCAGTGCCCATGTGCCTTCTTCGAAAACCGCAGACGTTGTCCTGTTATTCAATGCTGACCATCGCGCTTTTCGCCACCGGCCATGCCCTGCTCGCGCTGGGCGCCGAGTTACTGATGCGCGGTGCCTGATCTCGTGGATCAGCTTTTGACCCTGGACTGATTCAAAGCCACGGCGGCTCGTATCAGGTCCTTGAAGGTCTCTTCGTCGACCTTGTCCCCTTCGTAAAAATCGATTGCGCGCCGTGTATTGCCTTCGAGGCCGGCGTTAAAGAAACCCGAGGGGTCTTCCAGTGAGGCGCCTTTGGCGAAGGTCAGCTTCACCTTGCCCTTGTAGGTCTCGCCGGTGCAGATGATGCCGTTATGTTCCCATACTGGAACACCTCGGGGGTTGGACGGCTTGCGCCACTTCACCGTCTCCACGACCTCGGGGTCGGCTTCCTTGATCAGACCACGCAGTCGAGCAAGCATGTCACCCCGCCAATCACCTAAGACCTCGATCCTCGCATCTATCAACTCCGGGAAAGACTGGTCCCCCTGCAACTCGCTTTTATTCATCCATCCACCTCCTGCTTATTCCAAGTAGCGGCATAACCGGACAGTTTCGAGATAATGTTCGACCAGGACCGCTAACCGGATATGCCGCTGGCCACCATGAAGTTCTGCCCGACTTAAGGGAAATCCCCCGTACCAATCATCCTCTCCAATCATCCGCAACCTTTGACAACTACGGCCACCCTACCTCATGCCTCAAATTGCGTCCTGCAAGAAAAGCATGATAGGGTCCAGGCAGAAAAGGAAAAGGAGGAGTGCAATGAAAAGAATATCGTTTTTTCTTACACTTGTGAGCGTATGCACGGTGACGCTAATTGCGTTTCCCGCACACGCGCTCGCCCAACATGACGCACACGCCACGCCTGCAAGAACCACGACGAGTCCGCAGACCATCAAATTGGGACCGATGGTTGTAAAGGGCCAAAGACTTCGCGTCTTGCCGTTACCCGTACAGTTGCAGATACTCAAGGCTGCCCTGAAGCGCCCGGCCAGTTTTCGCCAAGAAAATCTCTCCAAACTCGTCTGTCGTTTCAATCAAGACCCGCGAGTTGCCATACACCAATCATTGCATTGCGAAACCAATTGCGATCTCCTGATGAGTGACGAGGCACGCCGTGGCACTTTTATGAGTTGCGATATCGGCCACAGTGCCGACGTCAACGAACGGCTCGCAGCTTACATAAACAATCATCACTTCAACCGCAGCCAACTTGCGGCACTTCTCAAACAGCTGCCACCGCCTGGCAGCAGCTACACCTTTCAAGTCAAATCTCATGGAAAGGTAGTCGCCAGGTGGGTGATCGACGGCGGCCAAGTTGTCAAGGTTGAAGTTCGGAAAAAAGACGATCACGAACGGTAACCCGCTTGAGCCTGGTCTCCATTAGGCGACAGGGAATCTTCGCGCCGTCTGCCGCTGTCCCGACCAGATTAAACTCCACTCGGTAGGCGTGTATCGTTCCGGTCGATAACGGCACCCATCCAACGCATACCCAAACATAAGACACGGGAGAAGGCCGCGACTTTTACTCACCGCGGCACGACTCTCTATAGAACCCTCTAATGCCCGGGTTGGAAGCCCCGCTCGCCGAACTGCCATAGCAGGAACGACAATTCGTCCGCCAACTTCCTGTCCTCCTGCGAGCGTGTCGAACCGATCCCGTGGCCCGCATCGTAATCGACCCGCAGCAACACAGGCTTGCCGCTGGCGCTCGCGGCCTGCAGCCGTGCTGCCATCTTGGCTACGATCCATGGCGCCACACGCGGGTCATTGGCTCCGGTCATGAGCAATACCGCCGGATATTTCGTACCTTTGTGCACGTGCGCATACGCACTCATCGCATACAGGTCATGAAAACCCTGTCGCGTCTTCACGGAACCGAATTCGACGACATTCGGCGGACCGTTAGGCGTGGTTTCCATCCTCAGCGCATCCGTCAGGCCGACGTTGTCGATCGCGGCGGCGAACAACTCCGGCGCCCAGGTAATCGCCCCGCCAATGGTGATGCCGCCGGCGCTGGTGCCACGTCCACCCAAATACGGCGTCGAAGTGTAATGATGATCGATCAGATAATGGGCGCAGGCGATGTAATCGAGGAAAGTGTTGATCTTGGTGCTCTTCATGCCTGCCTTGTGCCAGCTCTCGCCTTTCACGCCACCGCCGCGCACATGCGCGACCGCAAAAATGCCGCCGTGGCGAAACCACGGAAGATAAGCCGGAAGAAACCCGGGGTTAATGCTGAGGCCATAGGAACCATAGCCGATCAGCAATGTCGGGTTCTTGCCGTCGAGCTTGGTGCCCTTCGGCATGATGATCGATAGAGGCACCCGCGTCCCGTCATAACTCACCGCTTCCACCTCGCGCGACTCGACCCCTGAGAAATCGAGCTTTGAAGGCAGCAACAGCTTCGTTTCCGTCAATTGGTTCCGGGTTGGATCATAGCGATACCACAGCGGTGAATGGGTCCAGGACGTCAATTCCAGATAGGTCCCTGCCGAACCGCCTGCAGTCACCAGGCTGGAAACCGTGCCCTTAAACGGCAACGCGAGGGATTTCTTACTGCCGCCGCGGTAGGCAATACGTTCTACCTGTCCCAAGCCATTGACCATGGATTGAACGTAAAGCCCGTCCCGGCCTGCTGCAATACGGGTAATCACCGCATCGCTGTTGGGCACGATCGTCTTCGCCCTGGCGAAATCCGGGTGATGGATGGATGTTTCCACGACCTTGTAATTGGGTGCATTGTTGTAGGTGACCAGATAAAGCCTGTCCCCGTGCACGGCGAAACCACGGGCATGGTCAGGTTTGTCGGCAATACGACGCCAAGGATCCGCCTTGACACCTACATCCTTCAGGGGAGCCACATACAGCGCTTCAATGTGGTTGATCTCCTCGTTGCGCGTCAGCATGCCAAACGCGTAAGCCGAGCCCGGATAGGTGATGATCAGCGCATCCTGATCCGGCTTGATCTTGATTGCGTGATTTACCGCATAACCGAATACCGCCTTGTCACCATCGCCATCAGGGTGCGTGCCAAGCACATGCAGATAATCCCGGCTTTTGAGGAACTTGTCGCTGGGTGGAGCCTTCGGACCCAGCGCCTGCTGGCGGTAATAGAAGAACGAACGGCCATCCGGCCGCCAGGTCACCGGCACGAACCCGCCATCGCCTTCGACGCGATCAATCGCTTCCCCCAGCAACTTCCCGGCCTTTACATCCACCACGTGCAGCACGCTCTTCTCGGAGCCGCCCTCGGACAGTCCATAGGCCACGTAGCGTCCGTCGAATGAAGGGCGGAAATAGTTGATCGAATAGTGCTTGCCGTCATGCGTGAGCTTGTTCGGATCGACGAGCACTCTTTCGGTTCCATTCAGGCCATCACGCACATCGAGCGTCGGGATATTCTGCCCCGGCAACTGTTTCATATAAAAGAACTTGCCCGCAGCGGTCTGCAGCCAGAACACGTTGGTAACCGCACCAGCTGATTTTTCGATCTGCTTGAGCAACCCGGCACGCCCCGGGATCGAATCCAATACCTTGTTCGTGTAATTGCTTTGCGCCCTCATCCAGGCATCGCGTCGCGGGTTCTTGATCCCTTCCATCCAGCGATAGGGATCGGTCACTTTGGTGCCATAGTAATCGGTCACTACCGGGTGAACCGGTGCTGCGGACGGCGGCGGCAAAGCCAGCGCCGTGGCAGCCGCGCCCATCGTGGCGAACACCAAACCGATATACAGACGGGAAGCACGCATATCTTTACTCCTTGTTCTTAAAGGTAAAGCACATCCTATGAGCCGGAGTATACGCCGCCGTCCTGAGGAAAGCAGAAAACGCTACGCACAAAAGGTTGTTTTGTTACTATCCCCGCACTATTTGCCGGCCTTGGAAGAATCGTGAAGAAATTACTGATGCTGATACTTTGCTCAGCACCAATAATAATTGGCCTACAAGCGCAGGCCGCCGTATGGCACCCATCGCCCGGACACACACAAATCCCGATCTGGCCGGGAACGCCGCCGGATGCTCAGCGATTACCGGGGCCGGAACACGCGGTAACGAAGACCAGCAACAGGCCGCAATTTGCCGGCAAGCCCGTGACCGGCGTATTCGACGTGTCGCGACCCACGATGACCGTCTATGCGCCCAAGGGGAAGAACATGGGCACTGCTGTCGTCGTATTCCCGGGCGGCGGCTTCCAGGTGCTGGCCATCGATCTCGAAGGCACCGAGATCTGTCACTGGCTGACATCCATCGGCGCCACGTGCGTGCTGCTGAAATACCGGGTTCCAAGTGCGCCGTTCAGTTGGAAGTGCAAGTGCTACAACCACGGAGTCCTTGCAACGTCGCTGCCTTCCTTGCAGGACGCCCAGCGAACTATAAGACTGGTCCGATACCATGCCGCCAAATGGCACATCAACCCGCACAAGATCGGCGTCATCGGATTCTCGGCGGGTGGATTCCTGGTGGCCGAGACCAGTACGGATTTCGACCGCCAAATGTACAAACCCGTGGATCCGGCGGATAAGGAAAGCGATCGGCCCGATTTTGCCATTGCGATTTATCCGGGACACATCACGGTAGGCCACGGCCTGAATCCGAATCTGCACTTCACCAAGCAAACACCGCCTACCTTCGTACTGCAAGCGGAAGACGCAAAAATGGACAGCGTTCGGCAATCACTTGCTTACTACACCGCGCTGGAAAAAGCGGGCGTGCCGGCCGAGCTGCACATCTACGCGAAAGGCGGGCATGCCTTCGGACTACGGCAGCGCAAGGGATTCCCCATCACCCACTGGCCCAAGCTTGTGGATACCTGGCTGCACACGATCGGGATGCTGCCGATGTAACTCCATGGCCTCTCCCCGTTAATCGGTCGCCTGCGGTAAGATCGGTTGCCATATGATCCGGGAGAAGACCATGCCGTCCCATATCCGCCTCAGGCTGCTTGCGTTTATATGTGTACTCGGAGGCGCCGTCCTGGTGGCGCCGGGCGCATCCGCCACGGTCGCTTCGCACACGCCGGCATGGAAAGTCCCGATCACCAGAAACAGTACCGAATACACCCGCCTTGAACGCGAAGCAAAGCGGGTCACGATCACCCGCGACAACTGGGGCATCGCGCACGTCTACGGCAAGACCGACGCCGACGCGGTCTTCGGGGACATCTACGCGCAATGCGAGGACGACTTTCATCGGGTGCGGCGCAACTACATGCTGGCGCTTGGCTGGAACGCACAGCTGAAGGGCAACTCGCGGATCTGGCAGGATCTGCGCGAAAGGCTTTTCATCGATCCTGCCGTGCTGAAGAAGGACTATGCCAAGAGCCCCGGCTGGCTGAAGAAACTCATGGTCGCCTGGGCCGACGGCATGAACTGGTACCTCGCCACGCATCCCGACCTTCATACGCCGGTCATCAAGCGCTACCTGCCGTGGATGGCGCTGTCCTTCACCGAGGGCAGCATCGGCGGCGACATCACCCGCGTGAAACTGGACAAGCTTGCCGAGTTCTACGGCGCCGGCCACGACACCGCCGTGGCACTCGTCGACGGCACGCCGCCCGCTTGGCACGACGTGCTCGGCTCCAACGGCATCGCGATCGCGCCGAAGCTTTCCGCCGACGGTCATGCGCTCTTGCTGATCAACCCGCACGTCACCTTCAATTTCCGCGACGAAACGCAAATGACCAGCGACCAGGGGCTCGACGCCTACGGCGCCTCGACCTGGGGCCAGTTCTTCATCTACCAGGGCTTCAACAAGCACATCGGCTGGATGCACACTTCGACCGGCGTGGACGCGGTGGACCAGTTCGCCGAAACCATTGTCGAGAAGGACGGGAAATACTTCTACCGCTTCGGCGACAAGGAATTGCCGGTGAAGACGCGCACAATCACCATCCCCTACCTCGCCACGGACGGTACGACGAAGTCGCGCACCTTCACGGCGTACTTCACGCAGCACGGCCCGATCGTCGCAAAGGAAAACGGCAAGTGGATCGCCGAGGCGCTGATGAACAAGCCGATCCCCGCATTGGAGCAGAGCTGGCTGCGGACCAAGGCCACCGACCTCAAGAGCTACATGAAGATCGCCGAGCTCAAGGCCAACTCCTCCAACAACACCATCTTCGCCGACGACAAGGGCCAGATCGCCTTCCTGGTGCCGCAGTTCATTCCGAAGCGCGACAACCAATTCGACTACGCCAAGCCCGTGGACGGCAGCAACCCGAAGACGGCCTGGCAGGGCCTGACGCCGCTCAAGGACATGCCCAACGTGATCGACCCGCCCAACGGCTGGGTGTTCAACACCAACGACTGGCCGTGGACGGCGGCTGGCAAGGATAGCCCCAAGGCAACGGATTACCCGCAGTACATGGACATGTTCGGCCCCAACTGGCGCAGCAAACACGCCTTGCGCATGCTGGCCGGCGCCCGCGATTTCACCAAGGCCAAGCTGATCACCGACGCCTTCGATTCCTACCTGCCGGCGTTCGCCCGCCTGATACCGATCCTGCTCAAGGACTATGACAGGCTGCCCGCGAACGATCCGCTTAAAGCGAAGCTCGCCGGGCCGATCGGTGTGCTGCGCCACTGGGACTATCGCTGGGGCATCGCCTCGATCCCGACCTCGGTCGCGGTGTTCTGGGGCGATACGCTGTGGCACGAGTTCGGCGACAAGGCGTGGAACAGCGGCATCGACGAACACAAGATGGACATGCGCGTGTCCGACTACGTCATCGAAAAGGTCACGCCCAGGGAACGCCTCGAGGCGCTCGCGAAGGCGACCGACCGCCTCAAGAAGGATTTCGTCTACTGGGGTGCCCCGTGGGGCTACATCAACCGCTACCAGCGCCTCGACGATTCGGTTCATCCGCACTTCAGCGATTCAAAGCCCAGCATCGCGATACCGTTCACCTCCTCGCGCTGGGGATCGCTCGCGTCGTCGGGCGCACACGCATGGCCAGGCACGAAGAAGTACTACGGCGTCAACGGCAACAGCTTCGTCGCGGTGGTCGATTTCGGGCCGAAGGTGAGCGCCCGCGCGATCCACGTCGGCGGCACCAGCGGCAACCCGAAGTCCCCGCATTTCACCGACCAGGCCCATCGCTATGCCACGGGGAACCTGCGCACCGTGTACTTCTGGCCGGACCAGATCAAGAAGCACGCCGTACGCACCTACCACCCTGGACAATGATGCAGAAAACCCGGCATCGCCAAACAAGGCATAAATCTCTGCCTATTGCGGAGACTTGATATGACCAAACCGGGACAGTCATTGCGCCGCTCGCGCAACAACCGGATCATCGCCGGCGTAATTGGCGCACTGGCCGATTATTTCGGCCTGGATCCGACTCTGTCGCGCGTGATCTATGTGCTGATTTCGATCTTTTCCGCCGCGTTCCCGGGAATCCTGATCTACATCCTGCTCTGGATCCTGATCCCGTCCGAAGACTGAAGGCATCGCTGCCCAGGCCCACCATTACGTCAGCGGCAACCTGCGGCTTCGGTCTAGCCTGGTTCGCTCTCCGTAACCTCCGCGGCTACATCCGGCGTAACGAGCTTGGCGCTGACGGCGCAGAATGCGACGGCAAATAGCACTACACCGGCAAAAACATACAGTTCCAGATCCTGCCGGCCCACAAGGTGATAGATAAAGAAGCCCAGAACTCCGCCATTGACGAGCGCTGCAAGCCCCAGCAGCGGCACATTGCCATCCGCCTTCTTGCGGGCCTGCAATACCGCACCCAGCGGAATGAAAGTATGCACCAGCAGGAACGTCAGGCTGGCGACATCGCCGATTTGGGAAATATCCAGCGTGAGCAACAGTACGATAACAATCGTCACCGTGGAGAACATCGCGATGTTGCCCTGGTTGAGGAAAATGCGCCTGGACAAAACGGGGCTGAGTTGTTTCCTGTCTGCCATGAAGGCGATCGTGTTCGAGGCCGAGAATATGTTGGCGTTGATGTTGGTCATGGTCGAAATCATGGCCGTCACGCCCAACACGACAAAGCCGATCATGCCCAGCGCCGGTTTGGCTGCTTCGGCAAGCGCATAATCCTTAGCGATCTCGATCTTTTGCATGCTGATACTGCCGAAGACCGCAATATCGAGTCCAATGTAGACCATCGCCACAATCACGATCGCGATAAAGATCGCCCGGCCGATCGTATTTCTCCCCACCCTGATACTGCCGCCGGCATTGGCTATCACGGCAAAGCCGGCATAAGACAGATTGGCCAGGGCAACCGCATTGATGAATTTGCCGAAATCGAACGGGATAGCGCTTCCATTCTGAGCATAGGTGTCGGTATTGAACAAGGCAAACGTGACGACGGTGAGTCCAACCAGCACGACAAGCTTGATCCCGACCAACAGTTTCTCTACGACGCCGACGAATTTCACACCCGTCGCATTAACGACGAGGAATAACAGCATGATGCCGACACCCAGCCAATCCACCCAACCCGGGGCGAGCGAAAAGACGACAATCGTGTAATGCGCGAAGGCCTTGGCGACCAATCCGAGCACGATCGCAATGGAGAGGAAATAGCACAGCGAAACAACCCGTCCCGTCAGGTTCCCCTTCCACCCCAAGGTCAGGTATTCCGCAACCCCGCCGTTCGTTTTGGCCGATTTGGAAAAGACGAAGTACGAATAACCGGCCAGCCCGGAGATAATCCCCGATATCACGAATGCGAGCCAGGCATAGCCGCCGGCCAGCATGGATATTTGCCCGAACAGGGCGAATATACCCGCCCCGATCATGGTTCCCACGCCTAGCGAGGCGACTTCAGGCAGAGAAAGAGGTTTCTTCTTAATCATCAATTCAGGTAAAGATGCGACAACCGCAGTTTACCCATTCAACCCGAAAAAAAGCGACTCCATCACATTCGGTCAGCGCCAAAGCTGACCTGTTCCCTATCGCGTCACTTAACCAGCCGTTTATTTAAACTTTCTCAGCATCATAGACGTATGATGACAATTGGCAGCGAGGATAAGCGGCGCTGCTCCGCGTTATTCACATAAGGAGGAATATCATGCGCAAGTATTACGCATTAGTTGCAGCTTTAATGGGCATTTCGCTGTCTTCGGCGGTGTGGGCAGCACCGCCGAAAATGATCGGGCCCTGGGTCATGCCTGCGATCAAGGCGGGACCCATGCATCCACTTCCGAATGCCGCCTACCAGCCCACCAAGACCACGGTCTACAAAGCGATATTCGCCGTCACCCGCCCCTCCAAGGGCGCCAACGACCCGGACGGAGGCCTGACGCCTGCGGCCCGTGCCGTGAACATTTTCGCTTCCGCCGGGGTGCCCTTGGATCACCTCAAATTCGTGGTTCTGATCTATGGCATGGCCGGATCTCCGATGGTGATGGACAACGCCCACTACAAGAAGAGATTCGGCAAGGACAACCCCAGCCTCAAGGTCATCCATGCACTGCACAAAGCCGGGGTCAAGGTGGTGGTCTGCGGCCAGGCCCTGGCCGCGGGTGACATCAAGCACAGCTGGGTGGACCCAGACGTGACGGTTTCGCTCTCTGCTCTCTCCACCATGGTCATCCTGCAAAACCAGGGCTACGCGCTGCTCCACTGGTGGTAGCAGAAGACAAGCTACTGGTTAAAACAAGGGTGGTATTAATCCCGCAAGAAAGCCCCGCATCAGCGGGGCCTTTCTTTCGTGCCTACAGCATTTCATCGAACTTTCTTAGTCCGGCCCATACGCTATTCAGATGCCTGAGAGGTCGATGCCCGGCAGACCGAAGTTCAGGATCTTGTCACCCCCTTCATGATTGCAGTCTGGTACCGGATGGTCCGAGCCCCACACATTGTCCCTCGAGCATCAAACATACGGTCCATATTTGGTAGATCCAGATGACGCCCCGCACAGCAGCAACCCGGAACTCGAGTGCTTTTTGCAGAAAGTCCGCAGGTGAATTACACCAAGGCATCGGAATTTCGGTTTTGGTGACAGTATCCTGGGGCGGAATAACCCCGTTTCGCGAAGGGTTCTCGCGATCGAACACCTCAATCGGACCGCCCGTGCGGTTATGGATTCCCAAAATCGTTGTTACAGCCCTATCTCTCCCTCCCTTTTATCCACAATGGACTAGATGAACAATTTTTCTCCGGCCTTATGAATCTCACACAAGCGGCAACTTTGAGTCCGTCTTAGCAAACAACAGGGTCGACCCCCGATTTTGTTAAGGTTTTCCTCGGCTTTCTGGTCCTGATCCTGATTCCCTACAATATTTTCGAGGCCAAAACGTCTACAGGTCTATAAGCACAGTGCGGAGAACAGTGTGGTGAATGCCCGGAAGGGGCGTCGCTTGGCGGCAGAAATTGCACAAGAGCGCCCGCGCTTGCGTAATTTTATTCGTAAGCGGATAGCAAACGAGGCGGACGCCGAAGACATTCTGCAGGACGTGTTTTCCGAGTTGATCGAGGCCTATC
>Ga0307440_1000610_pt1 | contig 17677 bp, 15 predicted proteins | sample SalMarWE160410MG_FD_202150 | JGI IMG/M metagenome (GOLD analysis project Ga0307440, IMG submission 202150) | Salt marsh sediment microbial communities from the Plum Island Ecosystem LTER, Massachusetts, United States - WE1604-10 | ecosystem: Environmental > Aquatic > Marine > Intertidal zone >... | reverse complement strand
GGCCTCCTCGAATTTTTTAAGGGAGGCTTCCAGCGGCAGTTCGCCGGCATCGAGCTCCTCCACTATTTTCTCCAGCTGCTGCATTGCCTTTTCAAATGTTTTAGTCGCCATTGACCGTCCTATGGGGGGGGATCATCGGTTTGTCATCTCCCTGACACGCACCGTCAGGGCACCCCGGCTGAGGAGAATTTCCAAGGTCTGGCCGGGAACCACCTGGGTGCAATCCCTGACCACCAGCGCCTGCGGGACCGTTCGGGTGATGCTGTACCCCCTGCTCAGAATGGCCAGGGGACTCAAGGCATGCAGCTGCGCCATGAGTTCACGAAGCTGCTGCCGTCTTGACCGGTGATACATCCGGCGGGCGTTGATGAGGTCATGGGTCAACCGCTGCAGTTTCTCACGAAGGCGGGCCCATCTGCCCGCCGCGCCGAAGGCGCGCAGACGGCCGATCCGCCATCCGAGGCGCTCCCTGCGCAGGGCCATCTGCTCGGAGCCGGTGCGTGTCAATCGGCCCATCAGCTCATCCAGCCGGATACGCTGATCGTGCATCCGCTTTCTGGGGTCCACCAGATGGCGGTCCAGACGTGTGAGCTCCGACCTCAAGTTGTCGACATTTTTATTAAAACAAGATATGAGACGCTGGGACAGCGTGGCGATCCGACGAACCAGCTCGTATCTCAACGGTACCACCAGTTCAGCAGCGGCCGAAGGGGTCGGGGCGCGCAGATCAGCCACAAAGTCGGCAATGGTGAAATCCGTCTCATGTCCGACCGCCGATATCACCGGCACGCTCGCAGCGTGGATGGCGCGTGCCACGGACTCATCGTTGAAGGCCTGCAGATCCTCGATGGAGCCGCCGCCCCGGGCAAGAATCGCCACATCGATATCCGAAACCCTGCGCAACAGGTCGAGGGCCTCGACAATTTCCGCCGCAGCCCTATCCCCCTGCACGGCAACGGGGATGATGAGAAGCGACAGGCCGGGAAATCGGCGCTCCAGTATTCGGATCATGTCGTGGATTACCGCTCCGGTGGGAGAGGTGATGAGGGCGAGTTTCCGAGGCAAATAGGGCAGAGGCCTCTTGCGGGAGGGATCGAAGAGCCCCTCGTCCGCCAGCCGTTGTTTCAGCTGTTCGAATGCGATCTGCAGCGCGCCGGCGCCCTTGGGCTCAAGGAACTCAAAAATGAGCTGGTATACCCCCCGGGGCTCGTAAACATTGATCCTGGCCAGACCCGTCACCTGCATCCCGTCGGCCAGGTCGAACTTCAGCTGACGGTTCTGGCCGCGAAACATGACCGCGCCAATCTGTGCCCGGCTGTCCCGCAGGGTGAAGTAGGCGTGACCGGATGAAGGGGTTCCAAGATTCGATATTTCACCAGTAATCCAGACAAATGGATACTTATCTTCAAGTAAAGATTTAATTTCTTGGGTGAGTTTTGAAACCGAATAGATCCGGCCTTCGGTATGGGCGACTGATTGGGACATGGGCGAAGTTTGCGCTCTCCTTCTAGTGTGAGTAGCTGGATTGGGGGTCAATATCCGATAGATCCTCCGCCATATACGCATCCGAATCATAATTCAAGGGCGGTTCTGAGGCCTCCGAGGGGGAAGGGCAGTCCCGGGCCTGGCGAATCACCGCCGCCTTGAGGTCTTGAAATTCACACTCGTCAATGGTGCCATCCTCGAGCATTTCCTTCAGTTCCCGGATCTGACGTACCGGGTCGGGGGCCTGACGGTCCTGCTCTGGAACCTCTGGAAGGGCCAGCGGTGTGCTGCCCTCTGGTAGCCCGGGGGGAGCCTGCTCCCGCTGACCGGAGCTCACCGTAAAGGATAAAAGCCCCTTGAACATGGCAATTTGCACCATTCCGGCGCCGTCCCGGGCCTGGCGGTTTGCCTCCTGAAAGGTGGCCAGGCCGTCATCGCGCACCCTTCGAAGGAACCTGAAAAAGGATTTGCCCACAAAATAGAGCACCAGCGCTCCACCCAACAAGCCGGCGAGGAGAATGAGGTGGCGGTAGTCGTTCACTCCCATGATCAGCACCACGACAAAAGCACCCAGCAGGGGGATGGCAAAAAGGGCGATAATGATCAGATAGAAAAGGCCAAGATTGGACATCATATAGAACTGACGCTGTGCGTACTCGCTCTTCAAGCCTTTTTTAACCCGTTTGAAAAACATGGAACACGTCTCCTCTCTGAATCGGTCCCGCCACTATAACCGCTAATACCGAAAAGGATCAATAGCTAATGCTGGCTCATCGGCTGAGTGCGCTGCTGGCCAGATAGGCGATATAGGCCCCGTAGCAGATCAGCAGGGCGCCGCCTTCATAGCGGTTGATGCGTCCCGGACCTCGAAACCCGTAGCCGATGACGAAAAGCGATACGGTCAGTATCGACATGATAAGCACGTCCCGGCGCAGCACTTCGGGGCTCACCTGGATGGGATGAATCAGTCCGGCTATCCCGACGACGGCCAATGTGTTGAAAATGTTGGAGCCCAGTACATTTCCCACCGCGATGTCATGCTGCCCCCTTCGCGTGGCCACCAGGGAGGAGGCGAGCTCAGGTAGCGAGGTGCCCACCGCCACGAGGCTGAGTCCGATCACCAGATCGCTCACACCGAAATGATGCGCGAGCCCAACGGCCCCCCAAACCAGCATACGGGAGCTCACGATCAGCAGAACCAATCCAGCGCCCATCCGGAAAAGCGCCTGGTTGATAGGCATGGCGTGCACCGCCAGCTGCCTTTCCGTTTCGCTGCCCAGGGTATCGGTCTTGGCCCGAAGCCCCTGCCTGAGGGCCCAGGTCATCAGAGCGGCGAAGACGCCCAGCAGCACCAGGGCATCGAGCCTGCCTATATGCCCGTCCCGCAGTTGATAGGCGGCAAGGGCCGTAACGGCGGTCAAAATGGGCAATTCCTTTCGCAGCACCTGGGAATGGACGGTGATGGGACAGACCAGCGCCGTCAACCCGAGGACGAGGGCGATATTGGCGATATTCGAGCCATAGGCATTGCCCAGGGCGAGGCCCGGGTTACCCTGGGCGGCCGCCATGGCGGATACCACCATTTCCGGCGCCGAAGTGCCGAAACCGACGATTACCATGCCGATCAGCAGCGGCGGCACCCCGAAATGTCCGGCCGTGGCGGCCGCCCCATCCACCAGTCGATCAGCACTCCATGCCAGGAGTGCCAGGCCAGCGGCAAGTGCGAGAAGTTCCAGTGTCAATCCTTGTTCCTTTCCGTCAGCAAACAGCGTTTCTATGTCTATACAACCATTTTGCGGTTAGGTACACCCGATTTCCGAAGGCAGATCAGCCAGTGGCCCGTCGTCATCGCCAAGAACCGGATAAGCTACAAATCGCTTGACATTGGCCCCGTTGCTGCCGCATAATTCTTTTCATATATACATTCCAAAAGGTTCCTTGTTTTCGCCGTTGACACGATGCCTTGGCACCACATTCTGAATGCCTACAATGCCCTCTGAAACATGCTCCCCTTAGCATTGGAACAGGCAGGAGGGCTTACAACATAATATTTTGAAACCAGAATCTTCCGGGCCGAACAAAGTCATGCCGGATGGATGGGCGTATTCCAACGAGAGGAGCCACCATGAGCAAAAAGGACGAGGCGCTCAAGCCAGAAGTGCCGCTGAAATCCAAGCCACCGAAAAATGCCTCATTCCCAACCGAAACAGGCGATGTCGGAAGCATGGAGAAGATCCGCGATATCCTTTTCGGCAATCAGGTGCGGGATTTCGAACGCCGTTTTTCCCAAATGGAGGAGCACCTGAATCGATACACCGCCGCGCTACGGGACGAATTGACCAATCGTCTGGAGGCTCTGGAACGTTTTTTCAAGGAAGAACTGGAAACCCTCAAGGGGCGTATTAAAAAGGAAGCGGATAAGTGTGCGGAGGCCGGAAAGCGCCTGAACGATGACATGAGGAGCTCCTCGGTCGAGTTAACCTCGGCCATCCAGCAGGTCGAAGACAAGCTCTCGGAACGTTCTACCGAACTGCGGCAGCAGATCCTTCAGCAATCCAAGGAATTGATCGGTACCATCCAGAGCAAGCAGGAGCAGGCGGACCGGTCCCTGGCCCAAGTGGCTGAACGGCTCGATGGAAGCAAACTGGATCGCGCATCCCTGGCCGAATATCTGGTGGATATCGCCATGAGGCTTTCAGACCACCAGGAGATTCCCGCTGTCGGTGAGGCCGATGCCTGAAGTGGAATGCTATGGGTGAATCCGCTTCAAGAGACGGTTCGGACGCGCAGGCAGATGAGTTAATTGCCTCCCAATGGCGCCAGCTGCGCGAATTGCTTTCGGGGCCCGAGCGTCGCCGGCTGGATGAAATCCTGGCCCGCCTCAACGACCCGGTACGCCGCGCCGAGGAACTCAGCCAGGCTTTGCCCGATGCCATCACCTTGAGCCACGCGAACGGGGATCGCATGGCGCAAGCCCTGGGGCCTACCATCGATACAGTGCTCAAAAGATCGGTCCGAAGGAACCCCGCGTTCATCGCCGATGTGATTTTTCCTGCCCTGGGGCCGGCCATTCGCAAATCCGTCATCGCCACTCTCCTGGGGATGATTCAATCCCTCAACCAACTGCTCAACCAGACGGTCTCCCTTCGTGGGATCAAATGGCGCCTGGAAGCCTTTCGTACGCATCGGCCCTTTGCTGAAGTGGTGTTGCTTCACAGTCTGGTCTATCAGGTGGAACAGATATTCTTGGTGCATCGGCATACCGGTGTGGTGCTCCAGCATGTGGCCTCGCTGGACATACAGGTACGCGATCCGGACCTGGTTTCGGGCATGCTCACCGCCATTCAGGATTTCATCAAGGACAGCTTCGACGCGCATCACGGTGACACCTTGGATACCTTGCGCATGGGCGGCGATCACAGTGTTTGGATTGAGCAGGGGGCGGAGGCATTTCTGGCGGTCGTGCTCCGCGGCACACCGCCGCTGACGATGCGGGAGCGATTCAAAGGCCTGCTGAAGGAAATTCATGAAACCTTCAGCTCGAAATGGGCTGATTTCGATGGTGAGGTGGCTCCCTTCGACATGATTCGGCCTCAGTTGGAAAACGAGCTGATCGTCGAGATGAGAGAGGTCAAACAGCGGGCCTCGCCGTTGCTCTGGCTTGCCGGTGCGGCCGCCGTCGCCTTGGTTCTTTTCGGGACATGGCATTTTCTCCAACAACGACGTCATTGGCAGAATTATCTCGCTAAGTTGCGGGCGCAAAGCGGTATTGTCGTCACAACGGCTCATCAGGGATGGGGGCAATATTATATCGAGGGGTTGCGCGACCCGCTCGCCGCGGACCCCCGGGAACTGATGGCCGCAGCCGGTATCGATCCCCAACAGGTACATAGCCGGTGGCGGTATTACCAGGCTCTTGAGGGGCCCTTGGTGCTGCGCAGGGCGGAGCAGATTTTGAAGCCACCGCCCGGGGTTCAGTTGAACCTTCGCCAGGGGGTACTGGCCGCTTCAGGGAGCGCTTCCCATGAATGGGTTGTAAAACTGAGCCGGCTTGCACCCGCCATTGCGGGGGTGTCTGCCTGCGATACGCGCCAGTTGAAGGATATCCAGATGGTTGAACTTTATGCCCTGGCCAGTCGACTGTCCAGACTAAGCATTACCTTCGCTTCGGGCAGGAGCGTTTTGGCCCCGGATCAACAGCCAACCCTGATGACTGCCAGCTCCCTGATTGTCAGGATGCAGTCCATGGCCCAACAATCGGGAATTCAAATTCATATCAAGGTGATCGGCCGGAGCGATCCCACTGGCCCCCCCCTGTTGAATCTGCATCTGAGCCAGGATAGATCCTCGCGCGTGTTGCGGTTTCTTTTCGCGAAGGGGCTCGACCCCACCCTGTTGTCCCCCGTGGGCAGAGGTTCCGATATGCCTTTCCAGACGGGCGATGCTCAGGAACATTTCGACACCGAACGCAGCGTCACCTTCCAAACGCTCATCAACGGCAAAGAGGCATGCCCATGATCAAGAAGAAGATCTGTATGCTCGGCGCATTCGCCGCAGGTAAGACGAGTTTGGTTAAACGGCACGTTTACTCGATTTTTTCGGATAAGTATCACACCACGGTGGGGGTGAAAATCGACAAGAAGGAGATGACCGTGTCCGGAAAAGAGATCGATCTGATCATATGGGATTTGCACGGCGAGGATGATTTCCAGTCCGTGCCCGTGTCCTACCTGCGGGGTTCGGCCGGGTTCATCTATGTTGTGGACGGCACCCGGCGCAACACCCTCGACGTCGCCTTGGGTCTCCAGGCGCGGGCGCAGGACGCCGTTGGAGCGCAGCCGTGCATCATGACTTTGAACAAGTGCGATCTGAGAGAACATTGGGAGATAACCGATGAAGATCTGGCACGGCTTGCCAGGAATCGCATCCAGGCGATTGAGACCAGCGCCAAAACCGGCCACTGCGTCGAGACGGCCTTCCAAACCTTGGCCGCCCTGATTTTGGAGGCATAATGGTCCAATTACCGAAGCCCGTATGGGCATTTCTTCAGGAATGGCTTCCACACCGGTTTGTCTTCGCATACATTCTGGTCGACCCGCAGGGAGCGGTACGCTCCTGGGGGGGAGATCTTGAAGGCCTGGGACTGCCCGCCCTTGAAAAGGATCGGCCCATCACCGACCAACTGCTCTTCACCGAGGGGCTCTTTCCCACCCAAGTGCCGTCGCTCTACCTGCCCATGGTGAAAATGGCCCCGGACAGGTCCCTGGATGTCCACCTGTTTCAAACCGAGTCCGGCCATGGACTGTTTTTAGTGGATGTGACCGAGAAGGATCGGACCATCACCCAATGGCAGCAAAAAGCCAATGCCCTGGCTATGACGCTCTCCCGTGAGGCAAAGGCGAGTGCCCGGATCGCCAATCGGGCAAATGAACTGTATCATGCCATGGACATTGCCGCCATGCGACTCGAATCCGACGGCTCATTCGAGCTGCTGGGTCAGGAGCCGGAATGGCTTGTGCGCTATTGCCCGAATCGGAATGACGGACACATCTCCTGCGGGACCATCGGCAGCTCCTTTTCTTTTCTGGAGAATTTTCTGGATGACGCCCTTGCCTTCTGGAACCGCGATCAAGTGGGCTGCACGAAATCGGGATTGTGGATCGATACCGAAAGCAGTGGAAAGGAGCACTATTTCGAGGCCATTGCGGTGACCACGAGCCATGATAAAATCCTTCTGATTATCCGGGATCTGAGCCACTTTGAAGAGAAGCAGCGAATTATTCAGGCAGGCCGCGAAATCGCCATCCAAAAGGATGGGTTGCAGGAGCTGCAAAGGGCACTGATTGCATCCCACAGCGCCTTGGAGGAGCGGGTGCGCCAGCGAACCAGGCAGTTGCAGCAGGCCAATGCACGGCTCACCGACGAGCTGGCCCTTCGCACTCAACTCGAAAAGGAACGGGTGGAAATCCTGCGCCAACTGCAGCAATCTCAGAAGATGGAGGCCATGGGCACCCTGGCAGGCGGCATCGCCCACGATTTCAACAATATTCTATCGGCCATTCTGGGGTATACCGAGTTGAGCCTGAATGAGGTTTCGGGAAACAGCGCCTTACAACACAATCTGACCCAGGTCCTGCATGCCACCCAGCGAGCCACGGATCTCATTCGGCAGATTTTGGCCTTCAGCCGCCAATCCAAACTCGAGCAAAAGCCTGTCAAACCCAAGATAATCGTCAAGGAAGCCTTAAAATTGCTGCGTGCCTGCCTGCCGGCGGCCATTGAAATCGAGAGCGAAATTAAAAGCGAGGCATTTGTCCTGGCCGATCCCACCCAACTGCATCAGGTCATTATGAATCTGTGTACCAATGCGGCCCAGGCCATGCAGGCAGGTGGGGGCGTACTGGCCGTGCGGTTGCGCGATCTGAATCTTCAACCTGCCGACATGAAATCATATCCGGAATTACAGACCGGTACGCATGTCGAGCTGACGGTGAGAGACACCGGCCAGGGCATGAGCGATGAGGTTCTGAAAAGGGTCTTCGACCCCTTCTTCACCACGAAGGAGGAGGGAAAGGGTACCGGCATGGGGCTTTCCGTCGTGCACGGGATCGTGAAAAACTGCCATGGTTCCATTTTTGCCAGCAGCCAGGTCGGCGCGGGCAGTATCTTTCGGGTACTGCTGCCCGGCGCCCGCCCATCGCACGTCCGCAGTCCCGACGCCCCCTCCAGCTTGCCCGGGGGAAACGAGCGTATCTTGTTCATCGATGACGAATCCATACAGGTGGAACTCGCAACGCAAATGCTGGGCAGGCTGGGGTATCAGGTGGTGGCCCTGAGCGATTGCTTCCAGGCCATCGAACGATTTGCAGAGTCCCCGAGCCAATTTGACCTGGTTATATCGGACATGAATATGCCCAAGCTAAATGGCTGGGCCTTGACCCAAAAACTCCGCCATATTCAACCCGACATTCCGATCATCCTCTGCTCCGGCGGCATGGACTGTCCGTCCCCGGGCAATTCGCTGGAGTTACAGGTGCAGGGATTTCTGACAAAACCCGTCCCCATGATCGAGATGGCCCGGATGATTCGCCAGGTCCTGGATGGGTGAGTTGGATCCGGGAAATTCAAATATCTTGGGTTCGGGTCTGCTTGGGAAGCGAGAAATGAAAGGTTGAGCCTTTCTCAGGCGGCGATTCGACCCAAAGGCTCCCGCCGTGCCGTTCGACGATCCTCTTGCAAAGCGCAAGCCCCAGCCCAATCCCCGAATATTCACGGTCCGTGTGAAGCCTTTGGAAAACCGTGAAAATCCTCTGGTGAAATTGGGAACGAATGCCGATGCCATTGTCCTTCACGTAAAATCCAAAGGCATCGGCCTGCTCCTGGCAGCCGATCTCGACCCTGGGGACCCGGCTGTTATTGTAGGTCAGGGCATTGGTGATCAGATGCTGAAAAAGGCTGTGGATCTGGCCGCCATCAACGGACAGATTCGGCAGGACGGCGCAGATCATGTCCGGATTTCTCTCCAGGAGGATGGGCGGAAGGGCTTTGAGAACATTTTGTAGGATCCGGTTGAGATCCGTCAGGGCAAACCTTGAGGCATGGGTATTCACCCTGGACAGGGTCAACAGGCCTTCAATCATCGCCTGCATTCGATATCCAGCGCTGACGCATCGTTGGATAAAATGCCGTCCCTCCTCGTCGAGTCGGTCGTCACACCGGGTCTGGAGCAGCTGGAGAAATCCGATAACCGAGCGCAGCGGTGCCTGGAGATCATGGGAAGCAGCATAAGTGAATTGCTCCAGTGCCTCATCGGCTTGCCGCAGTTTCTCCTCTGAACGGTGCTTAAACAGGGCGAAGGCTATCTGCATCTGCACATCCCGCTCGTCAAAGGGGTTGCAGATATACCCGAACGGCCCGGTGATGTTCAGCCGATCGAGAGTGGCGACAGGGGGGTGGTCTGACAGATACACCACCGGCACATTGTCCAGGCCCTGCATCGCTTTTCCCGGAGGTGCGCCCCCCGGGGGATCGTTCAGATCGATGTCCATCAGCACAAGATCCGGCGCCAGGCCATCGGTAAGCGACAGCGCCTCCTTGCCATCGGCTGCAATCCCGATGACCTCGTAACCCAGCCCTTTCACTCGGGCCGCCAGCTCCGAGGCCACGGCGGCCTGGCTTTTAACGATAAGAATGTGCGGCTGTTTCATATCTCAGATTCCGGAGTGCAAATGGGGATGCCTGCCAACGCGGCAGCGCGGGCTCAGTCTGCGTCTGGATCGTTTTTTCCCGAGCAACGAGCATTGAGACAGATCCGGCAGCGGTTCTCGCCGCATTGCTGGCAGGAAAAGCAGGATTTGCAGGGGTGCTTCTTCGGCAAGCCCTCTTCCTCCTCATCGGGTATGAACACCCGACCCGGCAATCCTTCAATGCATTTCCAGGCCATGGCCGGAATTCCTTTCGCCTTCGTTCGAATAATCCGCTTGTAAAGCCTCTACCATGGGCCCTATGACAGCAATTTGGGGGCGCCGCGGTCGTTCATCGCATCGATTTGATCCAAGAGTCCGGTGATGCGCTCCCATGCTCGCAGTTGTGAGAGCCAATGGCCGGGGATGCCCTCCATGCCCGTGTGAGCGCCGAGGATCATGCCAGTCATCATCCCCCTAGCAGCGGAATCCCCACCGGCCATCACATTTTCGACCAGTGCCGTTTTCAAATCATTCTCATATTTCAGCACCAGATGAATCACGCCGGGAAAGGCGGCGGCGGTGGCACACTGCTGTCCGAAGCCGGCGATAGCCTGCCGGGTATCCGCATCAAGGCTTTCCCTGCCGCGGTTGACCCATGAGATGATGTTCTCCTGTCCCTGACAGCTCTGGACCACCTCCAGCACCGCGGCGGACGGTGATTGTCCGGCCAGCACCCGGCGGGTGACATCGGAAAAGAAGATGGCACTCTTTACTACATCCTCATGGTTGTGGGTCATGGCGGTTTGGGCGCGAACGGCTGGCAGCCATCCTCCCTGGCTGCCTCGGTAAAAATACAGGATCGGGCAAATTCGGGCCGCACCGCCCAGGTCCGTGGAGTGTGAGCCGCTCTCACGGGGCGTTGCGCCGTGTTTGAAATTTTCCAGTGTGTCCTTGGTGGCATGATCGAAGTATCCATCATAGGACGAGAAAAAGGACCGCCAAGAGCCTGCGAAGTGATCCAGGGCAAATCCGCGGGTCACCGCAAGGTCCTCCAGCAGCAGAAGCATCTGGTCTCCGTAGTGGGTGAAGTCGCCCCTTTGCTTGGTTGGATGGTAGGAGCGTCCCAGGGGCGGTTCATATCGGTCTAGGATACCGTATTTTTTCTCAATAACCGCGGCGTTGTAAACCCAGTGGCCTCCCAGCGCGAGGGCGTCGGCGGCAAAGGACGCCAGTATCATGGCTCTCTCATTCATGTGGAGTTCCTCCTGGTGCATTTCTGATCAGGTGGTCCAATTCAATAAAAATAAATCCTTTTGCAGTTCAACGCAACGTGGAATCGTATCTCGAAGCAGGGGTGCGACGGATCATCCTGCCGAGCTGCAAACGCCTTTCGCAAAGTAGGCGGCCGAAAAATCGTTCCTGGCCACGAAGCCCATCTCCATACTGACATACCAGGCGGCGGTATAGGCGCTTCTGTCGTTGCTCCATAACCAACGTTGTGCGGGATCAAAGATCGGCGCAAGACAGAGGTCCGCCCCCTGAGGAGGACGGGTCATGATGGACAAGAGCTCCGGAATCGTCGGCAGACGCCAGTCGGTCCGGTCCTGGAACCGCTGGTGGTTGAGCTTTTCGATGTAATCATGGGCCTCCCCCCAAGTCAGGGGGTAGGGCGAGCCCCCCTGCTGCCACAGCAACCCCGTCTGGGGGTCGCGGACTAGGCACGGGCTCCTTCGCTCCATCTGGTGCCCGTGAGAACGCAGGGGACGCATCAAGGCATCGAGGCCAAAGGCGTCCCTGGCGCGGCCGGGTGGAACCTTCAGCCTCCGGCTCCTGGGGGGCGCAGGGGGGGCATTGCCAACCCTGCGGTTCGGGTCGCTCGAAACAGGGGCCGTCAAGAGGGCGCATATGCCGGCCTTTTTTTTCTTCCAGAGCCCGGCCAGGTTTTCAAGCGCCAGGGACATTGCCTCGCAGCTTTCGAACCGCAGGTTCAGGTCCGGGGCAAGGGATTTTTCGAGAAAGGCATCCCAGGCCCCATCGAGGTTCGGGTTCAACCGGCTGGCCGGTCCCTGGGGATCGGTGCCGTCTCCATAGGGGAGTCTTCCCGTGAGCATACGGTGAATGACAACGCCCACTGAGAAAATGTCCGCCTGGATGCCCACCCGTTCGGGAGCCGCCTCCTGCTCGGGGGCCGCGTAAAAGGGAGAGCCCACTTTGAGGTTGCCGGGAGCCTGGGTCTCTTCCTGTCTGAGCTTGGACAGACCGAAATCACAAATTTTAAGCCGGTCCTGATCGGTGATCAGTAAATTGAAGGGCTTGATGTCCCGGTGGACGATTCCGTCATGGTGGAGCCGTCCCAGGCCCTGGAGGATCTGACGGGCGTAATGGAGCGTCTTTTCGATGGGCAGCACCCTGGAAGGCGCTTCGGTCCTATAGGTTTCACCGATCAACTCGCCGAGATTGTTGCTGAAATACTCCATAACATAGAATATGCGGCCGTCCACCTCATCGAAATCATGCACGGCCACCACGTTCGGATGTCTGAGGCCGGCCATGGTGACCGCCTCGGCTTTGAAAAGGCTCCGGATCTTATCCATTCCCAACAGGTCCACCAGGGATGGGTGTGGCGCTAACAGCTTCAGCGCCTTCGAACCGCCGATCACCGGCAGCCTGACCCGATAGACCCGGCTCATGCCCCCGCGTCCCAGAAGCCCTCGAATGATGTATCGACCGATTCTTTTCACAGTAACTTCAAGTGGTTGCTTGCTCCCTTAAAAGCTAACAGCTAATTACCGCAGCCGAAGCGCATGGGCCTCTGGGAGCCCGGCACTTCTTATTTTGCGCACCACCGCCTCCACATCGTATGGCACGCACCGCAGCTCCAGTTCCAGGCTGACGGTGTCATGGATGACATATTTGGCGTCCGGATCCCCATCTCTGGGCTGCCCGACGCTGCCCACATTCACCAGGTACCGACGCCCGGCTTCAAGCCTCGTAACCCCCCGCACGAGCGGCCGGCGGTGAACCGTCTTGCCGTCATCGTCGATCAGTTCCACCAAATGGGTATGGCCCACGAAACAGAGGCGCTCCGCCATGGCATTGAAGGCGCTGCGGATCTCCGCATCGCTGACGGAGAACAGATAGGTATTGGGAGAGTCCGGGGGAAAGCCGTGCACGAACCTGCAGCCGTAGTCCACCAGAAACGGTTCGAGTCCTGAGATGAACGATCTTGACGGAGTTGAGAGGGTGAAGATTGCCCTTTGCAGGGATTGCCGCGCCTGAGGGTTGAACCAGCCCAGATGGGAGGGCTCCCTCAGCCCCAACTCGTGATTGCCCATCACCGTGCGCCACGCCATCTGGCGCACCCGGCGGACACATTTTTCGGATTCCGGGCCGTAACTGATCATGTCCCCCAGGCAGATGGCAGAGTCGATCCCGACGCGGTGCATGTCCATCACAACCGCCTGGAGTGCCTCAAAATTACCATGGATGTCGGAGACAATTGCAATTCGCATAATATGGAGATGCCATTGGCATGGGGGAGCGCAGACGGCAGGCTGACGCCCTGCGCCTTTCCAGTGTGGCGGCATGAGGGTATCGGCCATCGCCCTGATCGCTTCCCCCCTTGGGGGTTGATTAATCAAAATGGTTTGATATTCCTTAGCGGCGATGGGACGCCGTCGACCCTTGGCTAGTAACACCGATGGGAGGCTGCGGTAAAGCTATTTCAAGGAGATGGGCAGGAGGATGGCGGATGATGAAGGGCTTTGTGATCCTGATCGGTGCCGCGTTGATCACGGCCTTCACAATAAATCATTTTTCACCGGTGGGGATTGCCCTGATAGGGGACTGGAACACCAGGGACGGTGTGATTTCCGCAAGGTCCAAGCTGAATGTGGTGGTGCACAGCCGGGAAATCAGCCTGGCCCAGGCTCGGGCATTGTATGGCCAGAAGGGGGTCCTCTTCGTCGATGCCCGTCCGGCTGAAATGTATATGGCCGGGCATATCAAGGGGGCGGTCTCGCTTCCGGTGGGTGAACTGGACCGGCTCATCGAAGCCTTTGCCAGGGCCCATGACCCGGATACGCACATCGTCACTTATTGCTCCGGGCGTCAATGCCAGGACAGTCACATGCTGGCCGACCGGCTGAGTGATTACGGATTCTCCCATGTGAAGGTTTTTGCGGACGGGTTCCCGGCCTGGAAAGCGGAGGGCTACCCTGTTGAATGAGCGAATCGAGAGCTTTTTGAACCATCCCTGGGCAGAGTTGTCTGTTCGTTGGCTGTTGGGGGGGGCGTTTGTGGTAGCCAGTGTGCACAAAATTGCCGATCCGGCCGGATTCGCAAAAATAGTTTATGGATATCAGCTGGTTCCCCATGCTATCATTAACCTGATCGCCATCGTCCTTCCATTCCTGGAGCTGATATCCGGTGCGGCCCTGATGGCGGGTATCTATCCCAGGTCCGCGGCGCTGATAATCGAGGTGTTGCTTTCCGTCTTTATCGTGGGCATTTCCATCAACCTGGTGCGGGGCCATCAGTTCGACTGTGGCTGCTTTGCCATGGGCGCGGCCGACCGACCGTCCGCAGCCGGGCTGCTGCTGGTTCGGGATCTGGTGTTTCTGGCAGGGGGGAGCTATGTGCTGGGGTATGGTGGAAGTCCCAAATGGTGCCTGTGGCACCCTACAACAGGTTGAGATACCAATGGATCAGATAGGGGCCCCAAAAAATATAGATCAGGGCGCCCAGGGACAGGAAAGGACCGAAGGGGACCCTCAGCTTCATCCCTGCACTTTTCCCTGACGTGACAGCCATCAGCAGGAACCCCATCAGACATCCCATGCTCGATCCGGCGAAAATGGTGAAGAGCACCCCCTGCCAGCCCACTACCGCACCGATCATGGCCAATAGCTTGATGTCGCCCCCTCCCATTCCCTCCTTGCCGGTCAGGGCCTGATAGGTCCAAGCCACCAAGAAAAGACTGCCACCGCCGGCTACAATTCCCAATACGGAGTGAAAAAGCGCAACGGCTGCATTCTGGTGCGGCAGGATGAGTCTTATCGCAAGAAAAAAGAGGATACCGGGGAGGGTGATGCTGTCGGGTATGATCTGGTGATCGATGTCGATGAAAGTCACGGCGATCAGCGCAGCGCAGAAGATGAAAATGACCCCCGCCGCCATGGTGGGACCGAACCGTGCCAGTGCGGCCAGGGCCAGCAGACCGGTGATCAGCTCCACCAGGGGGTATCGGATGGGAATGGGGGTCTTGCACTTTCTGCATCTGCCGCCGAGGAGCAGGTAACTGAGCAGGGGAATGTTGTCATAGGCGCGGATGGGCGTTTTACAAACGGGACACATGGAGCCCGGGCGCACAATGGAGGTTTCGGCGGGCAGCCGGTAAATGCACACATTCAGAAAACTGCCCACGCAAAGACCCAGCAGAAAAACCGTCACGATCGGCAGGTATAGATCCATGCAGTTCAGATCCTTTAGCGGTAAAATAGCGGTAAAAAGCAAATCCCTGGAATTCAAAATCCACGCAGCTAAGTTTCATAAAAAATCAAGTTTGATGTTGTCAAAGAAAAAAGTTGCCTTATAATAAAATATTTATGCAATCCAGAACGAAACGACGGGAGATCAAATGGCTGAAACCGACAGGGATGACCTGATTAGTATTATCGATGAAGAGGAGGGAGACGCAGAGGTTCCCAATCCGTTGCCGCTGCTGCCGGTTCGGGATGTGGTGATTTTCACCGACATGCTGCTGCCGCTCTTCATCGGGCGTGAAAAATCCGTTCGAGCCGCGGAGGAGGCGGTAACCCAGGATCGATTCCTGTTTTTAGCCACCCAGAAGGATCCGAACGTGGAAAATCCCAAGCCCGATGACATTTACCGGGTGGGGACGGTGGGCCGTATCCTGCGCATGCTCAAGCTGCCGGATGGACGGGTCAAGGCCCTGGTTCAGGGGGTGGCCAAGGGGCGGGTCCTGAAGTACGTCCGGAAAAGGCCCCACTACAAGGTCAAGGTTGAATTCGTGGAGGAGGCTCCCCTCAAGGAAATGACCCTGGAGGTTGAGGCCCTCATGAGAAATGTCCGCGATTATTCCGAGAAAATACTCGCCCTGCGCGGCGAGATGACCGGAGATGTGGGCGTGATCCTGGAGAGCATGGAAGATCCAGGCAAGTTGGCGGACCTTGTGGCCTCCAACCTTCGACTCAAAATCGAGGAATCCCAGCAGTTGCTCGAGGTGTTCGACCCGGTGGAGCGCCTCCGGAAGGTGAACGATCTGCTGTCCAAAGAGGTCGATCTTTCCGCCATGCAGGCCAAGATCCAGTCGGACGTACGGGACGAAATTTCCAAGAGCCAGCGGGACTATTTCCTCAGGGAACAGGTCCGGGCCATTCATCGGGAACTGGGCGAGAGTGACGATAAAGCCCAGGAGGTGGAGGACTATCGAAAGCGCGTCAAAAAGGCCAAAATGCCCAAAGAAGCCGGGGAAGAGGCTAACAAGCAGATTCGGCGACTGGAGCAGATGCATCCGGATTCCGCGGAATCGGCCGTGGTCAGAAACTACCTGGACTGGTTGACCGAGATGCCCTGGAGCAAGGACACCAAGGATTTTCTCGACATAAAGAACGCCAAGGGGGTTTTGGACAGCCAGCATTACGGGTTGGAAAAGGTGAAGGACCGGATTCTGGAATACCTGAGCGTCCGAAAGCTCAACCCCGTGATGAAGGGGCCGATCCTGTGTTTCGTGGGGCCTCCGGGAGTTGGTAAGACCTCCATGGGCCAGGCCATCGCCAAGGCCATGAAGCGCAAATTTCACCGCATGTCCCTGGGCGGCATTCACGATGAGGCTGAAATCAGGGGGCACCGACGCACCTACATTGGCGCACTGCCCGGTCGGATTCTCCAGGGACTCAAACAGTGTGGCACCAACAATCCGGTCTTCATGATGGACGAGATCGATAAGCTGGGATCCGATTTTCGCGGGGACCCCTCCTCGGCGCTGCTGGAGGCCCTGGATCCGGAACAGAACCGGGAGTTCAGCGACCATTATCTCAATATTCCCTTCGATCTGTCCAGAGTGATGTTCATCCTGACGGCCAATCAGACCGATACGATTCCTTCGGCCCTGCTCGATCGAATGGAGGTGATCAACCTGCCGGGGTATACCAAAGAGGAAAAAGTCCGGATTGCGAGGGATTTCCTGATTCCCAGACAGATAAAGGAGAACGGCCTCAAGGGTAAAAACGTGAACATCAGCACCAACGTCCTAACCCAGATCATCGAGGAGTATACCTCTGAGGCGGGCCTGCGGAACCTTGAAAGGGAGATCGGCAGCATCTGCCGGAAAATCGCCCGTGAATACGCGGAAGGACATAAAGGCATCGTAAGGGTGACCCGGGGCGGTCTCCAGCGCTACCTGGGGGTCCCCAAATTCATCCAGGAGATGGATCCGGAGGAGAGCCAGGTCGGGCTATCCACAGGCCTGGCGTGGACCCAGGTGGGCGGTGAGGTGCTGTACGTGGAGGCCACCCTCATGGGCGGCAAGGGGGAACTCATCATCACCGGCCAGCTCGGCGAGATCATGCAGGAGTCTGCCCGGGCCGCCATGAGCTACACCCGGGCCAACCTGGCGGCTTTCGGCGTGAAAAGTACCTTTTTCGACAACCAGGATATCCATATCCATGTACCGGCGGGCGCCATTCCCAAGGACGGCCCCTCTGCCGGCATCGCCATGGCCACGGCTCTGATGTCCGTGGCAACCAGCCAGCCCATCAACAAGGAGGTGGCCATGACCGGCGAAATTACCCTCCGAGGGCGGGTGTTGCCCATCGGCGGGCTGCGAGAAAAGGCCATGGGTGCCCTCAGGGCCGGCATTCGGACCATTATCGTTCCCGAGAAAAACCTCAAGGACCTTTCAGAGATTCCGGCCAATATCAAACGTAAGATCAAGTTTATTACCGTTCGGGACATGGACGAGGTGCTGCCCATTGCCATGCCGG
>Ga0307440_1000608_pt1 | contig 17693 bp, 15 predicted proteins | sample SalMarWE160410MG_FD_202150 | JGI IMG/M metagenome (GOLD analysis project Ga0307440, IMG submission 202150) | Salt marsh sediment microbial communities from the Plum Island Ecosystem LTER, Massachusetts, United States - WE1604-10 | ecosystem: Environmental > Aquatic > Marine > Intertidal zone >... | reverse complement strand
CGAAGACCTCCCCGCGCTGCTGAAGAAGCTCTTCACGACCTTCTTCCCTGTTTTCGCATCGGAGCATCAGCAGGAGCCGCCGTTGGGAATCGAGGAGGGGGAACAGAAGATATATCATTCGAAAAAGATGCGAATGCCCCTCTCTCAGGCCATACACTACTACGAGGAGGAGCTGCTGCCCGAGCTCGAGAAGACGCTTCGCGAGAATCCGGGGGACTACCATCTGCAGAAGAGAATCGATTCGATCGAACGGCTTGTCAGGGAGTACCGGCAGCTCCGATTCGTACCCCGATCTACCCCCGGCTCAACTCCGATAATCGTCGGGAAGGATTTCTATACGAGCAGTATCTCGGAGTACACTGCCGACGGTGAGTTGATGGTCTCCGTCGACTTGCCGGTGGCGTTCAATTCAGGCACGAATCTCGAGCGCATGCAGGAGCTGGTCCAGGGAGACGTAACTCGGCGATTGGCCGGTAAGGGAGTCTGTCGAGAACTCGACGAGCAATACGAGTATCTGAAATCACTTGCAAGCGGGATGAAGGGGAGCACGCGCACTCCGAGCATGAAGTTGAACATCAGGACCGGCTTCGCAGCGCTCAAGCGGGAGTACCCTGCAATCCGCCATCTCGACAACAAGCAGGAGCTCGCTCGCTTGATGGATATGGTTGCCCGCGGAGAGCGGCGCAAGGTTCGGCAGCTCCTGACTCAGTCGATATTGAACCGTGACTCTCGCCCGAAAGAACTTCGTTAGCCTCGTCCATGCCTCCGAGATTTCAGTTGAAACCTGACTATGTCAAACTTACCTTATCATTGTAGTGTGGCTAAGCCACAAGAACGATTTTCAGCCTTTCGGGCAATGCCTGAAGGCGCCAACGGAGGAATTAATGTCACGATTTCGAAAGGTGCAGGTATTGGTTCCCATTCTGATCCTCGCAATGGTCTCAGTCTCACTTTCCGCGCAGAGCATGAAACCCAAGCGGAGCTTCAACGAAAACGAAGACGGCAACTACATAGCCCAGGCTCTTCAACTTCTGATTTCCGAGAACGGCAGCCGGAATCTCTCGAGCCTAACCGGCGCGGAGATAAGAAAGGCTCTCGATGTGGTCTCGGTTGCCAGACAACAGCAGGCCTACGTGCGTCGCTCCGAGCTCGCTTCGATGTTGATGCCGGGTGCCGGTCAATTCATGAACCACAATCCGGCCTCGGGCGCTCTCTTTCTCGGAGGCCATCTCGCCGTTGCAGCGGGAAGCCTAGTCGGCGCTTACTTTCTCCTGCCGAGCAACCTGCAGTTCAAATCGATCAACTACTTCACGGATAGCTTCGACGCCATCAACAAGGCGTGGATGAGTCACAGTCTCGTTCAATATCTGCCGTCGATGGCGGTAGTTGCAGGAGGCATGCTGCTCGACCACGTTATCCGCCATTTTGCAGCCGAGAACGCCGGGGACTTGGCGCGACAGAACATCAAGAACAAGAAGGTCACCTTTCGGCCCGAGCCGTTCATGGTGGTTCCGGGGCCGCGTGGACCACGGATGGGGTTCGGCTTTCGGATGCGCTTCTAGTCGTCGCCCCGTTCTAATTACGTTTCCGCAAATTCGATGACGGTCCTCACAGGTGAGGAGAAACGCTCGAGAGAGTCGAGCACGGCGTTGACCGGCCCGGCCTCGAGCGGGACCGTCTCCGAAACGACATGATCGAGCTTCAGGGCGCCGGAAGCCGCCATCTCGATCAGGCGGGGTATCTCCGATGATAGATGGTCGGACACCCCCACGATCGAGGCCTCCTTGCCAATCAGCTCCGTATAGGAGTCTACCTCGAACGAGCGATCGCTGATGCCGGCAAGCGATGCCCTTCCCTGAACGCCGAGGCTTGCGACGGCCTGCCGCATCGTGAGCGGCAGGCCGATGAGCTCGACGGCGACATCAGCCCCCCTACCTTCAGTCAGATCCCGAATGGCTTCGACCGGATCAACCTTGGCTCCGTTCACCGGCAGTGCTCCAAAGGACTCGGCCAACGCGAGCTTCCCGTCGTCGACGTCGACAGCGATGACCATCCGAGGCGCAAAGGCGGCGGCTATTTGCACCGCCGACATCCCCAATCCGCCGAGACCGAACACGGCCACCGATTCGCCGGGCTGGAGCGCCCCTTTTCGGAGCGCGTGGAGCGCCGTTGCCGAGGAGCACATCATGACCGCTGCCTGGCTCATTGGAATCGATTTGGGCACAGTGAAGAGATTGCGGGCCGGGACGAGGACGAGCTCGGCGTATCCGCCGTTGCAGTCCTTGCCGATCATTCTCCCCTCCGTGCAGAACTGCTCTTGTCCAAGATTGCAGTAACGGCATCTGCCGCAGCTCCAGAGGTAGTGCACACAGACACGCTCGCCGGTCCGAGGCGCAGTAACGCCTGGTCCCACCGTTTCCACAATTCCCGAGATTTCGTGACCCGGCACGAGCGGAAGCCCGCGCAGCATGGAGGTGCCGTTGCGGTAGTGGGCATCGGAATGACAAATCCCCGCCGCTGCTACCTTCACCACTGCCTCGCCGAATCCGGGCTCGGGCGACGGTATGTCGACGAGCGACAGTGGGCGGCCGATCTCGGTGAGCTGCAGCGCCTTCATTACTCGGAGATGTTCCGTCGGGTCACTATTTCATAGTCGTAGCTTATCTGAGCCGACTGCCGGAGCATTTCGCCGACAGAGCAGTACTTGTTGACTGCAAGATCCAATGCCCGCTCGGCCTTCTTGGTGTCGACATTGCCGAAGAGGCGAAAATGGAGGTGAATTTTGGTGAAAGGGGAGGGGGTTGCATCGGGATCGCGCTCCCCGGAAACCTCGATCTCGACGTCTTCCATTCCCGCTCGCTGTTTGCGAAGTATGTCGACGAGATCCATCGAGGCACAGCCGGCCAGCGAAGCCAGCAAGAGCTGCATAGGGCGGAAGCCGGAGTTCTCTCCACCGACTGAAATCGAACCGTCGATGTGGACCTCGTTCGCTTCCGGATTGTGAGCGACGAAATGTACGCGATCGTTTGCGCGGGTGAGCTTGATATCCATGCGACCATATTTACGGTGCCGGGGCCCGTAGTCAAGTCATCGGACGGAGACAAATCTCGCAGAAAGTCCCGCAGATACTTGATGTGCTCACTTACCATAGTTACCATGCTCGCAATGAATATCAGGACCATCGAAGAGTGTATTGGAAACACGCCGCTCGTCCGTCTCCGCCGGCTGTACCGGGGGCCGAATCTCGTTCTCTGCAAACTCGAAGGAAATAACCCCGCGGGCTCCGTCAAGGACCGTCCGGCTCTAAGCATGATTGGCCGGGCTGAAACGGCGGGACGCATCAAACCGGGAGACACCCTGATCGAGGCCACGAGCGGCAATACAGGGATCGCACTCGCCATGGCGGCGGCGGTGAAGGGGTACCGCCTTGTGCTCATCATGCCCGAAAACATGAGCGTAGAGCGGAGGGCCTCGATGCGCGCCTTCGGAGCCGAGCTGCGGCTGACTCCGTCGGGTGCCGGAATGGAAGCTGCCATAGATCTCGCCCGGGAGATGGAGCGGGCCGGCGAGGGCACGATCCTCGATCAATTCAGCAACCCCGATAACCCGCTTGCCCACTACGAGTCGACCGGACCGGAGATCTGGAGGGATACCGACGGAAAGGTGACTCATTTCGCAGCCTCGACCGGAACGACCGGCACCATCATGGGTACCTCTCGCTACCTCAAGGAGAAGAACCCCGATATCGTCATCGTCGGTGTTGTGCCCGACGAACAGGGAGGAATCCCCGGTATCCGTGCTTGGCCTCCTGCCTACCAACCGAAGATATTCGAACCCGAGCGCCTCGATCAACGGCGTCGTGTATCGAAACAGGATGCAGAAGACATGACGAGGAGGCTTGCCCGCGAAGAGGGAATTTTCGCCGGGATTTCTTCAGGAGGAAATGTCTCGGTGGCGGTGCAATTGGCCGAGGAGCTCGATGGGACGGGGCGGCAGGATGGGGTGGTCGTAACCGTTATCTGCGATCGGGGAGACCGCTACCTTTCGACAGGTGTCTTCCCCTCCGATTAGGGGAGGACCAAAACGAAACTGTGCCAAGTATTGACAAGTTTCTTCCCTTTTGTTACGTTTCCTGGACTACCTGATACAACGGCCGTCATCGATTGGGATGGAATGGTATAACGCCCTTGTAGCTCAGCTGGCAGAGCACCTCCATGGTAAGGAGGGGGTCATCGGTTCAAGTCCGATCGAGGGCTCTATTGTCCATTCGTTGCCTCCGCGCCGACAATCATTGACAGAGGCCGTGTTTTCTATGTATCCTTGTATCTCTTGACTGTGCGGTATTTTGCCTTTGGCAAGAACCTTGATCAAATGGGAGCCGTGAGACGCTATGGCCAAGTCGAAGAAAGGTGCTGTTGAGCTGATCGCCCTTCAGTGTACAGAGTGTAATCGCAAGAACTATACAACGAAAAAGAACCGAAGAAATACTCAGGCCAAACTCGAGTTCCGCAAATACTGCAAATTCGACCGCAAACACACGCTCCACAAAGAAGCAAAGGTCAAGTAGGTACTGATTGCGCCAAGAATAGCCGAAGGCCAGTAGCTCTAACGGCTAGAGCGCCGGTCTCCAAAACCGGATGTTGTAGGTTCGAATCCTACCTGGCCTGTAGTGTGTGTAGGGTGGGGGCGTTTGGCGCTTCCGTCCACCGGTGTCGATTGCGCCCGTCGATGTTGCAGGAACAGCTTAGGAGCTTGAGGGAATGAGGAAGATCGTCCAGTTTTTCAAAGACAGCTACGCTGAGCTCAAGAAGGTTGTTTGGCCGAGTCGCGAAGAGGTGGCGGCTTCCACGAAGGTAGTCATCGTTTCCGTCATCATTTTTGCCGTGGTCCTCGGTGCGGTCGATTTTCTGCTGCTCGCGGGAATCGATTTCATTTTCTAGCGGCCGACAAAGGAACAGTGTAGCAATGGCGAAAGGCTGGTACGTTGTCCATACCTATTCAGGGTATGAGAACAAGGTTGAAAAATACATCCGAAAGCTCATGGAAGATTCCAACTTCGCGGAGTCCGTTTTCGATGTGAAAGTCCCGTCGGAAGAAGTTGTCGAGGTCAAAGAAGGAAAGAAGAAAATATCTACCAAGAAGTTTCTTCCCGGCTACATCCTCGTTGAGATGGACCTACCCGACAGAGGATGGAAGCCGGTCTGCTCTCAGATCCGAAAGATCCAGGGGGTGACCGGTTTCGTCGGCTCGATGAGCGGTATGAAGCCCCAGCCCATATCCCCGGAAGAGGCGAGGGCTGTCTTGCAGAAAGCGGGGGAGATCAAGACCGAGAAGTCCATTCGGCCGAAGCAGACCTTTGCCGTAGGCGAAACGGTGCGGGTAATCGACGGTCCCTTCGACTCATTCACCGGAAGTGTCGAGGAGGTCAACCTCGAGAAGGGCAAGCTCCGGGTGATGGTCGGAATTTTCGGGAGATCGACTCCGGTCGAAGTCGATTTTCTCCAGGTGGAAAAAGTCTGAGAGTTCGGGGTTTTGCGGTCCGAGTCGCGGACTGCCTGATGGGAGCCTTTGCCGATTTTCGGTTGGGCGTGATTACCACAGAGGGAGTACAGTATGGCTAAGAAGAAGGTTGCGGCGATCATCAAGCTGCAGGTGCCCGCCGGAAAGGCGACGCCGGCACCTCCTGTTGGACCGGCTCTCGGGCCGCACGGCGTGAGCGCGCCGCAGTTTGTCCAACAGTTTAACGACAAGACGAAGAGCCTGGAACCCGGGTTGACGGTTCCGGTCGTCATCACGGTATATGCCGACAAGTCGTTCACGTTCATCGTGAAGACACCGCCGGCCGCGGTGCTGATCAAGAAGGCGTGCGGCCTTGAGAAGGGATCGGCCGAGTCGAACAAGGTGAAGGTTTCTAAGCTGAGCGCCGCCAAGCTTAAAGAGATAGCCCAGCAGAAGATGCCCGACTTGAATGCCAACGATCTCCCTGCCGCGATGAAAATCATCGCGGGCACAGCCCGGAGCATGGGCGTCGAGGTGGAGGTGTAGGCATGAAGCATGGAAAGAAATACGCCGAAGCTACGAAAAACGTTGACAAGCAGCAGACCTACGGTGTCGAAGAGGCAGTCAAGATAGTGAAAGGGGCCGCCTTTGCGAAGTTTGACGAAACCGTCGATCTCGCCCTGAAGCTCAACTTGAAGAAGAGTCAAACGGTTCGCGACACCCTCGTGCTTCCGAATCAATTCACTTCCGAGAAGAAGATCCTCGTTTTTGCGAAAGGGGAAAAGGCTGACGAAGCCAAGCAGGCCGGCGCCACATTCGTTGGAGATGTCGATCTCGTTGAGAAGATCAAGGACGGATGGTTGGATTTCGACATTGCGGTCGCCACCCCCGATATGATGAAGGACGTTGGGCGGCTCGGTCCGATCCTCGGGCGGCGGGGCCTCATGCCGAATCCGAAGACTCAAACGGTTACCTTCGATATCAAGGGCGCAATCTCGGAGCTCCGGAAAGGACGTGTTGAGTTTCGGTCCGATAAGACCGGTGTAATCCATCTCGGAGTCGGCAAGGTTTCGATGGAGCCCGACAAGGTCGCTGAGAACATTCGAACCGTCATCGGCGAAATAGAACGTCGCCGTCCGTCGGACGTGAAGGGCGACTACCTGCAGACCGCGACCGTATCATCGACGATGGGGCCGGGGGTAAAGATCTCGACGAAGAAAGAGCTCGCGTGAGTCCGACGTCAAGGAGAGTATGAAGATGACCGGCACAAAGGTGAAAACCGATGAAGGCAAGGAAATACAGCAGAAGAATATCGACGCCGTCGACGCGATCAAGGAGCAGCTCGGCAAGTACACGGACATCATTTTCGCGGACTATCGTGGGTTGACCGTCGCTCAGATTACGGATCTGCGCGACAAGCTGAGAGACCAGCAGGCGATATTCAAGGTAATCAAGAACAGGTTCGCGAAGATTGCGCTCTCGCAGCTCGACAAGCCTGATGCGTCCGAATATCTGACGGGTCCGACGGCGTTTGCGCTTTCCGGGGCAGATCCTGCCGCAGTCGCAAAGACGCTGATGGATTTTTCGCGGGAGACTCCGCTGAAGGTCAAGGGCGGGCTGATCGAGGGGGGGCTTTTCTCGGGAGATCAGGTCGCGGCCTTCTCGCGGTTGCCGTCGAGAAACGATCTCCTTGCGATGCTCATGGGTGCAATGAACGCCCCGCTTCAGAATTTCGTCTATGGTCTGAACGGGGTTACGCAGAAGCTGGTGCGAACGCTTCAAGCTATTGCGGATCAAAAGGCAGGAAACTAGCGTCCCTGGGGACGATAGAGATACGACAGCTTTAGTCTTCTGGTTAGGACGTAGCGATGCTATTGCTGTTTGAACAAATCTAGTAAGGAAGGAGAAGATAATATGGCTACGGTAAAGAAAGATGACATCCTGGATGCAATTGCCAACATGACCGTGCTCGAGGTTTCCGAGCTCGTGAAGGCGATGGAAGAGAAGTTCGGTGTGACTGCGGCGGCGCCTGTCGCAGTAGCGGCAGCGCCGGGCGCAGGGGCGGCAGCCGGAGATGGTGGAGGAGCAGCTGCTGAAGAGCAGTCCGAGTTTGAGGTGGTTCTGAAGAGCTTTGACGACGGAAAGAAGATCCCGGTAATCAAGGAAGTTCGGGCCATCACGGGTCTCGGCCTCAAGGAGGCGAAAGATCTCGTTGAGGCAGGCGGAAAGACCTTGAAAGAAGGTGTTTCCAAGGAAGAGGCGCAGTCGATCAAGGAAAAGCTCGAAGCGGCTGGCGCAGTCGTTGAGGTTAAGTAGCATCGACGATCTATCGACAGAATATCTTTTCTCACGCAACCACCGAAATCTCGATTTCGGTGGTTCTATGCTTTCAGGTGGGCGACCGTTTTTTATTCGCGGCCCGGCAGTCGCCGGTGTCGCTACGTGCACGTTTTCGGTGCAGGGCCCGCCTGCCAATCTCGCCCCGCGATGTGCTGAGCTGTCGTCGGGGCAATTTCTCTCCAGGGGGTAGAAATGCCGAAAAAAGGCAACGCCATCGAACGTGTCTACATCGGGAAAGAGTATCATGAGGTCATGGAGCTTCCGAACCTCATAGACGTTCAGCTCTCTTCCTTCGAGCGGTTTCTTCAACGAGAGCGCATGAGGTCAGGACAACCGCCGGAACGACAGGGTCTCGAAGAGGTTTTCCAGACCATTTTCCCCGTCGAAAGCCCGAACGGCGACATGGTCCTCGAATACACACAGTACAGCCTCGACGAAAGCAACATCAAGTTTTCGGAGGCGGAGTGTAAGCAGAAAGGGCTGACCTTTGCTGTTCCGATAAAGGCACGAATCAATCTCATTTTTCAAGAAACCGGAGAGATCCGACAGAAGGATATCTACATCGGCGACATCCCCCTCATGACCGACCGTGGGACCTTCATCATCAATGGAGCCGAGCGCGTCGTAGTGAGTCAGATTCACCGGTCACCGGGCGTCATCTTCTCGCACGAGAAGGGGGTCTACTCCTCACGCATCATCCCGTATCGCGGCTCCTGGCTCGAGTTCGAGATCGACCAGAAGAAGGAGCTCATCTACGCAAAGATCGACCGGAAGAAGCGGATCCTCGGAACCCTGTTTCTTCGGGCTCTCGGGTTCGACAGCCGTGAGAAGATCATCGAGCTCTTCTACAAGACGCTTGCGGTCAAGGTATCAGACACCCGCGAGGACAAAGAGAAGCTTGTCGGCAACGTCTTTGCCAAGGCCATCTATGTCGGTGAAGGCGAAGAGCAGAAGAAGCTCTATCGCGCAGGCGAGAAAATTCATCCACACGACGTCGACGAATTGCTCCATTCGAACATAAAAGAAGTGGAAATCGTCGATTTCGCGAACCCGGAGTCACTCCATTCTTCGATCATCCTCAACTGTTTCGAGCGGGAGGAGGTCAAGTTTACAAAGGACGATCCGAACGTCGACGAGCCGACGAAGGAAGATGCGCTCGTTGCCGTCTATTCGGTAATAATGCCGGGAGAGCCGATTACCTTCGAGAGTGCCGAAAAGGATCTCAACAGCATGTTCTTCAGCTCCCGCCGCTACGACCTCGGTCAGGTGGGACGCTACAAGCTCAACAAGAAGTTCGACTACGATCCCGCCCCCGAAGCCCATATCCTTACGAAGCGCGATATCACAAACACGATGATCTACCTTATCAAGGTCTATATTGATGAGGCAAACGTCGACGACATCGACCATCTTGGCAACCGGCGGATTCGTTCGGTCGGAGAGCTTCTGGCAAACCAGTTGAAGACTGCTTTTACGCGGATGGAGCGCATCGCCAAGGAGCGGATGTCGCTGAAGGAAACGGACACCGTCAAACCGCAGGACCTCATCTCGATCAAGCCAATCGTAGCGGCAATAAAGGAGTTCTTCGGCTCGAGCCAGCTGTCGCAATTCATGGATCAGGTCAATCCTCTCTCTGAGCTAACGCACAAGAGGAGGCTGAACGCACTCGGTCCTGGCGGTCTTTCGCGGGATCGGGCCGGATTCGAGGTTCGCGACGTCCACTACACGCACTACGGAAGAATGTGTCCGATCGAGACGCCCGAAGGACCGAACATCGGACTGATTGTTTCGCTCGCCAACTATACGAGAGTCAATGAGTACGGTTTTCTCGAGACTCCCTACCGGAAGGTCAAGAACGGGAAGGCCACCAAGGATATCGAGTATCTCTCTGCCATGGATGAAGAGAAGTACTTCATCGCACAGGCGAACGCGCCAATCGATGCGAAGGGTGTCTTCACCTCAAACAGGATTTCGGTGCGAAAGTCGGGCGACTACATCACGCGCGATCCGGCCGACATCCAATACATGGACGTTTCACCGAAGCAGGTAATCTCGGTGGCGACCTCGCTCATTCCGTTCCTCGAGCACGATGACGCGAACCGCGCATTGATGGGCTCGAACATGCAGCGGCAGGCGGTTCCCCTGGTCTTCCCGGAGTCCCCGATAGTGGGAACCGGAATGGAAGGCAAGACCGCATACGATTCCGGGGTGCTCGTGAAGTCTCGCAGGGCCGGCACGGTTGAGTACGTAACCTCGCAGATGATCACGGTGGTTCCCGACCAGAGCAAGAAGGAGCGCGATGTCTATCCGCTCGTGAAGTACCAGCGGACGAATCAAGATACCTGTTTCAACCAAAAGCCCATGGTTAAAGTCGGGCAGCACATCGCCGAAGGGGATGTGCTCGCAGATGGGCCGGCGACCGACCGCGGCGAGTTGGCACTCGGACGCAACGTGCTGGTCGGATTCGTACCATGGAACGGTTACAACTACGAGGACGCGATCCTCGTTTCCGAGAAAGTCGTCAAAGAAGATATCTTCACATCGATTCACATCAAGGAGTTCATGGTCGAGGTCAGAGAGACGAAGCTCGGCCCCGAGAAGCTGACCCGCGATATTCCGAATACCAACGAGAAGGCGCTCGAGCAGCTCGATGAAGAGGGGATTGTCCGTATCGGAGCGAAGGTCCAATCGGGCTACATCCTCGTCGGAAAGGTTACTCCGAAATCGGAGACGGAAACCACGCCGGAGTTTAAGTTGCTGAACTCGATTTTCGGCGAGAAGGCCAAGGAGGTTCGTGATACCTCGCTCCGAGTGCCGCACGGCACAGAGGGGACCGTCATCGATGTGCAGAGGCTCAAACGCTCCGAGGGTGATGATCTCAGTCCGGGAGTCGATGAAGTCGTAAAAGTCCTGATCGCGACGAAGCGAAAGCTCAGGGAAGGCGACAAGATGGCGGGCCGTCACGGCAACAAGGGGGTAGTCGCACGAGTCTTGCCTGAAGAGGACATGCCCTACATGGCGGATGGGACTCCGCTCGACATCTGTCTCAACCCTCTTGGAGTCCCGTCACGGATGAACCTTGGCCAGATCCTCGAAACCGAGCTCGGATGGGCCGGACATGCTCTGAGCGAGTGGTACTCTACACCGGTGTTCCAATCGGCCACGAATGAGATGATCGAGGACAAGCTCGAGGCGGCCGGTCTCCCGAGAAACTCGAAGATCCAGCTTTTCGACGGGAGGTCCGGGGTCCAGCTGGAGAACCCGGTCTTCGTCGGGTTCCTTTACATGTTGAAGCTGCACCATCTCGTAGACGATAAAATGCACGCACGTTCCACGGGGCCCTACTCCTTGGTTACACAGCAGCCGCTGGGCGGCAAGGCACAGTTCGGCGGGCAACGACTCGGAGAGATGGAAGTCTGGGCGCTTGAGGCCTACGGAGCGGCGAATACCCTCCAAGAGCTTCTTACGATCAAGTCCGACGATATGACCGGACGGGCCAAGATTTACGAAAGCATAGTGAAGGGCGAGCCGGCCTCCGCGGCGGGTATACCCGAATCATTCAACGTGTTGGTCCAGGAGCTGCGTGGACTTGCGCTCGATATTTCGATCTACGATTCGCGGGGCAAAAAGATCCCACTAACCGAGCGGGACGATGAGCTCATCAATCGGCAAGGCAGCCAGTTTTAGGGAGACGGTAGCGGAATGAGAGATTTGCAGGATTTTGATAATATAATGATTCGATTGGCCTCGCCGGAGCAGATCAGAGCATGGTCGTACGGTGAGGTGAAGAAGCCGGAGACCATCAACTACCGCACGCTCCGGCCTGAAAAAGACGGACTCTTCTGCGAGCGCATCTTCGGGACGACGAAGGAATGGGAGTGCTACTGCGGCAAATTCAAGTCCATTCGTTACAAGGGTGTGATCTGCGACCGCTGCGGTGTCGAGGTAACCCACTTCAAGGTTCGTCGTGAGCGAATGGGACACATCGAGCTTGCATCGCCGGTATCGCACATCTGGTACTATCGTTCCGTGCCCTCGCGAATGGGGCTGCTGCTCGACCTCTCGATAGCCTCATTGCGTTCGATACTCTACTACGAGAAGTACATCGTGATAGAACCGGGCGACACCGATCTGAAGAAGATGGATCTTCTCACGGAAGAGGACTATATGGAGGCCAGGGAGCGCTATGGAATGAGCTTCACTGCCGGCATCGGCGCAGAAGCGATCCGGACGCTTCTCGAGAACATGGACCTTGACGCCCTTTCGACGGAGCTCCGGGCGAAGATGGCCGAGAAGGGTGCGAAGGCGGACAAGAGGCTGCTCAAGCGTATCGAGATCGTCGAGAATTTCCGCGATTCTGGCAATCGGCCGGAGTGGATGATCCTCGATGTGATCCCGGTGATTCCGCCGGAGCTTCGCCCGATGGTACAGCTCGACGGTGGGCGGTTCGCCACATCCGACCTGAACGATCTCTATCGACGGGTTATCAACCGCAACAATCGCCTGAAGCGCCTCATGTCCCTGAATGCACCTGACATCATCATTCGCAACGAGAAGAGGATGCTTCAGGAAGCGGTCGACGCGTTGTTTGACAACTCCAAGAAGAAGCGTGTTGTCAAGGGCGCCTCGAATCGGCCGCTCAAGTCGCTTTCCGATATGCTTAAAGGCAAGCAAGGCCGCTTCCGGCAGAACCTGCTCGGAAAACGCGTCGACTACTCCGGACGAAGCGTCATCGTGGTCGGGCCGGAGCTCCAGCTTCATCAGTGCGGTCTTCCCACGAAGATGGCTCTCGAGCTCTACAAGCCCTTCATCATGAAGAAGCTCGTGGAGAAAGACGTTGTCTACAACATCAAGAAGGCGAAAACCCTCGTTGAACAGGAGACGCCTGAGGTATGGGCGGTTCTCGACGAGGTTGTCCGAGAGCACCCTGTCCTCCTTAACCGTGCTCCGACTCTCCACCGGCTCGGTATTCAGGCCTTTGAGCCTGTCCTCGTCGAGGGTAAAGCTATCAAGCTGCACCCGCTCGTATGTCACGCCTACAATGCGGACTTCGATGGAGATCAGATGGCGGTTCACGTACCGCTGACCCAAGCTGCACAGATCGAGTGCTGGATGCTGATGCTTTCGTCGAACAACCTTCTCAACCCTGCCAACGGCAGTCCGATCGTGTTCCCGTCTCAGGACATGGTTCTCGGCATAAACTATTTGACGCGAAATCGCAAAGGAGCACACGGCGAGGGGAAGGTCTTCAGCAACGTCAACGAGGTCATCATGGCGCTCGACATCCGAGCAGTGGACTATCACGCCATGGTCAAGGTGAAAATTGACGGAGACTGGCTCGAAACCACGCCGGGCCGCATCATTTTCAATGAACCGATGCCGAAAGAGATCGGCTACGTCAATTACGCTCTCGGTGACAAGGAGCTTCGCGGTCTCGTCGCACAGTGTTATCGAGACCACGGTCCGGCGGTAACGGTGAAGATGCTCGACGCCATCAAGAGCCTCGGATTCCGTTATGCGACCACCTTCGGCGCGACGATCGGGATGGATGACATCGTCATTCCCGACGAGAAGACGAACATGATCGACGGTGCGAACGCCAAGGTCGAGGAGATCCAGTCGCAGTACCTCCAGGGGCACATAACTCAAGAGGAGCGCTACAACCGCGTTATCGAGGTTTGGAGTAAGACCAACGAAGATCTCACGAACGTGCTCATGAAGACCCTCCGCGAAGATCGGGGAGGATTCAACCCCGTCTACATGATGGCGGATTCCGGTGCCCGCGGAAGCCGAACACAGATCCGCCAGCTGGCGGGAATGCGCGGGCTTATGGCAAAACCTTCCGGCGACATCATCGAGCTCCCGATTCGATCGAACTTCAAGGAAGGACTTTCGATTATCGAGTTCTTTATCTCGACGAACGGCGCTCGAAAGGGTCTCGCCGACACCGCTTTGAAGACTGCTGACGCCGGATACCTTACCCGGCGCCTAGTCGACATCGCGCAGGACGTCGTCGTCAACGACGAGGATTGCGGCACGATCAACGGCATCGAAACCAGCGCGATCAAAGACGGCGAAGAGGTGGTCGAAAGCTTGAGCGACAGAATCGTCGGCCGCTTCACCCTCGAGCGAGTCAAGCACCCGATCACGGGTGAGGTCATCGTTGACGTCAACGAGGAGATCACCGATGAGCTGGCGGTCAAAATCGAAGAGGTCGGCATCGAGACGGTTCGGATCCGTACGGTTCTTACCTGTGAAGCGCGCCACGGAGTCTGTCGCCGCTGTTACGGACGAAACCTTGCAACAAACAAGACTGTAGAGATAGGAGAGGCGGTCGGAATCATCGCCGCCCAGTCCATCGGACAGCCCGGAACGCAGCTTACGATGAGAACATTCCACATCGGCGGAGCCGCAACGAAGATGAGCGAAGAAAACCGCATCCATCTCCGGTATCCTGTGCTGCTTCGCGACGTAAGCGGAAACACGGTCGAGCTGGACAACAAGACGACACTCTTCACCCGAAGGGGCTTTCTCACGGTCAGCAAGATTCTCTCACGATTCCCCATCGAAGCGAAAGACAAGGTATTGGTTTCCGACGGCCAGAAGGTCATCGGGGGTGAGAAGATCATCAAGCGCGGCAAGGAAGAGATCCTTGCCGCGGAGATCGGCTACGTAGCGATCCAGAAGAAGGAGATCCTTCTCATAGCGCAGGATCAGAAGATCGAAATCCGAAATGGCGCCGAGCTGCTCTTCAAACAGGGCGACATCGTCGAAGCCCAGGAGTCAATAGCGGTATTCGATCCCTTCTCAGAGCCGATCGTCGCCGAGGTGGACGGGGTTGTTCACTTCGAGGACATCGTTCTCGGCACCACCCTTAAGGAAGAGATCAACGAGGATACGGGCAACATCGAGAAGAAGATAGCCGAGTTCAGCGTCGAGAGCCTGCAGCCCCGCATTGTCCTCAACGACAAGACCGGAAACGAGCTGGCCACCTATTTCCTGCCTGGCGCGGCCTATCTCAGCGTCGAAGACGGAGAAAAGGTCTCCCGAGGCAAGACGCTGGCAAAGATGCTCAAGGAGAGCGTCAAGACGAGGGACATCACCGGCGGTCTTCCCCGCGTCGGCGAGCTGTTCGAAGCGCGCAGACCGAAGACGCCGGCCGTGCTGGCCGGGGTGAGCGGAACGGTTCATTTCAAGGGCACCGTCAAAGGCAAGCGCATGATCACCGTGGAGGATCTTCACAACCGGGAGTACAAACACTTGATCTCAATGGGCCGGCACCTGCTTGTTCGCGACGGGGACCAGGTCATTGCGGGAGAGATGCTCTCCGACGGTTCGGTCGATCCGCACGACATCCTGTTCATTCTCGGTGAGAGCGCGCTCCAGCGCTTCCTTCTGAACGAAATTCAGGAGGTTTATCGCCTGCAGGGCGTTAACATCAACGACAAGCACATCGGTGTCATCATCAGGCAGATGATGCGCAAGGTGGAGATTACCCGGGTCGGTGATACGAATTTCATCTACGGGCACCATGTGGATAAGTACAAATTCCACGAGGAAAATCAGCGGGTCATTCGCGAAGGCGGTCAACCCGCGGTAGCTCGGCCCCTGCTGCTCGGAATTACCCGGGCGTCTCTGAACATCGACTCGTTCCTCTCGGCGGCCTCCTTCCAGGAGACGACGAAGGTTCTCACGAACGCGGCAATCGCAGGAAGCGTCGACGAGCTCCGGGGTTTGAAGGAGAATATCATCATCGGCCATCTGATACCGGCCGGTACCGGTACGAAGCTGTATAGGAACATCAAGCTGTTCGATGAAAACAGTGAGGATCTGGACGCCTCGATCCAGTCCATTCTCGAGGCCAGACGGGCGGCGAAAGAGCGGGAAGCCGAAGAACGCAACTACGAAGAGGCCGAACCGGAGACCGAGACCGTCCAGGTTGGTGACAGCGACGATTGAGGCGCTTGACGAAAATCGTAGCTTTTGGTACCTTCACGGGACGCAGAGGGCGGTGGTACGAACACCGCGCCGCCTCGATCTATCCCGTGTAGCAGTAGCGACTTAGGACAAGAGGAGAACGAAAGGCACATGCCGACGATCAACCAGCTCATTAGAAAAGGGCGAAAGCGAACGACCAAGAAGACGAAGGCCCCGGCTCTCGCCGCGTGCCCCCAAAAACGTGGAGTGTGCACCCGCGTTATGACTGTAACGCCAAAAAAACCGAACAGCGCACTGCGTAAGGTCGCTCGTGTACGTCTGTCGCACGGAATCGAGGTTACCGCCTACATACCCGGGATCGGCCACAACCTGCAGGAGCACTCCGTCGTCCTCATCCGAGGAGGAAGGGTCAAGGACCTTCCGGGTGTTCGGTATCATATCATTCGCGGAGCTAAGGATACGCTCGGAGTCGAGGACCGCAAGCAGGGCCGCTCAAAATACGGCACCAAGAAGCCGAAGGCATAGGGAACGCAATGTCACGAAGAATAACGACGCCGAAACGGCCCATAATACCTGATTCTCGCTACGGCAACGTAACGGTCACAAAGTTTGTCAGCCGAATGATGGTTCACGGCAAGCGGTCGATATGCACCCGTATACTCTACGATGCGTTCGATCAGCTGAAAGAAAAGAGCAAAGAAGAGCCTCTCCTGGTCTTTACGAAGGCGCTCGACAACGTCAAGCCGTTCTTCGAGGTCAAATCGCGGCGGGTTGGCGGTTCGACCTACCAGGTTCCAGTGGAGATCCGCGAGTCCCGGCGGGAGGCGCTGGGCATGAGGTGGATCATTCAGGCGGCCCGTGATCGAAGCGGGCGTTCGATGAGCGAGAAGCTGTGTGCTGAGCTCCTGGATGCCTTCAACTCGACCGGAACAGCCTTCAAGAAGAAGGAAGATACCCATCGAATGGCCGAGGCGAACAAAGCCTTCGCCCATTATCGTTGGTAGAGGCGCGTCTGTAATTTAGCTAAAAACGCCGTCTAGGTACGGCACACCGGTTTTGGTTGCGAGTGCACCTGTGCACTTGCAACGAATGGCGATTTCGTGTATATTCGTCATTCACAACGGTTAGGATTTCTGGCTTGTTTGGCCAAACCAATCATCCTGAGGTAGTTGTTGTGTCTGCTTTCGTTCGGAAAGCGCAAAGGGTGGTAAGGTGGTGCAAGTCGCTCGGACGCCGGGAAACGGCGACCTTCGGGTAGTGCTCGAGTAGTCTGCTCACGACTCACCATTTTGCGTAATTCCAGTCAGGCGAACAGATCAGGAAAATCGAACGCCCTGCTATGCCCTAGTCGCGTATGGGCAGGGTCGACGACGAGCTCTCCGGCTTCGGCTGTCAGTCGAGGGCGGGCGCTGCCTTGCTACCAAGGGAAAGTGCGGTGCGGCGGATTCTTGCCCCCGTGGAAGTATCGGCCGTATCCCACCGTAAACAACTGTAGCCAATTGTGAGTTTATCACAAGGAGGAGATGATGGCTAAAGCAAAGTTTGAGAGAACGAAGCCACACATTAACGTCGGCACCATCGGTCACGTCGACCATGGCAAGACGACCCTTACTGCGGCGATAACCATGGTCTGCGGTCGCCTGCACGGCGACAAGGTGATGAAGTACGATGATATTGACAACGCTCCTGAGGAAAAGGCGCGCGGAATCACGATCAACACTCGTCACGTCGAATATCAGACCGACAAACGTCACTATGCGCACGTCGACTGCCCCGGTCACGCCGACTACATCAAGAACATGATTACCGGTGCAGCTCAGATGGACGGTGCCGTGCTCGTGGTTTCGGCTCCTGACAGCGTCATGCCGCAGACTCGGGAACACGTCCTCCTTGCTCGCCAGGTAGGCGTGCCAGCC
>Ga0307440_1000606_pt1 | contig 17705 bp, 14 predicted proteins | sample SalMarWE160410MG_FD_202150 | JGI IMG/M metagenome (GOLD analysis project Ga0307440, IMG submission 202150) | Salt marsh sediment microbial communities from the Plum Island Ecosystem LTER, Massachusetts, United States - WE1604-10 | ecosystem: Environmental > Aquatic > Marine > Intertidal zone >... | reverse complement strand
CGTCGACGACACTCCCGACACCGAGTCCCGTCCCGACCGTCATGTACACGAAAGTCCCCAAACCCCGGGCGGCGCCCCAGCGGCCTTCGCCGAGGGCAGCGCCGTTGACATCGGTGTCGAAACCGATGCGAACGTCGAGCGCGGTGTGGACATAGCCAACGATGTCGGTGCCGGACCAGAGGGGTTTGGGAGTGGTGGTGATGTGGCCATAGGCGGGGTGATGCCGCCGCAGTTCGACGGGACCGAACGAGGCGATGCCGAGCGCGTGCAACTGCCCGTGCGAATTCTCACGAAAGAAGTCCACCGCCCGCTGCAGGGTCTCCTCCGGGTCGGTGGTTGGGAAACGGGTTCGGGTGCGAATGTCCTCCGGTCCGGTGCCGATCACGCACACGAATTTCGTTCCGCCGGCTTCGATCCCACCGAAGATTGGCTGTCCGCTCATGGATCCCAACCCTAGGTGGCGGTGAGGAATATCCCAGTGCCTCCGAGCCGTGCGGCTATCGGTAGCCTGCTGGTCGGTGTAGACTCAGAACCCAAGGTAGCCCAGCCTCCTCGCCGCTTCCGCGGACCTCCTCGAGAGTCAACTCTCACCGTTCGCATGAGTGAGTGCTGTGGCATCAACCAATCGGCGCCATCGGTGTGCGTCTGAAAGGACGGCTGAATCATGAGGCGCGATGTGGATCTTCCTTCTATTGCATTCTTGAGTACCTACCCGCCCACGTCGTGCGGGTTGGCGACGTTCACGGAAGCCTTGCGGGGTGCCATCGCCGACGGGCGTCACTCGGACGAAGGGTTGGGCGTCGTGAGCTTGGTTGACAGCCGGCTCGGGAGACTCGAAGCGGAGGTCGTTCACGAACATCTCAACGGCGATCGTGCCTCCTTGGCTGGTGCAATCGAAGCACTGAACTCCTTCGATGTGGTGTTTGTTGAGCACGAGTATGGGATCTACGGCGGACCCGACGGACGTGAGGTTCTCGATCTGCTGTCAGGACTCGAAGTCCCGGTCGTCGTCACGCTCCACACTGTGCTCAGCAAACCCAGCCCCGCCCAAAGGTCGCTTCTCGAGCAAGTGATCGCCCTGGCAGAGCAGACGATCGTGATGAGCAATACCGCCAGAAGGCGGCTAGTCAACGGTTACCGGGTTGACCCGACGAAGATTCGAATGGTTCCGCACGGGGCGAGGCTCAGCCTCAGCGGCCCGTCCTTGGCGAACGGAACTCGACCTGTCGTGCTTACGTGGGGCCTCATCGGGCCGGGCAAGGGTTTGGAGATGACGATCGAGGCCTTCGCAGGCCTTCAGGACCTTCGTCCCCGTCCTCGCTATATCATCCTGGGCAAGACGCATCCCAAGGTTCAGGCTTCTCAAGGCGATGCGTACCTGGAAGGGCTCGTCGCCAGGGTTCATGATCTCGGACTGGATGACGCAGTCGAGTTCGACAATCGGTATCTCGACGCCGACGCGCTTGCAGTAGCGGTCCGCCAGGCCGATCTGGTCGTGCTTCCCTACGAGTCCACCGAGCAGGTCACCTCGGGGGTGCTGGTCGAAGCTCTTGCAGCAGGCAAGCCGGTCATCGCTACCGCCTTCCCGCACGCCGTCGAACTCCTGGGTTCCGGTGCCGGGATCGTGGTCCCTCACGGTGATCCGATCGCGTTGACGGCTGCCCTCCGGAAGGTGTTCACCAATCCCGCGCTGGCGGTCAGGATGGGCGTGGAAGCAAGGCTGATCGGCTCGACAATGTACTGGCCCGCCATTGCCCGCCGATACGATCGTATGGCGACGAAGCTGACGGCCCGACACCACGCGGCCCGAACTCTCAGCACAGCGAAACGCGCGCAGGAAGTCCTGGATGGCCTCGCCAAGGTCAGTTGAGGCCTTCGCGGCGACAGAGAACCTGGTCGGGTCGGACCCTCCGGTCGGCGGGAGCCCCACTGGCGCTCTGCCGAGGCCTCGTTTCGATCATCTGCGACGGATGACCGATCATCGAGGTGTCTGGGAGCATGCCCGCTACGCGACGCGTCGCACCGAGCATGGCTACTGCACCGACGACAACGCCCGGGCGCTCATCGTCATGAGCCGCGTGCCGGATCCGACTCCCGACCTCGTCGAACTGGCCGCGATCTATCTGACGTTCCTTCGGCACGCCCAACTACCCAACGGCGGCTTTCGCAACCGGCGCAGCTCCGGGGGGTCCTGGACGGACGAGGTGGGGTCGGACGACTCCCAAGGACGGGCGCTCTGGGCACTGGGGTCTGTCGCTCAGCGTGGTCCGGCACCCTGGATGCGTGAGGTCGGGCTGGACATATTCGAAAAGCATCGGGACTTCCACTCGACCTCTCCGCGCGCGAACGCCTTTGCGGTGCTCGGCGCAGCCGAGGTGCTGTTTTCATCACCGGACCATCGCCACGCCCGGCATGTCCTGCAACAGTGCGTCGGCCATCTCCACGTGCGGGATGATGCTCACTGGCCGTGGCCAGAGGGGCGCCTCGCCTACGACAACGCCCGCATCCCGGAGGCTCTTCTTGCGGCCGGGACGCTCCTTGGCGACGAGGGCCTCGTCGACGCCGGCCTTCGTCTGCTCGAGTGGTTGGTGGCAACGGAAACGCACGGCGGTCACTTCAGCTTCACCCCGGTGGGCGGGTGGGCCTCGGGTGAACCTCGGCCGGGCTTCGACCAGCAGCCGGTGGAGGCAGCCGCCATGGCCGATGCGTGCAGTCGTGCCTGGTCGCTGACCGGCGACAACCTGTGGAAGGACCGGGTCGAGCGAGTGGCACGTTGGCTTGTAGGTGTCAACGACGCCGGGGTAGCTCTGTACGACCCGCAAACCGGGGGATGTGGGGATGGCCTGGGCTCCGACTACACCAACCTGAACCAGGGAGCCGAATCGACGCTGGCTGCCCTCGCCGTGCTTCAACAGGTGGAGATGGTTGACCGGACCGAAGCGCACCAGGCTGCAAGGTCCGCGGCCTGAGCGTCCCGCCCGCCTAAGCTCTGTTTTCGCGTTCCAGGCGCAACAAACGACGCTGAGAAGCAGGCGACCTACGATGTGAACCCAATCCCCGTAACCCGAACAGCGGTGCGCTTCATCCCCGACCCGCATCGCGTGGTCACCAAGGTGTTCCTGCCGGGGGAGCACATCTTCCCGGACGGGCATTCACGAGCCAAGGTCGTCATCGAGCGGATTCTGGCCATGCCCGAAACCGAGGTGGCGTCGACCCTGGCGGCCACCAAGGACCGGTTCGCATACCGGCACAGGGACTTGCCCGCCGTCCTTGAACGCAACTTCGGCATCGTGGCCCACCACATCGACAACCCGGGCCGCCTTTCCCAGGAGCGGCGGCATCTCATCGGCGCCTACTTCACTCACGAGTACTCGATCGAAGCGGCAGCCCTTTGCAACCCCTCACTCGTCCCGGCCCCCGACCAATCAGGCCTCAACCCGGGAGAGCAACGCTTCGTGATGAGCCTGCGGGCGATCGGCGAGGGTCACATCTCTTCCATCGAGTTCCGCTCCGGTGTGATCGACTCGCACGCAGGCATCATCGTCGACGAGCCCAGCCGCTATGCAACCACAGGAGACCGTCGCGACGCCATCTACGACAACGAGGTGTTCCGCAGCAAACTGGCGGAGTTGGGCGCACTCAACGAAGTCGCCGGCAACGTCCTCGACCCGCTCCCTTCGCGTTTCACACTGGAGGAACTCGAGGCCGCCATTGAGGATCTTCACCGTCAGGGGGACGGCCGACCAATCTCAGTGCTGACGGCGACGACCATACACTGGTTGGCCGCTTCGAACTACGAAACCATCTTCGCGGAGGGGTCGCAGATCTCGGAACGAGTGATCTTTCCGGCCGGGCCCTCCGAAAGCCACGGCATGGAGGACGCTCGTTTCGTGCAGTTCACCAACGACGATGGCTCGACGATCTACTACGGGACCTATACGGCCTTCGGTAGATCCGAGATCCTGCCACAACTCATCGAGACGGCGGACTTCGTCTCGTTCCGGATCGCCACCCTCAACGGACCCTGCGTCCAGAACAAGGGCATCGCGCTCTTCCCCCGAATGATCGACGGTCGCTACGCGGCCCTGGCTCGACAGGACGCCGAGAACAACTACTTCATGATGTCGGACGATGTCCGGTTCTGGTACGACACCGAGAAGATCCAGCAGCCCAAGCGCCCATGGGAACTCATGCAGCTCGGCAACTGCGGTTCACCGCTGGAGACCGATGCCGGTTGGTTGGTGATCACCCATGGAGTGGGGCCGCTTCGCCGCTACTCCATCGGAGCCATCCTTCTCGACACCCAAGATCCCTGCCGGGTCATCGGCCACCTGAACGAGCCACTCCTGGAACCAAATGAGGACGAACGTGACGGATATGTGCCCAACGTCGTGTACTCGTGCGGAAGCATGATCCACGGCAACGACCTGGTCCTTCCCTACGGCTTCTCGGACGTCGGAACCGGCATCGCCACGGTATCCCTCGACGATCTCCTCACCCGGCTTACGGAGAAGTAGACACTCCACTTGCCCGACAGCGATGGTGACCGTCGGTGTGAATGTCTTTGGAGAGGAGGCCGGGAAGTGGTCGATATGGCGGGCGATCGGTTCACCGCCTGTGTCTGGACGCGAAGAACCCCGAGGGAGTCTCGATCGAAACCTTGACCCTCTCGGGGTTTCCGACCCGCTGAAACTCCGAACCCCGAAGGGCTGGTCTTCCAGTGAGCACCCGAGGCAACCTCTCGGCCGCTTCAGCTCCGGTGCGGGGTTGCCCCCGATCCGGTAACCCCAGTATAGGCGCACCTGTCGGGTACCACGAATCCCAGTGATGCTTCGAAGATCGTGTGACGCTGCGCTTCGGGCATTCCTGCTCCATCGTCGTGGACCCGCATCGCTGAGCCGGGCGGTTCTTGGGCAAAACGAGGATCTCGGCGGGGATGGTGTGAGACAATAGGGCTCGGCCTCCGTCTCGGTGGCCGGTCGGGAGGTACTGATGGGAACCAAGGACAAGGGCGGTAGGAGCACTAAGAAGGTGGCTGCCAAGGATCTCAAGCAGAAGCGCCTCGACAAGAAGGCGAAGAAGGACGCTCTCAAGGGCAAGCCGAGCAAGGCCCTTTGATCGGGCGCTGACCGGCTGCTGCAACTGCGCCTTTCGACTTGATACCTACAGCCAGTCTGGTTGACGGGGTCCCTACCTTGGAGACACCCGAGGGTGACATGCTGGAGTGGCAGCGACTACCGCGGTCTCAGTCGGCCTTGTAGTCCCGGGTTGCCTCGGGGTCTGCTACGGAGAAGGGCAGCGCCAACAGCTCGTCCCATACTGCGTCGGGAATGGGCCATCGGGCCCACTCCAACGTCTCGGCAATCCGCTCGGGTTTGCTGACGCCGCAGATCGTCGACGTCACGCGCGGATCGTGCATGGAGAACTGGAGGGCAGCGGCGCCGGAAGGAACCCCATGGCGAGCGCAGACAGCTTCGATCTGGCGAATCGGGTCGAGTATCTCGTCGGATGCTTCCTGGTAGACATAGCGGCGAAAGGACGCTGATCCCTTGGCCAGAACGCCGCCGGCATAGGGTGCGGCGTTCAGCACGGCGATCCCTCGCGAATGGGCGAGGTCGATCATCGCCTGCGCGTTGCGGTTGGCGAGGGTGAACCGATTGTGGGTGATCAGCGCGTCGAAGTCCCAGTCCCGCAAGATCGTCATCATCACATCGACATTGCCGGCCGCCAATCCGACAGCATCGGCCAACCCCTCCTCCTTCATCTTGAAGAGCTCGGCGATGGAACCTCCGAGACCGCCGACATCGCTCATGGACGCGGCGTACTCGGGATCGTGAAGATGGAGAAGGTTGATATGGTTGAGGCCGAGCGCGCCGAGGCTTTCCTCGATAGACCGCCGGGCCCGAGCGGCGTCGAACCGGTTGGTCTCGGGGTCGCGGTCGAGCTTGGTCGAGACGACGAAGCCATCGGGCAAGCCGCCACGCTCGGCGATGACCTCGCCGATACGCTGCTCTGAGCGACCGAACCCGTAGTTGCGTGACGTGTCGATGAAGTTGGTCGGCCCATCGAAGATAGCCCGGATCGTCTCATTCGCACGTTCGGCGCCGACGTCGTACCCGTACGTGCCCGGCATGCCTCCCAGCGGCGAAGTCCCGAAGCAGATCCTGCTGACAGCGAGGTTCGTCTCGCCGATCCTCACCTTGTCGGTCGGGCTGGGTGGCGCCATTGTCATCATGTCCGTTCTCGCTTGGGAGTGTGCGCTCGCTTGTCTTGCCGCGAAGCGAATGCATGCTCGTGGCACGGCCTTGGCGGCCGCGTTCCTGTCACGTCAAGATAGTCCTGGTCTGCTCGTGGAGGGAGCCGCCCAACCCAATTGCGCGGCACCGTTCCCCTCCGACGGGGGTCAGCTTCGAGGCGTAGTGTCCCCAACAGGACATCACCGAAGCGAGACGGTGAGCACGGGAGCGCGGAGCCGACCCCATGAAGGTGTCGCAGCGCTCGTCGGCCGGCCGAACGCCGACCGACAGCGAGAAGGGAGTGGATGATGTCGATGTCCAGAGTTTCTGGTTGGGTTCGTGCGGGCCTGGCATTCTGCGTGATGGCAGCCTTCGTGGCTCTCGGGGGTGCACCGGCCCATGGCCAGACGTCGTCCTTCACCGATGTGGATCCCAACGCGTACTACGCCCAGGATGTCGAGTGGCTAGTGGGCCGAGGGATCACAACGGGGATCGGTCCTGGCCTCTTCGGTCCAGACCTGCCGGTGACGAGGGGGCAGGCGGTCACCTTCCTGTTCCGCTATTCAGGTTCGCCAACCGGATCGCCGGGGCACGGCTTCACGGATGTTGGATCCGGCGATTTCTTCAACGACGCTGTGAAGTGGGCGTTTCTGTTCGGCATAACGTCGGGAACCACCTCGAATCTCTTCACCCCAGGGGATCCGTTGACGCGAGGTCAGATGACGACACTGCTGCATCGGTGTGCGGGCGTTCCGGCGGGAAGCCCAGACCCTGGCTTCAGTGACGTCAGTCCTTCGGCCTTCTATGCGTCGGCGGTGGCCTGGGCGAAGGCCGTGGGTGTGACGACAGGAACCAGCGCAACGACGTTCTCCCCGAATCAAACGGTGACCCGGGGGCAGATCGCATCGTTCCTCAAACGGCTGAGTGACGCGCTCGGTGGCGCTTCCTGTGTGGGAACTCCTCCCGACCCTTCGATCCAACCTACCGTCACCGGCACAGCACCATCGGGCACAACGCAGGTACTCATCATCAACGCAGCACCAGAGATGCTCAGGTTCTCGATGGGAGGCCCCACTCCGACACTCGAGGTACTCGACTCCTGCCCGACGTGCCAGAAGTACGTCGGGACACCCCCGGCCGACGCGTGCACTCGGAGTGGTGTCGTGGCAAAGACGGTGACCATCGACCCTGGGCGGTACCGGGTGGCTTTCGAAGCGGTTTCGGGAGACGCGAAGCCCCTGTTTGCCGACTGGTTGTTGGGCAGCGGGATCGGCTACACCTTCTGCGTGGTCGTCATCCAGTCCTGAGACCGGTACCCAGCGTGTAGGAGGTTCGTGTGCGTTGGCGCGTCACATCGAAGACCGTGCTGGCTGCGCTCGGCGTGTCGATCGTGCTCGCAGTGGTTTCGTGCAGTTCCTCGACCCTGGATGTGGATGGGGGAACCCTTGTGTACGTACCCTTCGGCAACTCGGCCACGTTCACGCCGGACACGCAATCGGGGTTCATCTACCAGTACCGGGAACGTCTTCAGGCCGAGTTTGGTGTGGACATCGATCTGCGCAACAGAACAGTCGCGAACGACAGCTCCGCGGCCCTGCTCGAACGGATGCGAACCAACGAGCGGTTTCGTCAGGATCTGGCCGAGGCGGATGTCGTGACGATGCTCGTTCCGTTCGACGGGTGGGCGGTGCCCTGGCAGACCGTGGCCGGTGTTGGGGGCTATGACCCCGCCGACTGCGGAGGTGATGACGGCCAGCAGTGCCTTCGCGACATCCTCACCGAGTATGAGGCGAACACGGAGGCGATCTTCGCCGAGCTGATGAGTCTCGTCGATCCCAGCGAGACGTTGGTCCGAGGCATGGACGCCTATCTGGTTCACGTCGGCGATTTCGCTGACGGAGGGAAATTAGACGAGGTGGCTCCATACTGGGTCGAAGCACAGCAGTTCGTCAGGGACGTTGCTGCTTCCCACGGCATTCCGGTGGCGCGCCTCCTCGACGCCTTCAACGGGCCTGACGGCACAGACGATCCCATGGCATCGGGTCTCGTGTCCTCCGATGCGATCCATCCCACTGCAGAGGGGGCCACGCTCATCACCAAGCTCGTCAGTGACCTCGGGTACCGTCTGTCGGACTAGGCGGCACAGACTGACCTGCTCGGGATGGTGCCCTCAGAGGGGGCTTCCGATCCAGCGCCTCCCTGCCGATGCTCACCAGGGGGATCGACCTCTCGATGAGGGGCTTTCGGATGCAACTTGGGACTTTCGCCTCTACTGCTCTTTTCAGCGCCGTGCGATCATGCGTACATGACTTCAACGGATCTTGAATCAACATCGATTGAAGACAGGGCTGCCGTGTTCTCTGCATTGGGGGATCCGATCCGCCTTCAGATCCTCGACCAACTCGCGTGTGCCCAGCGATGCGTCTGTGATCTTCAGGCATCCATCGATATCGCTCCCAACCTGTTGTCCTATCACCTGCGCGTCCTGAGAGAGGCCGGCCTGGTAAAGGCGTCCCGGCGAGGACGATGGGTCGACTACCGCCTCTCCGACGAGACGGAGCGGCTGGTGCAGGGATCACTTCCCGCCGGACTGGGATGAAGGCACTCTTGAACACCGATGTGCAGGCCATTCCCGCGGTGCGCTCTTCGTGGCGCGTCTGGGGCGGGCTCTTGGCAGCCGTTGCGGTGTGGGCTGCTGCCTATCAGGCAAACGGGCCACTGTGGCAGTGGGCCATCTATGACATGTCCGGATTTGCTTCGGACAATCGGCTGGGTTCGGCCCTCGAGTTCTTCTTCTTTGACACCGTGAAGATTCTGCTGCTGCTGGCTGGGATCATCTTCGCGGTGACCGTTCTGCGCAGTTTCATGAGCGTCGAACGCACCCGAGCGCTGCTGGGCGGGCGTCGCGAAGGAGTCGGCAACGTGGCGGCAGCGGGGCTCGGAGTGGTCACGCCGTTCTGTTCGTGCAGCGCAGTCCCGGGCTTCATCGGGTTCGTCGCTGCCGGTGTCCCGTTGGGCATCACCATGAGCTTCCTGATCGCGAGTCCGATGGTCAACGAAGTTGCCATCGTCCTCTTGTACGGACTCTTTGGCTGGCAGGTTGCAGCGATCTATGTGACGGCGGGACTCGTGGTGGCCGTCGTGGCCGGATGGGTGATCGGACGCCTTCGCCTCGAACGGTGGATCGAGTCGTTCGTGTTCGAGACCACCCTGCGAGGTCAACCCGTCGATCCGTCCCAGGGTCTCGGCTGGGTCGACCGGTTCGCTATCGCACGAGAGGAAGTCCGGACCATCATCAGCAAGATCTGGCCCTACCTGCTCGCCGGGATCGGAATCGGAGCCGCTATCCACGGGTGGGTTCCTGAGGGGTTCTTCGTCAAGTACGCCGGGCCGAACAACGCGCTGGCCGTGCCGGTCGCAGTCGGCCTCGGGATTCCCCTCTACTCGAACGCCGCGGGGATCCTTCCGTTGGTCGAAGCACTCCACGCAAAAGGGCTCGCAATCGGCACGGTCCTGGCCTTCATGATGTCGGTCGTCGCCCTGTCCGTCCCCGAACTCGTCCTGTTGCGTCGCGTGCTCAAGCCCCGCCTCCTCGCCGTGTTCGTCGGAGTCGTCGGCACGGGCATCCTCGCCGTCGGTTTCCTGTTCAACCTGATCCTATGAAAGGAGATCCCGTGAAGATCAAAGTGCTAGGCGCCGGGTGCGCCAACTGCCAAGCCCTCGAGAAACGAACAGCCGAAGCGGTCACCCTGCTCGGTCTCCAAGCTGAGATCGAGAAGGTGACGGACTACGGAGACATCGCCTCCTACGGTGTCATGTCGACCCCGGCGCTGGTCGTCGACGAGAAGGTCGTGGTGTCGGGCCGAGTCCCGAAGGTCGCCGAACTCCAATCCCTACTCGTCGGAGCCGGCACCTGACGACAGCACTCGGCGATCGACGCGAACACGGCCGCGATCGTCGGGGTAGCGCACGTGTGGAGTCGAGCCACCGGGCGCGTACCAACCGGAGCTGACCTCGAGAGCGAGAAACATCTGGCCACCACCGGGCGGCCGCAGTTGTGAGGCTCTTCGCCCGTGGACTCGCCCCGAGTTGCGTTGTGGGTTTTCACACTGCCTGATGACCGCCTCCGGGCAATGGGCTATTGGTTCATCGGCAAGGTCACGGTGAAGACCGTGCGGCCGGGTTGTGACGCGACCGTCAACTCGCCACGGTGGCGATGTACCACGATCGAGTAGCTGATGTCGAGCCCCAACCCCGTTCCCGACCCCGGGGGTTTCGTCGTGAAGAACGCGTCGAAGACCCGGGGGAGTACGTCGTCGGGGATGCCAACTCCGTTGTCCTCGACATCGACAACGACGGCGCCATGCGATACCCGTCCGCGGACCGTGATCCTCGCATCGGGCGTGTCCGAGACTGCATCGGCGGCGTTGTCGAGGAGGTTCGTCCACACCTGGTTGAGTTCACTTCCGTGAGCCGTGATGGCCGGGATGTCCTCCAAGTCGAGGCCCACCTGTATGCCTTTGAGCTTGTGTTCAAGGATGACGAGGGTGTCTTCGATTCCCTTGCGGATGTCCACGTCTTGGAGAGGGGCCCGATCGAGATACGAGTAGGACTTCAGCGCTCCGACGATCGTCGACATCCTCGAGGCGCCTTCTTCGATCTGTCCGATCAACCCGGTAACCAGGGACGTAGCCACGAGCGCCTCCAACACCACAGCGGCGTCGGCCCCGTAGTCGGAAACGAGCGACTCGACAGCGTCAACGGTCATGCCCGACGACGCGACTCCCTCGGCCAGTTCCCAAGGTCTCGGAATATCCAGCGCCGTCAAGACGCGTTCGACTTCCGATTCGAGATCGGCTCTTTCGAGCGACCCCAATCGTTGCGGTGCTTGGGGTGCGGTGTGGAGACGCTCTTTGAGGTCCGGATGCGCGACTGCAACCGTGGAGGTGGCCGCGAGAGCAGCACGCAGTCTCTCAACCGCCTCCCCGAGCCTGCCCGCGCTCCTCTGGACAGCAGCGGCCGGGTTGTTGAGCTCGTGGGCCAATCCTGCGGTGAGCGTTCCCAACTGAGCCATCCTCTCCGACTGTCGAAGTCTCCCTTGGGTCTCACGCCATCGGGCCAGGAGCACGGTGAAGAGCCCCCGCGCGGCCGCCGCGCTGTTTTCGAGCAGTTCGTCGAGATGGGCCTTCGGAATGGACAGAAGCGTCGAGTCCGTCGATGCCCGCGCGGCCGCCATGCGTGGAGCCACATCGAGGAGCGCCATTTCCCCAATCACATCCCCCGGACCACGCCGGGCGATCAGCACCTCACGTTCGCCCGTGATCTTCAGGATGTCGATCTCGCCTTCCTGGATGACGTAGGCGTGGTCACCGTCGTCACCTTCCTCGAACAGGATCGAGCCGGCCAGAAGCCGTACATGTTCGACCCCTTCGGCGAGGCGCTCCAGGTCTGCCGAATCGAGATCGGCAAAGAGAGGAACGGCTCGGAGACCCTCGGTGCGCTCAGACCGTGTCAAGGTACTTGTGCACCATCGAGACGGCGATCGATCCCTGGCCAACGGCCGATGCGACCCTTCGGACGACTCCGTGACGGACATCCCCCGCAGCGAAGACCCCGGGCACGCTCGTTTCGAGAAGAAACGGGTCTCTGTCGATGCTCCACGTTGCCGGTCTCCCACCGTCGAGGAAGATGTCGGGGCCCGTGTAGATGAACCCACGATCATTGCGCTTGACGATGCCTTCAAGGAATGCAGAGTGAGGCACGGCCCCGACGAAGATGAAGATTCCGGAGGCCTCGCGCTCATGGACGTCTGCTCCAATTCTGAGCTTTATCCGCTCGACTCGCTGTTCCCCGAGTACCTCCATGACTTGGGTGTCGAGGAGCACATGGATGTTCTCGCGCGAGGCGATCTGATCGACGAGGTACTGGGACATCTTCGCGGTCAGCGAGGCACCCCTCACGATGAGGGTGACGTGTCCCGCGTACTTGGAGAACATCATCGCCGCCTGCCCCGCCGAGTTCCCACCTCCCACCACGAAGACGTGTCCCCCTCGGTAGGTTGTCGCCTCCGAAACCGATGCCCCGTAGTAGACACCGGCACCCTCGAAGCGTTCGTACCCGGGCACACCGAGGCGCCGCACGGTCATCCCCGTGGCGATCAGGACGGCGTGACTCCGCAGTTCGCCGCCGCTCTCGAGGCCCACGACCTTCACGGATTCGTCAGCACCGAGACTCGTCGCGGTGTCTGACAGTATCTCCGCACCGAGCCGGGTGGCTTGCGTGACCGCACGACGAGCGAGGTTGCCCCCGCTGATACCCGCCGGGAACCCCAGGTAGTTCTCGATTCTCGAACTGGTGCCCGCTTGACCTCCAGGAGCTTCCTGTTCGATCATCACCGTTCGGAGTCCCTCCGACGCCCCGTACACTGCGGCGGCAAGTCCGGCGGGTCCCCCGCCGATGATGATCAAGTCGTAGAAGCGGCTCGTCGCCTCCGTCTTCAGTCCCACGTGCTCGGCCAGGGTGCGTCGATCCGGATCCACGAGCACGGTTCCATCCGGGAATAGCACGACGGGAATCGTCCCACCCGCCGCCTCCACCATCTCCGCAGCCCCCGATTCTCGTTCGATGTCGAGGAATCGGTAGGGCACGTGGTTGAGGGCAAGGAAATCCTTGGTCGTATGGGTGTGTGGCGACCACGTGGTGCCGGCGACACGAATGCCGTCGAACGGAGCCGGCACGTTTGCTCTCCAGTCGTCGAGGAGATCATCCAGAACCGGATAGAGGCGGTCCTCCGGCGGATCCCACGGCTTCATCAGGTAGTGGTCGAGATCGACCACGTTGATCGCTTCGATGGCGGCCTGCGTGTCCGCATACGCGGTGAGCAGCACCCGCTTCGCGTCGGGGAAGAGCCGCCGGGCCTGTTCGATGAACTGCGTGCCCGTCATCTCCGGCATGCGCTGGTCGACGAGCAACAGCGCGACCGTGCCTCCCCGCCCCTGGATGTCCTCGAGAGCGTCGAGAGCTTCCGCGCCGGAGCCCGCCGAGACGATCTGGTAGTCCTCCGCATACGAGGTCCTCAGGTCCCTTCTGATCGCCTCGAGAACGAGACTGTCATCGTCGACAGCGAGAATCACCGGCTTCATACGTCAGTCCTCCTCGGTTGAGGGGCGGGTGTCGGGATGGGGAGGTACTCGTGGGCAATCCGGTCGGGCCCTATGTTCACAATTCGCAGACCCGAAGGGTCGTTCCCCAATGGAATTCCGACTGGACCTGACGCCACCACACGGAAGTTCCCGTCGCGAGCTTCGGCATTTCGGTGAAGATGGCCGGCGAACGCGATCTCCACCCCGTATTCGTGGATCAGCCGAAGCAACCTTGCTCGCCGTTCTCGCGGGATGTTCCAGTAGCTGTCGGGTTCGTCTGCCGAGTCGACAAAGAGCGGGTGGTGGCCGAAGAGGACGATGTGATCGGATTCTCGCGCCCGCCCCAGCTCTTCCTCCAGAAACCTGAACTGCTCCTCGAGATGGTTGGGCACATTCTGCGGCTGATCGAAGACGACGGTGTCCATGACGATGAAGCGAGTCCCGTTGACCTCGAATGCGTAGTAGTCCGGCCCGAACACTTGCCGGTAGCGGTCGATGCTGTCGTCCGTCGGGGCGATGGTGTCCGGTGCGATGTCGTGATTCCCAGGCACCCAGTAGGCGGGAATCGACGAGTCCAATCCCGCGGTGATCGTGAGGAGTTCATCGAGCTGATCCTGCGACGAAGGGTCGTCGATCATGTCACCCCCGATGACGACGAAGTCCGGTCCGAGTGCGTTGACAGCGTCGATGGCGGCGCGGTATCTGCGCGCGTCCCACTCGTGGCCCTCTACCTTCGGGACACTCGAGACGCGCATGCCGCGGGGCACGAACGCTGCCGCTTCTTGCTCGCTCAGGCCGCTGAACGTCGCGTACGCCCCGAGCTGCGTGTCAGCAAGGAAGACGAATCGGCATGTACCGGTCACGGGAGGCTCCCCATAGTGGAACCCGACACTACCGCGGTCGCGCTCGCTACAGACCGCAGAATCCGATGTCGTTGGTCGTAGCTCGATCGACAGCAACGCGTCAACACGAGACGGAGGTCGGTCCGCTCGACCGTCACAGACCACACCTCACACCTAGCATGGCGACCATGCTCGTTTTCCTCTTCACGGATCTGGAGGCGAGCACCCGCCTCTGGGAGCGTCACCCGCAGACGATGGGGTCGGCGCTCGCATTTCACGACGCGATCCTGCGTGATGCGGTAGTTGCAGGTGGTGGGAGAGTCGTGAAGACCACCGGCGACGGGCTGATGGCTACGTTCGACCAGATCTCGGAGTGTGTCGGCGCCTGCCTCGCCGCCCAGAGAGCGCTCACCGGCACCGACTGGCCCGTACCCGAACCCCTCCGGGTTCGAATGGGCGTTCATGTGGGAGACGCTGAACCGAGGGAGGGCGACTACTACGGGACCGCCGTCAATCGTGCTGCACGCATCATGGCGGCCGGGCATGGTGGCCAGGTGCTGCTCTCCGCCATCGCCGCCGAGATGGCAACCGGTGTCGATGGCATCGAACTCCGTGATCTGGGTATTCATCGGCTCAAGGATCTCGGAGAGCCCGAACGACTGTTCCAGCTGGTGAGTCCGGACCTGCCGGGTGACTTCGCGCCGCTCGCCACGCTCGATGTCATCCCCAACAACCTCCCCACCCAGATCTCCGAGTTTCTAGGCAGAGACCTCGAGCTGAAGGCCGTTGTTTCACTACTCAGGAGTCCGGGGGTCCGGCTGCTCACCCTCACCGGCCCGGGAGGTACGGGCAAGACCCGACTTGCTCTTCAGGCTGCGGCAGAAGTGGTCGAGACGTATCCGGATGGGGTCTTTTTCGTTGATCTTGCCTCAGAACGTGATACGAGCGCTGCCTTCGAAGCTGTGGTCCGCGAACTTGGCCTCACCGGGGCACGCGAGGGATCACCGCTGCAAGTACTCAAGGCCAAGCTTCGGGACGGCAAGCGACTCATCATCCTGGACAACTTCGAGCAGGTGACAGACGCAGGAGTAGGCGTGGTGGAGCTACTCCACTTCTGTCCGGATCTCGAGGTGGTGGTCACCAGCCGTGAAGCGTTGCAGGTTCGCGGCGAGCAGGTATACCCGGTGCCGACCCTGGCGCTGCCCGATCCACTGTCACCCCTCTCGGAGATCGCCGCATCGGAGGCAGTCGAGCTGTTCCTCGACAGAGCGAGGCTCGCGCAACCGGGGTTCTCGCTCACTGATGAGAATGCCGCCGCCATCGCCGAAATCACCAGCGGTCTGGACGGGCTGCCACTGGCAATCGAGCTGGCCGCCGCGCGGCTCGCGGTGTTCGACCCGTCCCAACTCCGGGATCGGATCCGCACCAAAGTCGACGTGCTGGGACGGGGAGCGCGTGACCTTCCGGACAGGCAGCGAACACTGCGAAGCACTATCGAGTGGAGCTACGAACTGCTCGACGTCGACGAGTGCCGGCTGTTCGAGTTGATGTCGGTGTTCTCCTCAGCAACGTTCGACGCCATCGAAGCAGTGACCGAGGAGGCCTACGGGGATGTCGACGCGGTCGAGGCGATCGCGTCGCTCGTGGCAAAGAGCCTCGTCAGAAGTGTCGAGGCCGGCGGATCGCGCCACTTCTCGATGCTGCGCACCATCCGCGAGTACGCCGCGAATCGTCTGGCAGCGACTCCGGATGTGGAAGCAGGGGTCCGTGCGGCGCATGCCCACTTCTTCTCCGATCGTGCCTCGCGGCTCGGTGACGCCCTGAGCGGTCGAGATCGAGAGGCGGCGCTTGCCGGCCTGCTGGTAGATATCGATGACCTGCGCGCAGCCTGGCGCTTCTGGGTGGAGCGCGGTGATCTCGACAGCCTCAACCTCATGCTGGATGGGTTGTGGGCACTCACCGACTCGCGCGGCTGGTACCACGCAGCCGTGGAACTCATCTCAGACCTCTTGACGGTGTTGCTTCAAGGCGAACCGTCGGTTGAGCGTGACGCCGAGGAGATGTCGCTGCGTACGAGTCTCGCGCGCTCACTGATGGCAGCAGGTGGTTTCACGGTGGAAGTGGAGGAGCAATTCCAGCGAGCGCTGGCTCTGTCCTCGGTCGAGGACGAATTAGCACGGCGAGGACCGGTCCTGCGATCGCTTGCTACCTACTACATGAACGTGGCCGACATGGAATCTGCCGCCAGCATGGGAACGGCTCTGTTGGACATGGGCAAACGTGAGGCCGACACGGCGGCGATGATCGAAGGGCATGTCGTCATCGCCGTCACGACCTTCAACAATGGACTCCAGGAAGCGATCGACCATCTCGAGCGGGCCATCGAGCTGTTCGACCCCAAGGTTCACGGTTCCAAACGCTTCCGGCTCGGAACGAACCCGGGAGTGGTGGCACGCCTCGCATCTGCCCTCCTGTGGATGCAGGCGGGCCGGCCCGAGTGGGCCCTGTCGAGAGCCGCCGACGGACTCTCACTGGCCCGCGAGCTGGAGCACCCGTTCAGTGTTGCGTACGCCCTCTACCACTTCGGCTACCTTCAGCTCGGGCGCAGCAGATTCCGAGAAACCCGGGAGCTCGCGGTTGAGCTCGACGTGGTTGCTCGTGCGAACGACTATCCGGTGTGGAAGGCGCTGGCCTCGGTGCTGCACGGAGTCTCGGACTGTGGGCTGGGGTCGACAGAGGAGGGTCTGGCGAGGGCCGAGGCCGGAACCGACCTCTACCAGGGGTTGACCACTCCACCGGTGTTCTGGCCGCCGCTTCAGGCAGTCCGCGCGCAGGGGTTCTTCCTGGCAGGAAGATTGGAGCGGGCCTTGGAGCTCGTGGAGGAGGCGATCGAGCTCGTACAAGTCGAGACCGTCTACCCGGAGTTCCGCATCCTGAAGGGAGACGTTCTCGCTGCGCTCCTGAATCCGACGGCGGCCGAAGGCGCCTACCGTGCCGCACGGCGAGGAGCTCGGACGATTGGCGCCCGGCTCACCGAGCTGGGCGCCCTCGTGCGGCTCGCGAAACTGCAGGACGCCGACACCAAGGACGAGCTGGCCGTCCTGTACGGGAGCTTCTCGGAGGGCTTCGACCAGCCAGAGCTCGTCGAGGCGAGAACGGTCCTCGGAACGGCGTGACGATCGGCGGAGCCGTACTGGAACCCGAGTGTCGCTCGCCGAGTGTCAACGGAGCGCTGGGTGTTCCTGCTGTTCGATGGCGACTATCTCGTCGGCCGCTCGCGACTGCCGATGCCGTTCAGCTGGGGAGCTCGTCGGTGAGCTCGAGGATCTTCCGATGCCACGGGAGCGACGAGGCCTGTTTGTGGTTGGCGTGGTCGCCTATGAAAGGAGATCCCGTGAAGATCAAAGTGCTAGGCGCCGGGTGCGCCAACTGCCAAGCCCTCGAGAAACGAACAGCCGAAGCGGTCACCCTGCTCGGTCTCCAAG
>Ga0307440_1000605_pt1 | contig 17716 bp, 17 predicted proteins | sample SalMarWE160410MG_FD_202150 | JGI IMG/M metagenome (GOLD analysis project Ga0307440, IMG submission 202150) | Salt marsh sediment microbial communities from the Plum Island Ecosystem LTER, Massachusetts, United States - WE1604-10 | ecosystem: Environmental > Aquatic > Marine > Intertidal zone >... | reverse complement strand
CTGTGATGCCCACGTCCCTTTCCTTTCCCACTTTATCTATACCTTCAGTCTCGATACCTTCAGCGGCATTCGCGGCGGACAAAACAATCGGTGGCAGATCAGAAGCGAAATCAACAATGTCATCTCCGCCGTCATCACCTCGCACCTGAGCCTCTCCTTCCGTCACAAGTTCTTTTATTACCAGGAAGATATGAGCGGCGAGACCTATCAGAACTCGGAGTTTATCACCTCGCTGGATCTCAAGAACGACTGGAAGTTCTGGTAAGCGCGGTCATGATCCGCCCCCCCCCAGGGCCCAGATCAGCACGCCGGTTCCGGCGATGATCCGGTAGATGGCAAAGGGCAGGAACCCCCGGCGCCGCACCCAGCCCATGAACCAGGCCACGGCGGCGTATGCCACTAAAAAGGACACGATGAAACCGATGGCCAGGAGAATCCAGCCGTGGGCATCGATGTGGGTCGTTCCGATGGGGTTGGCGTGGCCGGGAAGCAGGGACTTCAGAAGATCGTAACCCGTGGCAGCCACCATCGTCGGGATCGAGAGAAAGAAGGAGAATTCCAGCGCAGCGGAACGGGACATCCCCGCCAGCTGCCCTGCGGCAATGGTGGACATGGAACGCGAGGTGCCGGGGAAGACCGCGGAGAGGATCTGGCAGGCCCCGATCCAGACGGCCTGTCCCAGCCCCATGGAGTCCATGCGCCAGGTATGGATCCGTCCCCCCTCGGACGCTTCCGGTCCGGCGGCTTCGGATGCGGCGTTGCGGGCATCGACAACCCACATCACCACGCCGCCGATGACCAGGGACCAACCCATGATGAAGAGGTTCTCCAGATGCTGGCCGATGATCTTGGTCAGCAGGAAGGCCGGAATGGCGGTGGTGACAAACGCCACGGCCGTCAAACCGAGGGGGTGGGTCAGCGGGGTCCGATCGTTGTTTTCCCCCTGGGGGAAGGTGGACAGAAACCTTCTGATCTCAGACCTGAAATAGATCGGGAGGCTCAAGATAGCCCCCAACTGGATCACGATGGTGTACATCTTCCAGTAGCCAGAAGACAGATCGATGTGCGCGAGCGCCTCGGCGATGCGAAGGTGGGCGGTGGAGCTGACCGGAAGAAATTCCGTCAATCCCTCGACTATGCCAAGTAAACCGGACAGCAGATAATCATTCATGTTTCCTCCAGCAGCTTATTTTCCTAACGGATTTGAAGCGACGGGCCCCCCTATCGGTTCACCTCGAAGCTCACGGTTTTCAGCAGTTTCCCCTTGCAGGTAATCTTCACGGTCCATTGGCCGGCCAGTTTCGCTTTCTGGAGGCTCACATAGCTCCAGGTGCGCATCCGGGGATACAGGATCCTCAGCGGCACCTCACAGTACCGGTGACCGTTGAGATAGTAGACGTGCCTGATGACGAAGGGTTGCCTCTTTGATCTGACCCTCATCCAGATGTAGACCCGGGAGGCCTGGGCCAGCTGAAACGTATCCCCTTTGCCGAGGGGCAGGTGATCCTTGACACCCCGGCAGGCCAGGGTGGTGATCTGTTCGATATTCCCCTGAACGGTTTCGGGCTCGGGCCCCCTGGCGGGGGAGGCGGCCCGCGTTGTAGGTCCCTTATCACGGGCAGGTGTTTCCGCCAGCGGCGGCGGGACGCCCGGCGGCGTTTCCACCGCCGGCCTTTTGGCTACGGGGGGGGCGGCGGCCGGCTGCCCGGCCTTTGTTGGGCCGGAGGTCCGGCTCATATGAAACAGGATGAAACCGGCGGCGACGATCAGCAGCAGCGCCGCGGGCAGAGGGGCGTTTCGGAAGAAGGACTGCCTGAGGGATCGGTTTTCCCATTGCGCCTGCCTGTGGGTCAGCTTTGATCTGAGCCTGTGAAGTTTGTTGACGAACTCACGGTCCGCCGCCTCAATTTTTATTGGGTCCATCGGTTAACCATTTGTATGGGATTTAGGCTATGGGCAATCGGTCACGCTAACAGGCTTTCCCCCATCGTGCGATATACCTCCAGCAGGGGCAGCAGTCCCTCCAGGGAGCGAGACCAGAAATCCACAGAGGTGAGGTCCAATCCCAGGCTCTCGCTGACGACCGTTTCAACAGTGGCACTGCCGGAACGCTTCAGCAGCCGTTCGTATTCCGCGAGGAAGGCGGGACCCTCTTTCTCGAACCGCCCGATGAGGACCCGGGTCAGCAAAAAGCCGAAGGTATAGGGAAAGTTGTAGAAGCTGATGCCAGTGAAATAAAAATGCAGTTTGGAGGCCCAGAAGTACGGATCGACGCCATCCTCCAGAAGGGCATCGCCATAGATGCGGCGCTGAGTATCCACCATCAACGCTTTCAACCGGGATACGGATACCTCGCCGTCCATCCGCTGCTCATAAAAGGCGCTCTCGAATTCGTATCGGGTCGTGATATCCAGTAGCATGACGGCCGCGTCGGTCAGCTGGGCATCCAGGAGTTTCAATTTCTGGACATCGGCGATGTGGTCGTCCCGAGACAGGCCCTGGCTAAAAATGGATTCGGCGAAAACCGAGGCGGTTTCGGCCAGCGTCATGGGATAGCGCCTGGCCATGGGACGGGTCTCGCGCAGCAGATGCTCATGCCAGGCGTGCCCCACCTCGTGGGCTAGGGTGGTCAGACTGCCCATGTCGCCGCTGAAGGTCATGAAGACGCGCTGCTCGTTGGTCACGGCGGAGCCCGTGCAGAAAGCTCCCTGGCGTTTGTTGGCCCTGGCCTGGGATTCGATCCAGCGACGATCGAGAAGCATGCGGAAATACTCGCCCAGTGCCGGATAGGCCCGGTCGAAGGCGGCGCCCACCCTGTCGAGGGCCTCGGTCCAGGTGTATCGGCCGGTTGTGCCATGGGGCAGCGGCAGGGGGGACTCCCGTTCGAAAAAGCCGATCCCCTTGCGGCCCATGAGGCCGGCCTTCACCCGCAGGATCTCCCGTGGCACCGCGATCTTCCGATGGATGGCGCTGTACATGGCCTCCAGGGTTTCGCGACGGATGCCCGCCTGGACGAGGGGCATGTCCAGGAAGTGCGCAATTCCGCGATGACGGTAGAGGGTCAGCCGGGTGCCGGAAATGGCGTTCAGTGCTGCCGCGCAGGTCTCCTCGATGCTTTGCCAGGCCCGGTTGCCGCCTTCAAAGGCGGCCCGGCCCAATTGCCGGTCCTCATCGGACATCAGGGCGCGCCACTGGGAGATGGGCCGTATTTCCGTTTCGCCCCGGGGGGGCACGAACTCGAACACCAATTTCCCGGTGATGCGCTCATAGAGACGCTCCCATGCCTTGATGCCATCCACGTTCAAATCGGCCGCCAGCAGCTCTTGGGCCAGGCTCATGGTAAAACCGGCCCGCTGACGCATGCGTTGAAGAGGATAGGCGATGGGCCGCAGGGCCTGGCTGGCGATCCAGTCCTGGAAGAAGGTGTCCGGGGTTTCCTTGAAGGCCTTCAAACAGATGGCATCCAGTTTTTCGACCCCGGCAAAGAGCGTGGAGACGGCGGTCCGCTCCACCGCATAGGCCTCCACATCGGCATGGGCCGATTCGAGACAGTCCAGATAGGAGGAAAGGTGCTCCAGGCGGCTCTTTAGATCCTCCGCCTGAACCATCACGGTTTCCCAGGCCTGTCCACTGTCCGCGCCCAGGGCCGGCAACTGGCCCGCACGTCGGGTCAGCGAGTCCAGATCCCCCTGCAGCCGAGCCTTGAACGTCAGCATCCGGGGACCGTTGAATTCCGGAAAATATCCCTGCAGGTCCCAGATGGCCCCATCGGCAGATTCGTTCATCCCCCTTACTCCTTTTCCCAACGCGGGAAAGCCCACCTTCCGTTGCACCGATGCCATCCGGATCGATGAGGCCTTGAAGGCGCCTCCTTCTTCTCCGGGGACCATAATTCAGATGCTCGTCGGATGCAATACCGCGATGGATGTTTCGGGGATGGGCGTACTGGGCTAGGCTTGAATGGGAACCGTATCCACCTCCATTGGCAGCGATTGCCTTTGATCGTAATCGGTGCTTTCGGCCGATGCGTTTGCTGCCATGTGCTTGGTTACGGAAAAAAGTTTCCCCAGAGACGTAACATTGTAAATCATCTCTTGGAGCTGATCACCCAGCTGCCTGGATGCGGCGGCTGTTTCCTCGGCACTGGCGGCGTTTTGCTGAAGCACCTGATCGATTTCCGACACCGCCCCGTTAATCTGCTCGATGCCTCGGGCCTGCTCGGCCGTGGCCTCCGCAATTTCCTTTACCAGGGTGTTTACGCTGACTGTATTTTCTGTAACCTCTGAAAAAGTCTCGAGGGATTTGGTAACGATGTCCATAGCCGAGTTGATCTTGTCGGTGGTGCCCTGTATCTGTTCTCCGGTTGTATGGGCGGCCTCAGCAGCCCGCATGGCAAGACTGCGCACCTCGTCGGCCACAACGGCAAAGCCGGCCCCCGCCTCGCCTGCCCTTGCGGCCTCCACAGCGGCATTGAGCGCCAGCAGGTTGGTCTGAAAGGCGATGCCGTCAATGACCTTGACGATCTTCTGGGTTTCCTTGTTGGCGGCGATGATATCTGCGATGGCCGTGGCCATATCCAGCATGTCACTGGAGCAGATATCCGATTTGTTCATGGTAGCCTCGGACAGAGAACTGGCCTCCTGGGCGTTCTGGGAACTCTTGCGAACCATTGCGGAGATCTCTTCCAGAGAACTGGAGGTCTCTTCAATGGAAGCTGCTTGGCTCGAAGTTCCGTTGGCTAGAAGTTCCTCGGCGGATGATATCTGTCGAGAGGCAGCCAAACAATATTCGCTGCCACGAAGGAGTTGCTGCAGGCTGTCGCCAAGACCGCCGGCGAACCGCCGGCTGATCAGCAGCGCCCCCAGAATGCCGAAGGTGACACCGATGAGACCGAAGGCCAGGACCAGTTTCCGAAGCACTTCGATATGTGCAGAGGCGGTGGCGAGCCATGTCCAGGTCATAATTGTAAGGAGGGCGACAACCCCCGGAATCCCCCAAACGGCTATCTTGACGAGTAATCCTGTATTAAGACGTTTTGGCATTCGCCACCTCCCGATCTTTATGGGTAACCTCAAGCGCAAGCTTTCAAAACCAGCATGGTTGCGGTCTGATTGACATGTCCGACGCACTGTTCGCCATAGGTGCTGAAGCCGATGGTGGGAATATCGGTAAATAGGTTTCCATAGGCATCCGCAAGTCCCTTGTCTTCCAACTCCAGCGTCCTAAGGATGCAGTTGAAATTGATGATGGCGCCGATGTTTCCCATTCGGGCCTTCGTCGCGGAAATGACATCTCTTGTATCAGAAACAATATCCGTTGTTTCCAGGATGGACAGTCGCATCTTTTCCTTCATGTTGCAGTAGAACACCATACCATCCGCTTTAATCTGCTGGGGGCTCCGGACATAGGGCTCTCCATCCACAAGCAAGCCCACCGGATTGGAAATGAAATGCTTCGGGGCGTCTTCAACAGCGACACCGACGCTCTCGGCATAAGCGGCCGCGGCATTTTTCCCGTTGAACTCGAGCACTTCTCGGTTGGCTTCATTGACGCGGGTCGCCACCAGTTGCTGATCGAGCACCTTGAAGCTTTGCGTCTTGATGGTCTTAAATCCGGCCCGGGGCTTGAGCAGTGCCAGCAGCGCCGCGTTCGGATAGGCTTTTCCGTTGGCAAAAACGTACGTTTGCTTGAATTGCAGGTCATCCCCGGCTGAGCCGCCGATGAAAAGCACATTGGTAAGATCGCCGATCCTATCGATCAGTTTTTCCTCACACTTGCAGAGCCCATCCACCAGGATCAACCCGACATATGCCTCCTGATCAAAATCCATCATGGCGCAGCCGTACTGTTTTTCAAAGACGCCTAGGGCATCCTCTACGGCCGTTTTGCTCGTTATGTCTTCAATGAGACTGAGGCTGATCTGTTCGAGGCTCTTATCGTCAAAAGCCATGGCCACAACGGAACGCTTCAGCATTTTCCCGCTGATAATCTCACCGGCCGTGGTGCATCCGAAAACGCTGACACCCGGAAACGCCGATTGCATCTCCCGGCTGATGGCCTCCGGGGCAAAAGCGCAGGAGGCAAAAAAGACAACTGCCTTCGGTTCGCTGGGGCCCAGTTGACTTTGAATGTCCTTGGAAACTTCCTCAGGGGTGGTTTTTATGGAATACGCTGTTTTCATGCTTGCTCTCCTCGTATGGTGTCATACAGTGACGCCAAGTTCCTTGGCCAGGGCTTGCAGCTGCCCGATAACGGCCGGATCATCGGCACTCGTGGCGCCAAAATCATCGGGGTTTATCCCCTTTAGAATAAATTTTGCTTTTACAACTTTTGCGACGGACGGATTTCCCTTCGACCGCTGTGCAATGATCGAATCGATCAACTGTTTCGCTTTTCCCGCCATTACATGCGCCCTCCTCTAATGCAAAATTATATTGCGTCGATGATACGGGGCCCGACTCCAGCAACACACACCTTTGGGGCCTTAAGGGAGCCAGCTTGGAATTACCCTGTTCATCGCAACCGGAAACCGATACAGCGAAATGTGTGCCAAAAACCTGGATTTATCATAAGCGTCTGTTATGATAATGTTATTTTTTTAGTTCGGAAGGGAATTCGATGTGGGTTAAGCCGATAGGTGCGACAGGGGGTCGCACCTGAGGCATTGCGTCTTCAGGTCAACCGTTGGATTCAGGTCGGATTCAGCCACATGCGGCACTCTGCCGCACTGCTGCGTCACTGTGTCCCGGTAGAGGACTGCACGAGGCGGCTATTTATCCGATCCCATGCTTTTGCAACTTTCGCTGCAAGGACCTCCTCTCGATGCCCAGCGCAATTGCGGCCCGGGTCCGGTTTCCCTTTTCCCGCTCCATGGCTTTCAGCAATATTCCCTTTTCCACTTGTTTCAATACCCGGCCCAGCTTAAAGCCGTCCCCGATTTCAGGGATACAGGCGGTTCCCTTGGGTCCGATTTCATCCACCCCCTGCCCGGTCACATCCAGAAATTCAATCTGGTTGAAGGTCACATACCGCTGGATCACATTTTTCAATTCCCGGACATTTCCCGGCCATCTGTAATCCTGCATGGCTCTGATGGCCTTGTCCGATAGGATCCTGTCCTTTTGGTGATGATCCAGTTTGTCCAGGAAATGATAAATCAGGAGGGGCAGATCATCCATGCGCTTTCGGAGCGGTGGGATATGGATCGGGATCACGTGGATCCGGTAGAAAAAATCCTCCCGCATGAGGCCCTTTTTCACCTGGGATTTCAAGTCCCGGTTCGTGGCGGCAATGATGCGCGCGTCGCTTCTCCTGGCCCGCGTGGCGCCCACCGGCGTGAATTCGCCCCCCTCAAGAAATCGCAATAGCTTGACCTGCATGTGGAGCGGGATTTCACCGACCTCGTCCAGAAAGAGGTATCCGCCCACGGCGCTTTCCAGAAAGCCGGTCTTTTCGCTGGTCGCGCCCGTAAAGGCACCCTTCTGGTGCCCAAAAAACTCACTTTCAAAGAGGGTTTCGGGGATGGCACCGCAATTCACCACCACCAGGGGGGCCTCATGCCGATCGCTGATGGCATGTATCGTGCGGGCGGCCAGTTCCTTGCCGGTGCCGGATTCCCCATAGATGATGATATTGGCATTGGAGGAGGCCGCCCTGATAGTGTTCTCATAGACGAGCTGCATGGCGCTGCTCCTGCCGACCATCTGTCCCAGGCCATGCCGCGGTATCAGTTGAGATTTCAACCTCACGTTTTCCTTCTTCAGGTGGCGCGTTTCCTCCTTTTCGGTCAATTCCCGGTATTTACGGCGGGAAATATCCCGGATGGTGGTCAGCAAGGCCTTTCTGCCATTCCAGGTGATCACGTTGTTGTGGGCTTCGATCCAGAATTCCATGGTATTGGCCCCGATACAGCGCAATTCAAGGATTTTATCGTCGCGTCGCCGCCCCTTGGTGAAGGTATCGGCGCACCCGCGCTGGAACATGGCCCTGTTGCGACCGGATAGCAGTCTGCGGAAATGTTTTCCCAAGAGGTCATTCACTTGTGCGTACCCGAAGATATGGGCAAAGGCCTCATTGATGAAACACAATTTTTGATCCTGTATCAGTGCGACCCCATCGGCGACTTGTTCCGTCAGGGTACGGTAGCGTTCCTGGCTCTCCCGCAGTTCGTTTTCAGCTAAAACACGCTGGGTGATATCCTGAACGGTTTCGATCGCGCCGATAATGTTTCCGCCGGTATCCCGAATGGGCGCTGCCAGAAAATACAAGTGGCGTTCCTTTCCCCCTACGTCCTCGAAAAAATCCGTGGCTTCCCAGGCGTTCGGAATGATGGTGGATCTGGTAACACCGTGAAGACGATAATGGCGCATCATCTCTTGTTGGTTGTTACTCACGATCAGGTCCGCCAGCACGGGGCGCCCTTCAGGATAGAAGGGCCGCCACTGATCCCGGGAGCCGATCATCTGCGTGGCGGCAAATCCCGTGAGCTGTTCGATGGCTCTGTTCCAGTGGGTGATCCGGTGCGTTCCATCGATGGCAAACTGGGGTATGGGCGTGCAGTCCAAGAGGCTGAGCATCGTTTATTGCTTCGTCCGATCCTTCAGGGTTAAGGGGTGTTTGAAAAATGAACGTGTTTCACGTTTCATATATCGACGATGAAGCGGAGACCTTTATCAACGCCAATGGTCATCGTGATAGTCCGCCCGGACGGGGAAGGCTCAGGGTGATGTGAAGGGAGCCCTGCACCAGGGAGGCCTCGATCCTGCCGCCGTGGGCCTCCACAATTTCCTTGACAATGGCCAGTCCGATGCCGGCGCCGCCGTGCTCCCGCGAGCGGGACTTTTCTCCCCGGAAAAACCGCTCGAAGACAAAGGGGATATCCTCGGGCGTCAGCCCTGGGGCGGGATTCGAGAATTCGAGCTTCACCTGGCCGGAAAGGGCTTCCAGCGCGATGTTTACCTGGCTGCCCTCCGGAGTGTATCGGGCCATATTATCCAGCAGGTTCCGAAGCACCCGGGTGATTCGTCCGGGGTCGGCGGGCACCTCCAGAGTGCGGGGGGGCATCTGAAGCCGGACCGTAACGGCCTTCTGGTCGAAGACCGGTCTAAAGGAGGCCAGGGCGCGGTCCAGTGCCTGGGTGATGGCGACGGGTTCGAATACCAGACGTCCATGGGCGGCATCGGCCCGGGCCAGTTGGAGTACATCCTCCACCAGGGCGGCCAACCGCATGGTTTCATCCATGAGCAGGGTCAGGGTCTGGGGCGATGGGGGGACCACTTTATCCACCAGGGCTTCCAGGTACCCGCGGATATTGGTCAAGGGGGTACGCAGCTCATGGGCCACGTCGATCATGAGATTCCGGCGCAGCTTTTCCAGCTTTTCGAGGCTTTCGGCCATACGGTTGAAGGCGCGTGCCAATTGACCCACCTCATCCGCGGCACCGGCGGGGACCCGCACGGAAAAGTCTCCGGCGGCGATTTTCCGGGTGATGAGGGTCATGCGCGTCAAGGGCTTGAGCACCTTTCGCATCAGCAGAAAACTCAGGCCCGTTGCCAGGAAAACGGCCGCCAGGAAGGCCCAGATCAGGTAGCGGTGAACCGCGTGCACAAACATATCATGGGCGGGTTCCGGCGAGATATGGTACTTGTCCATGAGCGTCACGAAATACCCGGCCGCCAGGGTGTCGATGGCGAACCACACCATGGCCACCATGAACCCGCTGACGGCCAAGGTAATGGACAGGAGTTTGACGATGAGGGGGATCTTCACGGATGGGCCTCCATGCCGGCCTGCGGGCTCAGTCGGCAAAACGGTAGCCGATGCCGCGCACGGTCAGGATATAGCCGGGATCGGAGGGATTTGTCTCGATTTTCTGGCGCAGCTTGCCCACGTGCACATCCACCACCCGGTCGATCACCACCGCCTCCCCCCGGGGATAGAGACGCTCCAGAAGCTCGTCCCGGGTGAAAGTGCGGCCGGGAGCGGACATGAGCGCTTCCAGAAGGGCATACTCGTGGGGCGTCAGGGAGACCTCGCGGCCGGAAACCTGCAACCGGCGTTTGCCGAGATCGAGATCTACCTCGCCCTGGGACAGCACCTTGCCGGGGGGCGGTGCCGCTCTCGGCGCCCGCCGCAGCACGGCCTGCACCCGGGCCACCAACTCCCGCGGGCTGAAGGGCTTGACCACATAGTCGTCTGCGCCCAGGGTCAGACCGGCCACCCGGTCGATCTCCTCTCCTCTGGCCGTGAGCATGATCACCGGAACGTTGGACTGGGTCCGCAGGCGGCGGCAAACCTCCCAACCGTCCATTTGGGGCAGCATCAGATCGAGAATGACAAGATTTGGCCGGTGACGCTCGGCAAGGGTCAGACCCCTCTCGCCGTCTCCGGCCGACAGGGCGCGGAAACCCTCCCTCTCCAGGTACAGGCGAACCAGCTTCGAGGTGTTGGGATCATCCTCGATGATCAGGACTGTTTGGGGTGGTTTCTCCGGCATGGGGACCTATGCTTTCGGGATTATGATCGATGGCCTGGTGAGGATGGGTACTACCGACGATCCGCCAGTTTTGCCAATTCATTTTTCAAGCATTCCGGGCACAGGCTGTGAGAGCAATCCACGTCCCAGAGCTCCTTCATATAGGTTTCGATCCGCAGCCACGCTTCCTTGTCGTCCCGCACCTTCTTACAGATGGAACAGATGGGGATCAGCCGCTGCAGCTCGGCGATCTCGCCTATATCCTCGATGACGAGAAGTCCGAGCGATTCTCCCTCGAACAGGAAGGGGCTTGCGGTGATCAGCGCATAGATTGGCGTAATTTGGCCGTTGCGGACCCATTCCAGCTTTGCCCGGCGGCGGACCACTCGCCTGCCCTGAAATGCCTCGGTAACGGAATCTCTGATGATGCACTCCCGGCATTCGGCCGCGTGCCCGCAGCCGAGGGCGGTTTGGGTTGCGTGGATGCAGTTGAGCGCCTCCCCCGCGCGGCGTTTTAAAAACGTCATCTCTGAATCTGAAAAGAGTTGTCGCGCCGTTTCATTGGCTTCCCGGATGATTACGTCTCTATCAACAACGAAAAGCGATGCAGGCAGGGCATCGAAAAGCGCTCTGAACATGTCGGTTTGTGGGGTGGTGTGGAAACTCATGCTGTCCTCGATGATGTCACTGTTTGCTGCGGGCGCAGTGCCCTTCCGGATACATAGCCTAGTATGGGAAAAAGGGGAAGGGGGGATGACCGTCACAGGAGGCGTGGAAAGATATCCCCCTGGGTCTCGAGGAATCGGCGCAGGGCCGGAAGGCCGATCAGGGCCTCGGTTGCCAGGGGCAGCGTGGCGCACTTCACCGGTTCGAAGGCGCGTGTGATTTCATCGGCCGACTGGCCGGGGGGCAGCCGGTTGACCAGAAGGTCCTCGATTCGGATGTCCATGTCTCCGAGGCGTTTTCGGATGCGCGAGGCTTCGACAAGGGAGAGCCGGTCGTTATTCAGGACCAGATGGATTCGTGTAGCCTGGGACACGAGGCGGTCGCGCAGCCGGGTGTGGCGTTCCGCAAGATGGTGCAGTTTTTCCATCACCCGATCCCCCTGTACCGGTTGGCCGGGGCCCTGGATTTTCGTGATGATTTCTTTTTTCTCGCAGATCAGTGAGCGCAGCTTGGTGAGCTCGTCGAGCCATATCAGCGAAATGGCCGGAAGGCTGAAGAAGCGGAGCGTGATGGCCGTGGGGGCCATATCGAAGATGATACGGTCCTGGTGCCCGGCATGGGCAAGGACATCCTCAAAGGCGCGCAGAAGCGCATACTCTTCCAGCCCGGGAGAGAACTGGAGCACCTTGAAGTGGTCCAGAAGGTTGAAGGCGCTCTCGTAAAGATAGGTCCTTTTTATCTGATCCCGGGTTTCCTTGAGATGCCGGGTCATCCAGTAGTCTGCGTCGATTTCCCGAACCGTCAGGGTCGGGAGTACCTTCCGGGGTTTTTCGCCGAAGCGGCTCTCGAATATATCCCCTTGATTATGGGCGGGGTCCATGGACACCAGCAGGGTCCTGCGGCCCGCAAGGGATGAAAAGAGGGCACACAGGGCGGCGGTGGTCGATTTGCCCACGCCACCCTTTCCGATGAAAAAATGAAGTTCAGGTTTCATAAGACAGGAATGTAGGTGCTTACCCTTATTCTTGATTAGGCTCGAAGTACCGAAGGGCTCCCTCAACCGATGCCGAGGGCGGAAAACAACTCCCCCAGCGGGTCGTGGGCGGTTCCGATCTTCTCTATCATCCTTTCAAACTCATGGGGCATCTCGGGCATCAGATCCATGGTGAGGTGGATAGGGGGCGAGGGAAGACCCACAAAAGCGCCTAACACCAGAAGGGAGAAGATATTCTCCAACTCCTCGAGTTCCACGGTGAGGGTGTCAACAGCCTTGGCGCGGGACACCGTATCCACGATGCGCCAGAGGCGAAGGGTTTTCCTTCCGAGGGCCCCGATCCATGAGCCCTTGGCTTCTTCGGACATGAAGGTCGCCTCCCTATCCCTCTTCGGGTTCGAGCGCCCGGCCCCGGAATTCGGAATCTGCCAGCTTTTCAGGCCTGCCGCCGCCGGTCTTGAGGAACCGGATGAGGCCCTCCAGGCTGATCCAGCAGGTGACGAAAATGATCACCATGTTGGTCAGCTGGAGGAGCAGGTTGTGTGACTGCCCGAAGAGCCGTTGATTCACCCCCGAGGCCCACAGGGTCATCACCGCCATGAATACGGCCGGAATGCCCGAGACGAGCCACTTATACCCGCCCCGGGTCTTTAGGTAGACGCTGATGACCATGAGGGCCAGGGCGGCCAGGGTCTGGTTCACCGCGCCAAAGAGGGGCCAGAGTTTCAGGGCGCCGCTCCCGCTGGCGCCGGTGGCAAAGGCCAGCACCAGGGCGGAGCCCACCGCCATGGCCGTGGCCGTGTATTTCCCCGTGAGAAAGTCGAGCTTGAGGGTGGCGAATACCTCGCTTAGCACGTAGCGCTGGATCCGGGTGGCCGTATCCAGGGTGGTGCCGGCAAATGAGGCCACGAAAACCGCCATGATGGCAAGGGTGAACTGCTTGGGAATGCCCAGCGCCATGATCATGTTGGCCGCGCCGTCCACAAAGGCGGAAATCTTGGTCCCCAGACCCGAGGCGGCCGTCCATGAGGCGTAGTGGGCAGTCCAGGCGGCCGTTCCGGTCAGGACGTGTCCGGCTGGCGTCGTGTACCCCATGCCGATGCCGGCGGCCACGGCCAGGATGACCAGGATGGCCAGCGCGCCCTCCAGGAGCATGGAGCCGAAACCGATGAAGAGGGAATCTCCCTCGGTTTTAACCTGCTTGGCCGAGGTCCCGGAGGACACCAGGGAGTGGAAGCCCGAAATAGCGCCGCAGGCGATGGTGATGAACAAAAAGGGCATCATGGCGGGAGCTTCGCTGGGATGTGCCTGAAGGGCCGGGGCGACCACCTCCAGCCGGCCTCCCAGGGAGGCGACGACAACCCCCAGGATCAGCAACACCATGGCCACCAGGAGCTGGTGGGAATTGATGTAGTCCCTGGGTTGGAGAAGGGTGGTGACCGGCAGCACCGAGGCGCTGAACGCGTAGGCCAGAAGGATCAGGGTCCACACGCCCGTGGCCGGCAGTCCTGCCACAGCGGGCATTTGGATGGGCACATAGGCACCCGCCAGGATGAAAACGTACAGCAGGCAGATGGAGCAGATGGAAAGAAGGGTGACATTCATCCCCTTTTTATAGACCAGGTAGCCCATGCCCATGGCGATGGGCACCTGAAGCCAGACCGCGGCCACCGATTGGGGGTACATGGCAAAGATGACGGCGATCACCAGCCCGAACACGGCGATCACGATCCACAGCTCCAGAAAGACCACCAGAAAGAAGAGCAACCGGGTCCGGCTGTTGATGTATTTGGCGGTGTAGTCGGAAATCGATTTGCCCTGATTGCGCATCGAGATGACCAGCGCGCCGAAGTCGTGCACGGCCCCCATGACGATGCTGCCCGCAAAGACCCACACCAGGGCCGGAATCCACCCCCATATGATGGCGATGGCAGGGCCCACGATGGGGCCGGTGCCGGCGATGGAGGTAAAATGGTGGCCGAAGATAATTTCCTTTCGGGTGGGCACGTAGTCGATGCCGTCCTCAAGGGCTACGGAGGGGGGCGTGGCGGATTGGGACAGGCCGAATATCCTGCTGCCGATGGTTCTACCGTAGAGGTGATACATGAGGATGTAGCCAGCGAAAGAACCCACCATGATCAGTAATGCATTCATTTGAATCTGCCTCTATTCCCTTCCAGAAGGTTTGGGACGCCATTTCTTGTCCGCGATCCAGCCCTCCCGCGCTTCCGGAAAACAGTCGAACCTCGGAACGTAGGGCTTGATATCGATCAGGGGCGTCTGATCGAGTACATCGATGCCGGATATGTCGAGTATATTGCCGTTTCGCCGGTCCAGTTGAACGATGGTCAAGCCCAGGCCGCTGGGGCGACAGGGGTGCCTGGAGGCGAAAATGCCATGGGCCGCGTCATCGAGAAAGGTTTTCCTGACCAGCTGGACGTCGCCGGCCCTGTCGAATCGATAAATGAGAATGAGGTGGGAGAACCCCTCGATATCCTGCAATCCCGCCTCGTATTCAGGGAAAATTTCAATGTGGCCCCGGTTGTCGGGGCCAAAGGCGCCCTGTATGGGGCAGGCCTCCTTGGTCTTGAAACCGGAATGGATGATACCAATGGGGGGGAGCGCTCGATTCATGGGGTATTCGGGTGTTCCTTTCCTTCAAGAGCGTGGGGCAGCTCCGATGCCGGTCATTAAATCCAGCCGGTACCCCGGCGTTGCGTGAGGTACCGGCTGGATTTTGTTTTTTGGGTTCCCGGCTTTGACCGGATGGACAAGAGGCCCCCGTTTCCTGCTATGGGTCATCACAATATATGACAAGGGCCTAGAAGTTTCTGATCTCATGGGAGCCTGGATATGAAAGGGGCAGGTGGCATATGGTTTTAACCGCCTCCCGCCAGGCCGTCCTGGGGCCTGTGATGCCGCAACCGAAGTTGTCATAGGCCTTTTTGATTTCTTCCTCCGTGCATTCATATCCTTCCTTCTGGATCAGTTGCCAGGCTTTCGCATGATCCATGGACCGGATGGCTTTGCGGAACGCCTCGTCGTCCTTGAGTCTACCTACCAGTTTTCTTGCAATGATAACAGACATGGGCTCACTCCTTATAAAAGCACGCTGGGTGTGAAAAGCGTCACGATAAATTGTCGTCGCCGTCATCATTTGGCGAATTGATGCGGCGGTCCGTATAATATCACTACAGTAAATATGGGGATGGGCTCCGTCAAGGGGAAATATGGGGGAAAGCTCTGCCTGGACAGGTAAAATTGCCTCCGCCGGCCCTGCCCATGCCCGCCCGGAACCGGGGGGCGGGTGACACGGGCCGGGGTGGGGGCGGCGGCGGAGGGCGCGTATCATTTAAAGAGATGGTCGAACTGGCCGTAGCCGTCCTTGTCAAGATCGGCCTTGGGGATGAAGCGCAGGGCAGCCGAGTCGATGCAGTAACGCAGCCCGGTGGGTGGCGGTCCGTCCTTGAACACGTGGCCCAGGTGGGAGTCACCGTGCTTGCTGCGTACCTCGGTTCTTGTCATGAAAAAGCCGTGGTCCGTCTTCTCAACGATATTGCCCGGAACCAGGGGCCGGGTGAAGCTCGGCCAGCCTGTCCCGGAGTCGAATTTATCGGTGGAGCTGAAAAGGGGCTCTCCGGATACGATGTCCACATAGATACCCGCCCTGTGGTTGTTCCAGTATGCGTTGTGGAAGGCCGGTTCGGTGCCGTTTTCCCGGGTCACCTTGTACTGGAGGGGCGTGAGACGCTTTCGCAGTTGCGCATCACTGGGCACCTGGTACCGCATATCCCCTTTCATGCTCTTTTCCTTGCCCATAGGGGAGGGCGCCATGGGGGCTGGCCCGTTTTTCATTCCCTGGTCCGTATGAAAGTTCACCCCCGCCCAGGTCTTCTCCAGGAATTGGTCCCTGCCCGAATGGTACCGGTACCACCTGTAGCGGAGGGGATTCTTCTTGTAATAGTCCTGATGATAGGCCTCGGCCGGGTAAAAGGTCTTCAGGGGAAGAATCTCGGTGACGATGGGCTTGTGAAAGGGTCCCCCGGCTGCCAGGGCCTTCTTCGAGGCTTCGGCCAGGCGCTTTTGCTCCGCGTTGGCGTAAAAGATGACGCTTCGGTACTGGGACCCCCGATCCACGAACTGCCCGCCGGGGTCTGTCGGATCCACATGATGCCAGAAGTAGTCCAGCAGGGCCGCATAGCTCGTTCGGGTCGGATCGTAAATGACCTTGACGGCCTCCACATGCCCGGTACCGCCTGCTGAGACCTCCTCATAGGTGGGGTTGACCGTGTGGCCGCCGGTGTAGCCGGAGATGGCCTCGATAACGCCCGGGGCCTTTTCGAAATCGGACTCCGTGCACCAGAAGCAGCCTCCCGCGAAGACTGCTGTTTCCGTCTTATGGGGCGTTTGTTCTATTTTGGTATTCATGGCGCCCTCCATGGTCCTTACCTGGTGATAGCCGAAAAGGACGGCTGCCAGGGCGATAGCGGTGATGATCAGTGTTCTCATGGGATACCTCCTGTGATTTCCCCATTCGTTGGGGGAATCGATTTTCGGGTTCGTTGTGGCGCTTGTGATTTTCCTTATTCCGAAAATAAGGTCCCTTCTTAAAGATATCATGAAGACAGTTTAAAGAGTTTGCAATATTTTGCGACTAGTTGCGACGACCCCCTGGCAGAACACGGCCGGGTTTAATGGGCTGTTCAGTTAGAACCGCTGGACTTCAGCAGAATGAATTGACAGTTGGCACGGAATCTGCTGTTTCACCATGAATAGGTATAAAATGCGGTTTGAACAGGAAATAAGGTTCAGATTGGCGGGGGGACAGGGAAATAGTTGCCGGGAGTCGATCCCGATCCCGATATCCATGAGAGGCAGGAGATTGTAACGGCAACACACCAAGGAGGGCTCTTTATGTCAGGTATCAATGATATCAGCAACTATCTTCTGAACAACACGACCCTCAACAATACATCCTCCAATTCAGACCCGGCAGTCGATACGCAGGGTTCAACTACACAGACAGCGGACACGCAGACGCGGACCTCGACGGCCATCCCATCTGACATCGTAACGCTGTCAAACAATATTGCGAATTTGGAAGAGGACCCCCTCCTCGATCCCCAGGCTCAGGATGGGACTGCATCGGACAGCTCCATCTATGATACCCTGCTCGGGACTCAGGGATCGAACGCCTCCAGCTCCATCTATGATACCCTGCTCGGGTCTCAGGGATCGAACACCTCCGATGGGGCCATGACCGATTTATTGCTCTCCGAAGAGAACGTAAAGCTGATGGCAGCAGATCCCACCCTGGTGAAAAACATGATATCCGCTGCGGAGGCACAAGCCGCCGGCGATTCATCGTCCGATAGCACCTCCTCTTCCGATGGTTCCTCTTCTTCGTCCGATATCAGTCCCCAGGTCCTTCAGGATATCGAAAATATGAACCTTTTTTCCATAAATCCCTATACGCTGTTATCCCTTCAACAGAACGATTCGGCCTCGACGGATTCGAACACCGGGACCACGGCCGACTCCCAGGTAAACACGAAGGCCTGAGAGGAAGTGGATTCATCGAA
>Ga0307440_1000604_pt1 | contig 17724 bp, 18 predicted proteins | sample SalMarWE160410MG_FD_202150 | JGI IMG/M metagenome (GOLD analysis project Ga0307440, IMG submission 202150) | Salt marsh sediment microbial communities from the Plum Island Ecosystem LTER, Massachusetts, United States - WE1604-10 | ecosystem: Environmental > Aquatic > Marine > Intertidal zone >... | reverse complement strand
ACATGGCCGAATACGGCATGTGCCTGGGCGTGGCCTTCCAGCTGATGGACGATGCGCTGGATTACCTGGCCGATGCCGACACCGTGGGCAAGCCCGTCGGCCACGACCTGGAGGAAGGCAAGATCACAATGCCGCTGATCCATGCCATGGCCGGCGATGCCGAACTGGTGGCGCGGGTGCATGCCATCGCCGACCGCGGCGGTTATGCCGGGGACGATCGCGAATGGGTGCGCGGCCGGGTGCGGGCCCAGCAGGGCGAGGTCTTCTGCATGGAGAAGGCCCGATCCTATGCCGAGCGCGCCAAGGCCCTGCTGCCGGCGGATGCGGATACGGACATCGGGCGCCTGATGTCGCAGCTGGCGGATTTCTCGGCCAAGCGCCCGTTCTGAGCCCGTTCCGGGCATCCGCAAAACGGCTTTCTTGCAGAGGGGCGTGGCTCGACATAAGATGCGGCGCCTTCGATGGGAAAACGGGGTGTAGCTCAGCCTGGTTAGAGCGCTACGTTCGGGACGTAGAGGCCGGTAGTTCGAATCTACTCACCCCGACCATTTTTCCTCCCGCCTGCCGAGCGCCCGATCCGGGCGCTTTTTTTTTGCCATGGTTGGCTCTATCATCGATAAACCAAGCCATTCCAGCGCTGGTGCGCTGGCTCACTGCCGGCGGGCTGCGGATGCGTAGACTGGCGCCGGTGATCGGTCAGGGGGAATGCATGTCGGACAAAAGAGACGTCGAGCTCGTGTCCATCGTCAAGCCGCGGCGCCACAAGCTCTCGGCGACGGACGTCGTGAACCAGGCGCTGGCCACGGATGCGACGGTGGAGCTGATCGCCTCGGGCGACGCGAACTCCCTGCCGCAGCTGGCCGCCGACGGCCCGGCCAGCCGCATGGACAAGCGGCTGCTGGATCTGGACACCATCATCTCGGAGGTGGCCGAGATGATCGCCACCACCCGCGACCACTACAAGTGCATCATGTTCACCGACCTGGCCGGCTCGACGGATTACAAGCGCGAGATGGGGCATACCAAGGGCTATATGCGCAACCGGCTGTTCTGCGATATCTGCGAGCAGGCGATCGAGCACCACGGCGGTACCGTCGTCAAGCGCCTCGGCGACGGCGTCATGTCGGTGTTCGAGCATGCCATCGATGCCGTGCTGGCGGCGCTGCTGATCAAGCGCAGCATCTACGGCGGCAAGAAGAAGCTGAAGAAGCTGGTCGGCCGGTCGCTGGATTACCGCATCGGCATCACCTGCGGCTACGTCAAGGAGCTTCCGGGGAAGTCCCAGGACTTCATCGGCCATGCCATGGACAAGGGCGCGCGCATCGAGAGCCAGGCCCTGCCGAACCAGGTGCTGATCGACGAGATCGTCTACGGGCTCATCCACACCAAGATCCGCGATTATTCGGAGGACATCCTGATCGGGTCGCCGCGCAACATGGTGTTGAAGGGCGTGGGCATCAGCACCCTGTACGAGGTGTCGCCGAAGGACATGGGCCTGGAGTCCCGCCTGGCGGCCCGTTTCCTTCGCCTGTTCTCCGGCTAGTCCCCCGACCGGCCTTGCCGGTGCGCATGCTCGCCGGCTGTGTCACCGAGCGATACGGCCCGCGCCATCACGACAGGGAACACAGGCCTGCCTGTCCATCGGCGTGACCGCGACGGCGGCCAGCCGCGGCGCTCAGGGGCGTTCGCCGCGTTCGATCCAGGCCAGCAGCGCTGCCGGATCGATGTCCCGGTATTCCCCGGCCGCGAGGCCGGTGTCCTCGAGAATCATCGCGCCGATGCGCATGCGGCTCAGCGCCTCGACGTGGTTGCCGGCGGCGGCGAACATGCGCCGCACCTGATGGTAGCGCCCCTCGTGCAGCGTCAGTTCCGCCTCGCGTTCGCCCAGCACCGTCAACTCCGCCGGCAGGCATGGCGCCGTTTCCCCCTCCAGCATCAGCTTCCCCGAGGCGAACAGCGCGGCCTCGTGGCCCTGCAACGGGCGGGCGAGCACGGCCCAGTAGGTCTTCGGGATATCGTGCCGCGGGCTCGTCAGGTGATGGTTCAGGCCGCCGTCGTCGGTCAGGATCAACAGCCCGCTGGTGTCCTTGTCCAGGCGGCCGACGGCCGACAGCTGCGGCTTGCGCCCCAGCCAGCGTTCCGGGAAATCGTCGTAGATCAGGGTCCCCTGCTCCTTGTGCGAGCAGACCTGCCCCTCCGGCTTGTGATAGATCAGCGTCAGGCCGTCCGGATGGTCCAGCGCCTCGCCGTCCAGGCGCACCGCAGCGGCCAGCACGTGCGCTGACGGCGACGGCCGTTCCAGGCCTTCCACGCGGATGCGCCCCTGGCGCAGCCAATGCCGGATGTCCTGGCGCGAGCAGTAGCCCAGACGGGACATCAGCCGGTCCAGGCGCTCGGGCCGGGCATTCACCGGATGCCGTCCAGGATCTTGAAGCCATCGCCCTGTTCGGCGACATCGCAGGTCGTCAGCGCATCGCCGCACACGCGTTCGTAGGGCAGCTGCCGGTTGGCCACGAGCACCAGGCGGCCGCCGGCTTTGAGACTCTGGCAGGCGCGCGAGGCGATCGTCCGGCCGAGCGCGATGTCCTGCGCCTTGCCGCGGTGGAAGGGCGGATTGAGGACGATCCAGTCCAGGCCCGTCGGCAGCGACTCGCTGGTGGCGTCCAGCCACTGGGCATGCACGGCGACGTGGGCGGCCTCCGTGTTGGCCACGGCACAGTCCAGGGCATCGCGGTCCGCATCGATCAGGGACAGCTCACTGATGCCCGGGCACATCGACAGGATGCGGTGGGCCAGATAGCCGTAGCCGCAGCACAGGTCCATGCCCGAACCGGCCACGGGCCGGTTCTCCAGATAGCGCCGCAGCATCTCCGAGCCGGCGTCCGGCTCTTCCCAGCTGAAATTGCCGGGGCGGGCGATGAGCCCGTGGGCAGGCACGATGCGTGGCGCCGCGGCGCCGATCCAGGCCTCGGCCAGATCGGTCCTGAGGCGGTCGCTCCGCCTGGCCCGGAACAGCCGGCAATGCGATTTGGACGCGCTGTCGACCGTCCCGACCAGTTCGGCCAGGCGCTTCTCGTAGCCCTTGGCACCCATGTCGTTGGCGCAGGCGGCCATCAGCATGCCTTCCGTGGTGAGTGCCAGCATGCCCCTGGCCAGCATCCCCAGGCTTTGCTCGCGCTGTTTGCCCGGCAGTACCAGCGCCAGGTCGAAGCCCCCCTCCGGGGCGGTCTCGTCGGCGCCGGCCACGGGGGCCAGGCCCATCCGCTGCAGTTGCAGCCAGTCGGGACGGAATGCCTGCTGCACGTGCAGCGCGCGTGCCCCCCCGGCCAGGGCGGCCAGGGACGGGACCGGCTGGGCGTTCAGGGTCAGGATGCGGGCGCCGGCGTGGTCCGAAAGCCAGGAAGCGGCCTTCGCATACAGCAGCTCGGCGGCGCTGCGCTCCATGGTCATGTGATCGGCCTCTAGATGCAGAAATCGGCGGGCGAGCCGGTGGCGGTGAGCAGGCCCTCGGCATGCGCGCGCGCCAGCCATTCGGCAAGGGTGATCTGTCCCAGCACCGTATCCAGCTGGCGTCGGGCGTCGTCCAGGGCCGGGGCGGTGATCCTCGATTCCAGCCGGGAATCCCCGCCGTCCACCGCCGGGGTATCGGAGCCCAGGCCGTGCAGTACATCGAGCAGGCTGATGCGCTGGGCGCTGCGTGCCAGCCGGTACCCGCCGTGGGCGCCCCGACGCGATTCGAGGATGCCGGCCTGGCTCAGCGCCTGCAGGTCCGGCTCCAGATAGCGGCGGGAGCAGCTGAGCTTCTCGGCCAGTTGCTTGCCGGGGATGGGAACGCGGCTGGCCCCCAGATGCAGCAGCGCCGTCAGGATCAGGCGCAGGCGCCGGGATTCCAGCAGTTCCAGCATTCAGCGACGCCCGGAGCTGCCGAAGCCGCCGGCACCGCGGGCGGTGTCGTCGAGCGACCCGGCCGGTTGCCAGGCGATGCGGCTGACCGGCGCGATGACCATCTGGGCGATGCGCTCGCCGCGCTGGATCGGGAAGGGATGCCGGCCGTGGTTGATCAGGATCACGCCCACCTCGCCGCGGTAGTCGGCATCGATGGTGCCGGGGCTGTTCAGTACGGTGACGCCATGCTTCAGCGCCAGGCCCGAGCGGGGCCGCACCTGGGCCTCGAAGCCTTCGGGCAGGGCGATGGCCAGCCCGGTGGGGACCAGGGCATGCTCGCCCGGGGCCAGGATCAGCGCATCCACGACGGCGGCGCGCAGGTCCATGCCGGCGGCGTGCTCGCTGGCGTAATGCGGAAGCTCCAGGCCCTCGCCGTGGGGCAGTTGCTGGATCCGGACGCGGACTGGGGTGGCACTCATGCATCAAGCTCCCGGATGAATTGGATCAGGGCCTCGGCCAGCTGTTCCTTGGGCCGGCGTTCGACGGGCTCGGTGCGCCGGTGGTCGATCCACCAGCCGCCGGCATCCACGCTGCCCATGTTGCCGATGTCATTGGCAAAGATGGCATCGACGCCCTTGTCCTGCAACTTGCTGCGGGCATGTTCGACATGTTCCGCCGTTTCGGCCGCGAAGGCGACCACCCGGCGGGGGCGCTTCTCCATGGCCGCGACGGCGGCGACGATATCGGGGGTTGCCACCAGCTCCACCTGCAATGTCTTCTGTTCCGTGCGCTTCAGCTTGCCCTCGAGGCGCTGGGCGAAGCAGTAATCGCCGACGGCGGCGGTGGCGACGAACACGTCCGCGCTCTCGGCCAGGGTGCGGCAGACGTTGAACATCTCTCCGGCGGTGATCACATCATGACGGGAGACGAACGCGCTGCTCGCAGGCACGGATGGGCCGGCGATGAGCCGGGCCTCGGCACCATGTGCGGCCGCGGCTTCGGCCAATGCCAGGCCCAGGCTGCCGCCGGCGCGGTTGCTCAGGAAACGCACCTCGTCCCAGGGCTCCCAGGTCGGGCCGGCGTTGATGACCCAGCACTGCCCGGCCAGAAACGGTTCGGCCACCAGCGGGCGCAGGGCCGCCACGATCGTTTCCGGTTCGCTGAGCCGCCCCGGACCCTCCTCGCCGCAGGCGAGTTCCCCATGCTCCGGGCCGACGACGTGCATCCCCCTTTCGCGCAGGATCCCGATGTTGCGCGCCGTGGCCGGGGACTGCCACATCGAGGCGTTCATGGCCGGTGCCAGCAGTACCGGGCCTTCCCGTACCTGCAGCAGTGTGGTCAGCAGATGGTCGCTGATGCCGTTGGCGATCTTGGCCAAGAGGTCGGCCGTGGCCGGGGCGATGACCACGGCGTCGGCCCAGCGGGCCAGGCGGATATGCCCCATCTCGCGTTCGGCCGTCAGGTCGAACAGCTCGGTGTAGACCGGCTCGCCGGTCAGGGACTCGAAGGTCAGCGGTGTCACGAAACGGCAGGCGGCCGGCGTCATCACGCAGCGCACGGTGGCTCCCTGGCGCACCAGCAGCCTCGCCAGCTCGGCCACGCGGTAGACGGCGATGCCGCCTCCGATGCCGAGCAGGATGCGCTTGCCGGCGAACATCAGGCGCCGCGGAGGCGGTTCAGCGTGGCCAGTACCTCGTCGACATGGCCGTCGACCTTGACCTTGCGCCAGGCATGGGCGATGCGGCCATGCGGATCGATCAGGAAGGTGGAGCGCTCCACGCCGAGCACCTCCCTGCCGTACATGTTCTTCATGCGGATCACGTCGAAGGCCTTGCAGGCGATCTCGTCCGGGTCGGCGACCAGGCGGAAGGGCAGGTCGAACTTGGCCGCGAACCCGGCGTGCGACTGCACCGAGTCGCGGCTGATGCCGAGGATCACCGCGCCGGCGGCGTCGAAATCCCCCGAGGCGTCGCGGAAGGCGCAGGATTCCGTGGTGCATCCGGGGGTGTTGTCCTTCGGATAGAAGTAGAGCACGACCCATTTTTCGCGCAGGCTTGAAAGCGTCAGCTCGCCTTCGGGCCAGGTCGGCAGCGTGAAGTCGGGGGCCGTATCGCCCGCCTCGGGGGTGTTCGTGCTCATGGGTTCTCCTTGTGGGCAGGACTGGCGCTCAATGATAGACTTTCATTCACATCCGTCGAGGAGTGGAATGCCGATGCAAGTGATGCTAGCCGAGCCACGCGGTTTCTGTGCCGGGGTCGATCGCGCCATCGAGATCGTCGAGCGGGCGCTGGCGGTGTTCGGGGCGCCGGTGTACGTGCGCCACGAGATCGTGCACAACAAGTTCGTGGTCGAGGACCTGCGCGGCAAGGGCGCGGTGTTCGTCGACGAGGTCGACGATGCGCCGGACGGCTCCCTGCTGATCTTCTCGGCCCACGGCGTCAGCCAGGCCGTGCGCGAGCGGGCGAAGCAGCGCGGGCTCAAGGTCATCGACGCCACCTGCCCCCTGGTGACCAAGGTGCATCTCGAGCTGTTGCGGCACCTGAAGAACGGCGACCAGGTGGTGCTGATCGGCCACGCCGGCCATCCCGAGGTCGAGGGCACGATGGGCCAGGCACCGGCAGGCTCGGTACTGCTGATCTCAACCCCCGAGGACGTCGAGACCCTGGTCGTCGACGATCCCGACAAGCTGGCCTACGTGACGCAGACGACACTGTCGGTCGACGATACGGCCGAGGTCATCGCCGCGCTGAGGGAGCGCTTCCCGAATGTGCAGGCGCCGAAGCGCGAGGATATCTGCTATGCCACCAGCAACCGGCAGATGGCGGTCAAGGAGCTGGCCGACCGGGTCGATGTGGTGCTGGTGATCGGCTCGAAGAACTCGTCGAACAGCAACCGCCTGCGCGAGGTCGCCGAGCGTTCCGGCTGCCGGGCGCACCTGATCGACGGGCCCGACGACATCGATGCCGCGTGGCTTGCGGGCAATGTGCGCATCGGCGTCACGGCCGGGGCCTCGGCGCCGGAGGTACTGGTGCAGCAGGTCGTCGATTTCCTGCGCTCCCGCGGTGCCGATGCGGTGGGCCGGTTGGCCGTGACCGAGGAACACATCACCTTCAACCTGCCCGAGGAGCTGCGTCCCCACGCCCCGAGCGGAGACTGACATCCCCTTGCGCTTCAGGCGCTGGTGGCTTGGCGGCGGCCTTCTCCTGCTCCTGCTGCCCGGCCTGGCCGCCGTCTGGTTCAGGGCCGATCTCGAAGCCGCGCTGGTGCTGGCCGATATGGCGGCGGGCACGCGGGACGACCTGTACAAACACCTGACCGAGCCACCCCGCCGTTATGCCCTGCATTACGCCATGGACGGGCGCGGCTACGGTGCGGATCTCTACCATCCGGCCGGCAAGGTGCGTGCCGGCATCGTGCTGGTGCCCGGCGTGCAGCCCGAGGGCAAGGACGAGCCGCGACTGGTGGCCATGGCCACGACGCTGGCCCGCGCCGGGTTCGCGGTGCTGGTGCCCGAGCTGCCCGGCATGCGCCGGCTGAGGGTGCATGCATCCGATGTGCAGGGCATCGCCGACGCCTGCCGCTGGCTGGTGGCGCATCCCGGCATGGTGCCCGGAGGACGGCTCGGCATCGGTGCCGTCAGCTATGCCGTGGGCCCGGCCCTGCTCGCGGCCATGCAGCCGGACATCGGGCGCCGGGTGCGCTTCGTGCTCGGCATCGGCGGTTATTACGATCTGGCCGCGCTGCTGACCTATGTCACGACCGGCGATTTCCGGGTCGACGGGCAGTGGCGGCACATGCAGCCGAACCGTTACGGCATGTGGGTGTTCGCGTTGAGCAATATGTCGCTGCTGGACGATGCCGGTGACCGGCGCCTGTTCGCCGGGATGGCCCGGCGCAAGCTGGCCGAGGCGGACGCGAACGTCGACGATCTGGCCGCCGGCCTGGGACCCGAGGGCAGGGCCCTGTATGCGCTGCTGACCAACAGCGACCGGCGGCGGGTGCCGGCCCTGATCAAGGCGCTGCCGCCGGCCATACGCCGGCTGATCGCGGACCTGACGGTGGCGGGCCGGCCGATGGGACGGCTGCATGCGCGGCTGATCCTGGTGCACGGCCGCACCGACACCATCATTCCCTTCACGCAGAGCGAGGCGCTGGCGCGGGCCGTGGCCCCCGGGCAGGCGCGCCTGTACCTGCTCGACGGATTCGGCCATGGCAATCTGCACGGGCTCAGCCTGGAGGACGGCCTGCGCCTGTGGCGGGCCGTCGGCAGCCTGCTGGCGGAGCGGCACTGAGATCCGGGCTGCTTGCGCATTCGCCGCCGTTTCACTTCAATGTATGGGCGGGTCCGGTCGTGCCGGTGGCCGCCGAGGTCAGGGGAGCGGCATGAAATACGTCGAGGTCATCGCCGAATCGGGGAGCGTGCCGGTGGTGCGCACGATCGCCGAGAAATACAAGGCTCAGGATTTCCGCCTGGGCCTGGTCGGCGAGGACGGCATGCAGCCGATGCGCCTGATCGTGGCCGACGACCGGCTGCAATCGGTGCTCGATGCCCTGCAGAGCATCCTGGGGGCGCAGGAAACGGCGCAGATTCTGGTCATGCCGATCGAGGCCTCGCTGCCGAAACCGGAGGAGAAGGAGCGCAGCGAGGAGGACAAGGCCACGGCAGCGCGGGAGGCGCTGTACGAGGAGGTCGAGAAGAGCTCGCGCCTGAACGCCAATTTCATCGTGCTGGTGATGCTGTCGACGGTCGTGGCCGCCATCGGCCTCGTCGAGGACAACATCGCCGTGGTCATCGGCGCCATGGTCATCGCGCCGCTGTTGGGCCCGAATCTGGCGTTGAGCCTCGGCACGGCCCTGGGCGACATCCCGCTGATGCGCAAATCCGTGTATACGCTGCTCGCCGGCATCGGGGTGGTGCTGGCGCTGTCCGCCGTCCTCGGCTATGCCTGGCCCGACGGTGTGGGCAGCCACGAGCTGATGGCACGCACCGAGCCCAGCCTGGAATCCGTGGTCCTGGCCCTGGCCTCGGGTGCGGCGGCGGCGCTGTCGCTGACCACGGGCCTGTCCAGCGTGCTCGTCGGGGTGATGGTCGCGGTGGCGCTGTTGCCCCCCGCCGCCGCCTGCGGCCTGATGCTGGGCCACGGCAGCCTCGGCCTCGCCACCGGTGCCGGCCTGCTGCTGGCGGTGAACGTGGTATGCGTGAATCTGGCCAGCAAGATCGTGTTCCTGATCAAGGGCATCCGCCCGCGCACCTGGCTGGAGAAGGAACAGGCCAGGCGCGCCACCGTGGTCTATGTGATCGTGTGGCTGGTCACCCTGGCCATCCTGGTGCTGGCCATTTATGCCCGGTCCCTGCGCTGAGTTGCGTTTTGGCAACTTCCCGACTTCACTAGGACGGATGAAGGGAGAGGGGCATGCATTGGGCCAGGCACGGGGGCAGGGACGCGAGGCCGGAATCCGGGCTTCTGATCATCCACGTCCCGCCGCCGTTCGGCATGGGCCTGCCGGGCCCGGATTCCCGGCCGTCTCGACGCCTGCCGGCAAGGCAGTCATGCGTGGAGGGGATGTGAACGATATCAGCCTGATACTCAAGCTTTTCGTCGTGATCGGCGTGCTGGTGTTCGCCGTGGGCCTGTTCGACTGGGACGGCACGCATGCATTCGTGGCCAGGGCGGTCCACGTGGACGGCACGGTGGTGGCGATGCAGGGCTCCGCCGGTTCGTTCAGGAGCCATCCGGTGGTCCGCTATGCGGACCCGCAGGGCTATGTGCACCTGTTGTACTCAAAGGAAGTCAGCACCCCTTCCGCCTACACCGTGGGCGAGAAGGTGTCGGTGCTGATCGATCCGGAAGATCCCGATGTTCAGGACACGGCCACCCTCGACGGCTTCTTCGAACTCTGGGGCGGCTCGACGATCCTGATGGCGCTTGGTGCCACCTTCGTGCTGATCGCCCTCGGGGTCCGGTACATGCACGGCCGGGACGGCGCCATTTAGTCCAGGGCATACATGCCGGCGGACCATCAGGGAGAGGACTAAGTCTCTCACGCATCGTGAGTCTTGGCGGCAGCAACGCCTGGACGCCGGTGGCATCTGACTCCCCAGGAGGGTTCAGGGCCGGCTATTTGCCGTTCAGATCTTTGTCCCTGTAGCGATTAGTGCCAAGAGTCATGGTCGGTTGGTCTATATTTCCATGATGGAAAATCCGGAGACGACGCATGCGACGAAGCACCGGGAGCGGATGCACGCATCCCGGTCCGTGGGGCGGCTTTTTCTGCTGACCTATCTCACCGGGCTACTGCTGCCGGCAGCCCTCGGCATCGTGATCCGGAGCGTGCTCGCAGCCAAAGGCGTGTCGGTGGCGACGTGGTCCGAAGGCGCGGGCTGGGTCATGCCCCTGACGCTGATGTTCCTCATTCCATTCGCACTGCTGGCGCACTATTCGCGATCCGTGTTGCGAAGGGTGCGCAGGCGGGGAATGGCCCGCTTCCGGAAGTGGCTGTACATCTTCGTCGCTGCCTATCTCGGCACGACCTTGGGGCTCGGCGTCCTGCTCGTTGACGTGCTGCAAAGCATCGAGGGTATCGCCCACGTGGTGGCCTTCTGGCCGTTCACACTTCCCTACCTGTTGCTATGGGGCATCGGCAGCGCCGTGGTCGCCGGGCCGGCCGGTTGGCTCGTCTGGGCTGTCTGGTCGAGGCGGATGCCGGAGCACCGTCCCGATCCGCCGCCGCCGGGATAGCGGGGCGGGCGGCCTACTTGTTCAGTTCCTTGTCCCTGTAGTACTTGGTGCCCTGGATCGTGGCCTGCAGCGCCAGGCCGTTCTCGGTGATCTGGTAGAGATCCACGCCGGGGGCGACCGTGATCGCGCCGGCCGCCGCCCCGCCCTTGTCGCCCGCCTTGGCGGCCGCGTCGGCCTGGGCGCCGGCCTCCCAGCCGCTGTTGACGAAATGATCGAAGGCCTTGCGCGTATGGAACACGAACACGCCGCGGAAGTCCTTGACGCCCAGGCCGAGCCCGAAGCCGCCGGTGACCATCTTCATGTAGATGTTCCTGCCCGAGCGGTTGTCGTGCGCCACGCCCGAGCCGCCGCCGGCGGAGAGCAGGATCAGGTTGACGCCGATGTTGCTGAACACGGCATAGCCGACCGCCTTGCGGATCTCGGCGCGGGCCGCCGGATGGATCTTGTACAGCTTCGCCAGCGTTTCGTTGCGCATGTGGATGATGTCCTTGCGCTTCGCCGCCGCGGATTCCGCATGCGCCTGCATGGGAAGGCCCGAAAGCAGCAGGCCGATGGCGACGGCGAGGGTGGAAACACGGGCAAGGGTGGCTGTCATGGCATACTCCTGGATCGGGCGACGTGCATGCGACGAATCGGGACGCCGAATGTTCATTCGATCATAGCACGATATGGTGAGCGGGCCGGAAGGCCGATGCCGGAGGGGTGTCCGGGCGCTGCGGGTCAGATGTCCCTGGCCTGCTGCTCGGCGTTGCCGGTGTAGGTCGCCGGCGTCAGGGCCAGCAGCTGTGTCTTGGCGTCGCCCGGGATGTCGAGGTTCTCGATGAAGGCATACAGGCTTTCCGGCGTGATGCCCTTGCCGCGCGTCAGCGCCTTCATCTGCTCGTACGGGTTCGCCAGGCCGTAGCGGCGCATCACCGTCTGCACGGCCTCGCCCAGCACCTCCCAGGTGGCGTCCAGGTCCTCGGCCAGGCGCACCGGGTTCAGTTCCAGCTTGCCCAGGCCCTTCAGGGCCGACTCGTAGGCCAGCAGGGCATAGCCGAAGCCGACGCCGAGATTGCGCAGCACCGTGGAGTCGGTGAGGTCGCGCTGCCAACGCGAGACCGGCAGCTTCTCGGCCAGGTGCCGCAGCACGGCGTTGGCCAGCCCCAGGTTGCCCTCGGCGTTCTCGAAATCGATCGGGTTGACCTTGTGCGGCATCGTCGAGGAACCGACCTCGCCGGCGATCACCTTCTGTTTGAAGTAGCCCAGCGACACGTAGCCCCAGACATCGCGGCAGAAGTCGATCAGCACCGTATCGAAGCGGGCCAGTGCATCGCCCAGCTCGGCGATGTAGTCGTGGGGCTCGATCTGCGTCGTGTACGGGTTCCACGCCAGCCCCAGCTCCTCGACGAAGGCCTTGGCCAGTGTCGGCCACTCGACATCCGGATAGCTGACGAGATGGGCGTTGTAGTTGCCGACGGCGCCGTTGATCTTGCCGAGGATCGATACATCAGCGACCTGCTGGCGCTGGCGGCGCAGGCGGAACACGACATTGGCCCATTCCTTGCCCATCGTCGTCGGGCTGGCCGGCTGTCCGTGCGTGCGCGACAGCATGGCGGCACCCGCCATGTCCTGTGCCATGGCGGTGGCGGCAGCGATCAGCCGGTCCATGGCCGGCAGCAACACCGAATCGCGCGCCTCCGACAGCATCAGGCCGTAGGAAAGGTTGTTGATGTCCTCGCTGGTGCAGGCGAAATGCAGGAACTCGGAGACGGCGGCCAGTTCCTCGTTGCCGGCGACCTTCTCCTTCAGGAAGTACTCGACGGCCTTGACGTCATGATTGGTGGTGGCCTCGATGGATTTGACGCGCGCGGCATCCGCCTCGTCGAAACCGGCGACGATGCCCTCGAGCACGGCGTTGGCAGCCACGGACAGCGCCGGTACCTCGGCGATGCGCGGCTGGCGGGACAGCGCCTGCAGCCAGCGGATCTCGACCGTGGCCCGGGCGCGGATCAGGCCGTATTCGCTGAAGATCGGGCGCAGTTCCTGTACCTTGCCGGCATAGCGGCCGTCCAGCGGCGAAAGGGCGGTCAGGTGCGTCAGGTCCATGCGTGCGGCTCCCATCGGGTATGATCGAGGGCGAAAGGTACACCGGCGACCGCTTCGAGACAAAGACGCGGGGGCAGGGCGGCCGGGCTTTGGCGGGTTCGGGCTTGCAGGGGGCGCGGGCTGACCATAAAGTGTGTGCGGGAGGTGGGCATGCGTAAGGGGCTCCTGCTATCGGCAATGATGATCGGTCTGATGGTCCTGCCATCGGGCGCGGCTCAGGCTGCGGCCAAGGCCGCGGCCAAGGCTGAGCCTGCGAAGGCCGCAGCGTCTGCAAAGGCGGAGCCGGCCCCCGACGAGGCCCAGCAGGCCGCCGAGGCGCCCATCGTCGGCAACGCCGAGGCCGGGCGCAAGATCTACGAGAGCATCTGCTTCCACTGCCACCGCCTGGACTACGATGCCAGCGAGGTCGGAGCACCGGGCCTGCGCGACGTGACCCATCGCCACGACGTGGCGTGGATCGAGCAGTGGATCACCAGCCCGCGGGCGTTTGCGAAGATCGACCCGTCGGCCAAGGCCCTGGTCGCCTCCAATCCTTACGGACTGACGATGCCGACACTGCCCGAGATGCAGAATCCCCAGAACCGGGCGGATATCATCGCGTTCCTGAAAACCCTCGAGGACAAGGACACCAAGAAGCAGTAGCGGCGCTCAGGGCGCCGCGGGCGCCGCTGCCGCCGTCCATCCGATATGGGGCCAGGTGCCGCCGAGCGTGGCGCCTGCGCCATTGCCGCGGCTGGTCAGCGTGCCCTGCAGCCGGCCGCCGGCATCCAGCCTGGCAGTGCCGCTGTAACGGCCGCCGGCATTCTCGATCTGGATGTTCTGGATCGAGACATGATCCTTGAAGCTTCGGAAGTGCAGGCCGAACAGGTCGAAATGGTGGACGGCCTGCATCACCCCGTTCAGCGGCTGCGGCCGCCAGTGCCCGCCGTAGATCATGATGTCGCCGTTGGCGCGCCAGTCCTGCCAGTGCTGGAAGGGCAGGGTGCCGTCGAACTTGACGGTGGCGAAGGTCTTTCCGGTCAGGTCGCCCTGCAGCAGGCCGGCCAGCCCGGGCAGCTTCTGGACATGCACGGCCCCGATCTGGGCGATACCGCGCAGCCTCATGGATCCCGGGGCGAAATCGATGGCCAGATTCCTGGCGCTGATGTTGCCATCGGCGAGGCCGGCCTTCAGCTCCGGCATGTCCAGACGGGCGCCGTCCAGCCGGTAGCGGGCGTCGATCCCTTTCCAGGCCTGCCCGAGCCAGGACAGGTTCAGGCCCTTGATGCGGCCGCGCAGGTGCATCGACCCCAGCCAGGCCGGCACGCTGTCATCGCTTTTCCAGTTCAGGTTGCCCTGGTGGATGTCGATGGTCCCCGTTCGACCGGCGAACGACAGCATGCCGTTGAGATCACCGCTGCCGTGGCTCCCCGTCACGTGCAGCTGATGCAATACGGTGCTTCCGTGATCGAGGGACACGTGACCCTGCAGTTGCCAGCCCTGCGTGCCGAAGTTCCCGAGATCGAGCTCGGCACTGAGTCCGGGCATGCCGGGCCAGACGCCCGGCAGCTGGCCGGCCGGGACCGGGATGTCCCAGGCGGTCGACAGCTTGCCGGCGATGCTGCCCTGGAGGCCCGCCAGCAGGTCCGGAAAGCGCACCCCCTGTGTTCTCAGCAGCTGCATGTCGAACCGGAAATCGTCGATGGCCAGGCTGCGCCGGGTCCGTGCATCCTGCCAGCGCAGTCCCTTGAACGTGGATGCGCCGAGGGTGGCCGTCGTGAGCGCCAGCTGCATCCCATCGCGCCCGGGTCGCCAGTCGCCCGTGGCGGTGGCGGGGATGCCCGCGGGTTTGACGCCCCCGCCGACATGGAGCTCGGCGCCGGTCGCATCCAGCGAGAAGCGGACGTCCGGCTGTCCGTCGGCGACCGCCATCCTGGCATCGCCCTGCAGCACACCCTTGCCGCCGATGGGCATCGCCCCCGCGGGATCGATCATCGAGGTCAGGCGCAGCACGGGGACCCAGGTATCCTGCAGGGCATTCAGGCGCAGGTGCAGCTCGCCGGCATGCTGGCGCCCGTCGTAGCGGCCATCCGCCAGCAGGCTGCCGGCATGCTTGATGAAACCGATGCGGGCGGATTTCAGGGCGATGCCGCCCTTCTTTCCCGATGCCAGCAGGTTGTCGAGACGGAAGTCGGGCAGGTTGAACGTGCCGGCGGCATCCCTCCAGGTGAGGCCTTGTATCTCGGCCTGCCCGCTCAGGCTCCAGTCGTGGCGGCGCCAGTGCAGGTCGGCCTGGACGTTCATGTTGCCGGCGATGGGTTGCCAGGCCGGTGTGGAGGGGGCGCTGATGGCCGCGAAGGGGGCCAGGTCGATGGACTTGCCGCGGATGGCCGAGATGCAGTTGCCGGCCATGTCACATCCGCCGTCGGCCGCGAAGGGGGCCCCGGCACCGAACTGGATGAAGGCATCCTTCCACCCCAGCATGTGGCTGGCATCGCGGTACAGCTTGCCGCGCAGCTTGATGTCGGGCCGGTCCTTGTCCCCGGACAGCGTGGTTTCGCTGAAGGCCGTCCATTGGTCGCCGCGGCTGATGTTCAGCGTGATCACCGTGCTCAGCTGCTGGTAGCCATGCCCGGAAAGGCGGTCGGTCGGACCGGAAAGCCACGGGATGTCGTGCAGTGCCTGCAACGGGATGCGCTGCAGCGACAGCTTGCCGAAGCCGTTGTCGATGCCGCCGAACCTGAAAGCGAGCTGGCCGTGGCCGCTGGCCATCTGCTCGCCGGTGCGGGCCTGCAGCTCCCAGCGCATCATGCGGCTCGGCCCGATGTCCTGCAGATCCATGTCCAGGCCCGAAATCAGGGTCTGGCCGGTATCGTTGATGATGGTGGCGTCGGAAACGGACAGCTGGTCGAGCATCAGTTCCCGGGGCAGGCCATGGGTCGTCGTGGTCGGGGTATCCTGTTTCCCCGGCGGGCCGATGTGGATCACCGGCGAACGCAGATAGATGCCCTGCAGCTCGATCTTGCCGAGCAGCAGCGGGATCACGCGCAGCTCGAGCAGCACGGTCGGGGCGTCGATCGTCCAGGCGGTCTGGTGCAGGTGCACGGTGTCCAGGCGCACGTCCAGGCCGTGCACGAAGCTGAAGCTCAGGCGGCCGTAGTCGAGGCTGGCGTGGGTCAGGGCGGCGACCCGCGGCGGCAGGACCTGGCGCATATGTCCGGCGTCCATCCGGACGTGCAGCAGGGCCGCGACGAGCAGCACCGAGACGGCTGCGATCGCCCAGCGCCAGCGTGAATTCACATCATGCCTTCAACAATTCGCGCAGGCGGGCGTTGACCAGCTCCGGATTGGCCTTGCCCCGCGAGGCCTTCATGACCTGGCCGACGAAGAAGCCGAGCAGCCTGTCCTTGCCGGCACGGTATTCGGCGACCTGTGCCTCGTTGGCGGCCATGACCTCGCGGATCACCGCATCGATGGCCCCGGTATCGGTGACCTGGCGCATGCCCTTCTCGTCGATCACGGCATCCGCGTCCCTGCCGGAATCGAGCATGGCATCGAGCACGTCCTTGGCCAGCTTGCCGGACACCGTGTTGTCGGCGATGCGGTCGAGCAGGCCGGCCAGCAGCTGCGGGGTGACGACGGACTCGCTGATGTCGATGCCGCGCTCCTTCAGCCGTCCCAGCAGCTCGTTGGCCAGCCAGTTGGCGCAGCGTTTCGGATCGGACGCGTGGGCGCCGACCAGCGCCTCGTAATAGCCGGCCAGCTCGCGCGTCGTCGACAGCACGTCGGCATCGTACGGCGACAGGCCGTATTCGTCCTCGAAACGGCGGCGCATCTGCCCCGGCAGTTCGGGCATGCCGTCGCGGATGGCCTCGACCTCGGATTGGGACAGGCGCAGCGGCGGCAGGTCCGGGTCGGGGAAGTAGCGGTAGTCGTGCGCCTCCTCCTTGCTGCGCATCGGCCGCGATTCGCCCTTGGCCGAATCGAACAGGCGGGTTTCCTGCACGATCTCGCCGCCGTCCTCGATGCATTCGACCTGGCGGGCCGCCTCGTACTCGATGGCCTGCTTGATGAAGCGGAAGGAGTTCAGGTTCTTCAGCTCCACGCGCGTGCCGAAGGGCTCGCCCGCGCGGCGCACCGATACGTTGGCATCGCAGCGGAACTGGCCCTTCTCCATGTCGGCGTCGGAGACGCCGAGGAAGCGCACCAGCTGGTGCAGCTGCTTCAGGTAGGCCACGGCCTCGTCGGCCGAGCGCATGTCCGGCTCCGAGACGATCTCCATCAGCGGCACGCCGGAGCGGTTCAGGTCGATGTGCGACACGCCGTCCAGGCCCTCGTGCAGGCTCTTGCCGGCATCCTCCTCCATGTGGATGCGCGTGATGCCGATGCGCTTCTCGCCGTCGGGCGTCGGGATGTCCAGGTGCCCGCGCTCGACCACCGGGATCGCGAACTGGCTGATCTGGTAGCCCTTCGGCAGGTCCGGGTAGAAGTAGTTCTTGCGGTCGAAGCGCGATTCCAGGTTGATCGTGGCGTCGATGGCGAGCCCCGTCAGCACCGTCTTGTCGACCGCCTCCTTGTTCAGCACCGGCAGCTGCCCCGGCATGCCGAGGCAGACCGGGCAGGTCTGGCTGTTCGGTTCGGCGCCGAAATCGGTGGCGCAGCCGCAGAAGGCCTTCGAACGGGTATTGACCTGGACGTGCACCTCCAGGCCGATCACGGTTTCCCAGCTCATGCCCAGCCCTCCGGTCTCTTCGCATGCCAGTCGGTGGCGGCCTCGAACGCGGCGGCGGCGGACAGCAGTGCATCCTCGCGCCAGGCGGGGGCGATCCACTGCAGGCCCACGGGCAGATCGTCGGCGAAGCCGCAGGGCTGGCTCAGGCCCGGCAGGCCCGCGAGGTTCAGGGCGATCGTGAAGATGTCCGACAGGTACATGGTCAACGGATCGTCCGTCTTTTCGCCCAGGCGGAAGGCCGGCACCGGGCTGGTCGGCGTGGCGATGACGTCCACGGTCTCGAAGGCGGTCAGGAAATCC
>Ga0307440_1000602_pt1 | contig 17751 bp, 13 predicted proteins | sample SalMarWE160410MG_FD_202150 | JGI IMG/M metagenome (GOLD analysis project Ga0307440, IMG submission 202150) | Salt marsh sediment microbial communities from the Plum Island Ecosystem LTER, Massachusetts, United States - WE1604-10 | ecosystem: Environmental > Aquatic > Marine > Intertidal zone >... | reverse complement strand
GCGCTTCCCCCTTCGGTTTTCCGACGGCCTGTCCCGTGTGCGGGGGGCCCGTCCACCGGCCGGAGGGCGAGGCCATCGTCCGGTGCGCAAATCGGTCGTGCACGGCCCAGCTCAGGGAGGGGGTTCGTCACTTTGCCTCGCGCTCCGCGATGGACGTGGCGGGGCTGGGCAAGGTCCTCGTGGAAAACCTCGTGGAAGGAGGCCTGGTGAAGGGCCTGCAGGACATCTACGCTCTCCGGCTTGAAGACCTGGCGAGGCTTCCGCGCATGGCCGAAAAATCGGCTTCCAACCTCCTTGATGAAATTGAAACCAGCAAGGCAAGACCCTACCGGCGGGTTCTCTACGCACTGGGCATCCGGCAGGTTGGAGAAGAGACCGCCAAAGACCTGTCGGCCCGTTTTACCCACATCGACGCGCTCATGAGCGCGTCGGAGGAAGAACTCCAAACCGTGGAAGGTGTTGGTCCTAAGGTGGCCGGAGAGATCCGCGCTTTTTTCGACGTGCCCGGCAACAGGGAGATGATCGATCGCTTCAAGGCCGTGGGCCTCAGGCTGGAGACGGGCGTAGAACCGGATGGGGAAAAGCCGCTGTCCGGACTGACCTTCGTCCTGACCGGGACATTGGAGTCCATGACCCGCAGCCAAGCAAAGGCCGCGCTGGAGGCGTTGGGGGCGAAGGTCAGCGGATCGGTCAGTCATGGTACGAACTTCGTGGTCGAAGGGCCCGGCGCAGGGTCCAAACTGTCGACGGCCCGAGAGCTCGATATAACCGTGCTGGATGAAGCGGCACTCAAGGCCCTTCTATCGGGCGATTATTCCCCTGCAGGAAGGTCGGGCTGACGCGGCATTCCGTCGGCAGGTTGCATGATGACGGCGGCCGTGGTTTATAATGGTGCGAGCCAGGAAGGGGATAGCATGGCAGAAGCAGTCAAAAAAAGGAGCCCCAGCTTGAAACTCCCGGAAATTCAGAAATTAATGGACATGCTCGAAAAGAGCAACCTCAACGAACTGGAACTCGAACTGGAAGGCTTAAAGCTCCGACTTTGCAAGAGTGCACCGGTCTCGTCCAACAACTCGTCCGGTTCGCCGCAGATCATCATGGTTCCCTCCGGAGGCGGGGTTCCCCTGCAGACCGCGGGACCGGCTGCGGCGCCCTTCACCCCGGCCGCGCCACAGGCGGCGGGTGGCTCTCCGGACGGAGAGGAGACCGCAGCTCAGCCCAAATCCGACCGCCTGTCAGACGTGAAGAGCCCGATGGTAGGGACCTTCTACAGGGCGCCCGCCCCCGGCGCAGAGCCTTTCGTGAAGGTGGGCGACCTGGTCAAGAAGGGACAGACTCTCTGCATCATTGAGGCCATGAAGCTCATGAACGAAATCGAGAGCGAAGTGGACGGCACGGTGGTCGACATTCTCACCGAGAACGCCCAGCCGGTAGAATACGGCGAAAAACTCTTCGTTGTCGAGCGCGCGGGTTGACGCGGCATGTTCCGTAAAATCCTGATCGCCAATCGGGGAGAAATCGCGCTTCGTATCATATGGGCGTGCAAGGAGCTGGGTATCAAGACCGTCGCCGTGCATTCGGAGGTGGACATTGACTCGCTCCACGTCCGGTTCGCCGATGAGAACGTGTGCATAGGCCCGGCAGCCAGCCGCGACTCCTACCTCAACATCACCAACCTCATAGCGGCCGCCGAGATAAGCAACGTCGACGCCATCCATCCGGGCTACGGATTCCTGTCCGAGTCGGCCGAATTCGCCCAGGTGTGCCAGGCCTGCAATATCGCTTTTATCGGCCCCAGCCCGCAGACCATAGCCCTGATGGGGAACAAGGCCGAGGCGAAACGGACCATGAAGGCCGCCGGCGTTCCGATCCTCCCGGGTTCCGACGGCCCCGTCGCGAGCGCGGAGGAAGCCAAGGCGGTCGCCGAGGAGATCGGCTACCCGGTCATCCTGAAGGCTTCGGCCGGCGGCGGCGGCAAGGGGATGCGGGTGGTTTCCTCCGAGAAGGAAATCGACACGGCCTTTCAGATGGCCGGCGCGGAGGCTGCGTCGGCATTCGGCAACGGCGATCTGTACATCGAGAAGTACCTCCAGGAGCCGAGGCACATCGAGATCCAAATCCTGGGCGACCAGTATGGAAACGTCATCCACCTTTTCGAGAGGGAGTGTTCGATCCAGCGTCGGCACCAGAAACTCATCGAAGAAGCGCCCTCACCGGTTCTGACCGAACTCCAGCGGAAGGAGATGGGCGACGTCGCCGTCACGGGTGCGAAGGCGGTCGACTATTCTACCGTGGGTACCATGGAGTTTCTCTTCAACGAGGGCGAATACTACTTCATGGAGATGAACACCCGCATCCAGGTGGAGCACCCCGTTACGGAGAACATCACGTCGGTCGACTTGGTCAAGGCGCAGATCATGGCCGCCGCCGGCGAGAAGATGACCTTTAAGCAGAAGGACATCAAGATTGACGGCCACTCCATGGAATGTCGGATCAATGCCGAAGATCCCGTTCGGTTCACGCCCAGCCCTGGGAGAATCACGACCTTCCACGCGCCCGGTGGCCCTGGCGTTAGGGTGGATACGGCGGCCTACGCCGGCTACTTTGTCTCGCCGCACTACGATTCTCTGCTCGCCAAGCTCATCGTGAAGGGCGACACGCGGCAGGACTGCATCATGCGGATGAGGCGGTCGCTGGAGTCTTTCGTGGTGGAAGGCATCAAAACCAACGTCGCCATGCATCTGAAGATCATGGAAGACGAGGACTTCCAGGCGGGAAGACTTTCCACGCGTTTCATGGAACGTTTTCTTTCCTGACGATTCCGGGGAGGCAACCGCCGTGCCCCACAAGAGACTCCTCCCTCCGCTTTACCCGGTGACCCCGGAGACCATGTCGGGTAACCGGCTTGCGCACTGGACGGCTACTCTTCTCTCTATGGGTTGCCGATTCCTGCAGTTCCGTCGCAAGAGCGGGGGCGATGACGAGAAGCTGGAAGACCTGAGACTCATGGTCGAAATGGTCCACCGAGCACAGGGGCTGGTTATCGTCGACGACAGGCCGGACCTCGCCCTCCTGGCCGGGGCGGACGGCGTTCATCTCGGACAAGAGGACATTCCCGTTCCGGACGCACGTCGCATGCTGGGACCTGATAAGATCATCGGCTTCTCGACGCATAACCTGGATCAGTTCGAGGCCGCCATCGAGTTCCCGGCGGATTACCTGTCGCTCGGGCCCGTCTTTGCCACGCGCACCAAGGGCCGGCCCGATCCGGTCGTCCCGATGGACATCCAGAAGACCATTCTCAAGCGGTCCACCCAGCCGGTGGTGGCGATCGGAGGCGTAAGACCGGAGAACGCCGCCGAGCTCTATGAACGAGGATTCACCAGCCTCGCGGCGATCAGCGCGTTCGAAAGAAATCCGACGGAGTCATGGCAGGCCTTCAAACGACATTTTCCGTAATACGAGGGTAGCGGTAACCGGCCCTATGGCCACACGGCCATCCTCTGCCCAAGTCGACAGGAAGGGGTCGCCTCGGTTAGTATCTCCTCCGGGGGATGGGAATTGATGCGGCCACCGACTGGTTGTTTCCTCTTCCAGCCCCGGCAGCTGAGGGCAAACACTGGAGGACGGTATGTACGAAGTCAAGGTCATGCGTGATTTTGCGGCGGCCCACAGGGTAGAGGACTATCCCGGGAACTGCGAAAGGCTGCATGGGCATAACTGGAAGGTCGAGGTCATCGTAAGCATGGAAAAGCTCGACGGCCTCGGCATGGTGATCGATTTCCGAAAGCTCAAAGAGCTCACCGACAGGGCGCTCGAGCCCATGGACCACAGCTATCTCAACGAAACGCCTCCCTTCGACGAGGTCAACCCGACCGCGGAGAATATCGCGAGGTACCTCTTCGACGTTATCTCCCGCGACGTGAAAGTCAGCAGGGTTAACGTCTTTGAGACGGAAACGTCCATGGCCTCTTATTACGCGGAGCCGGGGAAATGAATTCCGGCCGGATGCCCGGGGCAGGTCCGGTGGGCGTCGAACGGTATCGTTACGGCGCATCGCGACACGCGACCGTCCTGGTGAACGAGATCTATGCATCCCTCCAGGGGGAAGGCCCGGAACAGGGTTTTCCCACGGTCCTCCTGCGCCTTACGGGCTGCAACCTGCGCTGCAACTACTGCGACAGCACCTTCAGTTTCTTCAAGGGAGAACGTATGGCGCTGGACGAAGTCGCGGCATCGGTCGCGACCCGCGGCATCAGACGCGTGCTGGTCACGGGAGGGGAGCCGATGGCCCAGGCCGGCACCCCCGATCTGTGCAGAGCCCTCCTGGAAAATGGCCACGATGTATCCATTGAAACCAACGGCTCATTCTCACTCGATGCTCTGCCTTCCGACGTTCTGAAGGTCGTGGACGTAAAGACTCCCGGCAGCGGGGAAGGGGACTCGTTCGAGCAGGAGATTCTCCAGGGTCTGAACCACAGGGACGCGCTGAAGTTCGTATGCAACGACCGCGCCGATTACGACTTTACGAAGGCATTCATGGCGCGTTATCATCTTCCCGGCCCGCCGCAGGTCCTGATCTCGCCGGCATGGGGCCGTATCGAACCGCAAGAACTTGCCGCCTGGATCCTCGAGGATAAGCTGGACGCACGGTTGCAGGTTCAGCTCCACAAGGTCCTGTGGGGCGACAAGAGGGGCGTCTGAAAAACGGATCGGGCAGGACGAAATACTATGGTGGATACAGAAGGTTCCTCGGGCGTCCTCCAGGGGCGTTCTTCGGATGCGGTCTTTCCTGATACGAGTCCCGATCGTCCGCTGGCCGTTGTCCTGGTAAGCGGCGGCATGGATTCTCTCACGGCGGCCGGAATGGCCATGTACGACGGGTGCGACCTCGCTTTCATACATTTCAATTATGGCCAGAGGACGGAGGTTGCGGAATATCGCGCCTTTAACAGAGTCGCCGGTTTCTTCGGTGTTCCCGAAGAGCGGCGACTCGTGGTGCATACGAACTTTTTCACCCAGGCGGGGGGGTCGGCCCTGACTCAGTCGTCCGTCGACGTGCCCAGAGCCCATCTCGACTCCGGAAACATCCCTGTTACTTACGTCCCATTCCGGAACGCCGTGCTCCTTTCAATGGCGGTGGGATGGGCGGAAGTCCTCGGCGCGAAGCTCGTCTATTACGGGGCCGTGTCGCAGGATTCCTCTGGCTACCCGGACTGCCGTCAGAGCTTTATCGAGGCGTTCAATGCGCTGGTCGCAGAAGGAACGAGACCCGGAAGCGGTATAAAAGTCGTCGCCCCGCTGGTGCACATGACAAAGGCGGAGATCGTCCATGCCGCTTCGAGCATGGGATTGCCCCTGGAAGACACGTGGTCTTGCTATTCGAGCAATGACAAGGCGTGCGGGGTCTGCGACTCCTGCGCGCTGCGGCTGAGGGGGTTCAGGGAAGCGGGAATCCAGGACCCCCTTCCATACGCGCGCACATCTTCGGCCGACAGGGCGGCCAGGGTCGCGCGCGTCCGGAAACTCAACGTCCTGCTCCGCGCGCTGACGAAGGCGTCATGAGGGGAACCAAGACCACGGCCCTTGTGGCGCTGGTCGGCATGTCTCTGCTGTTCGGTGCGTCCTTTGTCGGCAGCAAGATCGCCCTCGGTGTCTTCACTCCGTTCGAACTCATCTTTCTGCGGTTCTTTATAGCCGCGTTGCTCTTCATCGCCGTGTCCCCCTGGCTCAGGGGTACGCGTATGGACCGGACCGGGTGCGTTAAGATCTTCATCCTCACGCTCTTTGAGCCGGGCGTCTACTTCTACCTGGAAGCCATGGGGATCGAAAGGACCCTGGCCTCGACCGCCGCCATTCTGATCTGCACAATTCCGATCTACGTCCTCATCCTGGAGGTGATCTGGCTCAAGGTTCCCATCGTTCTGAAGGAGGCCATGCTGATCCTTGTTTCACTGGCGGGCATCTTCCTGCTCGTAACGGCGGGCGGGATCAGTCAGGCCTTTGGCGGCAGTCTCGCGGGCAACCTCTTCATCCTCGGAGCGGCCTTTGCGGCGTCCGTGTACACGGTTCTGGCCAGGAAGTTGCTGAAACGGTACGACGCTGTGGCCATATCGCGCCTCCAGGCGATCTACGCTTCCCTGCTCTACCTTCCTTTTGCCGCCTGGGATTTTATGTCCGTGGGCATCCCGCATGTGTCCACTCGGGCGTGGGTGGCGGTTGTCTACCTGGGAATCGGCTGCTCATTCCTGGCCTACCTGCTGCTGAACGTCGCCCTGACCCATCTCAAGGCCTCGATCGTGGCAGCCTTCACCAACGTTATCCCGGTCGTGGCCACAGGATTGGCCGTGGTTCTGCTCGGAGAAAGGCTCCACCCCATGCAGGCGGTGGGAGCGGCGGTCGTCGTCGGTGCGGTCACCCTTCTGACCATGCGGCGTCCTGAGACCGAGGAACCCTTTTCCGGCTGATCGTATTGGATTCAAGGGGATCCCCCGCCTGAGACTAACGCCGGCCGGACCATGCGACATACGCCCCAGTGGGCGGACCCTCTGGGCACAGATATTGCCGCTTCTCCGGCGGAACGCTACAATCATCTAAATGTACGTGATGGCTTTTATGCATTCATTCCATTGGAGGAAGGCATGTATCTCATCAGACACAGGGGAGCAAAGCCGGCAATCCACGAAACGGCGAGCATCGCGGCGACCGCGGTCGTATCGGGCGACGTGACGATAGGCGAGGACACGGTCGTCCTGGCCGGCGCCGTCATAACGTCGGAGGGCGCGCCGGTTTCGATCGGCGCACGCTGCGTCGTCATGGAGAATTCGGTCATCCGGGGAGCCGGCCGGCATCCCTGTACCATTGGCCACCACGTGTTGATAGGACCGCACGCACACGTTTGCGGCGCCACCATCGCCCCCAGGTGCTTCCTCTCGACAGGCGCCACGGTTTTCAACGGTTCGGTCCTCGAGGAAGGTACCCGCATGGCCGTCCACAGCGTTGTTCACATAGATACGTTCTGTCCGGCCTCCACCTTCATACCTGCGGGTCATACGGCGTTCGGAGAGCCGGCACGGATCTTCCGGCCGGACGAGGCCCTTTCCCTTCACAGGCTGGTTGCCGCAAAGGGATTCACCAGGACCGTATTCGGATTCGATTCCACGGAAATGGGGATTCCCGACTCGGTGGAGCTCCTGTGCGACCGTTATGCAGGCGCCCTCCACAAGCACGCCGTGGACCGGCTGGACGAGGAAGACTAAGGCCGGAGTTGGGTCGGGTTTTCGTATTTCGGGATCACGAAAGGGAAACAGGAAAGAATCCTCCGCGGAAGGCTGAAGGCGAGAGCCTGAAGGCCGGAGAAGAAATGCTTTCGGAGAAGCTCATACGGCTTGGCCACCCGGTCTGGTGAGCGGTACCTTTCCACTCCGCCGGCGGTCCGCCGCCCGGTGTCTGCAGCCCGGTCACCGCTCCCTGGCGGTGCTGACCCGCACGAGTCCGGCGACGATTAGAACGAAGCCCAGAACCTCCCTCAACCCAACCGTTTCCTGGAGGAAGAGAACGGCTAGCGCGCTGGCGGATACGGGTTGGAGCGTCGTGTATGCCGCCACGAGGGTCGGAGATGAACGGCGGACGGCCCAGATGTTGATCGAATAGTTCACGATGGTCGGAATCAGCACGATGTAGGCTACGCCCCACCAGGCGCCCGCGGGTATGGATGCGAAACGGGTCGACAGCAACGAGGGAAGACCGGCGGCCAGTACGGCCAGGCCGCCGAAGAGGAACGCCCAGCCCAGAACGGTCATGGGGTGAAGCCGCTCCAGGAGGGGTCGCTGCAGGACGAGGTAGAGGGCGAAACTGGCACAGTTCAGGAGAACGAGCGCGTTGCCCATGAGCGCCGTCCTTGAAAGTCCCAATCCCGCCATTCCGAGCATGATCAGAGCACCGGTGACGGCAAAAACGACACCAACCCATTTCTTCCACGCCATGCGCTCGATGCCGAGCAGGCCTGCCAGCATGGCGGCGAATACGGGGATGGAGGGCATCAGAATGGCGGCACTGGTCGCCGTCGTGTAGTTGAGGCCGGTTATGTAGAGCAACTGGTTGAAGCAGGCGCCCAGAAGGCCGAGAAGGGCGAGTCTGAAAAGGTCTCCGCGCGATGGAAGCCTGGGCGTGATGCGCCATCCGATCAGGAAGAGCACCGGGGCGGCGCCGAGGGCGCGGATGGCCGCAACGGCCAGCGGTTCGAAGTAGCCGAGGACGTATTTGCCGAAGACGGTAAAGGAGCCGAAAGCGAGTTGTACGAAGATGAGCGCAACGTGCACCCTCCAGTCGACCGCCCGCTTGCACGCCCTCATGCGATTTCATCCTTTCCCCGCGAGTCGTGTCGGTATCGTCGGTCCTTCACCGCCCTGCCGGGCGTCGGCGGAAGCTGGTCATTGTGCTACAGAGAATGAACGCAATCAAGAGATCGGCAATAGGGGTATGCCCGCTTCCTTCGAGCAAAGGGGCGGGAGGTTGCCCTCCCGCCCCTCAGGTGCGGTCAACGACGAGACGGGCCCGTCAGGAACAGCCCAGGCTGTTTCCGCAGTTCAGGCACTTATAGCAACTGCCGTTGCGGACGGTGATGTGCCCGCAGATGTTGCAGAACGGCGCGTCGCCCATCATGTTCGACAGGTGCGAAGAGAGCGGACTGCCGCTCATGGCCTTGTAGACGGGAACGGGCGATGAGGGTTCGGAAAGGGTCCTCTCGGCCTGCTCGACCTCCCTGGCGCTTGCCGTGGGCGAAATAAGGGTCTTTTCCGCCTCGGCCTTTCCGCTTTCCTCGGGCTTGACCTGCACGAAATCCGTCCTGCCCAGATATTCCATGCCGAGCACGCGGAAGATGAAGTCGATCACTGACGTCGCGTACTTGATGTTGGGGTGATCGGTAACAGGCCCCTGGGGTTCGAAACGGGTGAAGGTGAAGCAGTCCACGTATTCCTCGAGGGGCACGCCGTACTGCAGGCCGAGCGACACCGCGATGGCGAAGCAGTTGGTGAGGGAGCGGAAGGCGGCGCCTTCCTTGTGCATGTCGATGAAGATCTCGCCCAACTCGCCGTCTCCGTATTCGCCCGTTCTCAGGTAGACCTTCTGGCCGCCCACCCGTGCTTCCTGGGTGAAGCCGCCGCGCTTCTTGGGCAGACGCTTTCGCTGGAGAGGCGTTCTCCAGATGTCGGGCACCCGGCCGGGCTCCGCACCTGCTTCGGCCTTCTGGGTGGATGCGTCCGACAGGGGCTGGTCGACCTTGGAGCCGTCGCGATAAACGGCCAGGGCCTTGAGGCCACGCTTCCAGGATTCGACATAGATGCGCTCGATCTCTTCCGGTGTTATGGACTTTGGAAGGTTGACCGTTTTGCTTATGGCGCCGGAGATGAAGGGCTGGGCGGCCGCCATCATCTTGACGTGGCCGAGGGGTGCGATGAAGCGCTGACCGAGCTTGCCGCACCGGTTCGCGCAGTCGAAGACCGGGAGGTGTTCCTTCTTTATGTGGGGGGCTCCCTCGATGGTCATGTGGCCGCACGCGACGGCTGATGCCTCTTCAATCTGGGGCTGCGAGAAACCGATGGCGGACAGCAGGTTGAAGCCGGGTTTGCGGGCGTTGTCCGCCGGGATGCCGAGGCGGTTGAGGGTCTCGTCGCCCAGCACATAGGCGGAGAAGGCCTGCGGCAGGTCCATGACGCGCTTGAGCTGGTCTTCCACGGCGGTGACGTCCTCGTCCGTGAAACCTTTGGTCTTGAGCGCCTCGGGATTGACGTGGGGCGTACCGACGAGCCGACCGGTCCCGACGATGTGTTCGATGATCTCCTGGATCTGGGCGGGGGCGTACCCCAGGGTCGTGAGGGCGTGCTCTACGGACTGGTTGACGATCTTGAAATAGCCGCCGCCCGCGAGTTTCTTGAACTTGACGAGGGAGAAGTCGGGCTCGATGCCCGTAGTGTCGCAATCCATCAGCAGACCAATTGTGCCCGTCGGGGCAATGACGGTGGCCTGCGCGTTGCGGAAGCCGTACTGCCGTCCGAAGACCAGGGCGTCATCCCACACCTGCCGGCTCGCCAGCGCGAGATTCTGGGGCAGGTAGTCCGTCTCGAGCCGGAGGCTGGCGTCGCGGTGCATTTTGATGACTTCGAGCATCGGCTCCCGGTTCTTCGCATAGCCGGGGAAAGGCCCCTTCCTCTGCGCGATGAGCGCCGAGACCGCGAAGGCCTGGCCGGTCATGAGGCTGGTGAGCGCGCCGCACCAGGCGAGGGCCTTGGTGCTGTCGTAGGGGATGCCCTTGACCATCAGCATGGTCCCGAGGTTGGCGTATCCGAGCCCAAGTGGGCGGTAATCGTGGCTATTGGCCGCAATCTCCTCGGTGGGATAGGACGAAAGGTCCACGAGGATCTCCTGGGCGGTGATAAAAATACCGACTGCGTGTTTGAAAGATTCCACGTCGAAGTTCCCGTCCTTGTCCAGGAACTTCATGAGGTTCAGGCTGGCGAGATTGCAGGCGGAGTCGTTGAGAAACATGTATTCGGAACATGGGTTGCTGGCATAGATCCGATCCGTGGCCTTACAGGTGTGCCAGCGGTTGATGGTCGTGTCGAACTGCAGGCCGGGATCTCCGCACTCCCAGGCCGCTTCGGCGATCTGCCGCATCAGGTGCCTGGCCTTCAGGGTGTGGGCCGGTTGGCCGATCGTCCTGAAATGCGTGGTCCATTCGCCGTCGTTCTCGTAGGCGTCCATGAACTCGTCGGTCACGCGGACCGAGTTGTTTGCATTCTGTCCCGAGACGGTGTGAACGGCCTCGTCCAGGTCCACTCCGAATTTTGCGAGCTTGCGGGCCTTGTTCTCTTCGCGGCGCTTCCAGTTGATGAAGTCTTCCACTTCCGGGTGGTCGATATCCAAAACGACCATTTTAGCCGCGCGCCGGGTCGTGCCGCCGGACTTCGTGGCGCCCGCGGCGCGGTCGAGAACCTCCAGAAACGACATGAGGCCGGAGGAGGTGCCGCCGCCGGAGAGTTTCTCCTCCTTGGACCTGATTTTGGAGAAGTTGGAGCCCGTTCCGGAGCCGTATTTGAAGAGCCGGGCCTCGTTCTTCACGAGCTGAAAGATGCTCATCAAGTCGTCGTCCACGCTCTGTATGAAACACGCCGAGCACTGGGGGTGCTGGTAGGCGTTGGCGGTTTCCTCGATCTTGTCCGTCGGGGCGTTCCAGTGGTACGCACCGCCTGATCCCTCGATACCGTATTCGTGCCACAGTCCGAGGTTGAACCAGACGGGGGAGTTGAAGGCTCCTTTCTGGGTCACGAGAAGGTGCGAAAGTTCGCTTTCAAAGCAGTCGGCTTCCTCTTCGTCGGCAAAATAGTCTCCGAACTTCTCGCCCTCCACTCTGAGGGTGTGAACGATCCGCCGGATGACTTGCCTGACGGACGTTTCATGGTCCGTTCCCGGGACCCCGGCCTTCCGGAAATACTTGCTGATGAGAATATCGCTGGCAAGCTGGGACCAGTCTTCCGGCACCTCGGCATTTTCCATGGAAAAGACAACCGAGCCGTCAACGTTCACTATTTTGCTGGAGCGCTTCGCGTAGCGGATCTCCTGGAGTGGATCGGCACCGGGCCGGGTGAACCGGCGGGTCATCTTGAAGGGCATGAGAGACTCGTCCGACAGGCCGAGATCCGACGGGACGGGCGTGCCCTCCCCGGAAGCCTGTTTCGGCGCCTGAGGAGCAGTTCCTTCTGGCGGAGTGCTCTTCTTCTTGTTGTCATGGCCAATGGAACCGCTTTTCGGGCCGCCGGACTTGTTGCCATCCATCAGCATTCCTCCTCGTCACGCGTAGGGGGGGCACCCCTAAAGGTCTCATCTCCAAGGGGTTGCTCACTGCCTTGAACCCCAATATTTGCCATTGCGAGATTAATATAGCGCAAGATGTTGTGGAAGTCAAGGATTGCGGGAGGGGCGAAACCGTGCTATAAAGCGGTCCTTTCTTGCCAGCAAATCAGCTTATCAGGTCTGAGTCGCGAGTCAAGGTCTTGTGCGCCCGCCTGTTTGGCGATAGGGTTTTCTTTTTCGAAGGCACGCGGGGACGAAGAACAAACGCGACATTCCGCGGGGAGGTGAGGATGTCCGACAGCCCAAAGGTCAGGCGGAGCGGATCCTGGGGCCGGGTAGCGGCGTGGTCTCTGTACGATTTTGCAAACTCCCCGTACTCGGTCATCATGACGACCATCGGTTTTCCGCTGTTCTTCCTGGGCATCGTCGCCCCATCCGCCTCGGGTCCCTTTCTCTGGGGGCTTCTCTATGGGATATCTGAGGTCATCGCGGCCGTTCTATCCCCGGGCCTGGGAGCGCTCAGCGACCAGTTCGGACGGAGAAAGCCCTTTCTCATCGCATTCGCGCTCATCACCATAAGCGGGACGGCGCTGTGCTACTTTCTCGGTCCTGGCGCCCTGTGGAAGACCTTTGTCTTCTTCGGTCTGGCGAACGTTGGATTCGCCTGCGCGAACGTCTTCTATAACGCCCTTCTGCAGGAAGTCGCTCCGCCGGGCAAAATGGAGACGGTTTCGGGCATAGGCTGGGGGACCGGATACGTGGGCGGGCTTCTCGCCATGGTGCTCGCCATGCCCCTCTACGAAGGCGGGATCGGCATAGAGAACATCGCCAACGTGCGGCTCTCGTTCCTGCTGGTGGCCGGCTTCTTTCTCGCCTTCTCCATGCCCATATTCCTTCTGAAGGAACGGGGGACTCCGCGAAGGGGGACCATCGGTCTCGGACATGCCTACAGGAGCGTCTGGAACACGCTCAAGGCCGCCAGGCGGTACGGAAACATGTTCCGTTATCTCGTCGCGGCCTTCTTCTTCAACGACGGCCTGAATACCGTGATCCTTTTCGCCGGAGCCTACGCCAAGACGGTTCTCAACCTCGATTTCAAGGACATCTTCCTGCTTTTCATCTATCTGCAGATCGTCGCAGCGATAGGCGCCTACGGCCTGGGATGGGTCGCGGACCGCCTTGGCTCGCGCAGGGTCCTCCTTGTCCTGGTCGGCACATGGGTACTGCTCTGCGTCGGGCTCTCGGTCGTGCAGACCTACCATCAGTTCATAGCAGGGGCCTGCGTTGCCGGCATACTCCTGGGGGCCACCCAGGCCATCGCCCGGGGTTACCTCGCCAAGCTGGCGCCGGACGAGATGGAGGGCGAGTTCTTCGGTTTCTACAGCCTGGCCGGCAAGTTCGCAGCGCTGGTCGGGCCGGTCCTTTTCGGGGCCGTGACCAGCCTGACCGGACAGATGCGCCTGGGCGCTCTTGCCATGGTGCCGCTCTTTCTGCTGGGGTTCTTCTTCCTGTGGTCGGTCAAGGACGAGGCGGGAAGTGGTCCCGTGGTCGAGTGACCAGGCGACCAGGGGATCCGGCAATCGAGTGATCGAGTGAGCGAAAGGTTGCCGAACGGGGCCTGCTCGCTGTTTACTCGACCGCTTGATAACTACGGAAAGATGCCGCGTTTGAGGTAGACGTGTTCGAGGCGCTTGATGGCCAGAATAAGGGCGGCGGTCCTGAGGTCCGCGCCGTATTCGTTTGCGGCTCCGCGGACCCTCTTGTAGGCACTTCTCAGGACCTTGGTCAGGTCGCCTTCCAGTTCTTCCGGGACGATCTGTTCACTCCGGCGGTTCCGGCGCCACTCGAGATCGTTGATGATCACAGTACCGACGTTGCAGAGGATGTCGGGGAGGAGTTCTATGCCCTTGGCGGCAAGCACTTCCTCCGCTTCGGGGTCGGCCGGGCAGTTGGCGCCTTCGGCCACGAGCTTTGCGCGGATCAGGGAGGCCGTATCGCCAAGTACGCGGTATTCCACGCCCGCCGGGATCAAGATGTCGGCGTCCGCGGACAGGATGGACCTGCTGTCGGCCTCTTCGGCTCCGCCGAATCCGAGAAGGCTCCCTGTGCGGTTTATGTGATCCGCCAGATCCTGGGGATTCATTCCGGCCGGTTCGAGAATCGCGCCCGAACCATTCTGGGCCCCGATGAGCCTGGCGCCGGCCTCCGAAAGAAAGCGGGAGGCCCAAACGGCCGGCCCTCGGAACCCCTGAACGACGAATGTCGAACCCTCGAGGCCGGATGATTCCTCCTCCAGGCAGGTCTTGATCATGGCGGCTATCCCCAACCCAACGACCCTGTCCCTTCTTGGCAGGCCGCCGAGCGCGGGGGGCTTGCCCACCACGACATGGGCGGAGCGGTTCCTTTCCTGGGGGGACACGGTGGAGAGGTAGGTATCCAGCATCCATGCCATGACCTGGGGCGAGGCGTTGAGTTCGGGCGAGGCGATGTCGTACTCCGGGCCGATGTTGCTGCCGAGGGAATAGGTGAAACGACGCGTGATCCTTTCCAGCTCGGCGGGACTGTAGGCGCGCGGGTCGATCTGGATGCCGCCCATGGAGCCGCCAAAGGCGCAATCCAGCATGGCGCAACGCCAGGTCATCTGCATGGCCATGGCCCTTACGTCATCGAGGTCCACGTCGGCGTGGATGCGGATTCCGCCTAAAAAGGGCCCCAGGGCATTGTTGTGCTGGACCCGGTACCCGGTGAAGACCTCGATCCGGCCGTCGTCCATCTTGACGGGAAAATTGACCACGATTTCGTTGGCGGTCTCGGTGAGGATCCGCTGAACGTCGGGATCGAGATCGGCGAGATCAGCGGCCTGATTTAGTCCTTTCAGGCCCATTTTGTAACAGTTCATGGCAGCCTCTGGGTCTCCCGTTGTGGCGATGCGGGTCGTCGAGTTTCTACGGGAAAATGCCTCTTTCCTTGTATACCCGTTCGAGAGCGGTGATCGCAAGCACGTGAGCGGCCGTTCGCCAGTCCGTCTGCAGACGTTCCGACGCTTCCTGCATACGCTCGTAGGCGTCCATCAGTCTTTTGTGCAGCCTCGAGTCTACCTGCTCCAGATCCCAGGATTCTCCTCTCTTGTTCTGCAGCCACTCGTAATAACTAACGATGGCCCCTCCGGAGTTGCAGAGGATATCGGGCAGGATATCTATGTCCTTGGAACGCAGGTGCGCCTCGCCCTCGTCGTCGGTCGGCCCGTTGGCGCCCTCGACGACAAGCTTCACGTCCAGCACGGGAGCCGTCTCGGCCGTGATCTGGTTTTCGAGCGATGCGGCAATAAAGATGTCGGCCTTCGTCCGGAGAAACTCGTCGTGGTCCATTCGTCTGGCGTCCGGGTAGCCTATTGTGTATCCATGGCGGCGTTTGTGCTTGGCGAGGGCCTCGGGATCGAACCCGTCGGGGGACGCGATGGCCCCCGTTATCTCCTCTACGGCCAGGAGTCTCGTACCCCGTTTGTGCAGCAGGCGCGACACCCAGGAGCCAACGTTGCCGAATCCCTGGATGAAATACGTGGCCCCGTCCAGATCGAAACCTCTGTCCCGGGCCCATCTCTCAAGCAGGAACACGATACCTTGTCCCGTCGCTTTGTCGCGGCCCTCGCTGCCGCCGGCCTCAACGGGCTTTCCCGTTACGACGTGGATGGATCGCTGCCGTTCGTGGGGCGGTACCGTCGAAATGAAGGTGTCGAGGATCCAGGCCATTATCTTGGCGTTCGTGTTCACGTCGGGAGCGATGACATCGTATTCGGGGCCGATGTTGTTCCCAAGGGAAAAGACGAAACGCCGTGTGATTTGCTCGAGTTCCGTTAGTGTGTGAGTGTGGGGGTCGAGCTTGACCCCGCCCATGCTGCCCCCGAAGGGGAGATTGACGAAGGCGCACTGCAGGGCTTTTTTCAGGGCGAGGGTCTGCATGCTGCGGATGTCGACGTCGGGATGGAATCGCAGCCCTCCCATGAAGGGCCCGAGAACGTCGTTGTGCTGAACGCGGTAGCCGGTGTACATTTCCACCCGGTCGTCATCCATCTTGACCGGAAAATGCACGGCGATCTCGTTGAAGGGACGGGTCAGGATCTTCCTTATGTCTGGATCGAGGTCTATCAGATCGGCTGCCCTGTCGAACGCGTTCATTCCCTGTCCTCCCTGCGGGCCTTGTTAAAGGACCGATTCTCCTTTACCGGTGAGTATACACTGAAACCGCCTTGAGAAAAGAGGGGGCGCGGATATCGCACGGCACCGCAACCGGGTGCGGGGTCGTCCGGTATACGTCTCAGCGACATGCCATGAACAGATTCGATGGCCACGCAGGTTTTCGTTCTGCGCCCTGTCCGCGTCCATGATCCAAGTGATGCCGCTCATGTCCGCCGCCTCGCGCGTGAGGTCCGGTGAAGCCGAGAAGCCGACCGGTCGGAAGGCTCAGCGAGAGCGGTTGGGCTTGGCGGCGTGCAAAGGCCGGCCCGGCCTTCGGCGGGGGAGTAGTGCCCCCTGGCCCCCGCGTCAGCCGTCGCGCTTGGTGGAAGGCAGGAGCTTCTGTCTCAGCGTTTTTCGGTCGATTCGAAGGATCTTCGCGGCCTGTGTCTTGTTCCCGTCCACGCTGGCGAGGACGTTGCGGACATGTTCCAGTTCGACGTCCGCCAGCGGGCGGTTGAGGCCGGCGTCCCTGAGTGCGGAAAAGCGCATGAATGAGGGCAGGTCGGGCACATCGATATGCTCGGCGTCGGTCATTACGACGAGCCGCTGGAGGGTGCTCTTGAGTTCCCGCACGTTACCGGGCCACGGATACGCCTTCAGAACCTCCAGCGCACGGTCTGAAACGACCGGTGCGGGCCTCCCGAATTCGCGTGAGAGCTTCTCGATCATGTAGCGCGCGAGCAACAGGACGTCATTGTCCCGGTCCCTCAGGGGCGGCACGTGGATAGTGGTCACGTTGAGGCGGTAGAAGAGGTCTTCTCGGAACGCGCCATTCTCGACGAGCCCGGCAAGATCCTTGTCGGTCGCCGCCAGAATGCGGACGTCGAGGGTACGGGGCTTTGTGGAGCCCACCATGCATACTTCCTTGTCCTGTAGGACCTTCAGGAGCTTCACCTGCATGGGGGCCGTCATATCGCCGACCTCGTCTAAAAAAATGGTGCCGCCTTCGGCCGTCTGGAAAAAACCGGCGCGGTTTTCCGTGGCTCCTGCGAATGCGCCCTTGACGTGGCCGAAAAGTTCGCTTTCCAGGAGTTCGCCGGGGATCCCGCCGCAGTTGACGGGGACGAAGGGCGATGAGGCCCTCGGGCCGTTGTAGTGAATGGCCCGGGCCACCAGTTCCTTTCCCGTCCCGCTTTCTCCCGTAATGAGAACGGTGGCCGTCGTGGAAGCGGCCCTGCCCACGGCCTCCATAACTCCCTGCATGGGTTCCGACTCGCCCACGAGCCCGAAGCGGGGACCGGCCCGCTCCACCTTGAGACTGCGGTTGGTCGTGCGGAGCGACAGCTTTTCGAGTACGGTCCCGACGGCGGCCAGGAGTTCCTGCTGGGTGAACGGTTTGGAAAGGTAATCCTCCGCGCCGGACTTCAAGGCCTGAACCGCACCCTCGATGGAAGGGTATCCAGTGATCATCATGACTTCGGTGTCCCTGTAGTTTTCTCTCACGTGGCGTATGAGGTCCAGCCCCGAGGCGCCCGGCATCTTCAGGTCCGTGATGACCAGGTCCACCGGCGTCGACTCGAGCAGGCGCACGGCTTTGGGCACGCTTTCTGCGGCGAAGACCTTGAATCCCCTTGAAGCCAGGATACGCTGAAGAACTTCGCGCGTGTCGGGTGCGTCGTCGACGACCATGAGACGGACGGGCGTAGCCTTAGCGTTCATCGCG
>Ga0307440_1000601_pt1 | contig 17761 bp, 15 predicted proteins | sample SalMarWE160410MG_FD_202150 | JGI IMG/M metagenome (GOLD analysis project Ga0307440, IMG submission 202150) | Salt marsh sediment microbial communities from the Plum Island Ecosystem LTER, Massachusetts, United States - WE1604-10 | ecosystem: Environmental > Aquatic > Marine > Intertidal zone >... | reverse complement strand
GTGTGTACCATTGGGGGCAACCTCGCGTACAACGCCGCGGGACCCCGCGCGGTGAAGTATGGGACACCCCGGGAGAATACGCTTGGGCTCCAGGCGGTGACCGGCGCCGGCACACCTATCCGAACCGGTGTTTTGACGACGAAGGGCGTGGTGGGTTATGACCTTACCCGCCTCCTCATCGGCTCGGAGGGGACCCTCGCACTCATTACGGAGGCGACCCTGAAGCTGACACCCCTGCCGGAGGCCAAGCGCACTCTCCGGGCCACCTACTCCGACATCCACGCTGCAGCAGCTGCAGTCTCGGCGATCATGGCTCAGCCCATCACGCCCTGCGCCCTGGAGTTCATGGACGCCGCCGCCATCGCAACGGTCCGCCGCTACTCAGATCTCGCCGTCCCCGACGACACCGGCGCCCTCCTGATGATCGAGGTGGACGGTCCGACATCCTGCGTCGACGAAGCCGCCCAGACGATTGCGCGTGCAGCGAGTGTGCCGGGCGTCAGGGAGGTCCGTGCCGCCGCCGACGACACCGAGGTCGCAGCCTTGTGGAAGGCCCGAAAGGCCCTCTCGCCGGCACTTCGTCACATTGCCCCAAAGAAGATAAACGAGGACGTGGTGGTGCCCGTGTCCCTTATGGCGCGTTTCATTGACGGGCTGGACCGCCTTTCGCGGGAAATGGGAATCCGGATCGTAAACTTCGGCCACGCCGGCAACGGGAACATCCACGTCAATCTGCTGGTGGATCCGGGGAACGCCGACGAGCTCGCGCGGGCCGCCCGCTGCCTGGAGGCTGTCTTCTCGCTGGTGATCGAGCTAGGCGGCACCCTCTCGGGCGAGCACGGCGTGGGCCTCGAGAAACGCGACTTCACGGCCCGGGAGATCGACCCGGCGACCCTCCGCCTCATGTGGGACATCAAACGACAGTTTGACCCGAATGGCATCCTCAACCCGGGCAAGTCACTTCCCCGGCCTGACCAGCCCACCGAGGCCCACGTCCTCTAAGGCATCCAGGAGCACGCGTCGGACGCTCGTGGCGTCCTCACACTGGAGGGCGACCCCGAGCAGCTCCCGCGCCCGCATGCGGCTCATGCTCCGAATGACCCATTTCACCCGCAACAGGCTGCTGGCGCCCATACTCAGGCTGTGGATGCCCATGCCGAGCAGCAGGACCACGCCCATTGGGTCACCCGCCATCTCACCGCAGATGCTCACCTCCCGCCCGTAGAGCCTGGCGCCAGCGACGACCTGAACCAGGGCCCGCAAGACGGCGGGGTGTAGCTCATCGTAGAGCTTGGCCACGTGTGCGTTGTTTCGATCCACTGCCAGGAGGTATTGGGTGAGATCGTTGGTACCGACGGAGAGGAAGGCCACCCGCCGTGCCAGGGCTTCCGCCTGATACACGGCGGCGGGCACCTCCACCATCACCCCCACCGGCGGCATCTGGACCTGATAGCCCTCGTCCCGAAGCTCGTCGTGGGCGCGCTGGATCAGGAGCAGGGCATCATCGACCTCGCTGACCGTGCTGACCATAGGCAGAAGAAGCTGGAGGTTGTCCAGCCCGATCGCCGCCCGCAGCATGGCCCGCACCTGGGTGAGGAAAATCTCCGGGTGGTCCAGCGTGATACGGATTCCCCGCCACCCAAGAAACGGATTCGACTCCTTAACAGGGAAATAGGGCAAAGGCTTGTCGCCGCCAACATCCAGCGTCCGGATCGTGACAGGGCGGGGCACGAAGGTCTCCAGGATCTGCCGGTAGTTCGTCATCTGGGCCGTCTCGCCGGGAAAGCGATCCCGGACGATGAAGGGCAGCTCCGTCCGGTAGAGACCGACCCCCGCCGATTCCTCCAGGCCCACCGGACGCGCCTCGGAGACCAGGCCCGTATTCAAGTAGAGGGGCATCGTATAACCGTCGGTGGTCTCTGCGGGCAGGCGTCGGAAACTCTCCAACTCGGTCGAAAGGGCGAGGTCCTCGTCCAGGAGCCGCTGGTATTCGGCCCGAACGACCGCCCCCGGTGCGACGTAGACCCGCCCTCGATAGCCGTCGACGACCAGTTCCAGCCCTTCAATGCGACCGACGGGTAGGTCGGCGACCCCCAGGGCGGCCGGCACCCCCATCCCGCGTGCCAGGATGGCAACGTGCGACGAGCTTGAGCCCGCAGTGGAGATAAGTCCTGCAAGCAGACCCCGGGGCACCGCGGCGATCTGCATGGCGCTCAGCTCATCCCCCACCAAGATCGTGCGGGGGGGATAATCGATCGGCCGTGCCTCCAGGTTCTGCAAGTGCATCAGGATGCGCCGTCCGAGGTCCCGCACATCGGAGCCCCGCTCCCGCAGGTAGGGATCATCCATGGCGTCGAACACCCGCGCGTGCTCCGCGATGGTCTCCCGCAGGGCCCCGGGGGCCCAGCTGCCGGCGCGGATCCGTTCCGTGGTCCCGTCTACCAGGGTGTCGCTCTCGAGCATGAGAAGCCAAGCGTCGAACAGGGCTCGGTCCTCCGCCCTCAAGTCGGCCGCGGTGCGAGCGGCAAACCGCTCGATCTCTTCCATGACGTCCGCGACCGCGGCCCGGAAGGCGGCCTCCTCGGCCGCCGGGTCGGTTGCGGGCCGGTCCGGCACCGCATCCAAGTCCGCTGAAGGGTAAACCACCACCGACGTGCCGATGGCGATACCCGGGGACGCCGGGAGGCCCTGGAGGAACCGGTTGGGGAGCGCCCCGGGCTCTTGTAGCCTTGCCAGCTCGCCGCTCGCGCGGGCATGAGTGATGGCTCCCGCCAATTGGGAGGCAAGCGTCATGACGAAGGTGACTTCGTCGTCCTCGAAACGCCGCCGCTCCCGCTGGCGAAGCACGAGCACGCCGAGGACCCGGCGATTCTGGATGATGGGGGCGCCCAAAAAGCCCCGGTAGCGCTTTTCCCCGGTCTCGTGCACGAAGAGATAGCGGGGGTGACTGGGTGCGTCGTCGAGGTTTACCGGCTCCGCGCGCTCACTCACCCAGCCGATCAGGCCACGGTTGAGGGGCAGCCGCACCCTGCCGACCGCCTCCGCTCGCAATCCTGCGGTGGCCTGCAGCACATGCTGCCGTGCTTCGAAATCGGTGAGGTAGACCGAGCACACATCGGCACCGACGGCCTGCTTCACCCGCCGTACGATGACGGACAGCGCCTGCTCCAGGTCCGGGGCCTCATTGACTTCCTGAACGATCCGGCGGAGCTCTTCGAGCATAGGAGATTTGACCGGCGCTCAACGATCATCCGGGCGGGGTAGAGGAGCCTAGCGGCGAACCCGCCGGCTCAGCGATGCTTCTGACGCAACAGGGGAGGCTGGCCGGTGGCCAGAATCTGTCGTCGGACTGGGGCACCCTCCGGGTAGAGCAGAGGGGCCAGCTCTTCTAGCGCCTGCTGATAGACCTGCCGCTTGAAGTACACCACTTCCTGCAGCGGCTGCCAGTAAAATACCCAGCGCCAGGCGTCGAACTCCGGCTTGGATGATTTGTCGAGGCAAAAGGCGTCTTCCCCGCAGTTCACCCGAAGCATGAACCAGACCTGCTTCTGCCCAATGCAGAGAGGTCCGCAGTGGCGACGAATGAATCGTTTGGGGAGCCGATAGCGAAGCCACCGCTTGGTGCAGCCAAGGACGGTCACCTGATGGGAAAGCAGCCCGACCTCTTCCTCGAGCTCCCGGAACATGGCGTCCACTGGGACCTCGTCCGCCTTGATGCCGCCCTGGGGAAACTGCCAGGCGTTCTGACCGACACGCCTGCCCCAGAAAAGACAGCGCTCCTTGTTGGTCAGGATGATGCCAACGTTCGGCCTGAAACCGTCCGAGTCGATCAAGGTGACATACCCACTGGTGCGCTCCTTTGCATTCTTTCATAACCTACCCGGAACGGGCAACCCGCAACGGCCATAACCGTCTGCGAAATAAGCGACTTTCAGCATCGTTGTGGCACTGAGCATACTCGGGGTAAAACCGTGGCCCTCGCTATCTTTGATCTCGACAACACCCTGCTCGGCGGGGATTCCGACTATCTATGGGGCATCTACCTCTCAGAGCGAGGGATCGTCGACCGGGAGGCGTACGAACGCCTCAACGAGCGCTTCTACAGAGACTACACCGAGGGGCGGCTGGACATCCTGGAATTTCTGCGCTTTTCCCTGCGGCCCTTGCGTGACAACCGGCCGGAGGACCTCCTGCGTTGGCGTCGGGAATTCATCGCCGAGAAGATCGGGCCCATCATCCTCCCTCGCGCCCGAGCGCTCGTAGAGCAGCATCGCGCCCGCGGCGACACGCTCCTGATCATCACGGCTACAAACGAGTTCGTTACCTCTCCCATCGCCGAGTGCTTCGGGGTGGCCAACCTCATTGCGACCGTTCCCGAGCAGGTCGACGGTCGCTACACAGGGGCGGTCGCTGGCGTTCCCTCATTTCAGGCCGGCAAGGTCCAACGACTCGACCAGTGGCTTGCCGCCTCGGGCGAGGACCTGACCGGGAGCACCTTCTACAGCGACTCCCACAACGACCTCCCTCTGTTGGAACGGGTGGACCATCCAGTCGCCGTCGACCCCGACGGTGAGCTGGCCCGCTGCGCGGCGGCCCGCGGATGGCCGGTCATCTCCCTGCGGGAGGCGTCGGATTGAGGGGAAGCGCCCGGCCCGCAACTGACTCTCGAACCCCGTAGCCGCCGGTCTGCCGTCCCGTCGCATCACCGGACCGTCTATCGATGGAGGGGATGGTGGTCCCGGGTGGGATTGCGTACGACCCCGGCACCGGCGACCACTTGGCGGCCGGCACAGCGGGGAAAGCGCTGTCGTTTTCCGCGTTCATGAGCCTGTCATGATTTCCACACCAGCCCGCAACAGATTCGGCGTATCTTGTTCATCATTAGTGATTATTTGGGGTGGATGAATGGGTGCTAGAGCATCAGCACTGCCGGTGAGGCGCGGGGACCGCCTCTACGTCGAGCTGGCGATCGATGAGTGGGGCGTACGAGAGGCTCAAGCCCTTCGCTACAGGGTCTTCGCCGAAGAGTTGGGGGCAAGACTGAAACCGAGCGGCGCCCCCCTGGACGTGGATGAGTTTGACCCCCACTGCCAACACTTGTTGGTGCGCGAGACCAAGACCGACCGGGTCGTCGGCTGCACCCGCATACTCACCGATGAAAGCGCCCGCCGCCTCGGCCGCTACTACTCCGATGGCGAGTTCGAGCTCTCAGCCGTCAGAGACCTGCCCGGACGCAAGCTCGAAGTAGGGCGCACCTGTATCGTGTCTGAGTATCGGCAGGGGGCCGGGATTGCAGTCTTGTGGTCTGGGCTTGCAGGCTTCATCCAGCTGCATCGCTTCGACTATCTGTTCGGCTGTGCCAGCGTGCCATTGGGGGATCAGGACATGCAGGCGGCGGCCATCATGAACCGGCTGCGGCGACAAGCAATGGCGAGTCCGGAGACCCGGGTCACGCCGAGGTTCCCCCTCCTGAACAGCCCGGCATCGGAGGACGTTGTCGACGCCCCCCTGCCGGCCCTGCTGAAGGCCTACGTCCGTCTGGGGGCCAGAGTCTGCGGCGAGGCGTGCCGAGACCCCGAGTTCGGAGTCGCCGACGTGCTGATGCTCCTCAACGTCGATGACCTCAACCCAGCCTACTCCCGGCACTTCCTGGACCGTGCTGTGGATTATTGAGCCGGATGGGGTTTCTCACGACCTGCCGCAGGGCCGTACGGGTCAGCGAGCACCTCCTCACCGGTGCGATGATTGCCCTAGCCCTCACCGCCGGCCGCGAGCTCGGCTGGCGACCCGGGTGGCTCCCGGCAGTCGTGCGTTGGTGGCACCGAAGGCTGTGCCGGGCGCTGGAGCTGAGGGTTCGGGTGAGCGGAGGCCTGGCCGAGAGGGGGCTCTTGGTCGCAAATCATATCTCCTGGCTCGATATCCCCGTCCTTGGTGCCCAAGGCGAAATCGGTTTCCTGTCGAAGGCGGAGGTGAGAGACTGGCCGTTGATCGGCTGGATGGCGAAGACCGCGGGGACCCTGTTCATCGCGCGGGGGGCTAATCAGGCAGGCGAGCTGGTCCAGCAGATCGCAAACCGCATCCAAGGCAAGGGCCGCTTGGCGATCTTTCCGGAAGGTACGACGACGGACGGCACCAGCATCAAGCGATTCCATCCCAGACTGTTCGCGGCCGCGGGGCAGCAGGGCGTGTGGATCCAGCCCGTCGCATTGAGGTACGGCCGAAACAGGGCACCCGACCCCCATGCCCCTTTCGTGGGGGACGACAATTTGGCATCACACCTGCTGCGACTGCTCAGGCACCCGGGACTGGAGGTTCAACTCGCGCTGCTTCCGCCTTTCCAACTTGGCGACCTGGACAGGCGCCGCGTCGCCGAACGTTGTCGCGCCATGATCGCGGATGCGCTGGAGGTCGACCTCCTGGCGAGCAGCACATCGGCACCCGCTTTGCTCCAGCCATCCGCGAGTCTTCTTGACCCTGAGGGGTCCCTGGGCCCGGCGAGCTGATCGCCGGCTGCATGAACGCCGAGCTCCCCTGCGAGCGCCTACGGGTCACGGTGATTACCGAGACCTATCCGCCGGAGATCAACGGCGTCGCAAACACCATGGGCCACCTGGTACGAGGCCTTGAGCAGCACGGTCACCAGGTCCACCTGGTTCGGCCTCGCCAGCCGGGGGAGACACCGGCAAGCGGCGTTCGAGAGACCCTCGTCCCCGGCCTCCCCATTCCCGGCTACCGCGGACTCCGTGTTGGCCTGCCCGTCGCGCGCCGGCTCCGGCGGGTATGGGAGCACACCCGGCCGGACATCTGCTACATCGCTACCCAAGGACCGCTAGGTCACGCGGCCCTGAGTGCCGCCAGGGCCCTGCCTTTACCGGCCATCACCGGCTTTCACACCCAGTTCCACCAGTACAGCCGTCACTATGGGCTTGGGGTCCTAGGGCAACCAATCATGCGCGCGCTGCGGCGGTTCCACAATCGCTCGGACGCGACCCTGGTACCGACCGCGCGGCTGCGGGATGAGCTTACCGCACTGGGCTTCCGTAGAGTCCGCATCTTCAGCCGGGGGGTGGATACGGATCTCTTTTCCCCGCGGCGGCGCAGCACCACCCTGCGGCGGACATGGGGCTGCGACGAGGCGGACATCGCCGTTCTCTATATCGGCCGGCTGGCATCCGAGAAGAACCTTGCCCTGGCCATTCAGGCATTCGAGGCCATCCAGGAGGGCCAGCCCTCGGCCCGCTTCGTGCTGGTAGGCGACGGACCAGAAATGGCCCGGCTGCGCCGAGCCCACCCCGGGCGCGTGTTCACGGGTGCCAAGACCGGCCTGGAGCTTGCGGAGCACTACGCCAGCGGCGATATCTTTCTGTTTCCGAGCCTGACCGAGACCTTCGGCAACGTGGTGCCGGAGGCAATGGCCAGCGGACTCCCGGTCGTCGCGTTCGACTATGCCGCGGCGGGCTCACAGGTCCGGGATCACGAGAACGGGTTCAAGGTGCCGCTCGGGGACGCCGCTGCCTTTGTCCGCTCGGCGCGGAAGGCTGCAGGGGACCGTCAGCGGCTGCGCGCGGCGGCGCGACAGGCCCGGCTCACGGCGGAGGGACTGAGCTGGGAACGGGTCTTGGGCACATTCGAGGCGGAGCTGGCTGAGGTCTTGCGCAACTGCAACTCCGCTGGGGGCAGCGAACACGCCGCCACCGCATCCACCTGATACCATGGACACGGCACGACGAATTGAAGGCGGGATTGGGGATTGTTCCGAGACGAGCTGAGGGCCTGTCTCGGTGCACGGGGAATGGAGTCTCGAGCGGTCACGGCCGTGCCGCACATCCGTGTGCGGCGCGGCGCACTGGCGCGGGCGGGTTACTTGGTTTGGGTCTGGGCCGGAGCGGCCGGGGCGGCGGGAGCCGCATAGGGAGCGGCGTAGGGGACGCCGTAGCCGGGATAGCCGCCCCATGCGCCGGGGTAGCCACCATAGCCGTAGGGGCCGCCCCAGCCGTACGGGCCGTAGCCGTAGCCGTAGTAATCGCGGTAACGGTTGTAACCGCGACCATACCCATGCCCGCCGCCGGACATGTTCAGGTTGAAGTCGCCGTAGCCGTCACCCATCATGTCGTTCCACCAGTCGTTGGCGCCATTGCCCCAGCCGGGGCCGCCGCCCCAAGGGCCACCGCCCCACCAGGCACTCGCGGAGGCGGACACACCCAACAGCGCGGCGATGGCCGCAGCGGTAGCAAGCTTTCTCATCTGATTTCTCCTGTGTTGTCTCTGTGCAGCAAGCGCCGGCGTTCGTGCCGACGGTTTCTATAATATTAGTAATTTCTTATTTTGGAAATAATATCTCCCTATTCGCCAGCCATTTCCGATAGACCTTGTCTGGGTGCACCCCCCATACCTGGGATGGTCCGGGGACCAGTCAGTTGGCCGTTAGCCCATACGCATTGGTCGGCTGGAGCCGTCGAGCGACCTCGACGAGATCCTGCCATGCGCGCCCCTTCTGCTCCGGTGACCGCAGAAGATAGGCGGGGTGGTAGGTGACCATCAGCGGCGTCTTGTCAGGACCGAGCTCGTACCATCTGCCCCGCAGCCTGCTGATTGCCGTATCCGTCCGCAGGAGGGTCTGGGCCGAGATGCGGCCGACGGACAACAGGACCCGGGGCCGGATGAGGGCGATCTGCCGAAGGAGGAAGGGCTGGCAGCGCAGCGTCTCCTCCGGCAGGGGATCCCGGTTTCCCGGAGGGCGGCACTTCAGGATATTGGCGATATAGACCTGATCCCGACCCAGTCCGATGGCCGCCAGCATCAGATTGAGGAGCTGCCCGGCCCTTCCCACGAAGGGCTCGCCCTGACGGTCCTCGTCGACCCCCGGGGCCTCCCCGATGATCATGAGATCTGCCTGCCGGTCCCCGACTCCAAAGACAGTCTGGGTCCTGGTCTGCCAGAGACTGCAGGCCTGACAGGCAGCCACCGCCGCGCGGAGATCCTCCCACCCCATCGTCCCGACCGCTGCATGGCCGGGCGGTCCGATCGGCTCCGCAATCGAGGGATCGGGCTGCTGAGACGGGGCCGAGACGATCGTTCCGGAGACGGCCTCGATGACCGGGGGCGCCGGGGGCGCGTCATCCGGAAGACCATCAACCGGTTGCGCGCCTGTGGCTACCGGCTCCTCACGAAGGCGCCAGACCCGGACGCCCATGGCCTGGAGATAGCGGCGGCGGAGGTCCGCATCCGTCATCGCGGGCTAGACATCCCCGATTTGGGGGTGGGCCCGGGTGCTTGGCTCCAGGATCTTGTTGCAGGCGTTGATATAGGCCTTGGCGGAGGCAATCACGATGTCCGTGTCCGCGCCTTGCCCGTTGGCAATCCGTCCGCCGCGCTCGAGCCGGACGGTGACCTCGCCCTGGGCATCGGTACCGCTGGTAATGGCATTGACCGAGTAGAGCTTCAGCACGGTCCGGCTGTTGACGATCGACTCGATGGCTTTGAAGGTTGCATCCACGGGTCCTCCGCCGACGGCCATCCCAGGCTCCTCGTCCCCGTCCACTGCAAGGACCACATTGGCGCGGGGCGTCTCGCCGGTCTCCGAGCACACGCGCATGGAGATCAGCTTGATCCGCTCCTTGGCGGTCTCCAGGGTATCGGTCACCAGTGCCTGGAGATCCTCGTCAAAGATCTCGTGCTTCTTGTCCGCCAGCTCCTTGAACCGGGAGAAGGTTGCATTGAGCTCCTCCTCCGACTCGAAGATCACCCCCAGCTCCGCCAGGCGCGTGCGGAAGGCGTTGCGGCCGGAGTGCTTGCCCAGGATCATGTGGTTCTTGGTCCAGCCCACGTCTTCCGCGCGCATGATCTCGTAGGTCTCCCGGCTCTTGAGGACCCCGTCCTGATGAATCCCTGACTCGTGGGCGAAGGCGTTGGCGCCCACGATCGCCTTGTTGGGCTGCACCGGGAAACCGGTGATGGTGGAGACCAGGCGGGAGCAGTTGACGATCTGGGTGGTATCGATCCTCGTGTCGCAGGAGAAGTGATCCTGCCGGGTGCGCACCGCCATCACGATCTCCTCCAGCGCCGCATTGCCGGCCCGCTCCCCCAGCCCGTTGATGGTGCACTCCACCTGACGCGCCCCGTTGCGCACCGCGGCCAGGGAGTTCGCGGCGGCGAGCCCCAGGTCGTTGTGGCAATGGACGGAGAACACCGCCCTGTCCGAGCTCGGTACCCGCTCGATCAGGCGACGGATGAGGCCGCCGAACTGGTCGGGGATGCTGTAGCCGACGGTGTCCGGAATATTCACCGTACGTGCCCCCGCCGCGATCACGGCCTCCAGCACTCTGCACAAGAAGTCCACGTCCGAGCGCCCGGCATCTTCGGGCGAGAACTCAACGTCGTCTGTGAACTGCCGCGCCCGCTGCACCGCCCTGACCGCCTGATCCACCACCTGGTCGGGAGTCATCCGCAGCTTCTTCTCCATGTGGATCGGCGAGGTGGCGATGAAGGTATGGATGCGGGCAGAGGCCGCACCCGCCAGGGCCTCGCCTGCGCGGTCGATGTCCTTATCGAGCGCCCGGGCGAGCCCGCAGACCGTGCTGTCCTTCACGGCGGAGGCCACTGCCTTCACCGCCTCGAAGTCTCCGTGGCTTGCAATGGGGAACCCGGCCTCGATGACATCCACGCGGAGCTTCTCCAACGCCTTGGCGATGCGGACCTTCTCCTCGCGCGTCATGGAGGCGCCGGGGCTTTGCTCGCCGTCGCGCAGGGTGGTATCGAAGATGATGAGATTTTCACGCATAGGCTGTTCCCCGAGACACGGTGTTTTCTGGGCACCGCCCATGGCACAATTCCGTATCGGCACAGCGTGGCTTCCAGGGTGCTGCGCCGACCCCGGACGATCGCGCGGGAGTCGGGGGACTATATCCCCTGACTCCCTCGGCTGCCAAGAAGGTGACACCGGCTCTCCCGGCGGGCGGCTGCGGACCGCATCGCCGGTTCCCGCTCGTTTGCTCATCCGCAGCGCAGGACCGCCACGCCTATGACCGACCTCCATGACCTCGAGCTGCTCCTGCGCTCCGACACGCCCCTCGTGCTCATCGAGACCCTGGAGGAGCCCCGCGTCGTCGAGCTCGCGGGCCCCTTGGCCCTGCGCATGAACGAGCCCGCATTCTGCTGGACGGTGACGGACGGGCTGCGGCGCATCGACCTGGACGCCGGGATCCAGCGCCAGCTCGCCGAGCCGGCCGAGGTGTTGCGCCACATCAAGCTCACCCCTCAACGGGGGATCTACCTGCTGCTCGACTTCCACCCCTTCCTGGGGGAACCGATACACGTGAGGCTGGTGAAGGAGATCGCACAAGGCTACGCGGGGCTACCGCGCACGCTCGCCTTCATCAGCCACTCCCTGGAGATACCGCCGGAGGTGCGCCATCTGAGCGCACACTTCACCCTGCGACTGCCGGACCGCAACCGGGTGCTGGCACTTATCCGCGAAGAGGCCCAGGCCTGGCAGCATGAGCGGGCGGGCCGGACGTTCCGGGCCAACCGGGAGGCCATCGACCAGCTCTCGCGAAACCTCTTGGGGGTCACCGAGTCCGAAGCCCGCCGCCTCATCCGCAGCGCGATCCGCAAAGATGGGGCCATCACCCACGCCGACGTCGAGGAGGTCACCCGGGCGAAGTACGAGCTGCTGAGCCCCGGCGGCGTGGTGAGCTTCGAGTACAACGCCGCAACCTTCGCCGATGTGGCTGGACTTACCAATCTCAAAGGCTGGATCGACCGGCGCCGTCCCGCATTCCTCGGCGGTGCCGACGGGAGGGACCGACCGCGGGGTATTCTGCTCCTCGGCGTCCAGGGCGGCGGGAAGAGCCTCGCGGCGAAGGCGGTTGCCGGGCGGTTCGGGGTATCCCTGCTGCGGGTCGACTTCGGCGCCCTGTACAACAAGTACATCGGGGAGACGGAGAAAAACCTGCACCGCGCCCTCCAGGCTGCTGACCTGATGGCACCCTGCGTCCTCTGGATGGACGAGATCGAGAAGGGGCTCGCCGCCGGCGGCGGCGATGACGGGCTCAGCGAGCGGGTCATGGGCACACTCCTGACCTGGATGGCAGAGCGCACGAGCGCGGTCTTCATCGTCGCCACCGCGAATGACATCACCCGCCTGCCGCCGGAGCTGATCCGCAAAGGCAGGCTCGACGAGATCTTCTTTGTCGACCTGCCGGGGTTAGAGGTCCGTAAGGAGATCTTCGAGATCCACCTGCGCCGCCGGCGGCAAGCGCCGGAGCAATTCGATGTGGACCGCCTAGCCGCCGCGAGCGAGGGCTTCTCGGGTGCGGGTATCGAGCAGGCGATCGTCTCCGCCCTCTATGCCGGGCAAGCCAAAGACGCGCCGCTGACGACCGACGCCCTGATTGCCGAGCTGGAGCGGACTCAGCCCCTGTCCGTGGTGATGGACGCCCAGATCGCAGCCCTGCGGAACTGGGCGCGCGACCGGACCGTCTCCGCCGATTAAACGGAGGCGATCGTGACCCCCCGGCCCTTTAACCGAATGCTGCCCCCGACGTTGGTGAACGCCGAGTCCGCTCAACGGCTTGCACTTTCGATCGCCTTCGCAATCGCTCTCGTCGCGGGCTCGGTAGCGACGCCCGCCCAGGCGGAAGGGCAGCTTCTCCGGGTGGGCCCCGACCGCACCCTCACCCGCCCGAGCCAGGCGGCAGCCATTGCGCAAGACGGGGCGACCGTGGAGATCGACGCTGCGGATTACGCGGGGGACGTGGCGGTGTGGCACCAGAATCGGCTCACCCTGCGGGGCGTCCCCGGACGGGCAAGGCTCCGGGCAGGTGGGAGGGCCGCCGAAGGGAAGGCGATCTGGGTCATCGCCGGGAACGACGTGACGGTAGAAAAGGTGGAGCTTTCGGGGACCCGGGTGCCCGCTCACAACGGGGCGGGGATTCGTGCCGAAGGGGCGGGGCTGACCATCCGCAACTGCCGCCTGCACCACAACGAGATGGGCATTCTGACCAACAACAATCCGGCGAGCCGCGTCCTCATCGAGGACTCCGAGATCGACCACAACCGCACGGATACGGCGCACAACGGCAAGCTCGGGCACAATATCTACATCGGCCGCATCGCGGGCTTTGTGCTGCGCGGCAGCTACGTGCACGACGCACACGTCGGACACCTGGTGAAGAGCCGGGCGAAGGATAACCAGATCTACGACAACCGCTTGCTCGACCCGCGGGGGGATTCGAGCTACCTCATCGATCTCTCCGAAGGCGGCCGTGCCCTGATCGCGGGCAACCGCCTCCACCAAGGCGCCCGCTCGGAGAACCGCACCGCCATCGCCTTCGCCGCGGAGGCAAATCGGGAGGCGGCCGGGAAGTCCCTGCGGGTGATCGACAACGATTTCACCAGCGATGGGCCGCCTGGCACCTTCGTTCGCAACTTCAGCGTCGCTCCGGCCGAGTTGGTGGGCAATTGGCTGCATGGCGACGTCAAGCCGTTGGTGGGACAAGGCGACGTTCGCTAAGCTCGCCGGTCGGGGAGTGCCGAACGGCGGGGCTGCCGGAACCCTGCCGAACGAAACCGGCTCGATAAATCACGGTGAAGACACTAGATAGGATCAGTGACTCAACCTCTTGGTCAGCGGCCGATGGAATACAAGGACTACTACAAGATCCTCGGGGTCCCCCGTGATGCGCGCCCCGACGACATCAAGCACGCATACCGCCGCTTGGCCCGCAAATACCATCCGGACGTCAGCAAGGAGCCCAACGCGGAGGCCCGCTTCAAAGAGGTCAACGAGGCCAATGAGGTTCTGAAGGACCCGGAAAAGCGCGCAGCCTACGATGCCCTCGGCGACCAGTGGCGCGCCGGCCAGGAGTTCCGACCGCCCCCCGGGGGTGGCGCCTGGCAACGGGAATATCGCTTCAGCGCGGAGGACGCCAGCCAATTCAGCGACTTTTTCACGTCGCTCTTCGGCGGCGGCTTCGGGCGCGGAAGCGAGGATCTCTTCAGGCAACGCGGGCAGGATCAGACGGTTCGCGTACAGATCAGCTTGGAAGACGCCTATCGGGGGGCCACCCGGCAGCTGCGCCTCGAGACGCCGGAGATCGACAAGCACGGGCGGATGAGCACCCGCTCGCGCACCCTGAACGTCCGGATCCCGCAGGGCGTCACCCAGGGTCAACAAATCCGCCTCGCGGGCCAAGGCACCCCTGGCTCGCGGGGGGCGCCCGCGGGCGATCTGTACCTAGAGATCGACTTTCTGCCCCACCATCTTTTCCGGGCGGAAGGGAAGGACATCTTCCTGCGGCTCCCCGTCGCCCCTTGGGAGGCCGCGCTCGGTGCAACAGTGCCCGTTCCGACCCTCGGCGGCTCCGTGAGCCTGCGGATTCCTGCCGGCTCCCAGGGCGGCCGTCACCTGCGCCTCAAAGGGCGCGGCCTGCCGGGCAACCCGCCGGGCGATGAATATGTGCTGCTCGAGATCGTCGTGCCGCCCGCCCACACGCCGGAGGAAAAAGAGGAGTTCCGCCGGATGGCGAAGGTCTTCTCCTTCGATCCGCGGGCCAAGCTTGGAGTCTGAATCATGGTGGAGACCACGAAAGACCTGGTGGGCGTGGTGCTCGACGAGGCCCTGACCATTACCCTCGCAGAGCTCTCGGATGTGTGCCGGGCCAGCGATCAGACGGTTCGGCTCATGGTCCATGAGGGGCTGCTGCGTCCCCTCGGCGAGCGGCCGGACCAATGGCAATTCAGCGGCGCCCAGATCCGCCGCGCCCGCCGCGCCGTCCGCCTCCAGCGGGATCTTGAGCTGAACCTTGCGGGCGCCGCCCTCGCGCTCGATCTGCTCGACCAGATCGATGCCCTCCACGCGCGCATTCGAACGCTCGAGTTCCAGCTCGGGCCGCACACCGAGGAATGACAGCCGCTGCGCTCCGGGCAGCCGCAGGATCCTGACCAGCCGCGTGCGTCACCTCTTCCTGTCCGACGGCCCGACCCCCGCGGCCCTGTGCGATCAGCTTCCTCCCCTAGACCATCTGCGGCGCTGGGCGGCAGAGATTCAGGACGAAAACCTGCGGCGTCTGGCAACCCCGAGGGCAGTCCCGTCCCACCCGCCTAGGGACGCACGAAGCGCATGGACAGGTCCACGGCCGTTAGATCCTTGGTCAGGTCCCCCACCGAGATCTCATCCACGCCGGTCTCCGCGACGGCGCGGATCCGCTCCAGGGTAATGCCCCCCGAGGCCTCTAGCCGGGCGCGGCCCGCAGTAAGCGCCACCGCCCGCTCGAGGTCCGCCAGCTCGAAGTTGTCGAGCAAGAGCTGGCTCGCCCCGGCGGCGAGGGCCTCCTGCACCTGCGCCAAGGACTCCACCTCGATCTCGATGGGCGCGCCGCTCGCGGCCGCCTGCGCGACAGCCATTGCCGAGGCGATGGAGCCGGCCGCCAGGATGTGGTTCTCTTTGATCAGGAGCGCGTCGTAGAGACCCTTGCGGTGGTTGTGACAGCCGCCGCACAGGACGGCGTACTTTTGCTGGAGGCGCAACCCGGGAATGGTCTTGCGCGTATCCAGGACCCGTACCGGCAGTCCCGCCACGGCATCTGCATAGCGGCGCGCGCGGGTGGCGGTGCCCGACAGGGTCTGCAGATAGTTGATCGCAGTCCGCTCCCCTGTGAGGAGGGCCCGCGCCGCACCCTCCAGCCGCCCCAGAAGCTGCCCCGCCCTTACCCGCTCGCCGTCTGCGGTGAGCCACTGAACCCTGACCTCGGGATCGACCTGCCGGAAGACCTCATTGAACCAGGCGCAACCGCACACAACAGCCTCCTGGCGGGTCATCAGCTCAACTGCCGCCCGCTGCTCGACAGGGAGCAGGGCCGCGGTGAGATCACCGGCGCCGACGTCCTCCTCCAAGGCGGCGCGGACTTGAGCGGCGACTAAATTGGAGGGGGGAAGATAGCAGGCGAATCCTCCCCGAGGCGAATCAGTCTCTGTCACTAGGGTCATGGTCGCTTCGGCGGTTTTCGGGGCGTAGGGCATCTTGTGGGCAGCGACGACTGCCCTCCATTCATCGATTCTTCAACGTCCGCAGAACGCCTTCCAGCGCCCGGTCCACGATGGGGGTATCCCAGGCAAGGGCGGTCAGCGCTCCCTGAGCACACAAAGCGGACAGGTCGCTCGCGGTCAGCTCGAGGGCGTTTCGCCCGTGACGATCGACGAACAGAACTCGGTCGGACACGGGACTATGCCAGGCGAGTTTCACACGGAGGGGTTTACCGTCATCCCGCCGAATCTCAATCCACCTCCCAATCGCGAGCCGCCGGACATCAGGCGCATCTCCGGAGCTCGGTCGCCCAGACAACGGGAGCGATACCGGGTTGTCGTCGGTGTGCCGGGCGCCGGCCCGCCCCCCGGCTGTAATGGAGCCGGGCGCGGCCAGCGCCGCCCGGTCATCCTCAGCTGCCACCGAGCCCGCCCCCCGCAGCGCCGCCATGTGCAACGTCTGAAGCTCGCGCATCCAACGCGCCAAGCGCCGGGGGTCAAAGGATACCGCTGCGAGCGACTCGCGCAGCGAGCGCAGAAGCTCCGGAATGCTGCGCAAGAGCTCCCGCCGCTCGCCATATTCCACCTTTGGCTGCACACTCCAGACCAAGCGGTCGAGCGTTTGTATCGCCCGGCGCCAATCCTCTCCGGCCATGCCCCCATGCTCATAGGCGGCAACCAAGGCCTCTAGCCAACCGTCGTAGATCAGGGCAGTCACCGTCTCCGGAAGGTCGTCGTACCAGCGCAGTCGCTCTTCAATAGCCCTGAGGACGGCCCGCCGAGCGTCTTGGTGACGTTGTCTCCCCTCAAACTCTCGGCGCGCCTCCGCCTCCGTCATCTGTGCAACCCGCCGCTCGGACTCGACGATGGCGACCACCTGACGGTCCAGCTCATCGCACAGGTCGCCCTCCTGATTCGCTTTGGATACGACCCGATTCACGACGGCCTCCATCCGCCGATAGGCGCCCGCTCCAGATGGCTCCTCCCAGTCGATCCGTCCGAGGGCAAGCTCGGCGAGGTGATTCAGTAGCCGACGGGCCGGGTGGTCGCGGCGGTCGAAAAAGGACTTGTCCAGCAGGGCCAGCTTGACGAACGGAATCTGCAACCGGGCGATGAGTGGTTTAACGGGATCCGGTAAGTCAGCGCCGTGCAACATGTGCTCGAAGAGCGCGAGCACCAGATCGACGGTGGCCTCGTCCGCCGGGGCCAGGGCACGCGGCGCACCGCTCGTTGGGCCGAGGTCCAGCGCCGCGACCAGCCGCCCGCGTAGCTCATTGCTGGAGGAAACGGCGGCGTCAGGCGATGAAAGGGGAGTCTGCAGCCGGCTGATGGCCGCCAGTAATTCACCAGTGGCGATGGGTACCGCCGGCGAGGCATCGCCCGTGGGGGGGTGGCGGCAAAGGAGCCGTCGGAGCCTCGCGAAGTCGGCGCCGCCCGCCTCGTTCGCGGGAGCAAGGTCCCCGTGCGGCGACCTGTCGGCCGGTCCCGAAGAAGGGTCGATCGCCGGGGCCTGCGTCGCCGCCCAGCCCTGCCGATTTGTATCAGGGCGGGCACATGCAGCTGAGACCGAGGGGCGTGACAGCCCTCCCTGCCGTGCGACCCCGGCATAGACTGCGCCAATGCGATCCATCACGTGCTTATCGAAGAACTTCCACACCACCAGCTTCGTCGAGAGATCCAACCCTTTGACGGACTTCAGGACGTAACCGAAGGCGTTGCAGATCCCATAGGGTCCGAG
>Ga0307440_1000599_pt1 | contig 17771 bp, 12 predicted proteins | sample SalMarWE160410MG_FD_202150 | JGI IMG/M metagenome (GOLD analysis project Ga0307440, IMG submission 202150) | Salt marsh sediment microbial communities from the Plum Island Ecosystem LTER, Massachusetts, United States - WE1604-10 | ecosystem: Environmental > Aquatic > Marine > Intertidal zone >... | reverse complement strand
CTCGCCGACTCCGAGCGGGTGGGTCACCTGTGGCCGGTGCGGCTCCCCGGGGGCGAGGCCGCCATCCGCGAGCCGTGGCGCATGGCCTGCGCGTGGCTGTGCGAGCTGGAGGACGCCGGGGGGGCGGGGCCGGCTCCCGGCCTGCCTTCCGTCTTCGAGGGCCGCGTGGACGAGACCGAGTGGAGGAACGTAGCCCGTCTGGCCCGCAGCGGTTTCGCCTCGCCGGTCACGACCAGCATGGGGCGGCTGTTCGACGCGGCGTCGGCCCTGTGCGGGGTGCGGCTCCGGGTCACCTACGAGGGGCAGGCGGCCATCGAGCTCGAGATGGCTGCGAGCGAGGCGGCGCCGGGGATGCGCGACCGGCCGTACGCTCTCCCCTACGTCGAGGGACCGGATGGCACCGGGCTACTGGACGCGCGCGCCACGCTGCGCGCGCTCCTCGCGGACCTGGAGCGTGGCGAGTCGGTGCCGGACGTAGCCGCCCGCTTTCACGAGGGAGTCGCTCGCGGGACGGCCGAGGCGTGCGGCGCCGAGGCCGCGCGCCGCGGCCTGCAGAGCGTGGTCCTGTCGGGCGGTGTGTTCCAGAACGTGCGGCTCCTGGAGCGCTCGGCGGTTCTGCTCGCGGAGGCCGGCCTGCGGCCCCTGGTCCCCGGGGCCTTTCCGCCCAACGATGGGGGGCTGTCCTACGGGCAGGCGGCCTGCGCGGCCGCTCGCCTGAGCAGGGTCGCGTTTCAGCCTCCGCCCGCCGCAGGCTGAGCCGCCATCGCCGGCTGTGCCGCTGTCGCCGCGGGGCCCCCGGCGCGGCCGGACTCCGAGTCTGCCTCGGCCGCCGGCGGCGCCTGCACGGGCAGCACCTGCTCGGTCGCCAGCGCCCGGTTGAGCTCCGGCAGGGTCTTCCCGATCGCCTCGTCCAGGTCGCCGAGCGCCGTCGTCAGCCGGTCCCTTAGCCAGCCGAGCCTGCGCTCCTGGCCCGGGGTGGGCCCGGTCATCGTGCCCTGCGTGGAGGAGCCCCCGTCGAACTGGCCGATCAGGCCCCGCCACCAGTTGCGGAGCGACAGGTTGACCCGGGCGATCTCCCGGTCGGGCTTCGACACTACCCGGGCCATGGAGTCGACCCGCGCCAGCACCGCGGCGTCGGCGGGCTTCCGGTCGCGGAAGGCCTTCACGGCGGCCGTGGCGCCCTCGCGCAGGGCCCGCGAGCGGAGGGCGGCGTCGTAGGCGCGGCGCTCCAGCCGGTAGAGCGCCAGCGTGAACGCGTAGCGAGTCTCCTGCTCCGCCTCGGGAACGGGATGCAGGGGGTCGGTGCGCACCTCCAGCGTGGTCGTGGCCGTGTCGCCCAGCGCGTCGAGCTCCGCCGTGTAGCGCCCCGCCATCACGAGGGGGCCCTGCGGCCCCACGTCCAGCGCGGGCGGCTCGAAGCGCGTGGTGTCCATGGGGAGCGGGTCCCGGCGCAGGTCCCAGACGAGGCGGTGGATGCCGGCCGTGGACGGTCCGTGCAGGGTCCGGACGACGCTGTCGCGCGCGTCCCGGAACCTGACCGACACGCCGCCGGGGAGATCCGACGCCAGGGAGTAGTCGATCACGGCCCCGAACGGCGGGTTGGGGGCCATGAACGCCTCCTCGCCCAGGGGCGGCACGCCGTTCCGGTACTGGAACAGGGTCGAGGGGCGGACGGAGAAGACGTGGAGCGGCGCGGCCGCCACGGCCGGGCTCATCCCGGCCAGGGCCCCGATGTCGTCCAGGATCCACACGCCGCGTCCGTGGCTGGCGGCCACCAGGTCGTCGTCGCGCGGGTGGATCTCCAGGTCCTTGACGGCCACGTGCGGCATGCCCAGGCCGAGCCGGAACCAGTGCACGCCCGCGTCCAGCGACGCGTACACGCCGTTCTCGGCGCCGACGAGCAGGAGGTTCGGATTGTCGGGGTGCTCGCGCACCACGTCCACCGTGGTGGCCGAGTCGGCGGCCAGGCCGGCGCCCAGGCTCTTCCAGCTCCGACCGTAGTCGTCGGTCACGAACAGCCACGGCCGGTAGTCGTCGTCCCAGTGCCCGTCCAGGCTCACGTAGGCGCGGCCCGCCGCGGCGTGGGAGGCCTCCACGCGGCTCACGACCATGCGGCGCGGGACGCCCGGCAGCCGGCCTCCGACCTCGGTCCACGTCTTCCCGTCGTCCCGGCTCACCTGGACGTTGCCGTCGTCGGTGCCGGCCCACAGGACCCCGGCCTGGACGGGCGACTCGGAGATCGTGGTGATCTCGCCGTAGCTCGCCGTCCCGTCGTTCCGGGACAGGGTGGTCGAGTCGGTGAGACCTCCCATGATCGGCAGACTGTCCTGCGGGATCCCCCGCGACAGGTCCTTCGTGGCCGTCCACGAGTCGCCGCGGTCGTGCGAGATGAACAGCCGGTTCCCGCCCAGGTAGACCGTGTTCGGGTCGTGGGGGGAGAGCAGGATCGGCGAGGTCCAGTCGAACCGGTAGTGCGTGCTGGTGTCGGGAGGCACGGGCTGGATCGACTTCCGGTCCCCCGTGATCGGGTCGATGCGGAGGATGGCGCCCCCCTGCGAGCTGGCGTAGGCGACGTGGGGATCGGTGGGGTCGGCGGCCGCGTACATGCCGTCGCCGAAATCGACCACCGACCAGTCCCGGTTCATGATGCCCTGCCAGCGGCGCGTCGCGCTCGGGCCCTCGTAGGAGTTGTTGTCCTGGAGACCCCCGTAGATGTGGTAGGGCGTCGCCATGTCGAGGGCCACGTCGTAGAACTGCTCGATGGGGAGGTTGGCGGGGAAGCGCCATGTCTTGCCGCGGTCGCGCGAGGCGTAGAAGCCGCCATCGTTGCCGAGGAGGAGGTGGCGGGAGTCGCGCGGGTCGATCCACAGGGCGTGGTTGTCGACGTGCGCCCCCAGGTTGTAGTCCTTCTCCAGCGCCAGGGTATGGAAGCTCTTGCCGCCGTCATCCGATCGGTACAGCCGCGTTCCGAGGACGTAGATCCGGTCGCGGTCGGAAGGGTCGATCCGCACCTGGCTGTAGTACATGGGGCGCGGGTCGAGGTCGTTCACCTTCGTCCAGGTGGTGCCGCGGTCCTCGGAGCGGAACAGCCCGCCCCCGCGGGCCTGGACCAGGGCGAGGACGAGGTTGGGGTCGCCGGGCCACACGGCCAGGCCGATGCGTCCCTTCGCGCCGGCCGGGAGGCCCTTCGTGAGCTTCTCCCAGCTGTCCCCGCCGTCCACGCTCCGGTAGAGGCCGCTCCCGGGCCCGCCGCCGTCGAAGCCCCAGGCCCGGCGCCGACGCTGGTAGGCGGCGGCGTACACGATGTTCGGATTGGCCGGGTTGAGGGCGACGTCGACGACGCCCGTGTTGTCGTCGATGTACAGGACCTTCTGCCACGTCTTGCCGCCGTCGCGGGTCCGGTACAGCCCGCGCTCCGGGTTGGGGCCGAACAGGTGTCCGAGCGCCGCCACGTAGACGACGTCCGGGTCCCTCGGGTCCACGGCGATGCGGCCGATGTGCCGCGTGGCGCCGAGTCCCACGAAGCTGAACGACTGTCCGCCGTCCAGGCTCCGGTACAGGCCCGCGCCGAAGGGCGAGCTGTTGCGGTTGTTGGCCTCTCCCGTTCCGACCCACACCTCGTCCGGGTCGGAGGGGGCCAGCGCGATCGCGCCGACCGAGAGGTTGGAGGCGTGATCGAACACGGGCGTCCAGGTGGCCGCGTCGTTCGTCGTCTTGAACACGCCGCCCGACGCCGATCCCACGTAGATGACGTCGGCGTCGCGGGGGTCGACCGTGATGGTGGTCACCCGCCCGCCGGCGATCGCGGGACCCAGCGAGCGCCAGCGCAGGCCGGTGATGCGGGCGGAGTCGGCCGGGCCCCAGGCCTGCGCCCCGACGGTCGCGGGGACAACGCCCGAGGCGACGAGGAGCGCCACGGCGTACGCGAGTGCACCGAAACCTCGAACGGCCTTCATGCTCTGCTCCGGTTGGAGGGGCGGCCGAGCCGCGTGTTGTCGAGAGAGGGTGGCGAGCCGCCGCCTCCGGCGCCATCGCCGGGGGTCGTCTCGTGGCCTACGCGCCTCCGGCCGCCGTGTCCCGGACCAGCCACCGGAAGCGTGACCCGGAATCGGCTTCCCGAGCCGGGAGCGCTGTCCACCTCGATCGTTCCCCCGTGGGCGATCACCACGTCCCGGGCGATGGCGAGGCCGAGGCCCGTACCCAGGGCGCGGGCTTCTCGCGTGGGCTGATAGTACTTCTCGAAGATGAGGGCGAGGTGCTCGGGCAGGATGCCGGGGCCGGTGTCCGCGACCTCGAACAGGATTGCGCCGGGGTCTCCGCGCGCCGTCACCGCGACCGAGCCGCCACGGGGCGTGAACTTGAAGGCGTTGGAGAGCAGGTTTCCGAACACCTCGTTGCGCAGACGGTCCACGTCGGCTTCGAGCGCGGCCGGGGTCGTGGGCTCCGCCCTCACGGTGAAGGCGACGCCGCGCCGCGAGGCGAGCGGCCGGAAGCTCTCCTCCAGTTGCCGGAGGAGGTGTCTCACTCGCACGGGCTCCATCTCCACCGCGAAGGAGCCGCTCTCCAGGCGGCTCATGTCCAGGAGTTGGCGGACCAGCCGGTCGAGGATCCCCGACTGCTCGCGGATCTGCTGCACCGCGCGTCGCTGCGCGGGGGACAGCACGCCGTACTCGCCGGCGGCGAGCATCTCGCTGTAGCCCGCCATCACGTTGAGCGGCGTCTTGAGCTCGTGGGATGCCATGCCCACGAAGTCCGCCCGCAGACGCACGAGCTCGTTCAGCTGCTCGGTCATGGCCCGGAAGGACCGGCTCAGCTCCCCGAATTCGTCGCGCCGGTCGTAGGGAAGGTCGGACGGGGCGTCGAACTCGCCGCGCGCGACCCGCCGGGTGGCACGCCCCAGCCGCCGGATGGGCACGGTCAGGGAGCCGGTTAGCCAGCTCCCGACCAGCACCACGAGCACGCTGGCGGCGACGAGCGCGACGAGCGTTCCGCGAGCCGCCGCGCTGCTCAGGCGCCGGGCCCGTTCGGCGGCGTCGGCGCCTCTCCGATCGATGGCCTCGGCCAGCGGGGGCAGGGAGCCGCGGGCCCGGTCGAACAACGGCTTGAGCGCCTCGAACGCTTCCGTGGCGGCGGACACCCTGCCAGCACGGACGAGCGCCTCCGTTCGAGCGGTCGACTTGCCGAGCACGGTCAGGAGGGCGGTGGTGGGTCGGGCCTCGGGTTCGAAGCCCGATTGACGCAGGTCCCGAACCGCCCGGCTGGCACTATCGAGGGCCGCGTACATGTTGCTTCGGGCGGCCTCGGCCTGCACCGCGATGTAGGAGCGCTCGGACCAGTCGAGCTCACCGAGGGCGGCTTCGAGTCGACCCACGGCCAGGGACGCGGCGGCGTCGCGGCCCTGGAGCTCCAGAGCGATGTCGCGGACCTCTCTCAGGCGGACGACGCCGTAGATGGCCGGAAGGACCAGCAGGACCACGACCAGGCCCAGGGTGGAGACCAGGCGGGTTCGGACCGACACGCCGACGGCGGTCTCCCTAGGGGTGCAGGGTCTTGCGGATCCGGTCGAGCTCCCTCTCCAGGGCCGCGATGCGGGTCCGGAGCTCGGCGAGCTGTCGGGTCACCGGGCGGGACGCCAGGTGCGGGAGCGGCAGCCCTTGCTCGGTGCTCCCACCGGCCGAACCGGTTGCGTCACACGAGGCGAGGGAGGGCACCTGCGGCGGACCGGGGTCCCCGGCGGGTGGGTGGACGCCGGGGGTCGGGGCCCTCTCCAGGGCCCCGGCAGGCACCGTATCGGCGCCCAGCTCCAGGGCGAACAGGTAGAGCTGCCGGGCCAGGGGCTGGCTCCAGTCCCGGGATCCGCGCAGGGACAGATAGCGCGCGGCCGCCCAGGCTGCCTCGTCGGGGTCGGCCGTCCCGTTCCGCGGATCCAGCCGCGTGCCGGCCAGGAGCAGCAGCGCGCGGCGGCCGGCCGGCGTGTCGCCGCACCCCCGCCACACGACCAGGAGGATGGAGTCGGCCCGCGGGAAGCCAGCGGTCTCCAGCGAGGCGCCCGCCGCTCGGAGCAGCGCGGGGGCCGTGAGCCCGTTCTGGCCCATGGCGACGCCGGTCAGGGCATTGGAGACGATGGCGGGAGGCGCGGGCGAGGGCAGTGCGCCAGGCGGCTCCGGGGCGGTCGACGCGCATCCGAGCGAGATCAGGGCGCAGGCTCCCGTCAGAGAGGCGCACGAGGCGCGCCGGACGGCGGCTGGGATCGAGCTCATGCCCGGGAGCGGGGACACGCGTGGGACACGAACAGCTCCGTGAGCCGCGGGTCGAGCTTTCTGCCCGCCGCGCTGCGGATTTCCGCCAGGGCGGCGTCCGAGGTCCAGGCGGCCTTGTACACCCGCTCGTGCGTGAGCGAGTCGAACACGTCGGCGATGGCGACGATGCGCGCGCGCAGGGGAATCGTCTCTCCAGCCAGGCCCATCGGGTAACCCGAGCCGTCCCAGTTCTCGTGGTGGTGCCGGGCGATCTCCTCCGCCGCCCTCAGCGATGGGAACCGGCTTCCCGACAGGATCTCTCCTCCGATCGTGGTGTGCGCGCGCATGGCCTCGAGCTCGCCGGCGTCCAGGGGGCCGGGCTTGAGCAGGATGGCGTCGTGGATTCCGATCTTCCCCACGTCGTGGAGGGGGGCGGCCCGCCCGATGAGCTCCACCTCGTCGGCGTCCAGGCCCACCCTCCGGGCCAGGTCCGCCGCCAGGCGACCTACCCTCCGGATGTGCTCGCCGGTGTCGTCGTCCCTCCACTCGGCGGCCAGGGCCAGCCGCTCGAGGATCTCGAGGCGTGCCGCCTCGAGCTCGGCCGTCCTGGCACGGACGGCGGCCTCGAGGAGGTCGTTCTGCCTCTGGAGCGCCAGGTGAAGGAAGCGCGTCTCGAGCAGGTTGGCCACCCGGAGCCGGAGCTCCGTCGGACTCACGGGCTTGGTGAGGAAGTCGCGCGCACCGGTACCGAGGGCGCGGCGCTTGGCCTCGCGGGAATGCTCGGAAGTGAGCACGAGGCAGGGCCGCAGGGAAAAGTCCGGCAGGCCCTCCCTCAGCCGCTCCAGGAGCTCGGCGCCGCTCAACCCGGGCATGCGAAGGTCCAGGATGAGCAGATCGGGCGGCTCCGCGAGACACAGCCCGAGAGCCTCGAATGGATCAGCCGCGCTCCGAACACTCCGGTACCCGGTCGGCTCCAGGACGGCCCGCACGAGCTCCAGGTTCGCGGGCTCGTCGTCCACGACGAGGATGCGGGCTTCGGCGTGGCGGGCCCGCGTCACGCCGGGAAGACGTGCCGCCGCGGAGCCGAGCGTGTCAGTCGCCTCCATGCCTCCCGGAGCCGCTGGAGCGGCCGAGGAGCTCGTCGACCAGCCTTTGGGCGTGGTAGGCATGCTCCAGCGCCTCGGTGATCCCCGCCGCGTCCACGGCGACCGTGCGGGCGGTCGCATCCCGGAAGAGGTACTCGTTCGGGAGCTGCTCGATGTTGCCGTCGAAGGCCACGCCCACCGCGCGGCCCTGCCGGTCCACGACCGGGCTTCCGCTGTTCCCCCCCGTGATGTCGTTCGTGGACACGAAGTCGAACCGAGTCCCGAGGTCGAGGGAGTCGCGCGCCGTCTCGAGGTGGTGCGCGAGCTCGAAGGGGAAGGAGTCCCCGAAGGCGGCAGCCCGGGCGTAGAGGCCGTAGAAGTTCGTGAACGCCGGGGCGACGGTTCCGTTGTAATCGTAGCGCTTCACGACGCCGTCCGAGATGCGGAGCGTGAAGGTCGCGTCGGGCGGGACGTTGGTGCCGAACACCGCGAACAGGGCCTCGGCAAGCCGGCCCTCCTGCACGGTCTCGGCCGCCCCGAGCCGCTTCCAGCGTGGATCGAGGCGCCGATAGCGCGCGTCCATCATCCGCACCAGCGCGATCACGGGATCGGAGCTCGTGTCGACGGCCGTCCGGCCCCCATTCATGAGGGCCTCCCGGAAGGTGGGGTCACCGAGCCGGGAGCTCTCCACCAGGCGGTGGGCGGCTGCGGCGGGAGTCTCCCCCGGCCGCAAGGCGAGCCGGCGCAGTGTGTCGTCCTGCGGGAGCCAGGTCCGCGCCAGATCCAGTCGGATCCGCAGGATACGCGCGCTCGTGCCCGGATCCGGCGGCATGCCCGATCGCAGGTGCTGGCCCATCTTCTGGAGGTCGTCGGCCGACATGCCCTCGGGGAGCGAGTCGGCGGGCTGTCCGTGATAGCGGACGTAGTCGATGAGTTCGCCGGCCAGGCCCACGTACGGAGAGCCCAGGAAGCCGGGGTTGTCCAGGGAGCGGGCGGCGGCGATGTCGAGCTTCTCCCGCTCGATCCGCGCGATCCGGTCCCACACGTCGCCGTACTTCCGCTCGAGGGCGGGGTTCGAGGCCACGCTGTCCCGGAAGGCGCGCTCCCAGGCCAGCTTCTCGCCCATGAGGTCCGGGTCGCGCAGTCCCTTCAGCTCGCCCGTGTAGGCCTTGATCGTGTTCTCGATCTCGAACAGGCGCTCGCGAATCTGCTTGGCGGCCGCCGGGTTCTTCTGCTCGATTTCGCGGTAGAAGTCGGCGATCTCGTGGAAGTACTGGAGCCCGAACGGATGCCGGTAGCGACCCTCGTACAGGAGCTCGCTCACCGTCGCCAGCCGGCTCGTGGAGCCCGGGTTGCCGGTGAGGAAGACGACCTCGCCCTCGTCGGGGCCGCTCGAGTCCCAGCGGAAGTAGTCCTTCGGCTGCACCGGCTCCGTGCTGTCGGGCGCGTAGGCCCGGAAGAACGCCACGTCCAGCGCGAAGCGTGGATAGGTGAAGTTGTCGTCATCCCCGCCGAAGTAGCCCGCCTGCAGCTCGGGCGCGAACACGAGCTTGACCGGCGCGTAGCGGTGGTAGCGGTAGAGCTGGAACTGGCCGCCGTGGTAGAGGTTCACGACCTGGCAGTGCACCTGGGGGCCGTCCTCGCAGCGCCGCTCGAGTCGCGCCTCGGCGGAGTCCCGCGCCTCGGCGATGGCCTCGTCGCTCGCCCCGGCCGACGCGTCGGCTCCGCGCACGCTGTCGGTGACGTCGGTGATGGCCACGAGCTGATCGAGATACAGGTCCGGGCACAGCTTCTCGTCGGCCCGCGTGGGGGCGTAGAATCCGTTGGCCACGTAGTCGCTGTCCGGCGGTGATACGGCCGAGACGCAGTCGCGCGAGCAGTGGTGGTTCGTCATCACCAGCCCGTCGGGGGACACGAACGAGGCCGAGCAGATCTGCCCGAAGCGCAGGGACGCGAGGCGCACGTGCTGCAGCCAGGACTGCGAAGGCTCGAACCCGTAGCGGGCCTTCCAGTAGTCCACGGGAGGGTTCTCGAACGTCCACATCGTCCCGAGCTCGTGCCCGGTCAGCCGGGCCGTGTCGGCCGCGGCCCGAATGTCGGGACCGGGCAGGAGGAGCGTGTCCGCGGAGGCCGGCTTCGCGGCGGTGGCCGCCGGCGCCGTCTCGGCGGCGGGAGCGGCTCCGCCGCCGGCCGTGGCGCAGGCCGATGCGAGGAGGGGGAGGATGACGACGGCCGCCCACACGAGGGGGCGGCGACCGGGAGCTTCGAGACCGGCGTTCATGCGACTCCTGCTTCCCTGATGGACTCGATCGAGTGTCGAATGTCGTGACACCGGCGTGTCCGGGAACGCGGTCGCGGTCCGGCCCCTCCCGGTGGCGCGCGGACATACCCGCCACCCGCTCGTCGGGTCCGCCCGGGGGGGCCCGACGGGACGCCCCGAATCCACCCCGGAGCGCTATCTCCCGCCGGGCGAATGCGCTACGGCTACTGGTTCGGCAGGCTCGTCTTGTAGCGGGACGCGACGGTGGCGGCGAGCGCGTCGGCGATCAGCCGGTGCGCGGCGCCGCTCGGGTGCACGCCGTCCTTGCTGAACATGGGACCGAACGGCTCGTTCACCGCCTCGGCGCCCGAGGTGTTGGGGAAGGGCGGGATGTTGCCCTTCTGGAGCTGGTCCAGGAGGAGGACGTTCGGGTCCAGGAAGACCCAGTTGTGATCCTGGGCGATCTGCTGGATCGTGGCATCGTACCCGACCACGGCCCGATGCACGGCCGCCACCTCGGCGGGGTTGAGCACCGGCGGATCGTTCACGCAGTCCAGGGTGACGACCTGGCCCTGGAGTGCCTGTGCCATAAGCACGCCGAACCCGTAGGCGAACGGCACCCGGGCGGCCTCGCCCACGCCGCCGTAGGCCGCGGGCGCGCAGTCGTTGCTCACCTGGAAGGTGGGCGGAAGCTGGTTCTGCTGCTTGGCGACCCAGTAGGCGGCGCCGAGAGAGAGGTTGGGTATGTACTTCACGAACCCGACCCCGAGGAGGGCCGCGCCCTGCAGGCTCGGCAGGCGAGCGATACTGTCGGCCAGGGCCTGGTAGCGGGCCGCGAAGGTGGCCTGTGGCGTGATCAGCGTGGTGTCCCCGGAGAGCGCCGCGTCGAGCGCGTCGTTGTTGCCGATCCACACGGTCACGAAGGTGGGGTCGGCCGCGCGGGCGGCCTGGAACTGCGTTCTCCCCCCGAGCATGAGGGTCGTGAGCGTGTTGGCCCGACTGCTGTCGGCCAGGTTCGTGAGCGGGTCGATGACCGCCGCGCCCGGCACCGCCACGTCGTTGAGGACCGGCGGAGTGGCTCGATCCCGGAGCGCGCAGGCGGGCGCCGCAGCCCCCCCCACCACCTCACCGGTGAAGATGTTCACCACCGGGGGCGGACAACCGGGGCTGGCGAGGAGCGGCTGGCTGAAGGTCGTTCCGGCCATCTCCGCGAACACGGCGGCGTAGGACTGCTGCTGCGTGCTGTCGTTGATGCCCGCCGACTGGAAGCCGGCCGTGATGCTGTTCCCGAAGGCCACGTAACGGTCGAACAGGTGCCCGCCGCTGGGGTCGGGCGGCTCGAGGACATTCTTGCACCCCGCCGCGACGAGCGCCACGCAAGCGGCGAGCGCGAAGAGGGCGGGCCTGGCGCCGCGGAGACCGGTCCGCGGCCGCCCGAGCTCTCTCGATCCCTCGAATCCAGACATGGCCTTCGACTCCCGTACCCTAGAAGTGGACCGTGATGGTCGTGGCGAGCAGGTGTCCCAGGAAGTGGAACTCCCCGTTGTTGAGCGCCGCCGTGGGCTGGACCCCCGGGAGCGGATCCCGGGTCCGTCCGCGCCGGTTGACCTGCAGGAGGAGGCTGTAGGCGACATTGAAGTCCACGTGGGAGCTGGCGTGCCATCCGAGCCCCGCCGCGAACAGGCTGCGCCGGCCTTCGGGGAGGAGCGGCGTCACGGTCTTGTCGGGCGATGCCGCCTGGTTCCAGGCGTAGCCGAGCCGCAGCATCAGTCCATCCCGGAGCGTAAGCTCGCCGCCCACCCGCACGGCGCTCGTGTTGTTGTAATCCTCGATGCGTGTCTCCGTGCCCGCCCCGCCCTGGAACTGGATCGGCAGCCGACCGAACAGCGACCAGTGCGTCCACACGTAGTCGGCCTCCAGGCGCAGGCGATCCATGGGTCGGACGCCGAAGCCCGCGACGAACTGGTCCGGCATGGTGATGGTGGTCTTGATCCCCTGCGGAGCGAGCGGGCCCTGGAACACGCCCGACCCCTGGATCACGGCGTCCATGGGCGTTCCCGCCGGCACGCCGTAGGGGTTGCCGGCGGGGAGCACGAGCCCGGTCGAGACCGGAGCGAAGGTGGCGTTGCCGTCGTAGTTCAGCGTGACTCGCGTGAGGTAGCGGGCCCCGAAGTCGATCCGATCGGTGAACCGGATCCGGAGCCCGAAGTTTCCACCCACGCCCGTGGCCGTCGACGAGCTGAGGTGCGCGCTGGCGAAGGGCGTCTGGAAGGGCACGCCGAGCTGACCGAACAGCGTGCCCGCCGGGAGGCCCGCGCTGGCCGGCACCGGTTGCGTGGAGAGATCGAGCAGCTGGTTGAGCTCGACCGTGCTCAGCACGACCGTGAGCCCGGCTCCCACGGAGATGCGGTCCGTCAGGCGCACGGAGGCGGTCGGCTGCAGGTAGAAGGAGTGCAGCTTGTTGTCGTAGCCGAGGAACGCCGCCGAGGAAGAGTCGGGCCACGCCGTTTCGAGCCCGTAGGGCGTGTACAGGCCCAGACCGACCGCGAAGCGATCGCCGAAGCCGTACGCCACATAGGCGTGCGGGACCGGCAGGAGCTTCCGATTCATGTTCGTCACGGCGCCGTTCAGATCGGCCGTGAAGCGTCCGTCAGGGATGATGCCGGTGAGGCCCGCCGACATCGTCAGGCCCGGAGCGGCGCCGAGCGCGGCCGGGTTGAAGAAGATGGCGGAGCCATCGTCACAGGGTCGCGCGACGACCGCCGAGGCGGCGCTCATGGCGCAGGTGCTCTGCTCGTACACCCCGAAGCCCTGGGCCCGGAGCGCGACCGGGACCGGAACGAGGAGGAGCGGGACCAGAGGGAGGAGGGCGACGAGGCGGCCCGACGGATGGAAGACGGAATTCGCAGACCTGGCGGACATCGGACTCCTCGATGCCGGGGTGACAGTCTGACGCTCGGCCTGAGAGTCGGCCCCCGGGCCGGCACCTTCGGCTGAGGGTAAACTACTACGAATAGGCAGACTTCGACACATGCCGGCAGGTTGCCATGAAACGGGGATTGGGGCAAGCAGCGGGTCACCGCACGCCAACGCGCGCTGCCGGGGGCCGCGTTCCCGGTGGGGCGGGGGGCCGGCGGGTTGCGCGCGCGCAGCGGGTCAGGTACCTGCTGGCCGGAGGGCCGGCCGGTGAGGGAGCTCCGCGGAGGAGAACGGGCGTCGTGAGAATCGAGGTGACCGGCACGCGCGCGGACCGGGCAAGGCCTCGGACCGGCCGTCCGATCCGTCGTCTCCTGGCTGGCGGTCTGATCCTGCTCAGCGCGACGCTCGCGTCCTGCGCCGGGCGCGACCGCTCCGCCCATGACGCGGCGCCCCGCGTGCTCGTCTCCGTGCCGCCCGAGGCCTACCTGGTCCGCTCCATCGCGGGCGATCGTGTGTCCGTGGAGGTCCTTCTCCCGCCCGGCGCGAGTCCGCACACCTACGAGCCCTCCATGGGGATCGCGCGACGCGCGGCGGACGCCGACCTCTATCTGCCGGTCGCCCATCCCCGCCTTGCCTTCGAGAGGAGCTGGGTGGACGGCCTGAGGCGAGCGGGAGGCGTACGCATCGTGCCCCTGGCCTCCACCTGTGACGCTCGTCCCGACGATCCACACGTGTGGCTCTCGGCCGCGTGCGCCGACACGATGGCGCGGCGCGTGGAAGGGGCGCTCGAGGGCCTCCTCCCGGCGTCCGATGCCGGGGGCCTGCGCTCCCGCCTCGATTCCACCCTCGCCGTCATGCATCGCGCATCGGGCGAGGCCGACTCGCTCCTGGCCCCGTTCTCGGGCCGTAGCTTCCTCGTCTTCCATCCGGCGTGGGGATACTTTGCGCGGGATCACGGGCTCCGACAGGTGGCCATCCAGGCCGGGTCGCGGGAGCCGGGCCCGCGCGACCTGGCGCGGGTGCTTCAGGAGGTTCGTCAGGAGGGTCTCCGCGTGCTGTTCATCCAGCCAGGCATTCCGCGCGACGAGGCCGAGCGTATCGCCCGCCAGCTCGGTGTGCGGACGGAGGTCCTGGATCCCCTCGCGGAGAACTGGCCGGCGCTCGTGGTCGACGCGGCCCGTGAGCTCAGGAACGCGTGGACGCGGTGACCGGTGCGGGACCGGCCGTCTGGTTCGAGGACGTGTGGTTCTCCTACGGCACCCGGCCGGTGCTGGAGTCCGTCACCTTTCAGGTCGAGCGCGGCACCTTCCTGGGTGTTCTCGGGCCCAACGGCGGCGGGAAGACGACCCTTCTCAAGCTCGTGCTCGGCCTCCTGAAGCCGGATCGCGGGCGGGTGCGGGTGCTGGGTCTCCCGCCCAGGGAGGCGCGGGGGCGGGTGGGCTACGTGCCGCAGTACACCCGGTTCGACGCCGACTTTCCCATCCTGGTCCGCGATGCCGTGCTGGTGGCGCGCCTCGGCCGCGGGCGACCCTGGGGACCCGCGTCGGCCGAAGACCGGGAGGCGGCCGATCGGGCGCTCGCGCAGGTGGCGCTGGCCGGCTTCGCGGACCGGCCCATCGGGGAGCTCTCGGGAGGGGAGCTGCAGCGCGTCCTCGTGGCCCGCGCGCTGGCCGTCGAGCCCGAGATCCTCCTTCTGGATGAGCCGACGTCGAGCGTGGACCCCCGGGTGGGCAGGACGCTCTACGAGCTCCTCGAGCAGCTCGGCCCCGGCATGACGCGCATCCTGGTGTCTCACGATGTCGGCGTCCTCAACCGGCACGTGGACAGCGTGGCCTGCGTGAACCGCAGCGTGTGGTACCACGGGCACGGGACGATCACGCCCGAGCTCCTGGAGGAGGCCTACGGGGAGCCCATGGACGTCGTGGCCCACGGCCGCCGGCTCCTCGAGGCGCACGAGGACGCCCGTTGAGCGGCGCTCTCGCGCTCCCCTTCTTCCGGGACGCCCTGGTGGCGGGGCTGCTGGTGGCCGTGGCCTGCGGCGTCATCGGCAGCTACGTGGTGGTCAAGGAGATCGCGTCGATCTCCGGAGGCCTCGCCCACGCGGCCTTCGGGGGGGTGGGGCTCGGCTACCTCCTCGGCTTCGATCCGATGCTGGGCGCCGTGGGCTTCGGCCTCGCCTCGAGCGCCGGCATCGGGCTGGCGTACCAGAAGCGGCGCCGGGGCCTCGAGACCCTGATCTCGATGGTATGGGCGGTGGGCATGGCGCTGGGCGTCCTGTTCATCGCCATGGCGCCCGGGTACGCGCCCGACCTGACGGCCTACCTGTTCGGCAACATCCTGCTCGTCTCCCCGAACTACCTCGTGCTCGCGGGGGCGCTGGACGTGGCGATCCTGGCCTCCGCCACGCTCCTCCATCGTCCCCTCCAGGCGATGGCGTTCGACGAGGAGTTCGCGGAGGTGGTGGGAGTTCCCGTGCGGCTCCTCCTCCTGCTTCTGCTGGCGCTGACGGCCCTGACGGTGGTGCTCCTCATCCGGGTGGTGGGCGTCATCCTGGTCATCGCGCTCCTCACGATCCCGGCCGCCGCGGCCCGCCCGTGGGCCAACACGTTGCGCCGCATGATGGTGCTGGCCACCCTCGCGGGAGGGGCCAGCATCGTGATCGGGTTGTGGGTGGCGTGGTGGCTGTCGGTCGGCCCGGGGATCGATCTGCCCACTGGCCCGCTCATCGTGCTCGTGTCCGCCGGCCTGTACGGCCTTTCCTGGGCCGCGCGCTCGCTCACCGAAGGAGGAACCGGATGATGGCTCGGGTGGTCGGTTGGGTGGCCTCGACGCTCGTGGCGCTCCCGCTCCTGGCGACGGTGGTTCGCGCCCAGCAGCCGGGGTCCGACGGCGCCGACCGTCCCCGCGTCCGCCAGGCGGGCATCGTGATCGGCGCCCTTCCGCCGGGCCCCCTGGACGCCATCACCGACGTGCCGGGCGTCCGGGTCGGACAGGTGACGGTGCGGAGCGGGGACTCGCTGCGCACCGGGGTGACCGCCATCCTTCCCCACGCTGGCAACCTGTTCCGAGACAAGGTGCACGGCGCCATGGTGGTCGGGAACGGCTTCGGCAAGCTCATCGGCCTCTCCCAGGTCAACGAGCTGGGCTGGATCGAGACCCCGATCCTGCTCACGGGCACGCTCAGCGTGTGGCGCGCGGCGGACGCGCTGGTCGACACGATGCTGGAGATCCCCGAGAACCGGGACGTCGTGTCGATCAACCCGGTGGTGGGGGAGACCAACGATGGCTGGCTGAGCGACATCCGGGCCCGGCCCGTCACGCCCGAGGAGGTGCGCGAGGCGCTGCGGCGGGCGCACGGCGGGCCGGTGGAGGAGGGGAGCGTCGGCGCCGGGACGGGGACGCGCGCCCTGGGCTGGAAGGGCGGCATCGGAACGGCGTCCCGGGTCGTTCCGGCCGAGCGGGGCGGCTACACGGTGGGCGTGCTCGTGCAGACCAACTATGGGGGCCGGCTGCGCATCGCCGGCTACCCCGTGTGGCGGGACCTCGGCACGAGCCCCGACGAGGCGTCCACCCGACCCTCCACGGCCGGGGCACGGGCGGGGGCCGACGCGGGGGCGGGAGCGTCCGGGGCCGACGCTCCGGACCGCGATGCCGACGGGGGAGGGTCCGTGATGATCGTGGTCGCCACGGACGCTCCGCTCAGGCACCTCGGACTGACGCGGCTCGCGCGCCGGACGTTCCTCGGCATCGGACGGACCGGCTCGTGGATGTCGAACGGCTCGGGCGACTACGCGATCGCCTTCTCCACGCGCCGGGACTCGACGCCGCCCGTAGAGGACGGGCGGGACCTCTCGGCCCTGTTCGAGGCCGTCGTGGAGGCCACGGAGGAGGCGGCCCTGAACTCCCTGTTCCGGGCCACGACCGTCACCGGCTACCGCGGGCGAACCACGAAGGCGCTCCCGGTGGAGCGGGTGCTCGACATCCTGCGCGGCCACGGGCTCCTGCGCCGTGACGGGGCGACCGGGTCCGACGGAGCCGGCCGGCTCAGGGGCGCTCCGCGTCCGTGGCCGCCGGGCGACGGCGAGCCTCGTCGATGAGCTCACGGACGTGGGCGGCGAGCCGCGCTACGTCTGCGGTGTTCTCGGGGTCGCCCTCGACGGGCACCGGCTCGAGGATCCGGATCACGGCCCGGGCCCTGCCGAACAGCAGCGACCCCTTCGACAGCGCCTGCCGTGTGCCGCTCAACGCCAGCGGAAGGACGGGCGAGCCGGTTTCCAGCGCCAGACGGAAGGCGCCTCCGTGGAAGGGCAGGAGCTCCGGGGTGCGTGCGCGCGTGCCCTCCGGGAAGATGATCACCGGGACGCCCCTCCGCAGCCACGCCCGGAGTCGGTCGTAGGCGCGCCTGCGGCTGTCGGCGTCCCGGCGTTGCACGGCCACGTCCCCGACCATGTGCATCATCAGTCCGAGGAAAGGGATGCGCAGGATCGCGTGCTTGGAGAGCCACTTCATCTCCCAGGGGAGGCACCCGACCAGGACCACGTCCGCCATCGACTCGTGGTTGCACACCACCACGTAGGGCACGGACCGGTCGCGGGGGAGCCGACCCTCGAAGCGCACGCTCCAGAACGGGTTGACCTGGATCGCCGCGCGGGCGCACAGCCGAAACAACCGGCCGGCGGCCAGCCGCCGACGATCCCACGGCGCCGTGCAGGCCCATACGACCGTGACCGCGGGAGTCCAGGCCACGACGAGCAGCGCCCACAGGATCCACACGAGCGCGGAGACGAGGAGGGAGCCGAGGCGACGCATCTCCGGATGAGGATGGGTCAGGGTCAGGACGCGGGCAATCGCCGTTTCGGCTGGACGAGGCCGCGAAGCCGGGATATCGTGCACGCCGACCGAACGGGCCGCGGTGCGAGTCGCGGCCGACGTACCTGCCAATGGAGGACCGAGCAGCGATGAGCCGAGCCGGCGACACAGGGCGATCCGGGGGACCGGGCGGGGAGTTCGTCCCGGCCGACTTCCAGCCACCCCTGCCGCGGGATCGACTGCTGCGCGACGAGGAGCCGGGCGAGGAGGCCGTGCCGCTCGATGTCCTGTTCGTGGGCGGAGGGCCGGCCGGGCTGGCGGGCGCGATCGAACTGGCCCGGCTCGCGAGGGCTTCGCGCGAGGAAGGCGGTCCGCTCGGTGACCTCGAGATCGGTGTGCTCGAGAAGGCCTCCACGCTGGGCGAGCATTGCCTGTCGGGTGCCGTCGTGCACCCGGGGC
>Ga0307440_1000596_pt1 | contig 17777 bp, 16 predicted proteins | sample SalMarWE160410MG_FD_202150 | JGI IMG/M metagenome (GOLD analysis project Ga0307440, IMG submission 202150) | Salt marsh sediment microbial communities from the Plum Island Ecosystem LTER, Massachusetts, United States - WE1604-10 | ecosystem: Environmental > Aquatic > Marine > Intertidal zone >... | reverse complement strand
AAGGGATTGGAGAGGTGTTCGGAATCGCTCTTCGGCTGGTCGGGAAAGGCGAGTTTAAGGACAAAGGGATGGTGAGCCTTGTCAAGATAGGGAATCAAGGATTGGACTGCAAAACCTTTGTCCACGTTACCATCCTTCCTCAAGGATTTCAGGTTAGAGACATGGTGACAATTATTTCCGCCTTATTGGTTTTTGTCAAATACCATTTTTCCATTATCAAGTCAACGAGCAATTGGAGATCAGGGAAACGGAACAGCTGATGCGGATCAGAGATGAGAGGCAGGACGAAGAGGGTCCTGATTCACGCAAAGGCCAATAGCCGGTGCCGGGGCATCCGTTCAGGATACTTTACTTTGTGTGTTTCGCTGTGCTAAGGAATCATCAGTTTCTACGAAAGCGGCAAATTCTACAGAAAGGAATCTAGGTTATGGACTATGAGGTGATTATTGTCGGAGCCGGGCCGGCCGGTATCTTTACGGCCTTGAGTCTTTCAAATTTGGGAATAGGACCTGTTCTGCTGCTGGAACAGGGGAAGGATCTTGCGCACCGGGAACACGACAATCCCGAAGACAGGCTTTGCGGATGGGGTGGTGCGGGCGCCTATAGTGACGGGAAGTTGACCCTTTCCACTGAGGTGGGTGGCGTCTTAAGGGAATTCATGGGGAAAAAGGAGCTCCAGCAGCTCCTTGAGCTCACCGACAGTATCTACGCTGAGCACGGTGCCCCGGACCGCATTTTCGGTGATTATTCGCCCCAACTGGAGGAACTCGCTGATCAGGCGCTCCTGGCCGATCTTGAATTCATACCCAGCCGGATCCGCCACATGGGCACGGAAAACTGCCTGGTTGTCCTCGACCGTTTCAGACAGTCGCTGGCTGAACGCGTGGAGACGCGCACCGAGACCGGGGCCCGGGAACTTCTGGTTAAAGACGGCCGTGTCCGGGGTGTCACGCTGTCTGACGGGCGGACCGTCACCGGCAGGTTCGTCGTGGTGGCTCCCGGCAGGTCGGGTGCGGCCTGGATGAAGGGCCAGGCCGAGTCCATAGGGCTCAAGACCAGGGCCACTTCGGTGGATATCGGCGTACGGGTTGAACTGCCGGCCCCCGTTCTGAAGGCCGTCACGGACGTGACCTATGAATCCAAACTCATCTACTATTCGAAGACCTTCGATGAGAAGGTTCGCACCTTCTGCATGAACCCCTGTGGCGAGGTGGTGACCGAGGAAAACAGCGGGATCGTCACTGTGAACGGGCACAGCTACGCCGAGAAAAAGACCGACAATACCAACTTTGCCATCCTGGTGAGCAGCGCCTTTACAGAGCCCTTTGACGATCCCATCGCCTACGGCCGCTACATTGCGCGGCTCGCGAATCTGCTCGGCGGAGGGGTTATTGTTCAACGGCTGGGGGACCTGCTGGCGGGCCGTCGCAGCACGAAGAAGCGGATGGGCCGCTGCCTCACCCGGCCGACCCTCCCCGAGGCGACACCCGGCGATCTCAGTTTTGTTTTTCCCTACCGGCACCTCCTGAGCATCATTGAGATGCTTCGCGCTCTTGAAAAGGTTGCTCCGGGGGTCTATTCAAGGCATACGCTTCTTTATGGGGTGGAGGTCAAGTTCTACTCCAACCGCATTCACGTGTCGCCGGAGATGGAGAGCGATGTCAAGGACCTGTTTGTCATCGGCGACGGAGCCGGCATCACAAGGGGCCTGCTGCAGGCCTCTGCCAGCGGTATCCTTGCCGCGCGCGCCATTGGGAAACGGCTTGGGAATCAACAGGGCTAAACTGTGACCTTAATCCCGTCCTGTGCCACTATAATCCTGTAATCGAGATTTCTGTCGCGCAGGATACGGTTGACGGTGGCCTCCCATTGCTCCTGGTTCATGGGGATGGAGTAAGGCGTGTCCGAGCCCGGCGGTTTCAGGGGATCCAGGGGACGATACTTCTTTAACATCGCGTTAGCCGGGTCTCCCGGAACCATATCTGCATCGCCCATGTGGACCAGGAAGGTTCCTTTGCGCGGTTCAAGACGGGAGATGAACGGGATGGCCCGTTGGAAACTCATGTGGCGGGGGCGGTTGTGCTCCGGCTCATTGAGCCAGAAGGACTGGATGACCAGGTAGTCAGGGCGCAGGAGTTCCAATGGCAGATCTGGCAGTTCCATGAAATCAGACGTATAGAGTACGTTGGTTTTTTCCCCTTCAGGTTCCCGGCAGGTGATCAGGTATCCCAGAGACCCGGCGGCAAAGGCGCCGTGATCCGTCTTAAAGGGGAAGATGCGCCATTCCCTGTGGGTGAACCAGCGCCCCGGTTCAACGAATACGGTTTTTATCACGCCCATGTCCTCAAGGTAGTCGAACCTCCGGCCGATGACTTTCCAGCTCGTACCGCTCAGGTAGACGGGTATCGGTTCAAAGGTCCCTTTGGGGGCCAACCGTTTATACACGAAAAGTTCATCCAGCCCGATATAGTGATCCCCATGCTCATGGGTGATGAGCACGGCTCCGGGGGCCTTGGGCGGCTGCTGTGAGAGCTGGGACCTGATATCGGGTCCACAGTCGATCAGAAGGGTAGATGCACTCTTCATAAGGAGGGCCGTTCGGGTTCTTTTTTCTCCCTTCCGCCGCATCTCCTCGCATATTTTGCACGTGCAGTGGAGTTCCGGAAGCCCCCACGCCGCGCCTGTTCCCAAGAATATCAACTCCATTTCAACTCCCAATCTTGACAGGATCAACAGGATAGCTCTTTCTTTTTTCTGCGTGCCATAAAGCTCTCCATTGAAGTTGCATCGAATGGCATATTACGCCATTATGCAGAAGATATATAGTGCTAATGCAGATTCTTTTCAGCTTAATGTACTAGCAGTGCCCAAAATGTATTTGTGGATGGGCGCCCATTGCACATTCTGCTAAAGTAATGGTTGCGAGGCGGTGATTACCTTTGATGACAAAGCCTCAAAATTCAAACTATTCGAACTCACCAAAAAAATCCTATTGTTTCGATATATTATATGCAGCAGCTCAACAAGTAAAATTCAGCCGAAGTAAAAAACCGCGCGGCTGATTTGCGGCGGTATTCAGACATGAGATTCATGGCTAAGATCCAATTCGCTAATGCAGCATTGCTTATGTTCAGCGCGCTTGTATCCGCTCAGTCACGCAGCGATGGGTTCGCCGCACACTTGGCAGATGCTGCGGTGGAGCGGCTGTCTCATGATGTGACGTATGACGGGAGCTACAGAAAGATTGACTACCCCAACGGTGACGTTCCTGATCACATTGGGGTTTGTTCAGACTTGGTGGTGCGGGCGTACCGAGTTGTGGGGATTGACCTGCAGCAAGCGGTGCACGAGGACATGGAGGCCAATTTTTCGACCTATCCTAAAATCTGGGGGCACAGGGCTCCCGACGCGAACATAGATCATCGCCGAGTGGGTAACCTCCAAGTCTTTTTTGAGCGAAATGGCATCCTGCTCGCCGAATCGCGTAACCCGGAAGACTATATGCCCGGTGATCTGGTTACCTGGATCCTCCCAGGGAACCTCCCGCATATCGGCATCGTGGTTGATCACCGCTCATTCGATGGACGCCGCCGTCTGGTGGCTCACAACATCGGGGCAGGCCCGGAGATGGAGGACGTCTTGTTCAAGTATCCAATCACCGGTCATTACCGGTACAATGGCTCGAGGTAAGGTGTAGCCGCATACTGTGAAAATTGAAATCAAAGAAGGAAAGGAAGATCCCTTCTACAATCAAGAAAAGAGCAGGGGCTGCCCCGCATTATGGGTGAAATCTAAACGGGGGCAGGATAGCCCATTGACCTGAGTTGCGCGATATTTCTCATGTGATCATCAAGATCAGTAAACGTTGGCCATCTTTGTGAATCAGCCGTATTTTGCTCAAAAATCCGCTGAATTTCTTCGGTCGTAATTTGCTGCAGCCTGGCATCCAGGCTGGGCAGCCCCCGCGCATGGTGATAATCAAGTTTTTCATACTTCCTTCTGAGCCCCGATTTTTGAACATCACTCAGTTGTGCCATCATTCCCCCCTTTCATGTGGCCAATGTCCTGATTCCAACTTTGATGACTTTGTAAGAAGTCATCATCGTGCCCATGGACGGGCACTCAAATCAATGGGGTGCGACGCAACCCGTTGATTTTTAAAAAAAACGAAAATCACACTTTTCGGTTTGCGTTAGTAAAAAGTCCACGGACGGACTTTTTACGGTTCCATCAACTTTTGAGCAAACCACCACTCGAAACACGCTTGGCAATCCTAACATCGCAAACGTAACGATGACGAGGCAGGCACCAACCCTACCTCATTTTCGCTGTAATGGGGTAAACTGCAGGATGAATGAAACGATAATAACCTAATTTGTCATTTTATGACTCTAGTAGAAACGTGAATGCCTGTCAAGATAAAAGAAATAAAGTCCTAATAACAAAAAGAGGTCAAAAAATGTCCCTCCACAGAGAATGAAGGTGAGGGGGGCAGCCATTCATCCCTTATGATTCTACCCTGATTTTGAGAAAGAGATCACCCCGCCGAACTTCGCCGATGCGTTTTCCCATCCCCTCAAGACGGAGGCCTGTACCGTCCCGTATCCCCGGAGGGACCATCACCGCAAAGATTCTTTTCTGAAAACCCCATGGGATATTGACCAGTTTCCGCGAACCCGTCTGTGCCTCCCGAGCCGTGACGGTCAAGGTGCCGTAAAGGTGCGGGTCATCAACATGAGAGGAGGTATGGATGACCTGCAAGCGATGCGTCCTTTTCTTTTCCGTGGTCCGCTGTAGGGTTTTGGTAAGGCCGAGCCGGGGAAGTCGGAGAAAAAGCTTCAGCAAAAGCATCCCCGCCAGGAAGCCGCCGATATGTGCCCACCAGGCTATCCCGCCTCCTTGTGAACCGCCGGCGGAGGCACTGAGAAACTGCAGAAGGAACCAGATCCCCAGAAAGACATAGGCCGGGATTTCAAGGAAAAGGGGAAAGAAGAACACCGGGATAAGGGTAAGGACCTTTGCCTTCGGGTAGAGGATAAAGTAGGCACCCATGACCCCTGCAATGGCGCCACTGGCGCCAATGGTGGGGACATGTGAATGCCAGTTGAGCGCCAGGTGGGAGAGGCCTGAAATGAGACCGCAGAGAAGGTAGAAGAGAAAGTATCGCAAGGGACCGAGGCGGTCTTCCACGTTGTCTCCGAAGATGTAAAGGAACCACATGTTTCCCAGCAGGTGCCAGAAGCCTCCGTGAATGAACATGAATGAAAAGAAGGGGAGCACCTGTTGCCCGAGTGAAAAATAGGCGCTGATCTCCGGCACGGAGTACCGCACGGGAACGAGACCATACATGAGAAAGAACCTCTGCAGATTGGGGCCGTGGGCAAGTTGAATCAGATAGACGAGGACATTAGTCCCTATAATCAGGCTGTTTGCCAGGGGGTAATTGCGGGATTGTATAGTGTCTCTTATGGGTATCAAGGCTTGCTCCAGTCTCTCTTTATAGCCCACGCATCCCCCCTAAAGCAAGATCGTTTGAAAATAGTCAAAAAAATGACGTTATGCTCACTGATCGATGATGACCAGGGGAGGTAGGACAGGACTCCAAAATGTGAAACCAATGGAAAACAACAACTTAGGGAATATGCGCCGAAGAAAGACCACCAACGGTAATGCTGGCACGGCTTGTGCTTAAATAAAGAGAAACGTAGATAGGCAGGCTAAGGGTTAACCCTTAACTCCTGTGTTGATCGGTACCTGGAGGACGAAATGAGATTCTGGAAGAAGGCCATGCCCCTTGTTTTGGCCGGGGCCCTATTGGTTTCGGTCTGGAGTCCGTCTGTGAAGGCGGATGCGGCCGATGGAACCCCACAGTATCGCTTGCCGAGAGGCGTCTATATCGGTCTCACAAAGGATTTCTATGAGGCCCTTCAGGGCAGAAACCCCCGCGGTGAGACGATCTACAGCAATGACATGTCCGATGAATATCTGAGACAAATTGCGGTCTCAGCGAAATTTACGGTGGAGACCAATTTGCAGATCATCAAACAACAGACGGAAATCATTCAACTGCTCCACTCCCTTTTGCAAAGGGGAAAATAGAGAAACGGTGACGATCCTGAAGATCAAAATGAGGTGCATCATCCTTGGCACCCTTATCCTGTTTCTGTCACTTGCCCCGGTTGTCCACGCCCTTGGAGGCAACAGGGTCGGGGACCTGTATTTCTATGAGAGGGAAAAGGAGAACGGAATCGTTTTCCTGATGGAAGCGCCCCCGGCTTATACGCTGCGTGCCAATGCTCAAGGAGAGGTCCTGGTGCTGTTGAAAAATGCGGAGACGACCAGCCATGTCCTCGATCGCACAAATAAAAATGCATGGCCGCTGCACATTACCCGGGAGGGTGAGAAGGATCTGAAGTGCGTTATGAAGCCATCCGGGGAGGTGCGGGAAGTGCGGACCACCTGGCTCGCGCACAAGAAGCTCTTTTTCCTTCAGTTTTTTATAAATAAACAGTCATTTGTTAAGGATCACTCCGCTGTTGCCATCCACCCACGCTTGAGGGACCTCCGCTTCGGGGTCAAGAAGCATTACACCCGGACCGTTCTGACGCTTGATGCGAAACCACGATGGGGCTTTTCTTTCTCGCCTGAAAACGGGTTCAATCTGGAACTGGCGGGCGGCAAGGCAAAAATGAAAAGGAGGCGTTTCGGCCCCATTTCCCGCCTTCGCGCAGTGAAAATCAACGCACTGTCGAACGGTTTATGGGTAGCATTCACACCCGAAGGCTTCAAATCCAATGCAAGGCTGTTCTGGTTGGACAAGGGTAACCGACTGGTTATGGACCTCTTCGATGAACCGGACATGACAGCAGTCAATGCATTCACCCTGCCGCAGGGTTTTGGAAAGGAAGGGACAAAACCGCTCTTGGCGGCAAAGAAGATTCCAACAGGGAAACCTGAAGACAGGAGCGCCGTCTCAGGTGAAAAAGAGTCCGGTTTGAAGGGAAAAGAGCAGGAGACGTTTCCCATCAGTTCAATAAAGATTCCCCATCCGGAGAAAGCGGTAACAGAAAACCCTCAACTGAAGTCCGCCATCGGAGAAGGCCCGTTTGTCAGAAGGCCTATTGATCTTCCCGGGAAACCCGCTGTGGCGGTGGAACCTGCAAGGGTTAAGAAGCCTCAAGAAGTGAGGACTGTTGAGAATAAGCCTCATATCGTCAATGATCAGATCGGGCGTCAATTGCTGGCGCTTCCTCTGAAAGCGGAAGGGGGCCAGAAACTTGACCCGGAAGAAGCTCTTGCCTATGGAAAAATCTGGAAGGCCAAAGAACGTAAGCGTTTCGGAGATGCTTCGACCCTGATTGATCAGTTTCTTGCCCGTTTTCCCCTTTCCGTCATGTCAAAAAAATTGATGTATTTGAAAGGTGATTTGCTTTTTTCCAGGTTAAAAGGAGGAGAAAAGGATCTCTTGAGCGAAGTGATAGAGGCCTACCGCAAGGCCATCAGCCGGTCTAAGGAATCCGATATGGTGATCAATGGCTACATGAGAATGGCTGAGGCCGATAGCCTGACGGGAAATGATATTGCGGCCATCAGCTTCCTGAACCTTGCCATCAAATCCTGCAAAGGATGTCCAAGCGGTGCCAAGCCGTATCTGGAAAGGGGAAGGCTGCTCATGAAGACCGGGTCCCCGGAAAAGGCGGTCCTGGATTTCAAAGAGGTCCTGGCGCATTATCCGAACTCCCGGTGGGTGATCTCCGCCCTCTTTGGCATAGCCCAATACCTCCACAAAGAAGGGCTCTATCAAAACGCTGAAGCGAGGCTGGAGCAGATCGCCGGGCTTGATCACGATTTCTGGCTGAAAAATCCGGATTTCCTGTCTCTGCGGGCCCAGAATTTCCTCTATTTGAAGGATTATGAGCGTGCAAGGGATCTTTTCTTCAAGGCCCTGAACCTGGGTTCCCGGTCAGAGGGAAAAGATCTGCTCCTGACACATATCGGGGATACCTATCTTTACCAGTTCCGGCCCAAAGAGGCGGAAAAAATGTACAGGCAAGCCGTGAAGGACTTCCCGGGTTCGGAAGGAGCGGGCATTGCGGAGCTTCGTCTGGCGGAAATGTATTTTGATGTGAAGGCCTTAAAAAAGGTCCGCAATCAAAATCAGGGGGGGCTGACCGAAGAGGTCACCGATCTGAAGATTGCGAACGCCTACTACAATGGCGGGCGATACAAAATGGCCATGGACAGTCTGAAAGAACTCGCTTCAAAGCCTCCCCAGGATACCGTAACAGCTGCGGCCAGGGAGATGTTCCGCCAGGCCGCCGAGAAGAGGATGGAGCAGTTATTCAAGGATCATCAGTTCTCCGAGGTTGTAGCAGTGTTTAAGGCGGATCAATTATTGCTGAAGGACCGGATCGATCCCGACATACAACTCTTGGTGCCCACCTCACTCCAAGAACTCAAAAAATACGGGGATTCGGTCGTGGCATACGAGGCCTTGAATCCGCTTGATGTGAGTCTGAAAATGAAAGGGAGATATTATCTTGGCCTGGCAAGATGTTATGTCAAAACAGGGGACTCTGCAGCTGCCGTCAAGTTGATGGAGGACGGGAGAAAGGAAAAATTATCGGAAAAGGACAGGCAGCGGGTAACCCATTTCCTTGCCGATCTGTACAAAGCTGAAAAAGAATATGGAAAGGCGTATGCGTTGTTTGCCGAACTGATGCGGTCCAAAATCGATTTGTCTTCAAAAGAGATGGCGCAAGTCTATCTTGCCCTCGGCGAGATCCTGAATAAGCTGGGAAAATATCATAATGCCAAGGAATATCTCTATCGATCGATTGCCCTTTCAGAAAGGGAGCGGGACTCCCAGGACCTCTATTTTCTGGGCCTGGGATCACTGGGAAACAGTTTTCTGGGAGAAGGGAAATATGGTGAGGCTTTAAGTCATTATCAGAAAGCCTTTGATATGGGATCCGGAGTAACGCTCCCTGAATATTGGGATTTCAAACTGGGACAGGCCGAGGCCTTGATGGCAACAGGGGAGAGTGATGCTTCCGGCAGCCTGCTGAGTGCGGTTTACGAAGCACATGGCCCGGGGCCTCGCTACTGGGCATTGAAGTACAGACTTGCCAAGGGATATCTGCGAGCAGGGAAAGTGGAAAAAGCGGAGGTCCAGTTGAGGGAAATTTCAGAGGAAGGCACGCCGGTACTGCAATCGGATGCGCAATTGCTGTTGGGATCCCTGGCCCTACAAAAAAATCTGAAAAAACTATCCATCTGGCCTGAGATAGAGGCTCAAAGGGTTCAGCATGCCAGGCAATAAAGTATTATGGACGGCAACGGATGTTCCCCTGCCTCAACCCGTCTGGAATCGACTGAAAAACCGCGGTTTTCATGTGGTCCTGGCAGAGGGGAACGGGAATATACTGGAACGTATCGCCGAGTTGTCACCGCGTCTCTGGGTAGGTCTTCTGCGGGAAAATACGGCGCGCGATTTTGCCTTGCTCAAGACCATCAGGGAGAAGTATCCGGAACTCGCGGTGCTTTTCTTCAGCAGGGACCCCAAAGTTGAACAGGCCGTAGAGGCCATCAAGATGGGTGCTTCCGACTTCCTGCCGGCAAGTGTATCAGAAGAGCATCTCTGGGCGGTCCTTGAGGGGGTGTTGAGGTCGCAGGGACCTCTTCGCAGCAGAAGACGAGGTGGTTGCGGAATTCCACCCGGAAGGTTTGAGCCAATCGCGGTGAACGCTGTCATGCTTTCGCTCCTGGAGATGGCCAGAAGGATTGCACCTCGTCGCAGTACGGTTCTGGTCGAAGGGGAAAGCGGCACGGGAAAAGAGGTCGTGGCGAGCTATATCCACCATCAGAGCGACCGAAACAAGGGCCCTTTCATAGCAGTCAATTGCGCAGCCCTTCCCGAGACCCTTCTGGAAAGCGAGCTTTTCGGTCATGAAAAAGGGGCCTTTACCGGTGCCGTAACAAGAAAGGCTGGCAAATTCGAATTGGCCGATGGGGGGACCCTGCTCCTGGACGAAATCAGCGAGATCGCACCATCTCTTCAGGCGAAGCTCCTGAGGGTCCTTCAGGAAGGTGAAATAGACAGGGTCGGTGGACAGTTTGCGACACCCATCGACGTTCGCGTTATTGCCACCACCAACCGGGACCTGGAAGAAGAGGTTGAAAAGGGAAATTTCCGGCTTGATCTTTTTTACAGACTCAGCGTGGTCCCCATAAAAATCCCCCCCCTCAGGCAGCGGACTGATGATATCGGATCGCTTGCGGACTTTTTCCTGAAGAAGCACGGAGAACTGAACAACGAACCCCCCAAAGGCCTGTCCTCCGAAGCTGTAGAGATCCTGAAACAGCAGGAGTGGCGGGGAAACGTGCGGGAACTGGAAAACCTCATGGAAAGGGCGACACTGCTCCTTGATTCCAAGATCATTACACCTGATGATCTCGTCGCTTTGACCTTTTCCTCTCGTCAGAAAGACAATAAGCCGGATACCTGGCGGATGGAGCCGCTGAAGGAGATGGAAAAAAAGATGATCTTCCAGGCCCTCGATGAAAATCGGGGAAACAGGACCCATGCAGCCAGGGTCTTGGGCATCAGTGTGAGAACACTCCGAAACAAATTGAATGAATACAAAGAGGGATTGGCGAAATCGTCAAAAACATGACGCAAATCCCGGGCGCCCGGAATCAAGGCTTGAGCAAGCGGCGGAAACGTGAGGATATTTTTCTGGTATCGCTTTTGCATATTCAGTGTTCATCAGTCACTTTTGGTAATGGAAGGGGAACATGGAAAAAGCGGGAATGAACAAAAATCTTTTTGATCGAACGGTTGGGGTATTGAGCCGGGCCCTGGATTATCGCGTCAGGAATCAACGTATTATCTCCACCAACGTTGCCAATATCGATACGCCGGGCTTCAGACCCAAACAACTCAAATTTGATGAGGAACTGCGCCGTGCGGTGGGAAATGAAAACATGTCTCTCGCAAAGACCAACGGGAAACATCTTCCGGGTTTCAATGAATCCGGTCTTCAGGGGGCGCCCTCCTTTGACCTCGAATCAGAAGGGACGTCCAAGCTGGGAGACAATTCCCTGGATATCGATAAGGAGATGGCAAAGATGGCCAAGAATAACCTCCTTTACGAGGCCACAGTCAAGATGCTTTCCAAGAAATTCGATCTCCTGAAAACAGCAATCGAAGGACGGGGGTAAGACCCATGGATCTGATGAAAGCGATGGACATATCGTCCAGTGGAATGACCGCCCAGCGGGCAAGGGTGAATGTTATATCCATGAATCTGGCTAACGCGAATACCACACGGACGGCAAACGGAAAACCTTACCGTAGAAAAACGGTTGTCTTCCAGACAAATCCCCTTCCCGAATCATTTGATGAGGCAATGAAGAACGCCTCAAAAGGGCAAGAGGTTTACGGGGTCAAGGTCACGGGCATCGTGCCGGTTTCCGGGGAATTCAAAAAGGTCTTTGATCCTTCTCATCCCGATGCGGATAAACAGGGCTACGTGTATCTGCCCAATGTGAATCTCGTCCAGGAGATGGTATCTCTGCTCAACGCCAATAGGGGCTATGAGGCCAATGCGGCCGCCGTCAAGACAGTCAAGGATATGGCTTTGAAGACCCTGGATCTCATACGATAAAGGCCAGGAGGGGGTGCTTTACATGGATGCAATCAAAAAACTGGGAGGAAATCTTGCTCTCCCCGAAATACGGAAGAGTTCAAAGATCGATCACAGCGGAGGGTTTCTGGATACCTTGAGGCAGTTTGCCGGCGAGACGGATGAGCAGATCAAGAAAGCCGACAACCAGATGCAGAAGTTGGCGGTTGGGAAAAGCAACGACCTGCAGGAGGTCGTGATGGCGACTGAAAAGGCCGACCTTTCGTTCAAACTGCTCGTTCAGGTCAGAAACAAGCTCCTGGAAGCCTACCAGGAGATCATGAGGATGCAGGTATAAAAACAGTGTCTGAAAAAGACCCTCAGCTTCTCCTTAGGGTTTCGTATAAGGAGCAGATCACGACTTCGATAGAAGTCATCATCGGGCCCATGGGCGTCGGTTAGAAGCCCAGCGTCGGTTTTTTTGCGATTAAATCAAGTCTAAATCAGGAGCTTCTTCATATGGCAGAAAACAAGCCCAACGGTGTCAACCAGTTCTTTCGCGTCTTTCAGGGTATCCCCCTGGCAAAAATGATCTCCTTTGCCGTCATTTTGAGCCTGGTCGCCGGTGGATTTATTGCTCTCCTTATCTGGACCAACAGGCCGGACTATCAGGTATTGTTTGCCAATCTTGATGCCAATGATGCCGGCCGGATCAGTGAAAAATTGAAGGGAAAAAAGGTTCCTTTCCAACTGGAAAACGGTGGCCGTGCCATAATGGTGCCCGGTGACAAGGTCTATGAGCTTCGGTTGGAACTGGCTAGTGAGGGGCTGCCCAAGGGCCAGAATGTGGGGTTTGAGATCTTTGACAAGCTTCCTTTCGGAACGACTGAATTCGTACAAAAACTAAAATTTCAGGAAGCGCTTCAAGGTGAACTGGCACGCACCATAACCCAGTTTGATTCGGTGGCCCAGGCAAGAGTCCATATCGCTCCAGGCAGCGACTCGCTTTTTGCCGAGCCCGAAAAGGGAGCCACGGCTTCGGTTGTCCTTCGCCTCCAACCCGGTCGCACACTTGACCGCAGACAGTTGCAGGGGATCATCAACCTTGTGGCCTGCGCGGTGGAGGGTCTGAAACCTGAAAAGGTGACCGTGGTGGATATGGAGGGCGGTCTGCTTTCCAAGGGAAATGGCGTTGATAATGGCATGGGGCTGAGCGGGTCCCAGTTTGAGTACAGGCGGAAGCTTGAAAAAAGCCTTGAAACCAGGATCCGGACCATGCTGGAACCGGTGGTTGGGCCCAACAAGGTCGTGGCAAAGGTTTCCGCAGAAGTGGATTTCAAACAGGTGAATATTTCCGAGGAATCTTATGATCCTGACAGCGCCGTGGTCAGGAGTGAGCAACACCAGAAAGAGAGCGCGGGTGGGAAAAGCGGCCTGCCGTCCGGTTCGCCGGACCTGAAATATGATGTGTATCAGACGCAGGGGGCAAAGCAAGGCGATTCAAAAAAGTTCGAAAAGGAAAATTCCGTCATCAACTATGAGATCAGCAAGGTCGACAAACAGACCATCAGTGCGGTGGGCGATATCAAACGTCTTTCGGCGGCAGTGGTTATCGATGGTCCTTATGTCTCATCCAAGGGGCCAAATGGCGAAACGGCCAGGAAGTTTGAGCCTCGCAGCCGCAAAGAGATGAAGGAATTTCAGAATATGGTGAAAAGGGCCATTGGCTTCAGTGAAATCAGGGGAGACCAGGTGAGTGTGTCAAACATCCCGTTTGCCATTGAAAACTTGAAGAGGCCGGTGGAGGAGCAAAAGGCAGGATGGATGAGCTATGTGAAAAAGGGAATCAAGCCATTCTTCAATATTCTCCTGGTGCTTTTGTTCTTCTTGTTCGCCCTCAAGCCCTTCCGAAGCTGGTTGAAACAGACAAAGGAATATCTTGGGCCACCATCGCTTCAGGCCGGTGCCGCGGTTCCCGAACTTGGAGCCCCGTCAGGAGAGGCAGCCGGAGCCCATATCAAAAAAGAACAGATTCTCGATTTGACCCGGGCCGATCCTGAAAAAATAGTAGAGGTGATTCGCGGCTGGGTACAGGAAGGAAGATAAGTTGGCGGGAAGTAAGACAAAGAATGGAGCAGGGAAGGCGGCTCTCTTTCTCATGGTTATGGGGGAGGAGTTTGCGACCGATGTCTTCAAGCACCTGGAAGAGAGAGAAGTCAAGGCCATCGGAGAAGAGATGGCCAATATCAAGAATGTGAGTCCCGGCGACATTTCTTCCGTGCTCAATGAGTTCCTCGGAACGATCAATGGAGACAACGTCCTTGGCGGATCCGGGGACCGATTTTTTGAGAGGACCCTTTCAAAGGCCTTTTCTTCCAGTAAGGCGAGCGCACTTTTAAATGACGTAACGCCTGGGAGGCACAAAGACTATTTTAAAAAGCTGGAATCCTTGAGCCCCGAAATGCTGATGAACTTTATTTCCAGCGAGCATCCTCAGACTATCGCGCTGATTCTTTCAAATCTGAACAATCAACTGGCCGCGAGTGTATTGAAGCTGCTGCCCGAAAATGTCCAGAGTGAGGTCATCGTCAGGATCGCAAAGCTGGATGGCGTACCTGCTGATATTATAATGGAAATTCAGGAAATATTGGCGGAACAGGTTTCAAGTATTGGAAATATGGGGCCCAAGCGTGGGGGAGGAGCAAATGCCGCTGCCGAGATCCTGAACCAGGTAGATCGGAAAACGGAAAGGGCTATTCTGGAAAAGATTGAAGAAGACGAAGAGGATCTGGCGGAAGAGATACGTCAATCCATGTTTATTTTTGAAGATCTCATGCAACTGGATGACCGTTCGATCCGGGCGCTTCTCAAGGAGATCGGCAATGATGAGTTGCTACTGGCCCTGAAAACCGCGTCGGACCCCTTAAAGGACAAGATTTTTGGAAACCTCAGCCAGCGTGCGGCGGAAATGTTGAAAGAGGATATGGAGGTCATGGGGCCGGTCAAGCTCGTGGAAGTGGAGCGGGCCCAGCAATCCATCATCAACGCGGCCAGAAGGCTTGAAGAAGAAGGAAAAATCGTCATTGGAGGAAAAGGAGGTGAAGACGTCATTGTCTAGCCTGATCAAGAAAGAGGAGTATTACAGATTCGACATCGAATCCTTTGAAGAGGAGGATCTGGGGGGAAACCAGGATATGCTCTTGGAGGCCGTTCCAGGCAAACGCGTGGTCCTTCCGCTGGGGCAGGTATCCGGAGGAATGCCCGCGATTCTGCCTGTTGGAAACGGAAGAGACAAAATCGCCGCATTGGAAAGGGAGGCCTATGAAAAGGGCTTCGCGCAGGGCCAGAAAGACGGCCTGGATCTGGGCGAGCGGAAGGCCCTTGAGACTTGGAAGCAGATGTCGGCGCTTTTTGAGGAGCTGGAGAGCCTGAAGGGAAGGGCCTTCAGCGAGAGCGAGGAAGAGATCGTTCAACTGAGTCTTGCCATTGCCCGAAAGATAGTGAAAAGAGAAGTTTCGTTGGATACTGATATGGTCAGGAGATCCGTAAGGAGCGCTTCGGAATTTCTAAATGACAAGAGTTTCATGCGAGTCCTGATTCATCCCAATGATATGAAAAATCTTGAGCAGTATCTGCCGGAACTGGCCGAAGACAAAAAGATACAACGTTTTGAACTGGCTGAGGATAATTGCGTAGGCCCAGGTGGTTGTATCCTTGAGAGCGGGTTCGGCAGGATCAATGCCACCATAGAGGGTCAGCTTGATGAGCTGGAAATGGAAATTGAAGATCTCTTTCAGTCCCAAGGGGTGGACGAGAAGTGAGCCTGAGCCTTCAGGGATATATTCGGAGGGTAGAAGAGGCGCAGACCGTCCAACTGGAAGGAAGGGTTTCAAAGGTGATCGGGACGGTTATCGAAGGCACAGGCCCTTCCATGGCCGTGGGGGGTGTCTGCAGGATTCTCTCCCCCAAGTCTTTGTCGCCGATAAGGGCTGAGGTGGTGGGCTTCAGAGAGGGCGCTCTGCTACTCATGCCCTTGAGTTCATCTGATGGTGTGGAACCGGGAAGCATCATTGTGGCTGACCGCTATGGCGCTTCCATCGAGGTCGGTCCTGATATGCTGGGAAGGGTGCTGGATGGGCTGGGAAATCCCATTGATGGGAAAGGGCCGATCCGTCCGCAGAAGATCAAGTCCCTTTACACCGATCCGATTAATCCCCTGGAACGGCCCAGAATACAGAAACCACTGGACGTTGGGATCCGTGTGATCAACAACCTGATTACTCTGGGAAAGGGTCAGAGAATGGCCATCATGGCCGGTTCGGGAGTGGGTAAGAGTGTACTCCTGGGTATGATGGCCAGGTACACGAAAGCCGATGTCAACGTGATTGCCCTGGTCGGGGAGAGGGGCAGGGAAGTCAAAGAGTTCATTGAAAGAGATCTGGGTGAAGAGGGGTTGAAACGCTCGGTTGTTGTCGTTGCCACGTCCGACACCTCACCCCTTATCCGGATAAGGGGAGCGTATCTCGCGACGGCCATAGCCGAGTTTTTCCGGGAACAGGACAAGGACGTGCTCCTGATGATGGATTCGGTGACGCGTTTTGCCATGGCGGCGAGGGAAGTGGGGCTTGCATCCGGTGAGCCACCCACCAATAAGGCCTATCCCCCAAGCACGTTCGCCCATCTGCCCAGGCTCCTGGAGCGGGCCGGTACGAGTCGAGGCAACGGCTCCATCACAGGCATCTATACGGTCCTGGTTGAGGGAGACGATATGAACGAGCCCATCGCTGACGCCGTAAGGTCCATTGTGGACGGGCACATTGTCCTGAACAGAAAACTGGCGGCAAGGGGCCATTTTCCTGCCGTTGACGTTTTATCCAGTGTGAGCCGATTGATGTCCGAGGTGGTGGACAACGAGCATCTGGGATGGTCCTACGAATTTCGCGGCACGCTGGCGGATTATGCAAAGATAGAGGATCTTGTCAACCTGGGGGCCTATGAGAAGGGCAACAACAAGCGCGCGGATTATGCTGTTGAGATGATAGAGGACCTGAACAGATACCTGAGACAGGATGTCAAGACCAGGTCTTCCATTGAACAGGGACTTCAGGAAATGGTAAATCTCCTGCAGCGGAAAAAGCGGCCCGAAAGATGATGCCTTCCTTGGTAGTCCAGGGATGGACATTTTACGATTCCATCAAAGACAGTGGTTGGTGTGCGAGGTGAAAAGAGAGCAATATGGCGTTCAAGTTCAGATATACCAGCCTATTGAACTATCGGGAGCATCTGAAGGAGAAGGCGGAAATCGAGCACGCAAAGGCCCTTGGCGCCCTTCTCCGGGCCCGTGAGGAGTTGAGGTCGTTACGACGGGCGTATGGTAAGGTTCAGGAGGCATTCAAACAGGCCATGGTTGAAGCGGCAGATGGAAATATGATCAGAAACTATTCTGATTATCTGGCCCTTATCAGAGACAAGACGGAGAAACAGAATAGGGAAATAGAAGCCCTCAAAACCGAGCAGGAAACAAAAAGAAGCGCCTTGCTCAAGAAATCAAAAGAATGCAAGGTTATTGAAAAACTAAAGGAAAAGGATTTCGAGAAGTGGCAACAATATCAAGACCATCTGGAACAGATAAGGTTGAACGAGGTTGCAGTGCAAAGGTACGGAAAGACCTACATGTAGGCAGATTTTCCGCTTTGGTTGCTGTCACCGTCCTACTTGCGGTATTCTTGGGAACCAAGATTATCTTGAGTGGTTTGTATCTCAAATCCACCACTTTCAAGATCAGTTCTCCTGCCCTTGCCATGGCCGAAGAAAACAAGTCCCTTCCTAAAAAGGCCACGTCTCTTGACAAAGAGCTTGGGAAGAAGAAAACGGAACTCGACGCCCGTGAGAAGGGGTTGAAGGAAAAGGAGACCGAGTTGCGTTCCCTGCAGGAAAAAATCGATGCCAGGATGGCGGAACTCAACGATCTCCAGACAAAATTGACAAAATTCGCAAAGCAGCTGGGGGACAAGGAAAAGGCCATGAAAGACTCACAGATGGCACATCTGGTGGCCCTATACAGCGCAATGGAACCCGGCAAGGCGGCAGCCGTAATGGACAAGCTCAATATGGAGACAGTGGTCAGTATCCTCAGATACATGAAGGGAA
>Ga0307440_1000594_pt1 | contig 17816 bp, 11 predicted proteins | sample SalMarWE160410MG_FD_202150 | JGI IMG/M metagenome (GOLD analysis project Ga0307440, IMG submission 202150) | Salt marsh sediment microbial communities from the Plum Island Ecosystem LTER, Massachusetts, United States - WE1604-10 | ecosystem: Environmental > Aquatic > Marine > Intertidal zone >... | reverse complement strand
CCATGATTTCACAGGGCCTCCCGGCATAATACTGGGGCCATACCGGGCACCTTTCTCTCCTCCTGAAATGCCTGCCCCCATATAAAGGATATTCTTTTTTTCAAGTAAGGACGAGCGAAGATCGGTGTCTTTGAAATAAGAATTTCCAGCATCAATTAGCAGATCCCCGGACCGGAGAAAGTCCGAGAGCTCCTTTATTACTGCATCAACAGGTGGACCCGCAGGAACAAGCATCATAACTGCTCTTGGGCGTTTTAATCTTCCCACAAATTCTTTTATATCTCCCGTACTGAAAATATTCTTATTCCCTGCTTCATCTGATAAGGTTTTAACCTTGCTCATATCTTTATCATATCCGGCAACAGAAAAACCATTATCAGCCATGTTGAATAAGAGGTTACGGCCCATCACGCCCAATCCCACCATTCCAAAATCGTACATAAGATTCAATTTACTTGTATCCATAATTTATATAGATTAATGTTGCCACAAAATCAGATTTAATTCCAGCGGAACGGAAACTCCGGGCAGGAAAGGCACTACCCTTGGCGTGTAATTATCAGCAGGACGGGATGCAGGTATTTCAAGGGTATAGGTGTACAAACTTTCAGGCTCTTGCCCCGGCTTTTTAAGATTCATCGTTTTCCTGAAAGAATCCTTTCCTTCCGATCCTTCCGCATAAATTTCGACAAGCACTGTCCCGGGATCTATTCCGTTCAGAAATACAGAGACTTCCATCTCATGTAAGTCATTACGCGTATTAACTTTCATATCGCCGAAACGCATTCCGTTCCATTTTTCCGACAGGCTCTTTTTCCATTCCTCAATTTGAATGGCTGTAGTTCCATTTTGTGCAGCTCTTTCCAGGTAGCCGGATGCTGCAGGCAAATAATGTTTTTCTGTATATTCCTTTACCACCCTGTCGGCTGAAAACTGAGGGGTCAGCCTGGCCATGCTTTCCCTCATCCGTGCAATCCATTTTACCGGTATACCTTTCTCATTACGGTCATAGAACTCAGGTACTACCTCTTTTTCAAGCAGGTCATAAAGCTGTCCGGCCTCTCTGGCATCCCAAACAGGATCATCGCCATGTTCTTTGCCGTCTCCGATTGCCCAACCCACTTCAGGTGTATATGCCTCAGCCCACCAGCCGTCAAGTTCAGAAATATTTATCCCTCCGTTGACAAGCACTTTCATTCCGCTTGTTCCACTGGCTTCCCATGGTCGGCGCGGAGTGTTGATCCAGACATCCACGCCCTGAACAAGATTTTCCGAGATCTGCATGTCATAATCGCTCAGAAAGATAACCGGAGGATGGATGCCATTCCGCCTGATGAACTGAATCCATTCCCTGATCAGGCTCTGCCCTGCCATGTCGGCAGGATGGGCTTTACCGGAAATAATAAGCTGAACCGGATATTCAGGGTTTGTCAATAACCGCAGCAGACGCTGAGGATCATGCAAAAGCAGGTTAGGCCTCTTATAGGTGGCAAAACGACGGGCAAAGCCAAGGGTCAGAACGTTGGGATCGCATAATTGCCTGGCACGGTCGACTGATTCCGGTGAATGTCCCGAGCCTTCAAGCTGACGGGAAAATTGTTCCCGTGCAAACCGTATGAGCTCTTTGTTTGCCTCCATTCTCATCTGCCATAGCTTCTCATCCGTTGCCTTCCTTATATCCTCACATATGGATTCTTTCATCCCCAGCCATCTGTCTTTTCCACAAAATTCAGTCCAGAGCTCATCAGCCTCACGCGAGTCCCACGACGGAACATGCACTCCGTTGGTGACTGATCCTACGGGGATTTCATTCTCAGGCCATCTGGGAAACAGTGATTCAAATATATGACGGCTTACCTGTCCGTGTAGATGGCTTACACCATTAATTGCACCGCTTCCTCTGATTGCCAGATAAGCCATGTTGAAACTCTCAGAATCATCGGCGGGATCCTTTCGTCCCAGGGCCAACAGTTGCCAGGTAGATATGCCCAGGTTCTTTTTGGCATAATCACCAAGATAGAGCTCCATAAGTTGAGGAGAAAAACAATCGAACCCTGCAGGCACTGCTGTATGGGTTGTAAACAGGTTTCCGGATCTGGTTCCTGTTAGAGCCACATCAAATGATAGTCCCGTCTCCTTCATATACGCAGAAGCACGTTCAAGAATTGCAAACGCTGCATGACCTTCATTGAGATGACATACCTCCGGTTTAATACCAATATAGTCAAGCAGCCTCCACCCGCCAATTCCCAGAATTAATTCCTGTTTTAACCTTAGTTCGGTTCCTCCACCATATAGTTCACTTGTTATGCCACGATGTACCGGGAAATTGGCTGCATCATTACTATCGAGCAGATATAACCTGACCCTTCCAACCTGAACATACCACGTACGCAACCATATTGAATAACCAGGTAAGGAGATCTTAAATCTTAACCATTCCCCGTTCGATTGTCGTAAAGGGACAACAGGTAATTGTCCGGGATCATTGTAGGGATAGAGAGCCTCCTGCATACCATTTTTATCAATCACCTGCCTAAAATAACCTTGCTGATACAGAAGTCCGATACCGACTATGGGGATACCCAGGTCGCTTGCAGCTTTTAGCTGATCTCCGGCGACATTGCCCAGTCCGCCTGAATATATTGGAAGAGCTTCGCTAAGCATGAATTCCATACTAAAATATGCAACATAGTTCAGATCAGACTGAGGATATTTTTTTTGAAACCATGCGGGAACAGTGGATGCCTCCTTCCTGGATTTCAGAAGTGCATCGATTTGTCTTTTAAAATCAGGGTCTGTTAAAAGGCTATGCAGTTTATCTCGTGATATAGTCTGTAATACCACCCATGGGTTATGAGTCATATCCCAAAGGTCAGGATCAAGTTGTCTCCATACTTCATCAGCTGAATGATTCCAGGACCAACGCATATCAATTGCAAGCTCTTTAAGAGCGTCGACGCCTTCAATGTCGGTCGGAAGGTTATGATATAAAGTTATATTTTTCTTTGTCATGGCATCTATAATTCTGCAAAACCAGTCAGGAGACAGCTTTAGTCACAATACTCTGAGCCTCTTCCAGGATTTTATTCAAATGATCGCGACCATTAAAACTCTCGGCGTATATCTTGTAGATATTTTCAGTACCTGATGGTCGGGCTGCAAACCAACCATTTTCCGATGACACCTTCAGACCTCCGATAGAAGCCCCGTTGCCGGGAGCATTGGTAAGAACAGATGTCACCTTCTCCCCTGCAAGGTTTATTAAACTAATATTACCGGGAGAGAGTCTTCCTAAAGCCTCCTTCTGTTTTGGAGTGGCGGGTGCATCTATACGAGTATAAACAGGATTGCCTAGTTTTCCTGTAAGTTCCTGGTATATCAGTCCAGGGTCCCTGCCGGTTTTTGCTGTTATTTCCGCAGCAAGCAAAGCCAATATAATCCCATCTTTGTCAGTAGTCCATACTGTGCCATCAGAACGCAGGAATGATGCTCCGGCGCTTTCCTCCCCTCCAAATCCGAGAGCACCGGAAAAGAGACCGTCAGCAAACCATTTGAAACCCACCGGTACTTCATAAAGCTTACGACCAAGTTCTGAAGCAACACGGTCGATCATCTGGCTGCTTACCAGAGTTTTGCCTATTGATAATTCGCTGCTCCAGTCTTTTCTGTTTCTGAATAAATAATAAATAGCAACAGAGAGGAAATGATTGGGGGGCAATAAGCCTTTACTTTTTGTGACAATGCCATGTCTGTCGTGATCTGTATCACAGGCAAATGCGACATCGAATTTTTCCTTTAATTTTATAAGCCCCTGCATTGCATACGGCGAGGACGGATCCATTCGTATCTGCCCATCCCAGTCGACTGTCATGAAACGGAATGTCGGATCCACTTCCTTATTGACCACGGTAAGGTCTAATTTATACTTGTCAGCTATTGGTTCCCAGTAATGGACACCAGCCCCTCCCAGCGGATCAACGCCCAGCTTGATCGTCGAATTGCGGATCATGGTCATGTCAAGAACCCCGGAAAGTCCGGATATATAGCTGTTCAGATAATCATGCTTATGTGTGGTGGATGCTTTGAGCGCTTTTTCAAAGGAGATCCTTTTTACGCCCTCGAGATTTTTCTTTAGCAATTCATTTGCTTTTGCCTCAATCCATTTTGTAACTGCGGATTCGGCAGCTCCACCATTGGGAGGATTGTATTTAAATCCACCATCATGAGGAGGGTTATGCGAAGGTGTTATGACTATACCATCAGCCTGAGCATTTTTATGCTTTTGATTGTGAGTTATTATAGCATACGAAATAACTGGCGTAGGAGTATATTCCTCCCTGCCGGCAATCATTACGTCAACGCCGTTAGCAGCCAGAACTTCCAATGCTGTGACAAAAGCGGGGAAAGACAGGGCATGTGTATCCATCCCGATAAAAAGAGGTCCTGATATGTTTTGTTGCCTGCGATACATGCAAATAGCCTGGGTAATTGCCAGGATATGATTTTCATTAAAGGAATTTTTAAGAGATGATCCTCTGTGACCGGAGGTGCCAAACATAATCTGTTGATCGGGAACGGAGGGATCAGGTGTTTCAGAAAAATAAGCTGTAATTAACCTGGGTACATTAACCAGCTGTGACTGCTCAGCCACCTTACCTGCAAATTTGCTCACTCCCATAATGTTAAATTTTGCTTTTTGATTATTTTCATAATAACTGATTTATTCCTATGCAGCTTCTTCAGTTTTGGCTTTTGTTCTGACAGGATCAAATATTTTGTAAGCCAATAGTTTAAGCTGGTCATTTATTAATGCCCATACCAATGCATATCCCCAGATTATCAGTGTCCATTTCCAGCCAATCGGAGTCATAAACATTCCATAAACTGCCACAACGGTGGCCAGCAGTTTTGAACCAATTGCGGACCACAGGAGAGCCGGAGCCGGTGCAATTGACCAGAAAGGTCCCCGGGTGCGGGTGATAAAGATTGTAAGGTGACCGGCAACTGCAAGCTTAAGGAACATGAATGTCTGGATTGCTCCGGGGTCAAGTTTAAATACTTTCTCAGCAAGATAAAAGAGTGCAAATGAGGCCACAACACCGAGAAACCCCAGCACCGAAGAAATCTGTAAAACAAGCTTCATATTCCAGGCTTCCGGACGATTCTGATAATGGACATTATCATATGCTATAGCCAGAATAGGTCCGTCATTCAATAAAGCCAGGAGGACAATCATTACCGCTGTTACCGGATAAAAATTGAATATCAGGATGGATAAGGTCATAAACAGCAGAACCCTTATTGTTTCAGCAATACGGTAAATTGCATAACTGTTCATTCTCTGGAATATACGGCGGCTTTCTTTAATAGCATCAATGATTACCGACAGGCCAGGTGTCATCAACACAATAGATGCTGCAGCACGGGCCGCATCAGTTGCGTCTGACACAGCAATGCCACAATCGGCTTTCTTAAGCGCCGGTGCATCATTAACCCCATCGCCGGTCATACCAACAATATCTCCGCGTTTTTGAAGAACGTCAACTATATGAAACTTATGTTCGGGGAATACCTGAGCAAAACCATCAGCCTCCTCAATAGCTTCGGATACCTTTGAACCTTCATCCTTTTTTGCATCACCCAGGAGAGCGGCATCTAAAATATTTGTACCCAGACCCAGCTTTTTGGCAGTTTCAACTGCAATAGCCAATGCATCGCCAGTAACCATCTTAATCTTCACGCCCATCTTACCGGCTGTCTCAATTGTTGCCCTGGCATCAACCCTTGGAGGATCGAATAATGGCAATACGCCAACAAACTGCCATTTATCTGTGTCGTCAGATTTAGCTACACCCAGGGAGCGGAAACCCCGTGATGCAAATTCATTAACTGCCTTATCAACATCGTCCTTCACCTTCCCTGCATTTACTGAAAGAGCCATAATAACCTGTGGAGCACCTTTAGTCACTTTGATAGTTTTGCCTTCTTTAGTTTTAAGTAATGCTTCAGTTCGTTTATGCACTGGATCGAATGGCTGGAAATGAATCAATTCATAATTTTTAAGCACTTCTTTATCTTTCAATCCACCTAATACTGCCAGATCAATAGTATCATTATTATCTTCACGTGATGCCAGCGCCGCATAAAGAATAAGCTGATCAACTGAATCATCGCTCATGCTTACAGGGTCGCCCAGCGTAAGCTTATTTTGTGTCAGTGTGCCTGTTTTATCTGAACAGAGAACTTCGACTCCTGCCAGTTCTTCGATAGCCACTAACCTGCTCACAATAGCTTCCTTTTTTGCAAGAAGCCGTGCTCCTACCGCCATTGTAACTGACAAGACAGTAGGCATCGCAACAGGAATTGCAGCTACCGTAAGTACAAGTGCAAATTGAAGAGTGGTAAGAATTGGGTCGCCCCGGTAAATTGCAAAACCGATAATTATTGCTACGAGTACTACAGCAAGAATTATAAGATAATTTCCTATTTTAAGTACTGCTTTTTGAAAATGGCTTACCGTATGAGTCTGCTGAACCAGCTCTGCAGTTTTGCCAAAATATGTATTTCCTCCGGTAGCATATACCATAGCTTCAATCTCGCCCTGCCTTATAATAGAACCTGAAAACACTGCTTCACCTGTTTTGCGCTCAGCGGGCAAAGATTCACCTGTCAGTGCCGACTGGTCAACCTCCAGGGGATCTCCTTCGAGCAGGCGCGCATCAGCCGGTACAATATCACCCAGGCGTAGCCGTATCAGGTCTCCCGGAACCAGTTCGCGTGAAGGAGGGGTGATCCATTTACCATCCCGTTTTACCCTGGCCTTCACTGCCAGTTTAGCTTTAAGTGCTTCAATGGCATTGCCCGCCTGTCGTTCCTCCCAAAAACCGACAAATGCATTTGCAACCAGCAGAACAAGTATTATTATAAAGTCAGGCCAGTGTTTTGCTACTGCAGAGAGAATAACTGCAGCTTCTATCATCCAGGGTATCGGACCCCAGAAATAAGTGAGGAATTTAAGAACAGGATTTGCTTTCTTCTCTATTATTTCATTAGGTCCGAACCGGGTTATTCGTTCCTGAGCTTCAGCCTGTGTGAGTCCTTCTGTAGAGGACTTTAATTTTACAAAAAGCTCGTCCATTGACATGGATTTAAGATCGTCCTTTGTATTATTTGCAGAATTATCCCCAGATTCAGGATTTTCTGCATTGTTAGTTTTGCTGTTCATATTTAAAATTCCGTTTGCTTAAAAAAGTAATTCCATTGTTTTAATTTATCTAACACTGCAGCTTTGGATTATCGACGGAAAATACCCGGCCTGTCATCAAACCAAATACTCTCAAAGAACACTCATTACCTCAGAAACAGACTAAATATGATTTTGTCCCGTATTGTCTGCCTGCCCTGATGAATGCTATTAATAGTTATTTCTTTTTTTTAGTCGGAACAATAAACAAAGGTATCTTGGTATGATGCAGTACCTTTTCAGCAACACTTCCCATTAGTATGTTTTCAAGCCATTTACGGCTGTGTGATCCCAATACTATCATATCTGCTTTAATTTGTTTTGCAGTCCGTAATATTGAATCTGCAAAGTCGCCTTCTTCAACCTTGATCGCTATTGAATCATCTTTCAGATGGGATTTTATTTTTTCAAGGTATTTTACAGATGCTTCCTTCAGTCTTTCTATTGAAACAGACTGAAGCTGGCCCATTTCCATATAACCTGTAAATCCCATAACCGGGGAATACTCAACTGCAGAATAATATACCGGGTCGGAGATGACATGAAGTAATGTTATTTCAGCATTCATCGATTTCGCCAGCCCGTATCCTGCTTCTGCCACTTTTTGCGCCGTGGGATCATAGTCCAGGGCAATTAATACGTTTTTCATCTTCAAAAATTTTATATTTCTAATAACCTCATCCTTGTCCATGACATTCAGATTTTTATCTTGGAATAAAAGCTCCAAGGGTCCAGATATCCTCTGCAGTTACCCTTATATGGTAATTTGGGAACGACAGGACAGGAATAAATGATTTATTGATCATCTGGTGTGCATAATTTCCAAGAAGCAAATTAGAAGGATTCATTTCCTGTTCAGCCATTATGGAAATAAGATCAGCATTAACGGAATATGCATAATCAAGTGTTATATCAGTAAGGTTTTTACCATGAGCATGTGTTATTTTATATCGTATATTATGGTGATCAAGGTATGCTGTTACCTGGTTTGTGTATTGAATAAGTTTTTTCTCAATGCTCTTCATTTTGGAAAGCTGGGCTGTGACAACATGAATTTCCGATCCGAATGCAGCAGCAAGTTTTGCTGTATATGGCACTTTCTCCCTGGTTTGAAAGGTAATATCTAGTGGCATTACAATAGAATCAATGTTTGCTGATAGTTTACTTCTCCTGGTTGTAATAACCGGATTTTTTGAATGAGAAACTATCTTATAGGCATGCCCTCCTATGAATAGTTCTTCAAATCCCGATTCACCATGCGTTGACAGGACAGTCAGTGAATCTTCAAATTTATCAGCCAGCTCAGCTACAGCTCTGAAGACCTGCCCTTCTTCAACAGAATAAGTCAGACCGCAATCTATATTTCCTTCTTTCCTGCATTTCTCAAGTATTTTCTCAAATTTTAACACTGCTTCGTTCTTTTCCTCTTCAATATCGTTTTGAGTTTTGCTTTTATGCATCTGGATCACATGTACCATTTGAATGTTTGCTCCGGTTTTTTTTGCCAGCATGAATGAGAGATCTAATCCGGCACTTGCTTCTTCGGAAAAATCGAGGGGAACGATGATTGTCTTCATATTACACTAGTTTTGATTTTAATTAACATCCGGAACCCACATTCTGATACAAACCAACCAGGATAATTGTGTTCTGTTATGTGGGAATCATAAAATAATATTGTTTAATATTTCCTTCTTTCAAAATTACTTATTTCCCACGTCAGTTAAAACAAATTGCCGGCACTATTGTTGCTATTAGTGAAATATTTTGTCTATAATGCAAAAGATTATTGGTACCGGAAACGTCCGGTGAAATGAACAGAAAAATAGCAAATATGTTCTGTAACATAATTAACTTTTGGTTCAGGATGTTTTGTCGTTTTTTTAGTAAATTGCATGGTGGTACAGTTTGAACCGGCAATAAGTATTTTGTATCTGAAACAAAATATTTCGAAAGAGGCTGATAATAAATCAGTCCTTTTTACTTAATTACATTAAGCGTCGCAAGTTTGACATTGAGCAATATGCTGGCTTGATTAATGAGTTGACAAATGTTAAGTTTTTTAATTTCTTTCTTTATGGAAACAACATTAAAACACTGGACTGATTTAGTTTATCCCTGGCTGTTAAACCATGGGGTAAAAGTTCTGATAATTGCTATCGGATCAATTATTCTGTATAAGGTCATTGCCAGGATTATAATTAAGGCAGTAAGAATTGCTGTTGTGGCTGACAAATCCATGACCAAGGATTCGGAAAAAAAACGGGAAGACACCCTGATAAGGATTTTTAACGGAGCAGTTAAAGTTCTTATTATAACGCTTGCTATCCTTATGATTCTCCAGGAGATAGGAGTACAAATAGGACCTATCCTTGCCGGTGCAGGAATCGTCGGACTGGCATTCGGTTTTGGAGGTCAGTATCTGATCAAGGATCTGATATCAGGGCTCTTTATAATTCTTGAGAACCAGTACCGAATCGGAGATGTGATTATCATTGATTCAACCGGAGGCCTCGTGGAAGATATAAGTCTTAGAATGACTACCTTGAGGGACCTTGACGGTACTGTTCATCATATACCTCATGGGACGATAAACAAGGTATCCAATATGTCAAAGAAGTTTTCCAGGGTAAACCTCAATATTGGTGTATCATACAGCAGCAACCTGCAAAATGTAATTGACGTGATCAACCGCACAGGTAATGAACTCGCCTCTGATCCGGCTTTTAAGGACTCAATTATAAGTCCTCCGCAATTCCTGCGTGTGGACAATTTCGCCGATTCTTCTATCGAAATTAAGATAATTGGTGACACAAAACCGCTGAAACAATGGGAAATCACAGGTGAACTCAGAAAACGTATTAAGATAGCTTTCGATAAGGAAGGGATTGAAATTCCATTTCCACAGAGGGTTATTCACCAGGGGTGAGATATATAGATGAAAGGTGCTAGAGCACAAGTGCAGTGGTTTAAATCTCCTCCCGGGAGGTGCTTAGGTGGGTTCTTTAAAGTGTCTGAAGTACAGGGGAGAGTTGGGATTTGTAACCGGTAACCGGTAGATGGGAAGAAATAACAAAAAGACAACAAGCAAAAACAATGAACAGATATAATTTCGGGGTAATAGGTAATTGTTCATATCTGGCATATATCGATACTGACTCAAATGTCAACTGGCTGTGCCTGCCCAGGTTTGACAGCAGTTTCATCTTCGGATCACTGCTCGACAAAAAAAAGGGCGGGGAATTCAGTATCAAACCTGCCAACGGCAATTACAAAACGAAGCAGTACTACCTTCGAAATACAAATATCCTGGCAACAGAATTTGAAGTTGACCAGGGAAAATTCAGGATCATTGATTATGCTCCTCGATTCCCTCAGTACGACAGGTATTTCAAACCGCTGATGCTTTTCAGAAAGATTGAGCTTCTGGAGGGTACCCCCTTTATAAAGGTCAAATGCAACCCGGTGGATGATTATGGCAAGACTTTACCGCAAACTGTAGCCGGAAGCAACCACATAAGATTTCTGAATCTGAGCAGCCAGGTACGACTCACATCCGATGTGCCTCTCAACTATATCCTCGAGGAGAAATCATTCCTGCTTAATGAAACACACTACCTGGTCTTCAGCTATGGTGTACCCCTTGAAGCACCACTGGCAGAAACAGCGGAATCATTTCTTAACAAAACAAGGGCATACTGGGTCAACTGGGTTAAATCGACTTCAATCCCATATATTTACCAGGATGCTGTTATACGATCTGCACTGGTGCTCAAGCTTCACCAGTATGAAGATACCGGGGCAGTAATTGCAGCAGGCTCTACAAGTCTTCCGGAAAATAACCAGTCACACCGTAACTGGGATTACCGTTATTGCTGGATGCGGGATACATACTATACACTTACGGCTTTCAATAATATAGGACACTTCGAGGAGCTGGAGAAGTATTTTGCATATATCCAGAATATCATTCTGAATGAGAAACAGAAGATCAAACCTCTATATACTTTGACAGGAGAACGTGTTCCGGATGAAAAGATCCTGTTGCTGGAGGGTTACATGAAAAATAAGCCTGTAAGGATAGGGAACAATGCCATTTACCAGACACAGAACGATGTTTACGGCCAGATACTTGTCAGCCTTCTGCCTTTGTTCATAGATAAGAGGATCAATTACATTGACACACAGAAATCTGAATTTATAACCGTATGGCTACTGGACAGGATTGAAGAATTTATGGATATTCCGGATTCCGGTCCATGGGAATTTGGTGTTACGAACCAGCTTCACTGTTATACTTACCTGTTCCATTGGGCCGGAAGCAAGGCAGCAATTAAAATTGGTTCTCTGACCGGCCGAAGGGATATTTCGGAAAAAGCCACCAAGCTTGCTGAATTAGCACGGGCATATATTGAAAAATGCTATAGCACTTCAGATAATGCATATATGCAATCTGTAGACAGTTCATCCTTCGATGCAAGTAACCTTCAGCTGATTACCATGAACTACCTTAATCCCAACGGAGGCAGGGCTCTGAAGCATCTTAAGGCACACGAAAAAGCGCTCTTTAGTGATAAGAATATGTTTTACAGATATCTCCAGGATGATCTCGGCAAACCAAACACTTCATTTATAATCTGCGGGTTCTGGTATGCCGAGGCTCTTGCTGCCGTAGGGATGATTGACAAGGCACTTGAGGTTATTGAGACACTCATTAAATCTGCCAACCACCTGGGACTTTTCAGTGAAGATTCCGATCAGGAATTCGGTCAATGGGGAAATTTCCCGCAGACTTACAGTCATGTAGGACTGGTAAATGCGGTTTACAGACTGTCGATGAAACTTGGCAAGCCAATATTCCTTTAAGTAATGAAGACTATTGACCAGATAGATTTTAAAAGAATTATTATTGTTGCTTACAGGTTGCCATTTAAGCTGGTAAGGAAAAAACAGAAGAACTATGCTGTGCAGAATGCCGGCGGCCTGGTCTCTGCTATTTTATCATTATCGGAGAAAATGATGAGGGAGAACCGTTCAGCCCACAAAATTATATGGGTTGGAACAGGAGTACTTCAATTGGGGGAACAAGATCTTAATAATAACTTTGATTTATACCCGGTCGAGATACCAAAAAGAACCGATGAAAAATTTTACGGAGGATTCAGCAACAATACTATCTGGCCTCTCTTCCATTATTTTCCGTCGCGTACAGTATATGACGACAGCTACTTTGATGCATATAGTACCGCCAATAACATGTTCTTTGAAAAACTCAGGAACCTGATAAAACCGGGAGATTTCGTCTGGGTACATGACTACCAGCTATTCCTTCTTCCTGAAATGATAAGAAAAGAATTTCCATCTGCAAGTATTGGATTTTTCCTTCATATACCATTTCCTTCATTTGAAATATTCAGGCTATTTCCCAGGATCTGGCGTGAATCTATACTTACCGGTATGACGGGTGCTGATGTGGTTGGATTCCATACAAATGATTACACGCAACACTTTATTAAATCGGTAAGAAGGACGTTGGGATACAGGGTAAATCAGAATTTCATCTATCTTGAGAACAGGTTATGCAAAGCCGATGCATTTCCAATAGGAATAGATTTTGATAAATTCCATGATGCCTGTATGGCTAAGAAAACCTATACGCAGAAGAAGAAAATACGTAATTATCTGTCTGATAACAAATTAATATTTTCAGTCGATCGGCTTGACTATTCCAAAGGATTCATATACAGGCTCAACGCTTTTGAAAGATTTCTTGAAAAATATTCTTCATGGCATAATAAGGTAGTATTCAACATGGTAGTGGTTCCATCGAGGGATAATATAGATAATTACCGAATTTTAAAAAAAGAAATTGAGGCAACTGTTGGCAGAATTAACGGAAAATATGGAAATTTGGGCTGGCTTCCGATTATATACCAGTACAAATCGCTTCCTTTTCACGACCTGGTGGCTTTGTATGATCTTAGTGATGTGGGACTTATTACTCCCCTTCGCGACGGAATGAACCTTGTTGCCAAAGAATATATAGCCTGCCAGAGTGAAAACAAGGGAATGCTTGTATTAAGTGAAATGGCTGGAGCCGCAGTAGAACTAAATGAAACAATAATAATCAATCCGACTGATGTAGAAGAGACCGCTGATGCTATCGACAAAGCCCTGAATATGCCAAAGGATGAAAAGGAAAAAAGGATCCTTAAGATGCAAAACAGGTTGAAAAGATATAATGTATTCACATGGACATCAGATTTCTTTCTCCAGGTGGAAGAGACAAAAAAAGTACAGGAAAACATGAAGGTGAAGTATCTTGACGACAACACTCTAGACACAATTAAAGAAAAATACCTTGCAGCAGAAAAACGATTATTCCTTATTGATTATGATGGCACCCTGACCCCTATTACCAGGTTACCCGAGCTGGCTTTGCTTAATGGTCAGACAGAGCGGATGCTCAGGAATATTGTTGCAGACAAGAATAACACAGTAGCAATAATAAGTGGCCGTGAGCGACAGTTTATCGAGACTCAGTTTATCGGAATGGATGTTATTCTTGTAACCGAACATGGTTACTTCATAAAATATCCCGGTGAAAAATGGATCAGTAATATTGATGTTAGTCTCAAGTGGAAAAAGAAGATACTGCCTATTCTTAATCATTATGTTGACAGGTGCAGCGGATCGATGATAGAAGAAAAGCATGCGTCACTGGCCTGGCATTACAGGAATGCCGATGAAGATATTGCTGCACTCAGGATCAACGAACTTAAGGATGACCTGGCGGAGATACTCAAGGAAGAGCCAAAGTTACAATTGCTGGAGGGGGAAAAGGTGCTGGAGGTGAAGAGCCTTGTATATGATAAAGGAACGGCAGCACTTAAGCTTATCTGCGACGATAATTATGATTTCATACTGGCTCTCGGAGACGACCGTACCGATGAAGATCTCTTCAGGGTAATACCCAAAAGCGGCGTTACCATCAAGGTTGGGAACAAACCCTCAAGGGCAAAATACAACATAAGGAACCAGTCGCAGATAGACAGGATATTATCGCTTTTTACAAATAAGGAAGTGACAGTCTGAACCGGATATTAACAAACCTGTCTTAACTTACTAACTCACACACTCTTCCCTGCCAGTCGGGTGAGTGCATAATAAGAGACTCCAAGCAGTGATGCAGATGAACCGAGGTGGGCTTTCTCTATCCTTACCCCCGTTCTGCAGTTCTCCAGTGAATTTTCAATCACGCTTTTAACAATTTTTTTGAAGTAACTTTCCCGGGCTTCAGACATGCCCCCACCAATAATTATTATCTCCGGAGCAAAGATGGCAATAAGATTGGCTATTCCCACTCCCACAATTTTTGCATTTTCTTCTACGGCCATGACGGCCTCCGGGGACTTAGTATAGCTTAATTCAAATATCTCCCTGCATGATAATTTCTCCTCATCCGACAGGTTTCCCGATAATTCATTATATCTTCTTATCAGTGCGGACGCCGATGCATAATGTTCCCATGATCCGGTAATTCCCTTATCACTTACATCCCCGCCGTAATTTATTACCATCTGTCCAACTTCTCCGCCTGCATTATTGACACCCCTGTAAAGTTTCCCGTTGATTATGATCCCTCCCCCTATTCCTGTGCGAAGGGCAATAAAGACCATATCACTGAACCCTTTCCCGGCTCCGTACCTGTGCTCTGCAATAGTCATCATATTTGCATCATTGCCTATATAAACCGGCAAACCGGTCTCCTGGTACACGATCTTTGCCAGCGGAACATTGGTCCAGCCGTTAATTCCCTGGTCAGGTCCGAGTACAATACCATTCTGGTGATCAATAAAACCCTTGACTGATATACCCGTACAGATCGGGTTAACACTCTCCGATGCAACTGTTTTCCTGATGTCACGGATAGCCGCCAACAATATCGCGATAAGACTATCCTTTGTCCTGAATTCATTGAGGGGATATGCTTTTGAAGCTATAATATTGCCTTCCATCCTAACAACTGCAATTCGCAGTTTATTATGACCGATATCTGCTCCAATGGCGGATGCATGTCTGAACATAAAATCAGCAGTTTATTAAAATATACAAATTTAACTTTAAATATAAATTAACCCCGGTTGCAGAAAAATAAAAGTTCTAATACGGAGGATGTTTTTTTTGATAACTTTGACAGGACTATTTTTTATTTCGGCAATATGAAAGAAAGGGTAAAAGAAATATTTGAGCATGAGGCAACAGCAATAAGGAAAATACCTGTTTCATCTGGATATGATGATGCAGTTGATCTTATATATACTCATGTACACCTCAAGAAAGGCAAGCTGGTGACCAGCGGAATGGGCAAGGCCGGCCAGATTGCCCATGATATAGCAACCACCTTCAGCTCTACAGGAACACCCTCAGTATTTCTTCATCCAAGCGAGGCCCAGCATGGTGATCTGGGAATTTTGCAGGAGAACGATCTTTTGCTAGCTATTTCCAACTCCGGGAAAACCAGGGAGATAATTGAACTGATCGATCTTAAGGATAACCTTTATCCTGATATTCCTGTCATTGTGATAACAAGTAATGAAAACAGTCCCCTGGCTCAAAAGGCAGAAATCTATATACTTACCGGCAATCCTCCGGAAGTCTGTCCGCTTGGCCTTACTCCCACCACATCAACTACTGTAATGACTGTCATCGGGGATGCCCTGGTCGTCCTGCTGATGGAAAAGATCGATTTCAATACCAGAGATTATGCCAAAAGACACCACGGTGGATATCTTGGAGTGAAATCAAGAGAAATATCGGACAGAACATAACAGAGAATTATTCCTCAGACTTTTTCTCCACGTATTGCATCAAGTACAGACTGAATCGATTCCTGAAACCTGTTGGCATTCTCTATCCACTTAAGAATATTTTCACTTGCCTCTGGAAATTCCGGATTACGCATGGATACAATCCTGTAAGCATATTCCTTCAGCTCACCTACATTGGCCAGTACCTTTGAAAAATAAACAACAAAAAAGGCATCTGTAAGATAAAAGTAACGCTTGCGATCAGAAGCAATTGTCTTGTAGTCGATTATCTTATTCTGTAACAAATAGTTCAATGAATTACTTACCGAACTCTTACTTGCATTGAAATATTTCACAAGCTCATCAAACGTCTTCTCTGGCGGATCACTAACAGTAAAACAAGCTATTATCCTGCCCTGCATCGGGGTAAATCCAAAATTCTCAAGTATCTTACCTGTATCTTCTATCGTTTCCCGGGTTCTGTTGTCCTGATCAGCCATGAGATAAATCCTGATTATATTATTATTTAACAAATGTAGAATAAATCCTGCTTAGTTCTATAACTTTGGAACTAAAAAAACAAAATTTATTTTTTCTTGCTGCAATCATTTAAAAATATTAGATTTGACTGTTTCGATATAACATTACTACTCTAAAACTAAAGGTCATGACAAACACCAGTTCAACAGGCGAAATCAGCAGGAAAGATTATATCTTTTCAATTTCAGTAATTGGATTATTCTTTTTTATTTTTGGTTTTGTAACCTGGTTAAACAGTATTCTCATCCCATTTCTTAAAACCGCCTGTGAACTAAATGATTTCCAGGCCTACTTTGTTACAACAGCATTTTATATTGCATATTTTGTAATGGCGCTGCCAATGACTCCTATCCTGAAGAAAACGGGATTCAAGAATGGTATGTCGGTAGGGCTTTGGATAATGGCTGTTGGATGTCTTATTTTCATTCCGGCTGCCCTGACCCGTACATTCGGACTTTTCCTTACAGGTCTTTTTGTTATGGGTACGGGACTTACTCTTCTCCAGACAGCATCAAATCCTTATATCACCATTATCGGTCCCCGCGAAAGTGCTGCCAAGAGGATCAGCATAATGGGTATTGCAAATAAATTTGCAGGTGCCATTGCTCCGATAATTCTTGCAAGCATTATTCTTAAAGATTCCAATATTCTTGAGGATCAACTTGCGAAGGTTGCCGATGCTGCCTCCAAGGCGGTCATACTCGATGAGCTTGCCCAGAGGGTTATCATGCCGTATATTATTATGGCAATAATACTTGTCCTGCTGGGACTGGCACTGAGGTACTTTCACCTGCCGGAAATAGATACCGACCAGGAAGAAGCTACGGGAGAAGACAACGAAGTAAAGAAAACCAGTATCTGGCAATTTCCTCACCTCGTACTTGGAGTTATTGCCCTGTTCTTTTATGTGGGTGTCGAGGTAATTGCAGGTGACACAATAATAAGATATGGCCAGTCACTGCAGATCCCGATGGTATCAGCCAAATATTATGCATCGCTTACAATGCTGAGTATGATAATCGGTTATCTGGCAGGTATTGCACTCATTCCTAAATATATAAAGCAGGGTGATGCGCTTAAGGTATGCACAATACTGGGTGTGATATTTGCAATCGGAGCTATATTTACCCCGGCATCAGTTGCTGTGACAATTCCTTTTGTCGACCTTGTCACATTCAAGCCTTTGGAACTGGTACTTCCCATAACAGTTCTGTTTGTTG